>Ga0070714_100000540_pt1 | contig 27267 bp, 27 predicted proteins | sample LARL83metaG_FD_65450 | JGI IMG/M metagenome (GOLD analysis project Ga0070714, IMG submission 65450) | Corn, switchgrass and miscanthus rhizosphere microbial communities from Kellogg Biological Station, Michigan, USA - LAR L8-3 metaG | ecosystem: Host-associated > Plants > Roots > Rhizosphere ... | reverse complement strand
AACTCGCGTTGCAGTTGGGTCGACGCGGTGCGCAGGGCGAGTTGCTGGTCGACGCTCAGATCGGGGTGGTGGTCGTGCTGGGTGTCAGTCATGGTCGTCTCCGGGCAGGTGGACAGCGGGTGCCAACCGGTTGACCCGCTCGGCGATGTCATGGAATGCCAGATCGAAGGCCGCGTCGGTGTCCACGCGGGCCGGGTCCGGGATCGACCAGTGCAGCCGATCACGGGAGCCGAGTTCCTCGTGGGCGTTGTCGCAGACCGCGACCACCAGATCGGCGTCGGACAGGACGTCCTGAACATGGGCGGTCTGCGCACGGGCCAGGGACACGCCCCGGGTACGCGCGATCGTCACGGCGCGCGGGTGCACTCGCGCCGCTGGATGCGTGCCCGCCGAGGTCGCCGGTACGGTGCTGCGCGTCGCCCACAAGGCCGCCGCGAGTTGGGAGCGCGCCGAGTTGTGTGTGCAGACGAACACCACTCTCGGGGCGCTCCGAAGGCCGTCGGGCGGTAGGCCGGCGAGGGTCTGCGGGCGCAGCCGCAGGTAGGTGCGGCGGTGATCGCCCTCCGAGCGCGAGCGCTCGATCACGCCGGCCTGCTCCAGCAGCTTCAGGTGGTGAGCGAGCAGATTGCTCGGCACGCCCAGCTCCCGCCCGAGTTCGCTCGGAGCGGCATCACTGAGCACCAGCCGGTCGACGATCGCCAACCGCGCGGGCTCACCCAGCGCGGCATGCACCTGCGCTCGATCGTGGACCGTCATTCGCTCAGCGTTCATTGAGTCAATGATGATTGAGCTAGATCGCGAAGTCAACTCATCGACGGGACACCCGGCGCCGTGGAGGTAGCGTCCAGGCGTGAACGCTGACCAGGACTCGACACATCCCACGCTGTGGAAGATCCACGGAGAGCGGGTCGTCGACGACAGCCGCCGACTGCGGCTGAGCGTCGCGTCCGTTGAGTTGCCCGACGGCGTCCAGTTCGAGCAATACGTGCTACGAATGCCGAAAGCCGCCATGATGGTTGTGCTCAATGATCAGGATCAGGTTTTGATGATGTGGCGGCATCGGTTCATCATTGATCGTTGGGTATGGGAGTTGCCCGGCGGCTATGCCGACGACCCCAACGAAGATCCCGCCGCCACGGCTGCGCGCGAGGTGGAGGAGGAGACTGGCTGGCGTCCACGTAACGTGCGGCCACTGCTATCCATGCAGCCGATCGTGGGCAGCGCCGATGCCGAAAACCTACTGTTCATGGCCCAAGGCGCGGATTACACGGGCAAACCCACGGACGTCAATGAAGCCGCGCGGGTCGCCTGGATTTCGCTAGCTTCCGTGCCTGAGCGGATCGCCAAGGGTGAAATCGTTGGCGCTGGTTCCCTGGTCGGCCTTCTGCACGTACTCGCCTTCCGATCAGGCACGACCTCATGATGTCGGCGCCGGAATGCCCGTAGCTTCCATCTGCTCAAAGAGCAACCTGACGTCTGCGGTGGCCCGGAAGGGAGCCAGTCGACGTCCGACGTCCGCGAGGTATGCCGCGCTGCGCACCGAACGAACCGTCTGTGCCATGTCTATCGCGTCCATGCCGATGGCGCACGCGTCCTCGACGCGCCGCTGATCAGCCAGAGTCGACGCAAGTAGCGCAGTATTGAACAGCCGACCTCTTTCGTATCCGTCGCTCATCTCCAACGATCGACGCGCGAACTGTTCCGCTTCCCGCGGTCGCCCGAGGTCCCGGAACGTATGAGCGAATTTCGCCGCCAGGTAGGCGCTGTCGAAATAGCCAAGCCAGGTTGGCGTGTCAGCCAAGTTGATCGCCGCGAACGCGGTTTCGGCGTCGGAGAGTGCGAGCAAACACGCGCTGCTGTCACCCTGCAATGCGAGTCCGTGCGCCTCCATCACGGCCGCCTCCGACTTCAGCTCAGCTACGCCGGACCGCTTCGCCAGTTGACGAGCCGCCAGAGCCAGATCCACCGCGTCATCAGGGGCGCCATGAAAGTCAAGCAGTTGCGGCAGCGTCGTGACGAGTTGACCGAAGAGCTGGACGGCGAGCCGGCTATGCCGGCCCCTGCCGAGTTGGCTAACATCGTCGCCCACATCGATCAGGTGATCGACCGGCAACAGCCCGCCCAGACCAAGACCTTGATCGAATCGCTCGTGGCCGAGGTGATGGTCGTCGGACCGAATCAGGTGGTCCCGATCTTCCGCGTACCCCAGCCGCGACCCGCCGACGCGGGCACGGGCACGGCTGGAGCCACAGTGACCGCCCTACCCACCGGCCAACCAGGGCAGACCCCGGTTCGCACAATGGGTGAGGTAGTAGGGCGCCCGGGGCTCGAACCCGGAACCTACGGATTAAAAGTCCGCAGCTCTACCAATTGAGCTAACGCCCCGCCGCATACAGCTTACTCAGGCCGAGGATCGGGCCGGCGGAACGCCCATGCCGGGGACGGGCACCGCCCCGGGCCGTGATGAGTACGCCGGGGTTGCCGGCGCCGACGACGCACCGAACAGCACGAGTGCGGCGAGCAGCAAGCGTTTGCGACCGTGGCGGGTCGGCGAACATGCCGGCGGTGAGGATCATTGCCGCCGTGACGTCGGGGCAGAGGCCCGGCTGATCACGGCGAGCGCCCATTAGTACTCGGCTGATCCTGCCCGTGGCCGAGTTTCACGGATTTGTGAATATCAAGAACTGGGGTCTAGGCAACGCGGCACGCTGGTAGCACGTCTGTAGCGGTGACAGTTCGCCCGAAGCGGGCGCTTGGGGATGTAGGGGGTGCGATGCCGGTCAGCCCGGGTCCGATCCTGCCGGCGGACGTGACCGAGCACACACTGGAGAAGGGCCTGCTCGAAACGCCGGCCATCTGGCAGTTGCTGTTGCTGGCCGCGGCGATCGCGGCTTACGTGTTGTTCCGGCCGCGTGGCCGGCGTGCGCGGGTCACGCCGCGGGCGTCGGTGGCGAGTCGGCTGGTGATCATCGCCGCGCTGGCCGGGTTGGCCGGTGTGTTCTGGCTCAACGACTACGTGGGTTACGTGCGGACACCGCACGACCTGGCGATCCTGATGCAGCGCGGGACCGGGTGGACCGTGAACGCGGGGCGTGGCCTGGCGGACGTCACCGCGCCGGACGACGAGTACATCGACCACGCGCGGACCCAACTGGACACCGCGAGGGGTGGCGCCCCGGCGGACAATCGGTTGCACATCATGCGGATCTCGATCCCGGACGGCGTGCGCGGCGTCCCCGGTGGACCGGCCAACGTGATGCTGCCGCCGGGATACGAGGATCCGCGCAACGCGGGCAGGCGCTATCCGGTGGTGTACCTCATTCATGGTTACCCGGCGGGTAGCTCGGACGACTGGTTCACGGCGGGCGACGCGCTGAACACCATGCAGGATCTGTTGTCGGACAAGCTGGTGCAGCCGATGATCGTGGTGGCGCCGGACATGACGGCCGGGCAGCCGGCCACCGACTGGGAATGCCTGAACGTGCCGGGCGGGCCGCAGCTCGAGGACTATCTGGTGAGCACGGTCGTCCCCGCGATCGACCACCAGTTCCGTACGGTGGCCGATCGGAGCCATCGCGCGTTGGGCGGCATGTCCGGCGGCGGCTACTGCGCGTTGAACATTGGCCTGAAACACCTGAAGTCGTTCGGGTCGCTGTTGATCACGTTGCCGTACGACAGCCTCGGCGACTCGGCCGGCATCCTGGCCGGGCACCCGAACCTGATCGCGCCGAACACACCGGCCACGTACATCCCGAAGATGGCGTTTCCGTACTCGGTCTCGGTGATCATCGCCACCGGCAAGAGCGCGCCGACGGACGTGACGACCACGTACCGGATGGCCAACGCGCTCGCGGCTCGCGGCCAACGCGTGGCGGTGCATCTGGAACCGGGCATGACCCATACGTGGCGAGCGGCACGGGCGGCGTTGCCGTACCTGCTGGCGTTCGCGAACCAGGAGTTCAGTGCGCCGCCGGGGTCGGTCAATACGGTGCCAGCCGGGTCGGTCCATGTGGCCCCGCCGTCGCCGCCGACGGGTCGGCCGCTCGTGGTCGGCAAACCGACGACGGTCGCTCTGCCGCCCGTTCCGCCGCCCAATCATGGGAGCGGCAAGCCGTTGCGACACGTGGGATCACGGAAACTGACTGGAGTCGGCCGCGGAATCGGCTGATACCTCGGTTCCGTGCATGGTTCGGTCGACAAGCCCGGGCGGGGACGACACCCCGCGGTCTGAGTTCGTCGACACAGCCTCGATTCGGGACGACACGCCAACGGTCGGCCGACACGGCTAACGGTCGGTCGACACGCCCAGCGATGGTCGACACGGACACCGGTCGGCTTGACATGCGCGCGTCGAGGACGACGCGCTGAGCAATCCCGCAACGGTGGTTGGGTCGACTCGCCGGTCGAGAGTCGACACGCATGATTCGTCGGTCGACACGCCGGGGTCGGATTTGTCGACACGTGGTCGGAACCCGACGACACGCCGATGCGGCACGACGACACACGCGGCGGCGGACGACACGCTGATGTCCGACGGGATGACACGCCAGGTCGACGCGGACGGTGCCACCCTCACCGGCCGCCGTGCCACGTACCTCACGGACTGCGGGGACCTCAGCTCGCCGGTGTCCCACTGACCCACTTGGCCGCGCGCTTCGGTACGCCGGTCAACCTCCTCGATGAGTCCGAAGTGGTCCAACGTGCCCGGATGTTTCGCGCCGCCCTGCCGGAGGCCGAGATCGTCTTCGCCGGCAAGGCATTGCCCCACCGCGCAGTGCTACGCCTGTTCGACGCCGAAGGGCTCTCGCTGGATGTCTGCTCGGCGGGCGAACTGGCTGTCGCTCGCTCCGTCGGCTTTCCGCCGGAGCGAATTCTCCTGCACGGCAACGTGAAGACCGGCGAGGATCTCAAGGCCGCTATCGCCTACGGGGTGGCGCGGATCGTCGTTGACTCGCTGGATGAGCTTGACCAGATCACCGCCTTGGCGCGGCCGGGGCAGTCCGTCATGATCCGCGTCACGCCGGGGGTTGACGCGCATACGCATCGCGCGATCGCTACCGGCGTGGAGGATCAGAAGTTCGGGTTCTCGTTGGCTTCCGGCGCTGCCGTCGATGCCATCGGGCGGGTGTTGGCCGTGCCGGGGTTCGCGTTCGCCGGGCTGCACTGTCACGTCGGGTCGCAGGATCGGCGGGTGGACGTGTACGAGGAGGCGTGCGCCGGATGCTCGGGCTGGCGGGGCAGGTGCGGGACCGGTTCGGCGGGGCAATCGAGGCACTGGACATCGGGGGTGGGTTTGCGGTGCCGTACCTGGCCGGTGAGCCCGAGTTCGATCTGGCCGGGTTCACGCACCGGGTGCGCGTGACGCTGCATTACCAGTGCGCGACGCACCGCCTTCCCGTTTCCGCACTCTCGATCGAGCCGGGGCGGTCGCTCGTCGTCACCGCCGGTGTGACGCTGTATCGGGTGGTGACCGTCAAGCGCGGCGCCCGCACGTACGTGGCCGTGGACGGTGGGATAAGTGACAACCCGCGTCCCGCGCTATACAGCGCTCGCGACATCGCCCGGCTCGTCGGGTGGCATTCGACGGCTCGACCTCACAACACGACAGTCGTCGGGCGGCACTGTGAGGCTGGAGATGTGCTGGCCGAGGATGTGCCATTGCCGGCGGACATCCGGGCCGGGGATCTGCTCGCGGTGCCGGGTACCGGCGCCTATCACCACGCGCTCGCCTCGAACTACAACATGGTGTGCCGGCCGCCGCTGGTGGGTGTGCGGGACGGCGTCGCACGACTGCTGGTCCGGCGGGAGACCGAGGAGGATCTGCTGGCGCGAGACCTCGGGTGACAGGCGTCAGTCACAATAGTCGGGTGAACCAGCCGGCAGCAGCACTGCGGATCGGGCCTTACGTGGTCGATCCGCCGGTGGTGCTCGCGCCGATGGCCGGGATCACGAACGTCGCCTTCCGCCGGCTCTGTCGCGAGTACGGCGCCGGCCTCTACGTCTGCGAGATGATCACCAGTCGTGCGCTGATCGAGCGGGACGCCACGACCATGCACATGATCACGTTCGATCCGGCCGAGCAACCTCGCTCGATACAGCTCTACGGCGTCGATCCGGAGACCATGCGCCGGGCGGTACAGATGATCGTCGACGAGAACCTGGCCGACCACATCGACATGAACTTCGGCTGCCCGATGCCCAAGGTCACCCGGCGCGGTGGCGGGGCGGCACTGCCGTTCAAACGGCGGCTGTTCGCGGACATCGTGCGGGCCACGGTCCACGCCGCCGAACCGGCGGGCATTCCCACTACCGTGAAGTTCCGGATCGGGATAGATGACGAACATCACACCTATCTCGATGCCGGTCGGATCGCGGAGGCGGAGGGCGCCGTCGCGGTCGCGTTGCATGCCAGGACGGCTGCGCAGCGTTATGCCGGGCAGGCCGACTGGTCGATGATCAGCCGGCTGGTCGATGCCGTCACGACGATTCCCGTCCTGGGCAACGGCGACATCTTCGCGGCCGCCGACGCGCTCAAGATGGTCGAGCAGACCGGGTGCGCCGGGGTGGTCGTCGGACGCGGTTGCCTGGGACGACCATGGTTGTTCCGGGATCTGCAGGCCGCGTTCGCCGGTTTGCCGGTGCCGGACGGGCCGTCGCTGGGCGAGGTGGCCGCCGTGCTGCGGCGGCACGCGCAGTTGCTCGCCGAGCACTACGGCGAGTCCAAGGGCATCCGTGACCTGCGCAAACACATGGCCTGGTACCTGCGTGGCTTCCCGGTCGGCGCGCACCTGCGCCAGGGGTTCGCGATGGTGAACGGCCTGGCCGAGCTGGACGACCTGCTGGGCGCGCTCGGCGGAGCAGACGGGCCGGGGCTGGACGTGCCGTATCCGGCCGAGGCGGACGGGCCACGCGGGCGCCAGGGGTCACCGGCTCGGGTGGTGCTGCCGGACGGCTGGCTGGCCGATCCGGACGACCGCAGCGTGCCCGCCGGGGCCGAACTGATGCACTCCGGCGGCTGACGCGCAGCACCGTCGCGTAACCACACATGCCCAGCGTAACGGGGTGGTTACCCAGGGGTAGCTAGCCCACACGGGTGGTGATGGAGACGCACGTCACGTCATTCCACCGGTTTGGAGCAGCAACCCTTCAGCCAGTCGAGCGAAATCCGGCACTGGGTCGTCCCGCCATCTCAAGCCCACGCTCTTTTAGGTCGACACAGGTGGCGTAGGGAGGTGAAGCGCGGTGACCGTGCTGCGACCCGACATCGTGGAGATGGAGCCCGAGCCGATCCAGGACGGCGCCGGCTGGCCCGACTACGACGCGCCCACCCGGCCCGCCGGGCCCAACCCCCTGATCGTGAACGGACAGGCCATCCATGATGTACCGGCCGACGCCGGAGTTACCGACAGCTCGAAGCTGATCCGGTTGCACGAGTCGATCGCCGCCCTGCTCGCCTCGCGTGGCGAGTGGCGGCAGGCCTACCAGCACCTGCGCTCCGCACTGGACCTCGTGACCGACCGGGTCGAACAGCCCCCCGTGCCCGAGCAGCTGCGCCGCGAGGTGGATCGGCTGCGTCGGGAGCACGCCGAGGCCCGCGAGCAGAGCATCCGCGACAGCCTCACCGCCAGCTATAACCGCCGTTATCTCGACCAGCGCCTCACGTCCCTGCTCGCCGACACGACCGGCGGCAACGGCCGCGAAGGCCTCGCCGTCGCCCTGGTCGACCTGGACTGGTTCAAGCAGGTCAACGACACCTTCGGGCACCTGGTCGGGGACCGGGTGCTGCAACGCGTCGTGGAACTGCTCACCGACGGCCTCCCCGACGGGGCGTTCGTCGCCCGGTACGGCGGCGAGGAGTTCGTGCTCGTGGTCCCCGGTGTCGACGCGGCCACGGCGGTCGCGGTGGCCGAGGCGGCCCGCGCCCGCGTGGCCCGCAACCAGTGGTCGAACCTGGTGCCGGGATTGCGCGTAACGGTGAGCATCGGGGTGTCCCACCAACCCGGCGGGGGACCATTCGCCGGACGGCAGTCTTCGAGCGCCGAACAGCAGTTGCTACGCGCGGACGGGTTGCTGTACGCGGCCAAACAGTCCGGTCGCAACGCCGTTGCCTACCGAGATGCCGGGCATGTCCGATTTGCCGGGCCGGCAAACGATCGCCGGAGACTGGCTCAACCCCGGACGGCGGTTACGCCCAATTGATGATTCTTAGCCCATTCGGCGCAACCGGGTAGGCACTTCCGCGTACTTATAGTGAAAGTATTCGCCTGCGCTGTCGTCAGGAGTGGCAGCCAACCGTACTATCGCCTGCGCAGGGTGAGGCACGATCCCGGGCGGGGCCGGAGTGTCGCGCAGCGCGCCCGGAACGACCGCACACGTTTACGACTTGATGCTGGGAAGGAGCACGAGTGCCTGACGAGCCCCGCCGCGGCGATGTCGGCCGGCACGGCACCTCCTCCTCGGCAGCCGATCAGGAACCCTACGACCGCCCCACCCGCCGCCGTCGCCGATCGATGGAGGACTCCGGCGGTGTCAGCGTGTCGGACCTGGTCGCCCGGCACGGGGGTTCCCGATCGGATCTCAAGCCGGTAACCCCCCCTTCGCACGGTGGTTTCGATCAGCCCTCCGGCAGTCATCGGCTGTCCCAGCCGACGCCGAACGCGGCCGGCGGCGGCCGCCGCCGTGCCCAGCCGGACGAACCGCCCAGCCAGCCCCGTATCGCAGCACCCCAGCCTCCCCGCGCCGCACGTGCCTACGGTATGCAGCCCCAGGGCACTGGACGGACGCGGTCGGATAACGACATGGCGGCGAGCCAGCCGTCCGGTCACGGCCCGGATGATGCACGTCACTCTCAGCCGATGCCGCGCCCCGTGGCCGGCGGGCAGCGCGCCGCGACGCCGCGGGCCGCCGCGAGCGAGCCACGGATGACGCCGCCGCGGCCGGTCGCCGGGATGCCCAACGGGAACCGGCGCAACGGCCAACCGCAGCCCCAGCAGCAACAGCCCGCGCTGGGCCAGCAGCAGATGAGCCAGCCGCTGCGCACACAGCCGCCCCAGAACCAGCAGCGTGCTGGTCAGCCGGGCCAGAACGGGCGCGGCGGCCAGGCGAACGGCACCCCGCCGCCGTCGGCGTGGGACGCCCAACCCGGCACCGGCCAGACCGAACGGCCGCGCCCGACCTCGACGGGACCGCTGCCCGCCCCCGGACCGCTCGGCGGTGCCGGTGTGGCGATGCCGGCCCGTGGCCAGCGCAACGGCCGTCCGAACGGCAGCACCGGCGCGCGGATGCCGCGCGGCCGTGCCGTGACGCCACCGGCTCCCCGCTCCAATCCGATGCCTGCCACCCCCGCGGCACCGCCATTGCCGGCACCGGCAGCGCCCGGGGCCGGCAGCCGGCCCGGCATGCTCCCGGCCGGCCGTGCGATCGCGACCGCGTTGGACCCGCAGGCCCGCAAGTCCCCGACCATGCCGCCGACCCCGGCGCCTTCGCCGATGGACGAGGCCGAGACGGCGATCCGGCCGGTCACGGCACCGCCGCCCAAGGCGATCCGACCGCCGGCCGGACTGGCGGACGGGCCGGAGCGGCGGGAGGACATCGACCCGACCTGCATGACGGCCGAGATGGAACCCATCAGCGAGGTCGTCGCGCAGAAACGCCAGGTCGACGCCACACTCGCGCGGTTCTCGGCGGTGCACGACGAGATGGCCGAGGAAGAGCGACAACGACGAAGTAGGCGCGTCAAGCTCATGCCGTGGCTGGGCAAGGACGATGATCTTGAGGAGGCGCTGTCCGGGGTCCCTTTGGACAACGCCGAGCCGGAGAACCCCGTCGAGGTCGCAGCGCCCGACGTACCGGCCGGCGTAACCCGGATTGAAGCCAAGCTGCGCCGTAAGAAAGGCCGCACCCGCGTGTCCTGGCGGATCGCCGGGGCCGCGGTGGCCGCCGTGGTTCTGGTGGTCTGTTACTTCGGTTGGCGTGCCGTCTCGCACGTGACGTCGAACCAGATCCAGGAAGTGGCCGCGCTCGACGAGAACTCGCCGGCGATCCTGGAGAGCCAGAAGCAGTACGGCGACTCGAACTTCCTGCTGGTCGGCACGATGAACCGGCCGGGCGCGTCGGCCACCGGCGACCAGGCGACGAACACGATGATGGTGGCGCACGTCCCGGTGGACGGCAGCCGCGTGGTGATCGTGTCGTTCCCGCCGAACCTCCAGGTGGACCGGCCGGCGTGCCAGCGGTGGAACAACCAGACCAGCCAGGTCGGCGAGCAGGTGGCGGCGAAGCAGGCCGTGAAGCTCGACTCGATCTACGCGACCGGCGGGCCGCGCTGCCTGACCGACACCGTGCAGCAGCTCACCGGGCTGCGGATCAACCACTTCGTCGGCATCGACCTCGGCGGTTTCCGGGCGCTGGCCAACAGCGTCGGCGGCGTGGACATGTGTGTGAAGGCGCCGCTGACCGACGCCGCGTTCGGCACGATCGTGAACCGGGCCGGGCCGGTGGAGCTGTCCGGTGACCAGGCGCTGAACTTCGTGCGGGCCGGGCAGATCGTGGGTGACCAGGGCGTCGCCGACTACGGCCGGATCAACCGGCAGCAGCGGTTCCTGGCCGCGCTGCTGCGCAAGACGATCGGTCAGCAGAACCTGCTGATGAACACGAACCTGCTCAACAACTTCCTCGGCACGTTCACCACGTCCACGTTCGGCGACAACATGGGCGTGAGCGGGTTGTCGAAACTGGCGACCTCGTTGCAGGGCTTGGCGTTGGGGCGGATCACGTTCGTCACGCTGCCCACGACCGGCACGCTGAACCAGGCCGGCGACGAGACGGTCCAGGCCGACCAGTCGCAGCAGTTGTTCCACGCGGTCATCGACAACGCGCCGCTGCCCGGTGAGGCCGCTGCGCCCGCGAACACGGCGAACAACAACGGTCCCGCGGTGACGCCGCAGGGCACGAAGATCCAGGTGCTCAACGGGACGAACCTGCCCTCCGCCGCGCAACAGACCGCGAATGCGTTGGGCCAGCAGGGTTTCCAGATCAGCAGCATCGGCCCGGCATCGGCCGGCGTGTCGACGACGGTGATCAAGTACTCGGCGCCGCAACTGGCGCAGGCGCAGTTGCTCGGCTCGGCCGTGCCGTCCGCGACGCTGCAGGCCGACCCGACGATGGACGGCGCGATCCAGCTGATCATCGGCCCGAACTTCGACCACAAGGTGCAGGCACCGCACACCGGCGCCACGGCCAACACGGTGAACGGCGGGTCCGAGGCCCCGGCCCAACTGTCCTATGTGAACGCGGCGGACACGGGCTGCGCGTAATCCGGCCGCGGTCGGCTGACCGGCGCGAACTGCCGTCTGGTCACCCTGGATTCATGCCTGGTTAACCAACAGATGCCGTGCCGGAGACGGAAGGGAACTAGGGTTGGTCCATGCGTGAGGCTTACCACGATCGGCTCGGCGAACTCGCCGACCACCTTGCCGACATGTGCGCCATGGTCGGCGACGCCATGGAACGGGCGACGACGGCGCTGCTCAAGGCGGACCTGGGCCTGGCCGAACAGGTGATCACCGACGACGTGAAGGTCGACAACGCCCGGACGTCGTACGAGGAGGAAGCCTACGCGTTGCTGGCACTCCAGGCGCCGGTCGCGACCGACCTGCGGACCGTGCTCGCCGTGATCCATGCGGCGGAGAGCCTGGAGCGAATGGGCGACCTGGCGCTGCACGTGGCGAAGGCGACGCGCCGCCGGCATCCGAGCCCGGTGCTGCCCGAAGAGGTCCGTCCGTTCTTCGAGCAGATGGGCCAGGTCGCGGTCGCGTTGGCACGCAAGACGGAGCAGGTCATCCGTACCCAGGACGTCGAACTGGCCAGGTCGGTCGAGGACGACGACGACGAGATGGACGCGCTGCACCGCGACCTGTTCGCGGTGCTGATGGACCGCAACTGGCCGCACAGCGTGCCGGTCGCGGTGGACGTGACCCTGCTGGGCCGGTTCTACGAGCGGTTCGCCGACCACGCGGTGTCGGTGTCCAAGCGCACGGTCTTCGTGGTCACCGGCCGCATGCCCGGCTCCGACCAGTTCGACATCTGACCCGGAACATACGACGGCGGGCGGACGATTCGGTCCGCCCGCCGTCGTATGTTCCGCGTGGCTCAGCCGAAGCGACCCGAGATGTAGTCCTCGGTGGCCTTCTGGCCGGGGTTGGAGAAGATCTTCTCGGTGTCGTCGATCTCGATCAGGTGGCCGGGCTGGCCGGCGCCCTTGAGGTTGAAGAACGCCGTCTGGTCGCTGACCCGGGCCGCCTGCTGCATGTTGTGGGTCACGATGACGATCGTGTAGTCCTTCTTCAGCTCGCCGATCAGGTCCTCGATCGCGAGCGTCGAGATCGGGTCCAGCGCCGAGCACGGCTCGTCCATCAGCAGCACGTCCGGCCGGACCGCGATCGCCCGCGCGATGCACAGACGCTGCTGCTGGCCACCGGACAGGCCGCCGCCGGGCTTCCCGAGCCGACTGCGGACCTCCTCCCACAGGTTCGCGGCGCGCAGCGCGCGCTCGGCGACCTCGTCCAGCGTCTTCCGGTCCCGCGTGCCGGACAGGCGCAGGCCGGCGATGACGTTGTCGCGGATCGACATCGTCGGGAACGGGTTGGGCCGCTGGAACACCATGCCGATGGTCTTGCGCACCACGACCGGGTCGACGCCCGATGCGTAGATGTCCTCGCCGTCGAGCGTGACCTTGCCCTCGACGCGGGCACCGGGGGTCACCTCGTGCATCCGGTTCAGTGACCGCAACACCGTCGACTTGCCGCAGCCGGACGGGCCGATGAACGCGGTGACGCTACGGGGCGGCACCGCCAGGTTCACGTCCGCCACGGCGTGGAACTTGCCGTAGAACAGGTTCAGGTCCTTGACATCCAACCGCTTGGCCATGGGGCATACCTTCCTAACCACGCACCCGGGCGAAGCGCGCGACCGTACGGGCGATCAGATTCAGCAGCAGCACGATGAGGATCAGTACGAGGGCACCGGACCACGCCCGGTGGATGGCGTTGTCGAAGGACTGGCCGACCTCGTTGAACACGAACAACGGCAGCGACGCCTGCGGCCCGCTGAACGGGTTGGTGTTGATGGCCGAGTTGCCGAACACGGTCAGCAGCACCGGCGCGGTCTCACCCATGACCCTGGCCACGGCCAGCATCACGCCGGTGACGATGCCGGGCAGCGCCGTCGGCAACACGATCCGCACCACGGTGAGCCATTTGGCCACGCCGAGAGCGTACGACGCCTCGCGCAGACTGACCGGTACGAGTTTGAGCATCTCCTCGCACGAGCGCACCACGGTCGGCAGCATCAGGATGGTCAACGCGAGCGAACCGGCGAAACCGGAAAAACCCTGGTGCAGCAACAGGACCCACAGGGCCAGGATGAACAGACCGGCCACGATGGACGGAAGGCCGGTCATCACGTCGACGAAGAAGCTCACCACGCGACCGAACCGGCCCACGCTGTACTCGACCAGGTACACCGCGACCATCACGCCGAAGGGCACCGAGATCAGGGTGGCGAGGCCGACCTGTTCCAGCGTGCCGATGATCGCGTGGTACGCGCCGCCGTTCGGGTCCGACTCGGCGACCGCGCGCATCGAGTGCGTGAAGAAGACGCTGTCGAACCGGCCGAGGCCCTGCGCGATCGTGTAGCCGAGGACGCCGACCAGCGGCAGCACGGCCAGCACCATCGCGACGATCATGAGGCTGGTCATCAGCCGGTTCTTGGCGTGCCGCCAGCCCTCAACGGCCAGCGACACGAACGTCTGCGCCAGCAGGTACAGCACGGCGGCGATGAGAATGAACGACACGTACCCGTGCAGGGACGCGCCGAGGAAGATCAGTGCGGTGACCAGGAGGGCGCCGACCGCGACGACCACCGGCGACCACCACGGCAGCTTGGCGCGGGCCAGCGACGAGCGCGCCAGGCTCAGGTCGTCCACCGTCGTTGTCATGCCTTGGCCTTCCCACGTCGGATGATGACCCGTGCGCCGAAGTTGACGACCAGCGTGATCGCGAACAGCACCAGACCGGACGCGATGAGCGCGCCCTGGCTGACGGCGCCGGTGGCGTCACCCCAGCGGTTCGCGATGTTGGCGGCGATCGTGTTGCCGCCGGGATCGAGGAAGTGCCAGTTGATCGTGTAGGTGCTCGACAGCACCATGGCGACCGCGATCGTCTCGCCGACCGCGCGGCCGAAGCCGAGCACGATCGCACTGACCACACCGGAGCGTCCGTAGGGCAGCACGGCCGTCCGGATCATCTCCCACTTGGTTGCGCCGAGCGCGAGCGCGCCCTCCATGTGCTCCTTGGGCGTCTGCACGAACACCTCGCGGGAGATCGCCGCCACGATCGGCAGCACCATCACCGCGAGCACGACCGCGGCCACCAGGATCGACTTGCCGTAGGTCTGGTTGGTGGAACCGAAGATCGGGATCCAGCCGAAGTACCTGTTCAGGAACTTCGACAGCGGGATCAGGTTGGGTGAGAGGTAGATCGCGCCCCACAGTCCGAACACGACGCTGGGCACCGCGGCCAGCAGGTCGACGACATAGGCCAACGGGCGGGCGATCGCGCGGGGCGCGTACTGGCTGATGAACAGCGCGACACCGACCGCGACCGGAACGCCGATGATCAGCGCGAGCAGGGACGACACGAGCGTGCCGAACGCGAGCGCCGCGACGCCGAAGATGCCGGTGCCCTCCGGGTCCCAGCCGAACGCGGTGAAGAAGTTGCCCTTGTTCGCCGAGAGGGCCGGAACGGCCTTGAGGATCAGGAACGCGGCGACCGCCGCCATGATGACGAGGATGAGCAGGCCCGCGCCCTTGGCCGTCCAGCGGAACGCCGTGTCACCCCCCGTGCGGTGCTTGGCGTCGCGCAGCGAGGTGGTGGTGGGTGGCGGGAGGTCGCTGGTGGTGATGTCGGGCTCCTTCGTCGGGGGCCGGATCCTGCGGTGCGAACCGGCCGCGGCCCGTCCGTCCGATCGCGACGGATCGGACGGACGGGCCCATTGCCGGCTTGCTGTGCCTGGACGATCAGCTCATCGAGTTGATCGCGTCGGCGACCTTGGTGCGGATGTTCTCGGGCAGCGGCACGTAGCCCTGGCCGGCGATCGCGTTCTGACCGGCGGAGCTGGCGGCGTAGCCGAGGAAGGCCTTGAGAGCGGGCAGCTTGGCGGCGTCGTTGCCGGCGGAGCACACGATCTCGTACGTCACCAGGACGTTCGGGTACGCGTTGTCGTCCGTGTTGGTGTAGTCGAACGACAGGGCCAGGTCATTACCGGAACCGGTGATCTGGGCCTTGCCGATGAAGTTCGTCGTGTTCTCCGGCGTCAGCTTGACGAACTTGCCGGCGGCGTTGCTGACCGCGGCGTAGGGAATGGAGTTCTGGGTGGCGTAGGACAGTTCGAAGTAGCCGATGCCGCCCGCCGTCTTCTTGACGTCGCCCGCGACCAGCGAGCTGCCCTTGTCACCCTGGCCACCCGGGCCCGGCCACTGCTTGTTGGCGCCGTAGGTCCAGTCCGCCTTGGCCTCGTTGCTCAGGTAGTTGGTGAAGTTGAAGCTGGTGCCCGAGCTGTCGGACCGGTGGAAGGTCTGGATCGGCTGGCTCGGGATGGTGGCGCCCGGGTTGTCCTTCGCGATCGCCGGGTCGTTCCAGTTGGAGATCTTGCCGGAGAAGATCTTGGCCAGCGTGCTCGCCGAGAGGTTCAGGTTGGACACGCCCGGCAGGTTGTAGCCGACGGCGATCGGGCCGGGGGCCATCGGCAGGTCGATCGCCGGGCCGCTCTTGCACCGCGCGTCCGCCTTGGGCTTGTCGGTGGCCGACAGCGGGAAGTCGGAACCGGCGAAGTCGACCGTGCCGGACTCGAACTGCGAGACACCGGCGCCGGAACCTCCGAGGCCGTTGTTGACGTTCACGCCCGAGCAGGCGTTCTCGATCGTCTTGGTCCACTGGCTGATCGCGTTGGCCTGGGCCGTGGAACCGGCCAGCGTGAGGTTCACCGACCCGGACGGGCACTTGATCGACGGCGCGCTCGCGGTGGTGCTGCCACCGGAGCCACCGGCGGGGGGCGACGCGTTGTTGTTGTCGGAGCCACAGGCAGCCAGCAACAGTGTGCCGGCTGCGGCCAGGCCGAGCACGACGGTGCTTGCCCCCCGCCGCCCCGCCCAAGTGCCGTGCCGTTTGGTCTTCACCTTCAGATCCTCCAACCAGAAGCCATAAGGGGCACGACCGTCCGATGCAAGGGCCAGTCGCGTGACACGGACGGTAGGGAGCGACGGTGGACAGCCGGGTCTATCCAGGTGAACGAGGGGTGAACTTGGCACGCCAGGTGACTACACAACCTGCCATTCGTGTGATATACGACCCAGTCCGTGACCTGCTTGTTCGCAGGCTGTGACACAGAGGGTACGACCGGGCTCATCGCGCATATTGGACATCCGCGTCCCACAGTGTGAAACCCAACCTGTCGTACACAGCCAGTGCCGGCTGATTGTCCGATTCGACGTACAGCATCACACGGTCCATCCCGCGCTGATCACGCAGGTAGCGCAGTCCGGCCGCCGTCAGCCCGCGCCCCAGGCCACCGCCCTGCGCGTCCGGCCGCACGCCGACGACGTATACCTCCCCGATCGGCGCGCCGTCGCCGGCGTCCGGATGCACCTTCGTCCAATGGAAGCCGACTACGCGTTCGGCCGCGTCGACTGCGATCAGGAAGCCGGGCGCGTCGAACCACGACTCGGTCTCGTTGGATCGCACGTCGTCCGCCGTCATCGCGCCCTGCTCCGGGTGCCACGCGAACGCGAGCCGGTTGACCTCGGTGACCGCGTCCTCGTCCCGGCCCGGTTCGAACGCGCGCAGCCGGATGCCGTCGGGCAGCGACACCGGCGGCAGGTCGTCGGTCAGTGGCCGGCGTAGCCGACGCATCTCGCGCACCCGGCGCAGACCCAGCTTCGCCGCGATCGCGGCCGCAGCGGGCTGGTCCCCGTGCGCCCAGACCCGGAGGCCGCCGCCTTCGGACAGCAACCGGGTGGCCAGCGCGGTGCCGATGCCGTGGCCGCGGGCGTCCGGCCGTACCACGAGCTCGGCCACGATCTGGTCGTTGAGGTGCGCGCACCCGATGAGCTCGTCGTCCCGGCGTACCAGGAGATAGCGGCCACCGCGGTACTCGCCGGGCAGCGCGCCACCGGTGGGGAGCGACGGGCGTCCGTCCACAGCGGACACCGCCACCAGCAGCGCGTGCAGCTCGGTCGGATCGATGGCGTCGACCCAGGTGTAGTCGGTCACACGGCCGACGTTAGAGGAGGTTCAGCGAGTCCAGTCGCAGCGGTCGGCCCGGCGCCGTGGTGCTCTGCGTCGTGGTGCGGCCGGGACGTACGAACTTGTAGCCGACGTTGCGCACCGTCCCGATGAGCTGTTCATGCTCGACGCCGAGCTTCGCGCGCAGCCGCCGCACGTGCACGTCGACCGTGCGGGTGCCGCCGAAGAAGTCGTAGCCCCAGACCTCCTGCAGCAACTGGGCGCGGGTGAACACCCGGCCGGCGTGCTGGGCGAGGTACTTGAGCAGCTCGAACTCCTTGTACGTGAGGTCGAGCGGGCGACCGCGCAGGCGCGCGGTGTACGTGGTCTCGTCGATCACCAGCTCGCCGAGCTGGATCGAACCGTCCGAGCCGCTGGCGTCCTGCGCGCCACGCGAGCGCACCAGCCGCAGCCGCGCGTCCACCTCGGCCGGACCGGCGGTCGGCAGGACGATCTCGTCGATGCCCCACTCGGCGTTCACCGCGACCAGGCCGCCCTCCGTGACGACCGCCACAATCGGCGCCTCGACGCCGCTGCTGGACAGCAGTCGGCACAGCGTGCGGGCACCGGCGAGGTCGTACCGGGCGTCGACGAGGACCGCGTCGTACGGCCCGGCCTCCAGGAGCGACGCAACGTCCGGCTCGTGAGCGCGTACCTTGTGCGAGAGCAAGCCCAGCGCGGGCAGGACGGCGGTCGGCTCCGGGTCGCTGGTCAGCAGCAGCAGATCGACACCCATGACGGCGCACCTTCCTGGTCGGTGCGAATCGGGTATTGTGTCCGATTCGCAGCGGTTGTCGGTGGCGCGGCCTCGTTGCCGGCGGATGTCGGGGACAATACCCACCGTGCCCCCGGTTAGCCCAGGTCGTGACGGCAGCGTCACACATTCGGCGTCATTGGATGGACTGGTCACGTGAAGAAGCCTGTGAAAATCACCATCGTCGTAGTCATCGTGCTGGTCGGGCTGCTGGTCGGCGCCGACTACGGGCTGGCGGCGGCGGCCGAGTACCAGGTGTCGAAAAGAATGCGGGCAGAGCTCAATCTCGCCGACGATCCTTCGGTCGACATCCACGGATTCCCGTTCATCACACAGGCGATCGCCGGTGACTACAGCGACATCTCGATCAACGCGACCGGCGTGCCGGCCCAGAACACGCTGCGCGACCTCGAGATCGACGCCGACCTGCACGACGTCCGGGTGAGTTTGTCCGAACTGCTGTCCGGCAGCGTGTCGGAGATCCGGATCGACGAGGTGGACGGCCAGGTCAAGGTGAAGGCCAGCGACATCGGGCGGCTGCTGAACATCCCTGACCTGACCATCAACCCGATCTCACTGGACACCGTCCTGGGTGTCGGCGCGCAGGACGCGCTGGACCAGCAGGAGAAGGCCCAGCACCCGGGCGAGACCAACCCGCTGACCAGCGAGGCCGGCGTCATGCTGACCGGGTCGATCCCGATCGCCGGCCTGAAGACGACGGTCAACGCGTTCGGCATCCTCGCGCTGGACAACGGCGGGGTGCGGATCACGCCGAAGAAGCTGCAACTGTCCAACGGCCTCGTCTCCGCCTCGCTGCCCGACAGTCTGCTCCAGACGTTCACCGGCAGCTTCCAGACGACGCTGACGACCAAGAGCCTGAAGCTGCCGTTCGGCGTGCAGGCGACGGGTGTGGAGGTGGAGAGCGGCGCGATCGTGGTGCAGGGCAAGGCCACGTCGGTCGTGCTGCCGACCGGGAGCACATCGCCGTGACCGGCGTCTGGGTGCTGGTCGGGGCGCTGGTGGTGGCCGGTGTGCTGGTGTGGCTGTTGCAGGCGCGGGAGGGGCGGATCAAGCAGACGTCGGCCGGTGTTCCAGCTGGGCTCCCCGAGCCGGTCCAGGCTGTGTTGGCGGGCGGCGTGACGCTGGTCCAGGTGTCGACGACGTTCTGCGCGCCGTGCCGGCACGCCCGCGCGGTGCTGTCCCGCCTGGCGGACACGACGGCCGGACTGACCCATGTGGAACTCGACGTCACCGACCGGCCGGAGATCGCCACGTCACTCGGTGTGTTCCGAACACCCACCACGGTCGCGTTCACCAGCGACGGCACGGAGTTGCTCCGAGTCGGCGGCGTACCCAAACAGGACACCTTGATCGACGCACTACGGCCACACCTGCCCTGACGCCCCTATCAGGCTCTGACCGCCGGCTGTCTGCGGAGGGCCACCCCGCTGCTCCTATCGATGCCAGACCCGGTCCGCCTGTGCCGTAGCGCACGTTGCGGACGGCGCCCAGCCAACACCTGGCGCCCTGCGCCGGCGTCCGGAGCGTGCCAACGCCGCGCCGCCCGCCCAGGCTGACGCAGGGGTCCCCTCCAAAGGGGATCCCCTTAATTCGAGTCTAGTGGATCTTGGAATGGTGGGACAGCGAGTTTCGGGGGGCCTGTGGATAACTCTGTCGTGTGGTGGTGGCGGGGTGTTCCACCTGTTGGACGTGCCTCCCAGGAGCAGGGAGAACGGGGTAGGGTCGCGTCCGTGCAGACGATGCTGACTCGGCGGCGCGCGGTGGACTATCGCCGCGTCGAGAGCAGCCTGTGTCGGTCCGGCCGCTGATCTTCTCGCGCGTCCGTCGAACCCACAGATTCCTGTATCCGTCCGTATGAACCCGGCACCTTCGTGCGGGTAGGAGGCCATAGTGCCTGCAACCACGTCGCAGATCGACGTCCGTGGTCCGCGCTTCGGCGCGTGGATCACGACGGTCGTGCTGGCCGTCGTCCTCGTCACCGGCTGGTGGCCGCTGCTGGCCGCGCAGGCCGTCGTGTTCGCCGTCGGCGCCGGCTTCGGGTTGTCCCGCGCGCCCTACGGGCTGGTGTTCCGGCATCTGGTCGCGCCGCGGCTCGGGCCGGTCCGGGAACGCGAGGATGCCGCGCCGCCGCGGTTCGCGCAGGCCGTCGGTTTCGTGTTCGCCGCGATCGGCGTCGTCGGCTACGCGGCGGGACTGACACCGCTCGGACTGGTGGCCACGGCGCTCGCGTTGATCGCGGCGCTGCTCAACGCGGCGGTCGGGTTCTGCCTGGGCTGCGAGATGTACCTGCTGTTGACCCGTACGAAAACGATTGTGGGAGCCACTCGATGAGCCGTGACAACGTGCTGGTGTCCGCCCAATGGGCGCAGGAGAACCTGGAAACCCAGGGGGTGGTCTTCGTCGAGGTGGACGAGGACACCAGCGCCTACGACGGTGGCCACATCCCGGGCGCCGTCAAGATCAACTGGAAGACCGAGCTCCAGGACCCGGTCCGGCGTGACTTCGTCGACCGGGCCGGCTTCGAGAAGCTGTTGTCCGAGAAGGGAATCAGCAACGCCGACCAGGTGGTGCTGTACGGCGGCAACAACAACTGGTTCGCCGCGTACGCGTACTGGTACTTCAGCCTGTACGGGCACGAGAACGTGCGCCTGCTCGACGGTGGCCGCAAGAAGTGGGAACTCGACGGCCGCCCGCTGTCCACGGACGACGTCAAGCGCGAGCCGACGGACTACAGCGCCAAGGAGCCGAACCTGGCCATCCGGGCGTTCCGGGACGAGGTCGTCGCGGCGATCGGCACCAAGAACCTGATCGACGTGCGCTCGCCGGACGAGTTCTCCGGCAAGCTGCTCGCCCCGGCGCACCTGCCGCAGGAGTCGGCGCAGCGGCCCGGCCACGTGCCCAGCGCGCTGAACGTGCCGTGGGCCAAGGCGGCCAACGAGGACGGCACCTTCCGCTCCGACGGCGAACTGCTCGAGCTGTACAAGGAAGCCGGCCTGGACGAGGAGCGGCCGACCATCGCGTACTGCCGGATCGGTGAGCGCTCGTCGCACACCTGGTTCGCGCTGCACGAGCTGCTCGGCCTGACGGACGTGAAGAACTACGACGGATCGTGGACCGAATACGGCTCGCTGGTCGGCGTGCCGGTCGCGTTGGGAACGGAGTCCTAGATGACACAGGCAGACGGGTGCGGCGCGCCGGCGCAGTCGGTGACGTTGCCCGCCGGGATCGACCTGGGCACCCAGGTGGTGGTGGCCGGCAAGGTGCTGGCCGGCGACCAGCCGGTGGGCGGCGCGTTCGTGCGGCTGCTCAACGGTGACGGCGACTTCGCCGGCGAGGTCGTGGCGTCGGCGGACGGTGACTTCCGCTTCTACGCGGCGCCCGGCGACTGGACGGTGCGCGCGCTGCACCGGACCGGCAACGGCCAGACGTCCGTGCGCGCGGACGGTCCTGGCCTGCACGAGGTCGCCATCGCAGTGGCCTGATCTACGTTTCACCGAACGCCCGTGGTGCGCCGGAGCGCGCCACGGGCGTTCGGTTATTCTCGACAGGTGGAGCAGTTCTACACGGCGCTGCTGGTCGCCGTCGCTGTCGCGGTGGCCTGGTTCGCCTGCTACGTGGTGTACCGACTGTTCAGTGATCACCGATGAGCGAACCGAACGGCACCGGCGGCCCGATCGCGGGCAGTGGCGACAAGGCGGTCCGCGCGGCCGCCGAACGCGCCCGGCACACCCGGCACCGCAACCTGCCGCAGTTCGAGGACCTGCCCATCCCCGGTGACACGTCGAACGTGCGCGAGGGCCCGGAACTGCACGAGGCCTGCCTGTCGCTGCTGCCGCTGGTCGGCGTGTGGCGTGGCGGCGGCGAGGTGGTCTACCCCACGATCGACGGCCCGTTCACGTTCGGCCAGCAGATCGTCTTCGCCCACGACGGCCGGCCGTTCCTGTACTACGAGTCCCGCTCGTGGCTGCTGGACGACGACGGCCAGGTGCTACGCCCGGCCGCCCGCGAAACCGGTTGGTGGCGCCCACAACCGGACGGGACGATCGAGATGCTGCTGGCACACGCGTCGGGCATCAGCGAGATCTTCTACGGCCAGGCACGCACGCTGACCTCGTGGGAACTGGCCACGGACATCGTGACCCGCACCGCGTCGGCCAAGGAGGTCAACGCGGGGCAGCGCCTGTACGGGATCATCAACAACGGTGATCTGGCCTATGTGGAACAACGCGCCATGGTCGGCCAGCCACTGCAACCACACATCTCGTCGTACCTGGCCCGAGTGGTCGGCTAGCCCATCCCGGTCCACACCTGGGCCGGGATCCGGTTGTACAGCTCCATCATCAGGTCGATCATGGGCGAGATCGCGTTGACGTCATCGAACCTGTCGGTCAGCCACACGCTCAGCGCGCCGTGCTCGATGCTGAACCCGACACGGTCGGCCCTCGGGTCGATGCACAGGAACCGTGTGACGTCCGGCGAGAGCAGGCGACGCGCGGCCGGACGGTTCTCGGCATCCACCTGGAACCGGGCATCGAACTGGGCGTCACCGGTGCTGAACTTGCCGAAGGCGAGGGAGCGGTACCAACCGCTGGCCTGGTAGCCGGACCGGCGGTAGAAACACACCGGCTGGATCAAGCCGGGCGTGTCGACCGACACCAGCGTGATCCGGTTCCGGACCGTGCCAGTGCTGCCGTCATACCGACCCCGGTCCATCACGAGCACCTCACGACCGTCGACTTGCACCTTTCCCAGGAAGGTCACGCGGTCAGCGCTTCCTCCGTTCAGGACCGGCGGGTCGGTGGTGATCCGGCCCAGCAGCGCGGGGTCCTGTTTCGAGTACAGGTTGGGGTCGGGTATTTCTTGTTTGACCCAAATCCAGCGCCGGTTCGGATGGCTGGCCTGCCACTGCGCGAACACCTGTTTCGTGGCATCGTTCAGCCGCGGGCTCGGCGCGGTCCCGGCGATCGAGAACATCGCGACGAAGAACCCGACCAGCACGACCACCCAGACCACGACGGCAGCGGCGCCGTGCAGCCGGGTGGCCAGCACGATCAAGCCACCTAACACCACGACCAACACGAGCGCCCGCAGCAGCTTCAGATTTCGGTGCACCCGCTACTCCCGCGCTCGTCCCGGCATTCGACGGACCAGATCCTAGGGCTCAGCCACCTTGCTCGGAGGTCGGCCAGGCGTGCTGCCCTTCGCCGGCCTTCTGCATCTCCTCCAGGTGGTGCTGGTATTCCTCCGCGATGTTCTGCTCGCGGCTCGCCTGCTCGGCGAACCACTGCTTGCCGGCTTCCTTGGCGGTCAGAACGGCATCCGCCACCGACGGCTTCGGCACGCCAGGGACACCGTGGTGCAGGAGATTCGACGGCTTCCAGTTGTCCGGGTTCAGCATCTCCTTCGGCTTGTACTCGTCCAGCTTGTGCAGGCCGCTCGCGTCGTCAAGGTATTTGCCGCCGAATTCGCTGTTCAGGCCGTGCTGTTCCTTCCATTCCTTGCCCATGTCCTTCTTGAGCTCGGCCTGGTGTTCGCGTAGGTGCTCGGCGTTCTTGTTGATGTCCGCCGCGTTCTTGTTCAGCTCCTCGTGACGGGATTCCAGCTGCTTCTGCTCGTTGGACAGGCGGGTGTCCTCGTTGCGCAGTTGCTTGTGTTGCTCCTCCAGTTCCCGGTGCTGCGCCTTGAGGCTGTCGTGCGGCTTGCCTTCGGCGCGGGCCCGGTTGATGGCCTGCTGGTTCATGTCACGGGCGTGCTTGTTCGCCGCCATAGCCTGTTCGTTGTCGACGGCCTTCTGGTTGTGCTCGGCGCTCTGCTTCCGGAAGTCGGCCGCGTCCTTGTTGTGCTGGGTCACCTGCGCGTTGTGGTCGTCCAGCGCTTCCTTGTGCTGGTCGACCTTCTGCTCGAGGGTCGGCTCCTTGGGCGCGGCCGGCTGGTCGGCCGACGGGGTCGTGCTGGTGTCGGCGGGCGTCTCGTGCGGTTCGCTCGGGGCGGTATCACCTTCGTGGGTCGACGTCGGGGTGGACGTGTCGGTCGCGGTACTCGACGGACTGGTCGACTCGTCCGTGGACTTCGGGGCGGTCGAGCCGTCCTCGGCGGGCGCGTGTTCGCTGGGCGCGGCCGTGTCCGTGGCCGACGACGGCGTCGTCGACTCGCCGGTGTCCTTGGGCGCGGTGTCGTGTTCGGCCACCGACGGGCCACCGCCGGTGTCGGCGGACGGCGTGCCCGTGCTCGGGGTTTCGCCGGTCTCGGACGGCTTTGTCGGGCCGGTGTCGGCGTGCGTCGCGCCGCTGTCGCCGGCACTCGACGCTGTCGTCGTCTCGCCGGTCTCGGACGGTTTGGTCTTGCCGGCGTCCTTGGCCGCCGTCTTACCGGCGTCCTCGCCGGCCGTCTTGGCCGCGTCCGTGCCGGCGTCCTTGGCGATCGACTCGGTGGCCTTGTCCAGGGCCTCCGACGAGTCCTTCGCGCCGCCCTTCAGCTTCTCCAGCAACGAGACCACTTTGGACACCTTGCCGCCGTTCTCGGCGGCCAGTGACGCGCCCTCGGCCACCTCGTCGACGACGAACGCGGCCTCGGTCGCACCGAAACTGAAGAACGCCAGGGCCGTCGCGGCGATCCACTTCACGATCGCGTCACCGGCGAACTGGGACAGCGAGTCGCGGATCATGCCTCGGGTCGTGCCGACGACGGCGCCGGCGACCTTCATCGCGTTCGCCGCGTCGCTGGCGTGGCTCGCGGCACCGGTAAGTACGTCGGAGAAGTTGCCGCCCGACGACTGCGCGCCGCCGACGGCCGTGCCCTGGTTGCTGCCGGCCATGGTCTGCACGGACTGCTTGTACTGCGTGGACGCGTCGTTGAGCGCCTTGGCGATGTTCTCCCACGTCTGCTGCTTGGCCGTGATCTCCTCCGGGTCACCGGCCAGGTAGTCCAGCGGCTTCTTGAGGAATCCGATGTGCTCGATCAGCCAGCCGATGCCCGCCCCCAGCAGGCTGCCGAACGGGTCCATGGCCACGCCGATGGCGTCCATGGCGTCACCGGCGATGTCCATCTCGGCCGCACCGCTGGTCCAACCCTGCGCCGTGGTGGCATCGGACAGCGTGGAGGCGGCGTCGGAGAACAGGCCCGCACCCTCGAAGTCCGTGCTGGCGTTGCTGAAGCTGGTCATCGGCTTCATGTTCGCCGTGCCGGTCCACGAGGTCTGTGGCGCCGTTGCGACCAGCGGATTGTCGGCCATGATCAGTTCTCCCCCGTGCCGGCGCTGATCGCGTCGAAGCTCCGCTTGGTGTTGTCCTCGTTCGTCTTGTAGTTCTCGTTCATCGTCTTCACGTGCTCGGAGACGACTTTGCCGGCGGCGACCGCGGTCTTGATCGCGTTGTTCGCCGAGTTGGTCCAGATGGACAGGATGCCGGCCCAGCTCTCGCCGATGATGCCGAAGGCCTGGGGATCCCACAGCGAACCGGCGTCACCGGCCGCCTCGGTGATCTGGTCCATGATCTGCTCGATGTCCTGCGAATGCTGGTCGAGCGACTGATGGTCGATCTGGAAACCGCCTGCTGCCATTACCAGTCCTCCTCCCTCGTCACCGGGCGGGCGCTGAAGTCGCTGTCGTCAGTGGATTCCGGCTGGGACCGGGGGCGCGGCCGCTGCGCGGGTTGCGGTGCGGCCGGCGGGGTGAACCGAGGGGTCGGCTGCGGAGGCGCGAACTGCGGTGCGGTTCGGTACGCATCGCGCTGCTCCTCGTTGTAGGCGATCATCGGCTGCTGGTCCTGTGACGCGTCCGGTACCGGCGTCGGTTCCGGCGGTACCGGAATTTGTTCTTGGACGAATCGCATGGCGTCGGTGTTCTCGCCGACGAGTGGCGCGAGGATCGACGTGACCTGCTGCGCCGCCTGGATCTGGGCGCGGCGGGCGGTGGACAGCACGAGCGACGCGAGCTGCGCGCGGGGCATCTCATCGGCCTTCGGGCCGAACGACAGGCTCTGCAGGGCACCGGCCGCGTTCACCGTGACGGAGACCGCGCCGTCGCCGCTGGTCAGCGAGCCGGCGAGTTCCTTGAGCTGCTTCTTGGCCTGTTCGGCCTTCTGCGCGAGTACCTCTACTTCCTGCAGGTACGACGACATCAGCTCGTTCGCGTCCACGATTTCCCCTTGGCCGTTTCAGGTGGTCACTCGAGTGGAAAGGTAGCCCGATCGGCGGCACGATGTGCGCCAGACCAAGCCGGACGAGCGTTTTGTCTTATTCTGCCCGTCCGGCGCGGGTCAGCCGCATGACCCCTAGCGCGCCGGCTTCCAGTGCCACGATCACGACGGCCATCGGCACGGCCGTCCCGGTCCCCCCGATGCCGATCAGCGGAGCCACGAACCCGCCGATCGCGAACAGCAGCACGCCGAGCAACGCCGACGCCGTCCCGGCCAGATTCGGATATCCGACCATAGCCAGCGCACGAGCGTTCGGCGTGATCACGCCGATACTGGCCACGACGACGAACAACCCGAGCAGCAACAGGGTGAGCCCGAGGTGCCACACCACGGCCGCGAGCAGCAGCACGGCGCCGCACAACGCCGTGACCAGGCCGACCGTCAGCACCCGGCGGGGCGGAAACCGGTCCACCAGCCAACGGTTGCACTGGCCGACGGTGACGAGGCCGAGTGCGTTGCCGCCGAACACCAGGCCGTACGTCTGCGGCGAGAGCCGGAAGATGTCCTGGAGCACGAACGACGAGCCGGAGATGTAGGCGAACATCGCGGCGAAGCCGAACCCGCCGGCCAGCGCGTAACCGGTGAACGAACGATCGGCCAGCAGCCGACCGAAGGCGCGCAGCGTGTCCAACAGGCCGCCGGGCTTACGCCGCTCGAGTGGCAGCGACTCCTCGAACCACCGCAGGCACACCACGAACAGCACGGCGCCGATCCCGGTCAGCACGACGAACACGCCACGCCACGACATCAGCCGCAGCAACTGGCCGCCCACCACCGGCGCCAGGATCGGTGCCAGGCCGGTGACCAGCGTCAACGTCGAGAGAAAGCGCGCCATCGCGGTTCCGGCGTACCGGTCGCGCACGGCGGCGACCGCGATCACGAGCCCGGCCGACCCGCCCAGTCCCTGCGCGAACCGCAACGCCGCCAACACATACACCGACGGCGCCACGATGCACGC
>Ga0070714_100000537_pt1 | contig 27394 bp, 32 predicted proteins | sample LARL83metaG_FD_65450 | JGI IMG/M metagenome (GOLD analysis project Ga0070714, IMG submission 65450) | Corn, switchgrass and miscanthus rhizosphere microbial communities from Kellogg Biological Station, Michigan, USA - LAR L8-3 metaG | ecosystem: Host-associated > Plants > Roots > Rhizosphere ... | reverse complement strand
CCGCCGATCGCGAACAGCACGAGGAAGCCGAGCGCGAACAGCAGCGCCGGCTCGAAGCGGATCCGCCCGCGCCACATCGTCGCGAACGCGTCGAAGTACTCGACGCCGGCCGGCACGAGCAGCGCCGTCGAGGTGAGCGAGAAGTATCTGTTCTCGACGGAGTCGGTCGTGAACATGTGATGGCCCCACACGCTCATCGACAGCGCGGCGAACGCGAGCAGCGAGAGCACGAACGGTCTGTAGCCGAACCAGCGCCGCCCGCTGAACGTCGCGATCGACTCGGCGACCGCCCCGACGAACGGGAAGAAGACGACGTAGACGACCGGGTGGCCGAAGAACCAGAACAGGTGCTGATAGTCGATCGGCCCGTTCGGCAGCGTGTAGACGTGCCCGAGCTGGCGCTGCCACAGCAGCAGCGCCATCGCCACCACGAGCGCCGGGAACGCCGTCACGACCATCAGGCAGCTCACGATCATCGTCCACGTGAAGACCGGCAGCCGCAGCATCGTCATCCCGGGCGCGCGCAGCTTGACGATCGTCGCGAGGATGCAGGCGCTCAGCGCGATCGCGGCGAGCGCGGCGAGGATCACGCCGACGATCCAGTAGTCGGTGCCGACGCTCGGCGAGTTGGGCATGTCCGAGAGCGGCACGTACGCGTACCAGCCGACGTCGGCGGCGCCCTGCTCGGTCAGGAAGCCCATCCACATGATCAGCCCGCCGGCGATCACCGTCCACCACGACGCGAGCGCCAGGCGCGGCGCCGCGAGCCGCGCAGCGCCGATCTGCAGCGGCACGAGGTAGACGCCGGCGGCCATCGCGATCGGCGTCGCGAACAGGTAGAACATCGTCGAGCCGTGCAGCGTGAACAGCTCGTCGTAGCCCTGCGTCGAGACGATCTGCATGCCCGGCTGCGCCAGCTCGGAGCGCATCAGCAGCGCGAGCACGCCGGCCGCGAGGAAGAACGCGAACGCGGTCACGAACATGCCCGCGCCGAGCGCCTTGTGGTCGGTCGCGGCGAGCGTGCCGAGCACTCCGCGGCGAGGCCGCGGCAGCGGGCGCGCCCCGGCCGCGACGCTCACCGCGCCGCCTCCCGCGCACGCTCCCACGCCGCGAACGCCGCCGGCGTCACGACGCGCACGTCGAAGCGCATCTGCCAGTGGTGCAGGCCGCAGTACTCCGAGCACTCGCCGCCGTCGGGCCACGTCCCGGTCCTCGGGAACGTGAGCGTGAAGCGCGTCGGCAGGCCCGGCGTCGCGTCGCGCTTGAAGCGGCGCGAGGGGATCCAGAAGGCGTGGATCACGTCGACGGAGGCGAGGTGGAAGCCGATCACGCGATCGGCCGGCACGACGAGCGTCGGGCGGCGCGCGTCGCCGCCCTGCTGGACGATCCCCGTGCCGGGATAGCTGAACGTCCAGTGCCACTTGGCGGCCGTGACGTCCACGAGCACGCTCGCGCGCGCGTTCGCCGCGCCGTCGACGCGCGCCTCGACCGTGAACGTGCGCCACAGCAGGAACGCGGCGACCGCGGCGAGCGCGAGCACGTAGAGCCCCTCGACGCGCGGCGCTCGGTGGATCCGCGAGGGCGCGCCGCCGCCCTCGCGCGCGCGGTAGCGCAGCGCGAAGGCGAGCACCAGCACGAGCACGAGCAGCACGACCCCTGCCGCGATCGGCAGGTACAGGCTGGCCAGCCGGTCGTACTCGTGACGCGTGTCGACCACGGCGCTCCCGTGCGTACCCCGGTGGCCGGCGCAGCAAGCGCGCCGCCGGTCCGCGAGCGGCGCGGTGTCAAGCGTCCTGAATCGCGATCCCCCATGTGCCCGCGAACGTCTCGCCGGGCGCGAGCGTGCGCAGGCCGTCGCCGGACTGGAGCGCGTTCGGCGCGCAGGTCATCGGCTCGATCCCGAGCGAGCGGCGGCGGCGAGCCGGATCCGGCAGCGTGTCGCCGGTGAACAGCATCAGGTGCTCGTAGGACTCGTTCATCCACAGCTCGGCGCTGCGCGAGCCGCCGGGCGCCTGCAGGCGCACGCGCGCGCGGCCGTCCGCGTCGCGCGCGAGCCCGGTGAAGGCGTCGTCGAGCCGCAGATCGCCGAGCGGCCGCAGGGCGCGCAGGTCGTAGGGCGTGCCGTCGACCGGCTCGCGCTCGCCGGTCGGGATCTGACGCTCGTCGGCGAGCCGGCGGACGCTGCCGGGCGCCCGCACGAGCGTCTCGTCCACGCGCTCCGTTCCGACCGTCAGGTATGGGTGGGCGCCGGCGCCGAACGGGCATGGCGTCGCGCCCACGTTCGTCGCGCGCGTGGTGATCGCGAGGCCGTCGTGCTCGAGCGCGTAGTCGATCGCGAGGTCGACGGCGAACGGCCAGCCGGCCTGCGGGTGCAGGCGCAGCGTCATCGTCACGCGGTCCGCCTCGCGCGCGCTCGCGCGCCAGTTCGCCCAGCGCACGAGGCCGTGGATCGCATTGCCTCTGTCTGGCTCGCTGAGCGCGAGCTGCCAGGTCTCGCCGCCCCACTCGTAGCGCCCGTCGCGCAGCCGGTTCGGCCACGGGATCAGCACCTGCCCGCGACCGCTCGAGACGCGCTCCTCGGGGCCGTAGCCGTCGAGCACCTCCCACGCGCCGAGCGCGAGCGAGCGCAGTCCGCCGCCGACCTCCACGACGACCGCGCGCAGCTCGCCGCGCGTCAGCTCGATCTGCTCGCCGCTGGGATGCGGGACGGTCATCCGATCGCCTCGGGCTCGCGGCGATCGTCTCGCAGCTCTGCGGCGATCTCGGCGACGCGCTGCGACGCGCGCCTGACCGCGACGACGGCCGCGCCCCCGGCGAGCCCGGCGACCATCAGCATCTCGAGATACGCGATCGAGCGAACCCAGCCGGCGAGCCTCACGTCGAGCATCCCTGCCGTCGTCAGCAGGCCGATCGACAGCAGCAAAGGATCGCGGAGGTGGCGCAGAGCGTTCCCTGCGAGCTCGACGCTCCCGTCGGACGCGAGCGCGACGGCGCCGTACACGCACGCGAACAGCACGAGCGTCAGGGCCGGGGCGAGGCCCCAGAACGTGGTCGGCCTGCGCGCGCCCCACCGCGGCGCGACGGCCACGGCGGCGGCGGCGATCGCCACCACGACGGCGCCCAGCACGACGAGGGCGGCAGGGGTCAGCGGCAGGAACGAGAGCCCGGCGGTGACGAGCGCGATCGCCGCCGAGGCCCACGCCCAGACCGGCTGCCCCGGGCTGCGGCGCGCGACGCCGGCCCCCACCGGCGCCGCCAGGTAGGCGACCGCGGCGTCGACCACCCGGCCCGACGGGCTCGCGAGCGCGAGCCGCTCGTCGACGCGCTCGACGCTCAGCTCGCGCAGTGAGGCGAGCACCTCCGGCCAGTAGTCCCAGTGTGCGTGGACGGCGGCGGTCACGGCGGCACGCGCCTGCTCCGGCGTGCGGATGTGCGCCGCATGCGCGGTCCGGACCGGGACGACGACCATCGCCGCGGGTCTCGAGCGGCGGAACGCGTCCTTGAGCGGCTCGGCCGCGGGCACGCACCACGCGTCACGGAGGCGCTCCTCGGCCGCCTCGATCCGACGCTCCAGCGCGTACAGAGCGCGCTGCCCCTCGTAGCGGCTGCTCGCCGTCGCGCGGGCGGTGTCCTTGGCGACCAGGCGCACGTCGACGTGCAGCGCACCGTCCTCGACACGCATGGTGTGCGTCATCCAGACGCGCTCACGTCTCGCCGCTTCGTGCCAGCGATCGATCAGCTGAGCCCAGGCGTCCACCACGCTCTCGTCGGAGGTCTCGATTCGTACGTCGTGCATATGCGAGAGGACGAGCTCGGCCACGCCGGCATGGTGGCGCACTCACCCGACGGCGCCGGCCGCACGCGGCGGCGTGGCGCTACGGCTTCAGCACGACCTTGATCGCCCCGTCCTGCTTCTTCTGGAAGACCTCGTACATGTGCGGCGCCTCGGTGAGCGGGACCTTGTGGGTCGCGAGCCCCTCGACGTCGAGCGGGTCCTCCTCGCCGGTCAGCAACGGCAGGATCTCGTCGGTCCATCTGCGCACGTTCGCCTGACCCATGCGGAGCTGGATCTGCTTGTCGAACAGGTCCATCATCGGCAGCGGGTCGACCATCCCGCCGTAGACGCCGGAGAGCGAGATCGTGCCGCCGCGACGGACCGCGTCGATCGCGGCGTAGAGGACCGACAGGCGGTCGACGCCGCCCCTCTCGATCAGCTTCGCCGCGAGCTGGTCGGGCAGCAGGCCGGCGAGCGTGTGCGCGAGCTTGCCGAACGGCGCGCCGTGCGCCTCCATCCCGACCGCGTCGATCACCGCGTCCGCCCCGCGTCCGCCGGTGCGCGCGCGGATCGCGTCGCCGACCTCGCCGTTCGCGCTCACGTCGATCGTCTCGACCCCGTGCTCCTGCGCCACGCGCAGGCGCTCGGGGACGAGGTCGACGCCGATCACCGTCTCCGCGCCCTTGTGCCTGGCGATCCGCGCGCACATCTGGCCGATCGGTCCGAGGCCGAAGACGGCGACGCTGCCGCCCTGTGGTATCGCCGCGTACTCGACGGCCTGCCACGCGGTCGGCAGCACGTCGGAGAGGTAGAGGAAGCGCTCGTCGGGTGGCCCCTCCGGGACCTTGATCGGGCCGAACTGCGCCTGCGGGACGCGCAGCAGCTCGGCCTGCCCGCCCGGCACCTCGCCGTAGAGCTTCGTGTAGCCGAACAACGCCGCGCCCTTGCCTTGCGCTCTCACCTGCGTCGTCTCGCACTGCGAGTAGAGGCCCTGGTCGCACATCCAGCAGTGCCCGCACGAGATGTTGAACGGGATCACGACGCGGTCGCCCGGCCTGATCTGCCCGACGGCCGAGCCGACCGCCTCGACGACCCCCATCGGCTCGTGGCCGAGCACGTCGCCCTCGTCGATGAACGGCCCGAGCACCTCGTAGAGGTGGAGGTCCGAGCCGCAGATCGCGGTGGACGTGATGCTCACGATCGCGTCCGTCGGCTCCTGGATCGTCGGGTCGGGGACGGTGTCGACGCGTACGTCGCGTCTGCCGTGGAACGTGACCGCCTTCATCGCGCGCTCCTTCGTCGCTCGTGGCCGGATGGGTCCCCCGACGGTCCCCGCGAAGCGCGTGCGACAAGCGGGCAGGTCCGCGCGCCGACCGCCGTCAACAGCACGCCCAGGCCGGGCTCGTCGACCCGGGTCCGCCGCTCATCAGCGCCAGCGCGGTCCTCCCCCGCGCCCGCCCCGTTTGCCGCGGTGAGCGCCGGGTAAGGGGCGTGGCGACGGCGGCACCCGAGCCGCCGCGATCCCACCCGGAGGCGCCCGATGACCGAGAGCCCCAAGCAGTCGGACCAGCTGCCCGAGGAGGGCCCGGCCGAGCAGGTCCCCGACGACGTCTCCGAGGCCGGCGAAGGCGCCGCGCGCGAGTCCGCGCGCGCCCACGCCGAGCGCGCCGGGAGCGCCGAGGAGGCGCCCGGCTACCGCGACGACGAGGAGCAGCGCGCCTACGAGCGCGAGCGGGCCGACGAGGGTGCCGACGACGATTGAGCCGGTCAGGCCGACGTCTCGATCGGCGACGGCGCGAGCGTCAGCGCCGCTCGAGCGTGACGGTCGCGCCGTGGGCGGGGACGACGGTGACGGTGTGTCGGGCGATCCGCTCCGGCCGTCTGCGCGTGGGCAGCAGGTGGGCGTGGCGCAGCAGCGTGCGCAGGACGATCCGCGTCTCGATCAGCGAGAAGGCGGCGCCGAGGCAGCGGCGGGGGCCGCCGCCGAACGGGATCCACGTGTAGGTGCCCGGGCGGGCGTCGAGGAAGCGCTCGGGGCGGAACGCGAGCGGGTCGGGGTAGAGGTCGGGTCGGCGGTGCACGAGCGTGATGTGAGGGACGACGAGCGTGCCGGCCGGGATGGCGAGGTCTCCGAGGTCGAACGGCGCTGAGGCGAGGCGGGCGGTGATCGGGAACACCGGGCGCAGGCGCATCGCCTCCTTGACGACGGCGTCGATGTAGTCGTCGTCGCCGTCGAGCGCGGCTGCTTCGAGGCGCGCGAGCTCGGCCGGGTGGCGGCTGACGCGCTCGAGGATCCACGCCAGCGTGGAGGCGGTCGTCTCGTGACCGCCGAGCAGCAGCGTGCGCATCGCGTCGCAGAGCTCGGCGTCGGGCATCGGCATCCCGTCCTCGTCGCGGGCGCGCAGGAACGTGCCGAGCACGTCCTCCTGGTCGAGGTCGCCCGCACGGCGGCGCTCGGCGACCTCCTCGAGCACGATCGCGTCGATCGCCGCGATCGCGCGGCGAACCCGCGTGAAGCGGCCGTCCCAGCCCTTGTTGCGCGTCGTCGCGACGATCGTCTGCACGAAGAACCGGCGCGAGTTGGCGATGCGCATCAGCGCGAGCGTCGCCGCGCGCAGCCGCTCGACGCGGTCGGGGTCGGTGACGCCGAAGACGACGGCGATGATCACCTCGAGCGAGATCGCCTGCATGTGGGCGTCGGCGCGCGTCGCCCGGCCGTAGGGCCAGCGCTCGAGCGTCTCCTGCGCCTTGCGCTCCATGACCGCCTGGTGCTTGACGAGCGCCTCGCCGTGGAACGGCGGCAGCTGCATCCGCCGGCTGCGCATGTGCTCGGCACCGTCGACGTTCGTCAGACCGGTCGGACCGAGGGCGAGGGCATGCGGCGAGCCCTTCGTGAGCGCCGCGCCGAGTCGCAGCACGTCGGTGTCGGCGGTGAACACGCGCTTGATGTCGTCGGGGTGGGTGAGGCACAGCCACGGCCGCCAGTTGGGCATCGCGACCAGGAAGCGGTCGCCGAGCGGCTGGCAGCGACGCGCGAAGCGATCGGGTGCCAGCCAGTACTCGGCGGCGTTGACGATCGCCGGGGTGCGCAGCCGCGGCAGGTCGCTCAGCGGCGCTGTTACCGAGTGACTCATTTGATAACATGCTAACAGATGCTCTCGATCGCGCAGATCGACCGCGGACCGGCGCCCGGCGAGGACGCGCTCGTCGACCGCGTCGCCGCGGCGGCGTTCGACTCGTTCGTCGAGTACGGCATCCGCCGCTCGACGATCGAGGACGTCGCCACCCGCGGCGGCGTCTCCAAGATGACCGTGTTCCGGCGCTTTCAGAGCAAGCAGGGCCTCGTCGGAGTCGTCATCGCGCGCGAGATCCGCCGCGCGATGGAGCAGCTCGACCAGGTCTGGGAGCGCGAGCAGACGCTCGAGCAGCGGCTCGTCCTCGGGCTCTCGTTCGCCGTGAGCTTCGTCCGCGGGCACCCCCTGCTCGACCGCCTCCTGCGCAGCGAGCCCGAGCTCCTGCTGCCCCTGCTCACCGTCGACGGCGCACCCGCGCTCGCGCTCTACCGCGAGCTGATCGCCACGCGGCTGCAAGCCGAGGTGCGCGCCGGCCGCGCCGCCCCCGCCGACCTCGACCAGGCGGCCGAGGTGATCGCGCGCCTCGCGATGTCGCTGCTGCTCACCCGCGAAGGGACGATCACCCTCGACGAGCACGACACGATCGTCGCGCTCGTGCGGAACGCGCTGCTGCCGATGCTCCGGCCCGGCGGCGGCTGATCGCGCCGGCACCCAGCTCGTCCGCGACGGCCCGCGACCCCTCGCCGCAACGCCGCAGCCGGCATGACTCCGGCGCGACAGGTCGGTGGCAGCCGCGGACCAGGGGTGCTGACATGAGGGCGTGATCGGCTCCCTGCTCGACACGATCCTCGACCGCACGGTCCTCCTGGGCTACACGAGCCCCGGCTACCGGATCCGCAGGCATCTGTGGGACGCGCGCGACCTTCAGGCGATGGAGGGCAAGACGGTCCTCGTCACCGGCGCGACGTCGGGGCTCGGCCTGGCGGCCGCCGAGGGGTTCGCGGGGCTGGGCGCGAGCGTCCGGCTGCTCGCGCGCGACGAGGCGCGCGGGGAGCGCGCGCGTGCGGCCGTCGCCGAGGCGACCGGGAACAGCGACGTGCGCGTGTGCGCGTGCGACGTCAGCGACCTCGGAGACGTGCGGGCCTTCGCGGCGCGCTTCGCCGCCGAGGAGCCGCGCCTCGACGTGCTCGTCAACAACGCCGGCGTGCTGCCAGCCGAGCGAACGCTCTCCGCCGAGGGCAACGAGCTCACGCTCGCGACGAACGTGCTCGGGCCGTTCCTGCTGACGAACCTGCTGCTCCCCCTGCTGACCGCGAGCGCTCCGGCGCGGATCGTCAACGTCTCCTCGGGCGGGATGTACACGCAGCGCATCCATGTCGAGGACCTGCAGTCCGAGGGTGAGGAGCTCGACGGACCGGCGGTGTATGCGCGGACGAAGCGCGCGCAGGTGATCCTGACCGAGCTGTGGGCGCGGCGACTCGCCGGCACAGGCGTCGTCGTGCACGCGATGCACCCGGGCTGGGCCGACACGCCCGGCGTCGCGTCCTCGCTGCCGCGCTTTCGCGCGCTGATGGCGCCGCTGCTGCGCAGCGCGGCGCAGGGAGCGGACACGATCGTCTGGCTCGGCGCCGCCGCCGAGCCGTGCGAGAGCTCCGGCGGCTTCTGGCACGACCGCAAGCGGCGTCCGACGCATCGCGTGCCGTGGACGAAGGAGACGCCTGCGGATCGCGAGCGGCTGTGGCGCGAGTGCGAGCGCCTCACCGGCTGGCACGGAGCCCCGGCGCCGGCCGCGACGGAGGGAGGGCCCTAGCGTGGCGCGGCGCGCGCTCGTGACCGGCGCCACCGGGTTCGTCGGCGGGCGGCTGGCCACTGCGCTCGCCGACCGCGGCTGGGAGGTGCGCTGCCTCGTGCGCGACCGTTCGCGCGCGCAGCGGCTCGCCGACCGCGGCTTCGAGCTCCACGAGGCCGACGCGCTCGACGCGCAGTCGCTGCGCGGAGCCGGAGCCGGCGTCGACGTCGCCTACTACCTGATCCACGCGATGGGGCGCGGAACCGCCCGCGGCGAGTTCGAGGAACGCGAGCGGCGCAGCGCACGGAACTTCGCCGAGATGGCCAAGCGGGAGGGAGTCGCCCGCGACGTCTATCTGGGCGGGCTGGGCGAGCGCCCCCAGTCGGCGCATCTGCGCAGCCGTCACCAGACCGCGGAGATCCTGTCTTCACTGGGGCCGCCGCTCACCTACTTCCGGGCCGGGATGGTCGTCGGGGCCGCAAGCGAGTCCTACCGCACGCTGCGCTACCTGGTGCAGCGGCTTCCCGCCATGATCGGCCCGGCGTGGCTGAAGACCCCCACGCAGGCGATCGCGATCGACGACGCGATCGCCTACCTCGCAGCGGCGCCCGACGTCCCCGCCTCGGCCGGCCGCGAGATCCAGATCGCGGGTCCCGACGTGCTCTCCTACGGCGAGATGCTCGATCTGATGGCGGACGCCCTCGGCATCCGCCGGCGGCCTCGACTGCCGGTGCCGCTCATCACGCCATGGCTGTCCTCGCACTGGATCGGACTCGTCACCCCGGTCGACGCGGGCATCGCCCGCCCGCTCGTGGAGGGCCTCTCCACGCCCACCGTCGTCACCGACAGCTCGGGCGCGGAGCTCTTCGACATCCACCCGATGCCCTTCATGGACGCGCTCCGCAAGGCACTCGACGAGGATCGCGGCGCGCCAGCCCCGGCGCGGTGAGCACCCGGCCGCGGGCGCTCATGACCACCACGCACGAACCCGCGTGAAGCGCTCGCCCCCGATCGACCCAGGGACAACGAGAGCCCTGCGTCAGCAGGCTGGAATGAGGGCCGGACTGGCGCCGACCACGCGCCGCCGGGAGGACGGACGGACCGCGGGACACGCTGCCGAGCGCACTCACCGGCGCCGGTGACGCCGACCGCACGGGCCGCGCAGCGGCGGTGGCGATGCGTGCGTCCATGACGACGCGGACGACCTCGCCGCTGGCGCGATCCCGGCGGCGACCGCTAGCTTCTCAACGGTGAGGACCACGTCGACGCCGAGCGAACTCTGGCGGCGCGGGCAGCACGGTTGGCCGGCGAGCTACCCGGTCGCGCAGCTTCCCAACGCCCCGCTGCTCGTCGCGCTCGGCGGATGGCTCCTCGCCGCGCTCACGGACGGCCCGGCGCGCGCGTACGGGCGCGCCACGTTCTACACGGGCCTCGCGGCGTGGGCGTGGGAGGAGCTGACGGACGGCGCGAACCCGGTGCGCCGCGCGATGGGCGCGACCGGCCTCGGCTACGTCATCGTCAAGCTCAGCGATGCACTCGGCGCATGAACGCGCCACCTGCGACGTCCTAGAGGGGCATCAACGCCTCAGCCCACCAGTCTGGCTCCGCCGGTGGACGCGGCTCGGGCTCTGACGTCGGCGTTCCGGGGACCGGTCGGGGCTGTGCGTCGGCGCGCGCCTGCCGGGCGATCACCGCTTCGGCGGTGATGTTGAAGACGGTCAGATCCTGCGTCTGCACGACGGGACCGTCATACGCCGTGCGCAGTTCCTCGAAGACCAGCGGCGTCGTCGCCGCCCCGATCTGCGTGTGCCAGAGTGCCGCCATCCGAGGCCGCACGAGGTCGAACACCTTGCCGGCCCCGCGGGGCGAGGTGTGCGCTTGGTTGAGGATCACCTCGGCTCGCTCGATCGGCATCTTCCTCGAGGCCGCGATCACCTGCGCGGGCGGGAAGCACTCGTGGATGAGCAGGTCGACCGCGAACAGGTCGCGCTCAGGATTGCCGACCTCTCCTCGCGCGTTCTCCCCTGGCTGTGGACGCCTCGCATCGCCGGAACCGACGCGACGGCCCAGCCGTCCTGGCGGATCTCGTAGACGATCGCCTCGCAGGCGCTCAGTGTGCGGCAGGCACGACGCTTGCTCAACCGCACAGATGCGGCACCCGGTGCCGACTTCTGTGCAGCTCATTGCAGCGCCAGCTGCAGCGCGGCGCGCCTAGAACGACGAAACCCTGCGATGTGCAGGGCTTTCGCGAGTACCGCCACGGGGATTCGAACCCCGGTTTCCGCCGTGAGAGGGCGCTAGGGCGTTCCCACCCACTCCTCCATACTCTCGTATTTGCAGGGATTTTCTCGAACGGCGGAGCGTCGCGGAACATGCCGGTACGCGCTGATGTGCACACTGAGTGCACAGCGCCAGCTGCGCCCATTGCGCGAAGGGGCAGCGGGCGCCGGCTGGCGTTCTTGCCTTGGGCTACGTCTGGATGAAATCCGCACACATAGCCTTTTGCTGTGTAGACTTTCATCCATGCAACCGGACCGCGTCCTGGAGCTTGCGCGCAACGCGGGGGGCACCGTCTCCTCGGCCGAACTGATCGCGGGCGGCGCCCGTTGGGAAGACCTCTACGGCCTGCGCGACGACGGCGCCCTCGTGGAGATCTCCCGTGGGATCTACCGCGTCGCCGATGCCTCGGCCACTGCCCATCTCGACCTGCTGGCCGTCTGCCGGCGCGTGCCGGACGGGATGATCTGCCTCAACTCGGCTGCGAGCTACTGGGACCTGACCGACGAGATGCCCGTGGCCGTGCACGTGGCCGTGGCTCGCGGCCGGCACCGCCCGCAGATCGCCTACCCGCCGACTCGGGTGCACGTCTTCGCCGCGAGCACCTTCGGGCTCGGCCGCGAGGGCCTGCGTATTGAGTCCGGCGAGACGATCGCGATCAGCTCGCGCGAGCGAACCGTCGTGGACCTCCTGCGGCTCCGCTCCCGGGTCGGTCGCGACCAAGCGCTCGCGGCGTTGCGCCGGTATCTGCAGAGCGACGGCGCACGCCCAGGAGAAGTGCTCTCCCTTGCGCGCCGGCTGCGAGCAGGCACGATTGTGGCAGCTGCGATGGAGCCGCTGCTCGCATGAATGAGCGCACGCCACACCAGGCCTACGCTGCGTTGCAGCGACTCGCACGCGAGCAGGGCCGCACGAGCCAGCAGCTGTTCGAGCTCTACGTCCACGAGCGCTTCCTCGCGCGACTCGCGGCTTCGTCGCTCTCGCAGCGCTTCGTGCTCAAGGGAGGCATGCTGCTCGCCGTCCTCGACCTCCGCCGCCCCACGCGCGACGCCGACCTGCTCGTGCGGGGACTTGCCAACGAGCCGCTGGCGATCCGAACGGTCGTCGAGGAGATCGCGGCGGTCTCGATGCCCGACGGAGTCGTCTTCCACACGCCCGCCATGACGATCGAGCAGATCCGCGAGGACGCCGACTACCCCGGCGTGCGGGTCAAGCTGCCGGCCGGCCTCGCCAGCGCCGAACTGCGACTTACCGTCGACCTGTCCTTCGGCGACCCGATCGTCCCCCTTCGCATCGACTACCCGACGCTGCTCGACGACGACGGCTTCGCGCTCCTCGGCTATCCGCTGGAGAGCGTGATCGCCGAGAAGGCGATCACGATGCTGACCCTCGGAGACGCCAACACACGCGACCGCGACTACGCCGACGTCTACCTCCTCTCGCGCGTCCACACGATCGAGGCCCAATCCCTGCGATCCGCGCTGCACGCAGTCGCGAAACACCGAGGCGTCGAACTCACTCCACTCCATCCGCTGCTGGAGACACTGCACGAGAGCCGTCAAAGACCCTGGACGGCGTTCCGCACCCGTGTCGGACTCGAGGTGCTGCCGGAGCGCTTCTCGGACGTGGTCGAAGCAGTCGTAGCGTTCATCGACGGCCTGGCAGCAGACGACGTCATGCGATGGAGCCCCACTGACGAGCGCTGGACTCCCAACGCCTAACCGATCGCGCACCGCCGAATCGCCAAAGCCGGAGCCGGCTCGACCACCGGCCGGATCAGTACCGCCACGGGGATTCGAACCCCGGTTTCCGCCGTGAGAGGGCGGTGTCCTAGTCCCCTAGACGATGGCGGCGCGCTGGCGGCGAGGATAGCAAAGGGATTCCCGTCCAGCCGGGGGCGGGCAGGTCGCTAGGCTGGTCGCGTGCCCGAGCCGAGCGCTCTTGCGGACCGCTTCCTGGCGCTCCATCGCCCGGGGGCGCCGCTGCTGATGCCGAACCCGTGGGACGTCGGGTCCGCGCGGCTGCTCGCGTCGCTCGGCTTCGAGGCGCTCGCGACGACGAGCAGCGGCTTCGCGGCGACGCTCGGCCGGCGCGACGGCGGCGTCACGCGCGAGGAGGCGCTCGCTCATGCGGCCGAGATCGCGGCGGCGACGGAGCTGCCCGTCTCCGCCGACCTCGAGCACGGCTTCGGCGACGCGCCGGATGCCGTCGCCGCGACCGTCGCGCTCGCCCGCGAGACCGGCCTCGCCGGCTGCTCGATCGAGGACTGCGCCGGCGCCGGCGAGCGCCGCATCTACGACCGCGACCTCGCCGTCGCGCGCGTCGCGGCCGCCGCCGAGGCGGCGCATGCGGGGCCGCGCCGGCTGGTGCTGACAGCCCGCGCCGAGAACCACATCCGCGGCATCGACGACCTCGACGACACGATCGCGCGGTTGCAGGCGTACGCCGAGGCGGGCGCGGACGTGCTGTTCGCCCCCGGGCTGCGCACGCCTGAGCAGATCCGCACGGTCGTGGAGGCCGTCCCGCGGCCCGTCAACGTGCTGATGCTGCCGGGCTGCCCGCCGGTGCGCGAGCTGGCCGACGCCGGCGTCGCGCGCGTGTCGGTCGGCGGGGCGTTCGCGTTCGCGGCGCTCGCCGCCGCGGCCGAGGCCGCGCGCGAGCTGCGCGAGGACGGCACCGCCGGCTACTTCGAGCGCGCGGCCGCCGGCATCGCCGCGGCGCGCGCAGCGTTCGGCGGCTGAGCCGGCGGGCGCCGCACGAGCAGCGGCACCGGCTCGCTATGCCGCTGCCCGGCGCCCTCTTGAACCCTGAAGCCCACGGCGTCCTGAAGAACCTGCTTGAAGCGGTCAGGGCAGCCGCTGCCCGGCCGGAGCCTACGGCGCATCCGAGAGCCGAGCGAGGCAGGCGACCCGGCTGGGTCGCACCGCTCGTGCTCAAGATCCTGAAGGGATCGACCTCCCCCATGACTGCCACTGCGGTTCGGAAGGAGATCGTGCGGCGCTTCAGGGAACGACCGGACTACGAGTCGGTGCGCTACGTGCTGCGCTACGGCAAAGAGGCGCAGATGGGACTCATCGAGCGAGTCGAAGGCGGAGGCTACGTCGTGCGGGCTGCCGCCTGAGCCGGTTCGTGCGGCTCGCTCGCAGATCAGTTCGACTGCAAGAAGCGCTCGTGTTCCTCGTCCAGGCGCCGGATCTTCTCGCTGACGGCGACGAGCCGATCTCGGAACCACGCCTCGTCAGCGTCGTCTCCGTCGATGTCGAGATAGTGCAGGGCGGTTTCAGAGAGGACCGTGCCGGCAGCCGTCATGGGCTGCACTGCGGGCTGGCTCTGCTTGTCGAGCGAGAAGTTCCCATCGACCTCGGCAAGGTCGCGCAGCAAGAGAGAACTCCAGCCGGCATGCAGAGCCGACGACCCCGAGCGATAGGCGGGATAGGCCGTAGGGCTGAGGGCCTTGAGCCTCTCAAAACTGTTCGGCCACCCGCTGTCCTTCTTCGCGGGCACAGCCTCAAAGGTGGTGCCGGCTGCAGTCGCCATACGCTCGATCGACTTGCGCATTCGTTTCTCGATCGGCAACGGATCGCCGCCACGCGCCTTGACCTGTGCGGCGATGACCTCAAGGTTGTGCTTCTCCTCGGCGAGCGAGTCATTGATGTAGGCGTCGTAGCGCTCCCCGGAGCCGTCGTCTTCGGTGAGGTAGGCGTAGTTCGAGGCAGCATCGACAATCTGCCGAACGATCTGAAGTTGCTGGTAGCCAGAGTCGTTGCTGATGTTGGCCAAAAGCGACTTCCCGAGCAGGGCCAGCCGCTTGATAAGGCCACGCCGGATGGCTTCGTTTCGCTGATAAGGCGTCGGTGGGATGCGATGCACCAACCAGAGCACCGTCATGGACGCCTCCTTCAGCAACTCGAAGGCGGCCTCGCCGAACTCATCCTTCGTCGTGAGGTTCGACCAGTCGGGTTGGTACGGGACAGGAAGATCCGCCTCGCTCAGCGTGTGCGGTTCTGTTCCATCGTCGGCATCGCTCCCGTCCATCCCACCAGTATGCGTGGCGTTAGCGAGAAACGTCAATCGGGCAATTCGCGGAGTCGTAGATCGTGAGCGCTACTGCATCCTGCCGTGATGCGCTCCGCCACACCTTGCGCGCATCAGCGCCACAGCCCTAGCCTGCCGCGCCGTCCTTGAAAGGTTGGCCCCGGCGACGCTTGCGACGTCGACCGGGGCCTCACACAGGAGGTGTAGCTCCCATGCAGGGTCAGCGTATCTGGCGATGGTCGTCGGTGCTTGGGGCGCTCGATGGCTGAGCGCAAGCCGAAGCACTCGCTCGACCATGACGTGTTCGGACGCACGGTGAGGGTGTTCCGGGCACGAAAGGGGTTGTCGCAGGAGGAGCTCGGCTTCCGGGCCAAGCTGCATCGCAACTACGTCGGCGCGATCGAACGGGGCGAGATCAACCTGACGCTTCGTGTCCTGCTCAAGCTGCACCGCGGCCTTGACGTGCCGCTGTCGGAGCTGATCACGGACTACGAGAACCAGCTGATCAAGTGGACGCGCTCGAGATGACGAGCGTGCCTAGCTTCGCACGATCTGCGAGATGCGCTGGTGGCTCATGCCGAGGACTTGGGCTATAGCGGCCATCGGCAGGCCCTCGCGGTACGCCTGACGGATCGCTTCGTCGCGCTCTGAGCGCAGCGCTTCGTGTCTCCGCTCCAAGGCTTCTTCGCGCTGGGCGTAGTCCTGAGCGAAGGCGCTCAGGCGGGCACGGACTTCGGGGGCATGGCGAGCAGTACGAGCGATGCGGGGATCGTGGGGCCTATTCTTGCTAGTCGGTTAGCATGAAAGGCTCTGGAAAGCAGTACAGACAAGAAGGAGACGACGTGAAAAGACTGTTCGGCCTTGGGGCCGTGATGCTGGTGCTGGTCGGTGCGGCGGCATTCACGCCGGCGGCTTCGGCCTCGATCGTGGTCGGCAAGAGCATCGACGGCGTGAAGCTCGGCGACACGCAGGCGCGGGTGCTGCAGGTGCTCGGCCAGCCGGATTCGAGAGAACACGGCTGGGACTACCTCAGAGGGCTGGAGGGCCGCGTCAGCTTCGACTCTCACAAGCGGGTGGGAGGCATCTGGACCGGCTCGAGACAGCAGAAGACCAGCAAGGGCATCGGGCCGGGATCGTCGCTCGCCAAGCTGAAGCGGGCCTACCCGAGAATCAGATGCGAGACCGGGCCGTTCGGGCCGCAGTCGCTCATGTGCGTGATCAGATCACGGCTGCACGGACGGAAGGTCGAAACGTCGTTCCCGTTCTTCACGGAGGCGATGGGCGTGCGGGAAGTCGATCTGGACTTGCTGTAGGACACGTGCAGCTTTGGTGTGGCCAGGCCGACCGTAAGCGCGGCGGCTACGGCCACACCAACCGTCCGCTGCCATGACTTCGTAGGTGCCGCTGGAGCTACTGCGGCGGCGTGGACGATGCAAGCGCCGGCGGCGAGCAGCTCGATGCCAATCACGACGGCGAATGCCTTGCTTGGTTGCAAGAAGGCCATCACCGCCAAGGCGCCGACCAAGGCAGCGAACGCCAGGGTCAGGAACAACACCATGTGTCGGACCATGCCGATGTTGCCTTCGAGCAGTTGGAGAGCAAGCGCAAGGATCGCTCGGACGGCAGCGGCGACAGTCAGAGCACCAAACGCGAAGGCCACGAAGCTGCCCGATATGGCAATGGAACCCATCTTCTAGAGACTAGAGCGACCACCGGCGGAGCGGCCGGGAAGCCGCTGCTCCCGTCGCGCCAGAGGTTGACTAGTTAACTAATACATGTTAATAATAACTGTAATGTAAGTGTGAGCCTGAGATGGGAGACATCGAACGACCGACTATCGAGACAGAGCTACGAGCGATCCATCGCGAGCATCGTGAGCTTGATGCCTGGCGTGCCGAGGCGGAGTTCGTGCTCGCTGGGCAAGACGACACGTTGCCAGCCGAAGTCCGTGCCACGCCGTGGGACCAGCTCGATGAGGCCGGCCAGCGTGCCGCTGCTGATCGGGGCCTGCTGGAAGTAGTGTTGGTCGGCGGCCGTCTCACCGTCGCGAGCCTAGTGCACAGTGGTCTGTCGGCCCAGGTCTGCAACGACGTCGAGGCCGCTCTGGCGTTCTACCGCGAAAGCCTGCCGCTCGATGGCGGCGAACAGTTCTGGCTAAAGCGAACGGTCGATGACCTATGCGTAACCGGGTTGGAGGCTGTGCGTGCGATCATTGAGGAGCCTAACTGGGAGCATCCTGGCAAACCGGTTCAGATCGTTACCGGCGGCATGCTGCAAACGGTGGATAGCGCTGCGATGGTTTCCCGCCTCTGGGATTGGATGCGCGAAGGCGGCAACTTCTCAGGTCGAAGCTCCTATCGCCATGCCACCCGGAAGTACCTGCAGGAGCTAATCGGGCTCTTTGGTGACTGGCGCTACCCCGCGAGCAGCGCTAGCCGTTGACGAGCTGCACCACCAGCCACACCACGCCGACAACGCTCAGCAGCAGGCCGACGCCACCGACAAGCAGCCGACGTCCGAGCGGCGGCTCTGCGGACTCCTGAGCGATCGGCAACGCAGGTACGGGCGGCTGTACGTGTTCGAGGGCGTCTTCTGTTGCCGGCACTGGATCTGGGCGCCTTACGGCTCTTTGCTTGACGTCGCGCAGCACGAGCAGTTGCTCGCCAAGCGGCTTCAACAGCGCTTCCTTCTCCATCTCGCGCGCGTTGCGGTCGTAGCCGGTGCCGCTCCAACCCATCAGCTCCCGAATCTTTACGCGGCGATCCTCATCCAGCAGGCGGCGAGTCACCGGCAGTGTTGGATCGTTGGGCTTCTTTCTCAGGTCGATGTCCAGCAGCTCGGCGAGGGCAGCTTGGCGCTTGTCGGTGAAGGTTCGCCGCACCGCTGGGTGCACGGCTTCGGCGATGAGCTGCGACAGGGGCAAGGTCGGGTCGTCGGCCAGTTCTCGAGCGATTTCCGCGAGCAACGCAATGTCCGCCTCGCTCTTGTCCTTTGGCAACGGTCGTCGGACGCCATTCCGGACGATCGCCTCCAGCTCCTTCGCGAGCTGCTTGATCTCCGCTTCTGAGGCCATTGCAAGATTATTACGAATAGCAGGGGAATCGTGCCCCTTTGTCGGGGTGCTCTCGGGGAAGTCTCGTCTAGCCGAATGGCGCTGCATGGTCTTCGATGGCGAGGACGGGACATCGACCGAAGGAGCCTCCAATGCTGCCAACGCTTCTGCTCAAGCCCACGACGAGAAAGGCGACGTGATGCCCGACATCGTCCCGTTCGGATCCGGCAGCCTGCTGCCCTCGCGAGTGGAGCGACAGACCGGCCGTGCCTTGGAGCGCATCCGCGCCAGCCAGGCGGTTGCGACGGCGCACGAGGTCGCCAAGGTCGAGGTGATCCAAGACGTGACCGAGGCGGCCCTGATGGCGACGGCCAACGTGTCGGCCATCGAGGCGCTGCTCGTCGCTCGGACGCCGCACGCCGAAGGGCGGCTTCGGACCATCGCCGATGCTGGTGCGCTCGGCATGGCCGAGGTCGTAATGAAAGCCCGGCGGAGCGTGTCCTGATGTTCTGGCTCGGGCTGCTGGTCGGCGTGGTGGTCATGCTGGCTGCCTTCGGGTGGCTGATGTGGCTCGGTGCGCAGCCATCCGTTCCGTTGTTCGATGCGCGCGCTGCTGTCCGGGCGCGGGAACGGCAGACGATTCACGACCTGTTCGCTGCCGAGCAAGCGTTGCAGCGAGCTGGCGGTATGCCGCCGGGCACGGACATCATCGAGGGCACGGCTGTCGAGGTGGATCGGCCATGAATCGTCCGCCAAGTCGGCTGGTACCCGGACTGGTGGCGGCCATCGTGTTGCTGGCGGTGCTGGTCAGTGCTGGGCCGACGCTGGTAGAGCTCGCGCACGCCGCGGTGCCGCTCGTCATTGCCGTGGGCGTCGTCGCGGTTGTGGTGAGGCTGGTGTGGTGGTTCAGCAACCGCTTCTAATGAAAAGTTAAGAAGTCGCCTCTGTTGGGCGTGAGTCGTTGTGCAAATTACTGTGGGTTTGGCTTGCGTTTTACCGCATAGTCGGGCCGACCAAATTTAAACAGGGGACACGCTGCATGGGAAAACGCAGACATGGCTATCGGCATGCCAACGAACCGCATCAGAATCGGATTCGGGTTCGGGGCAAGCGCTTGGATCAGGTGGACGAAACTAAGTTGACGCTGGCCTACTGGCTGCTGGCCAAGGAGCTGGTGACGGACAAGACGCATCCGCGTCTGCCGACTGAAGCCGAGGTACACGATCTGGCCGACCAGCTCGACGGGCAGGACGACGACGAAGCCGATCGGACGGCCGCTTGATGCGCGCCGCGTTGTCACTGGTGGCCGTAGGCGGCGCCGTCGCCGGCGGCAGCCTGTTGCTGCTCGCGCCCGATGCTGAGCGCACGCGGGTGGCGCTGGCCTTCCCGCCTGACCTGACCGCCGAGCAGGTAGAAACGCTGCTGGGAAGCATCGCCGGTTTGCCGGCGCGGGCTCGGGTGCTGGCAGACGCCGAAGGTCGCGGCGGCAAGCTCGCCTTCTCGTTGGAAGCGCATCGCAGTGACGTCATCGCCCTGCGTGCCGGGCTGCAAGGTGTCGCGCCGGGACTGCGGTTGAGTGATGCGGCATCCGAGTCGGTGCCCCGGCCGCGTCTGCGGGCCTACCTCTCTTGGCGTGGCACGTTCGTACTGCTGCGGAGCGATCAGCGGGAGTTGGCGGTCGCCAGTTTGCTCGGGGTGCTGCGCAGCGCCAGTCGCCGTGAGCGAGTTCGTGTGCGGCTGCGACTGCGTCCGCTGGTTCGTCCAAAGGCGCCGTCGCATCATCAGCCGCGTGACGGCCGCGGTTCGGTAGATCGGCTGCTGCTTCCCGATCAGCCGTTGCCGCGCGATCAGATCCGGCAGATACGCGGCCAGTACGCCGGGCCGCTCCTGAGCGTTCGTATCGAGGTAGCCGTCTGGACGGAGAGCCCGGCGCGTGCCCGTCAGTTGCTGGCGGCCGTCGTTGCCGTCATGAGAGCACGATCAGGCGCACGCGGCCGCATGTCCGTTCGGACGCATCGGTGGGCCTGGCCCGGCTTCGGGACCATGCTGGCGCCGCCAGAGCTCGTGCCGCTCATGGGTTGGCCGCTCGATGGTCCGGAGGTGCCGGGGCTGAGCTATGCCCGCTCGCCGCAGCGGCTGCCCGACGATGCGATCCCGACTCGTGGCGGCCGATGCTGGGGTGTCTCGACGTGGCCGGGGATGGAAGCGCGCGAGCTGCATCAGCCGGTCGTTGGCGCGCTGTCGCACGCCTTGATCCTCGGGCCGACCGGTTCGGGTAAGAGCGCGCTGTTGGCGCGCCTCATGCTGGATGACGTACAGGCTCGCCGCGGCGCGGTCTTGCTCGACATGAAGGGCGATACCGCGCTTGACGTGCTGGCTCGGATGCCGCGCGATCGACACGGCGACGTTGTGGTGCTGGATCCAAGCGATGCACGGCCGGTGCCGGGGCTGAAGGCGATGGGATCGAGCACGCCGGACCTGACGGCCGATCTGTGGGTCGGGCTGTTCCGCAACCTGTTCGCCGACTCGTGGGGCGTGCGTACCGAGCGCTACCTGCGGCTCGGTGTGCAGACCTTGGCGTTGGCGCCGGGTGCGGTCATCACGGAGTTGCCGCGGGTCTTCAGCGACCGCGCGTATCGTCACGAGCTGCTGCGCCGCAGTGGCGATCCGCTGCTCAAGAGTTCGTGGGCCAGCTTCGAGGCGCTGAGTCCGGCTCAGCAGGCCGAGCACTTGGCTGCGCCGCTCGGCAAGGTGCAGGACGTCATCGGTCGGCGGGTCGTGCGTGCTGTCCTTGGACAGCCGAAGCCGAAGATGACGATTGGCCGCGCTATGCGCGAGGGCCGGATCGTGGTTGTGCGGCTCTCGCCGGCTCGGCTCGGGGTGCCGACTGCGCAGCTGCTCGGCGCGCTGGTGGTCTACGAGATTTATCAGGCGGTGATGGCGCGGCAGCAGCTCGAACCGGGTGCCCGTCGTCCGTTCGGCGTCTACGTCGACGAGCCGGCCGTCATGGGGTTGTCGGGTGTGCCGCTTGATGCGCTCTACGAGTTGGCGCGCGGCATGGGTGTCGGCATCACGACGGCGACGCAGGGCCTCTACCAACTGCCGCCGAAGGTGACGATCGCGCTGTTGATCAACGCGGCGACGCTCGCGACCTTCCGCACCGGACGGGCCGACGCCAGAGCGATGGCCGGTGAGCTGGAAGGCGTCGATGCCGACCAGCTGCAACACCTCGGCCGCTATGAGATCGCGCTTCGCCTCGGACTCGGGCCGGGCGATGTGTCCTCAGTGGCAACCGCTCGCACGTTGCCGCTGCCGCCGGCGACTGCGGATATCCAAGCGCTGCGCGATGCTTCGGCCAAGCGCTACGGCGCCGCACTCGAAGACACCGAAGCTGCGCTTCTCGAGCGCTGGCAGACGGACACCCGTGATCCGCTCGATGATGTGCCGCTCGGACGGCGGAGGTCGTCGTGAGGTTTCCGTTCGCCTTTCCGCTCGCATCGAGTACCGGACGAGCGAAGTCCCGGGCGTTGGCCGGGATCCGATGGATAAGCGGCGGGACTGACTGCGCTGCACTGTGTGCGCTTGTCCGCGCCGGGGGTGCCTCATGAGCCGCTTCTCGCAAGCGCGCCTTGTGCGCCTGGCCGGTGATCTGTCGCCGCGTCGCTGGGAGGTGGTGCTGGCCGTGGAGGAGATGCGGTTGGTAAGTGCCGAGCAGCTTCGTCGCCGGTTCTACGGCAGCGGACCTTCAGCGGCCCGGCTGGCCCGACTCGACCTTGCAGCACTGCACGAAGCCAACATCCTGCATCGACTCTCACGCCGCATCGGTGGGCTGCATGCCGGATCAAGCGGCTTCATCTACTCCCTTGGTTCTGTAGGACATCGACTGCTTGAGCTGCGCGCCGGCGAGGGGGCAGCCCGACAGCCGAGCCGCTACGAGCCGAGCCTTGGCTTTGTCGATCATGCGCTCGCCGTCAGCGAGCTGTGGGTCAGCCTGCACGAGCATCTGCACCTTGGGCTGACCGCCGAGCGCGGTGCCCGCTTCGACTTCCGCGTCGAGCGCCGGGCATGGCGCAGCTTCATGGACACCACCGGTGCCGCACTGCTGTTGAAGCCGGATGCCGAGCTGCGCTTGCACCGGCAGGGCTTCGAAGATCGCTGGTGGGTCGAAGTCGATCGCGCTACCGAGCGGCGCAGCACCATCCGCCGCAAGCTCCTGGCCTACGTGGCGTACGCCCGCACCGGGATCGAGCAGGAACGCGCCGGCCTGTTCCCGCTGACGGCGTGGCTGACGGTGGACGAAGCGCGAGCCGAGGTGCTGCGCGAGGTGATTGCGGAGCTGGCACCGAGCGGGCAACGTCTCTTTCGCGTCGGACTGCTGAGCGCCGCCAGTCCGCTGCTTCTCAGCCACGGGAGAACCGAACCATGAGCGTGACGAGCGCAGCGAAGCCATCGCTGTTCGGCGACCGGCAACGCTGGGGACTCGTGCGAGCCGACGCGCTGAAGCTGCTCCGGCAACTTCCTGAACGCAGCGTCGATGCGGTGGTGACCGATCCGCCCTACGGCATCGGCTTCGCCGAGCAATCGTGGGACAGCGGCCGCATGACGGTCGGCGCGGAGTTCCAGCAATGGGCGATGAGCTGGGCCGGCGAACTGCGGCGCGTACTCAAGCCCGGCGCTCATCTTGTGGCCTTCGGTGCGCCGCGCACCGTCCATCGCCTGACGACGGGTATTGAAGATGCCGGATTGGAAGTCCGCGATCTGCTGCTGTGGCTCTACGGCTCCGGCATGGTCAAGGGCCGGCACTTCAGCGGACACCGCAGCACGCTGCTCAAACCGAGCTACGAGCCAGTCGTACTAGCGAGAGCGCCGCTTGACGGCACGACTCCGGCCACGCTGCAGCGCTGGGGAACGGGTGCGCTCAACGCCGGCGAAGCGGGCCTACGCGACGATCTGCGCGGCACGAACCGGCCGGGACGCTGGCCGGCCAACGTCGGGCTGGTGCATCGCCAGCGCTGCGAACCGCAAGGGTGTAGCGCGAGCTGTCCGGTAGCGACGCTCGATGAGCACGCCGGCCGCGAGGTCAGCCGCTACTTCTACGCCGCCAAGGCATCAGGCGAAGAACGAGACGCCGGGCTGGACGACCTCACCAAGACCACAACGCATGTGCTGCGCCGAGGCGGCGACCGCGAGCGAGCGAATGTCCATCCCACGGTCAAGCCCCTGAGCGTCATGCGCTGGCTGATCCGGCTCTGCGTGCCGCCGGGCGGCGTGGTGCTCGATCCGTTTGCGGGCAGCGGAAGCACCGGTTGTGCAGCACTGCTTGAAGGCAGACAGTTCCTCGGCATCGAGCGTGAAGTCGCCTATGTCGAAATCGCTCGGCGGCGGCTCGCACATTGGGCGGACGCATGAGCCAAGCCGACCGGATGGCCGGCCGGTGGACAGCAACCCACCGTGGTTGCCGTTTGCCGCAACGACCATCCAACAAAGGAGGACTGAGCCAATGACAAAGGCTCAGGACATCTACGAGCGTGCTGAAGCGCTCGTCGCTGAAGGCATGTCCAGACCGGACGCCTTCCGCAAGCTCGCCGATGAGACCGGGCTGAAGCTCGACTCGGTGCGCGGCGCGTACTACACCGGCCGCATGCAGGCCAATGGTGAGTCGGGAACCCCGCGCTCGCGTCGACCGCGCAAGCGCGAGACGACCGAAGCCGATGCCATAGCGGCGGCTGTAGCCACTCTCGAGCAGGCCATCGCCAGCATCGAGCGCGAGGTCGCAGCGGCCGAGGAACGTGCCAGAGAGGCACAGGCCGAACACGAGGCGCTCGCAGCCACCAGCGGCCCGCGCATCGAGGCGATCCGCGCCAAGATCGCGGTTCTGAGCGACGGCAGCGAGGAGACCGGCTAGTCATGGATGGGGCCACCGCTCATTCGCTCGTGATAGCGGGCTGTAGTGAGCGGTGGCCGATCACCCAACGGGTGAGGCAGGTTTGTTGCAGCGCCATGAGCGCTCCAAACCATGCCTCACCCCTTAACCACAGTTTCTTAAATCATAAGGACTTAAGGTAGAATTAAGCACCGGAATGTTCGGGAAAGGAGGTTCTAGGGATGACGCTCGCCCAACTGCTCATCGCGAGGGAAATTGCCTTCCAAGGTGGCCAGCAGTTGCGCAAGCCAGGCTTCGACGCCGAGTTCTTCGATCAGACGGGCGTTGGCTTGGACCCACTGCTCTTTCGAGACAAGCGGCTCGTGTTCGCCGGTCAGATCGGGGTGGATCGTCACCGCGTAGAACGGATTGATAAGCGTGGTGCGCAGGCTGTGTTCATCCATGAGATACCTACCAGTATGCGTGAGTGAAAACGGAAAGTAAATATGCGAAAGGAGGGTGTATGAACGAAAGTGCGAAACAGGGAGACGGTGAGCGGAACCGGCAGCTTGCGGCAGGCGAGGCAGGGCGAGCGGTGATCTACCTGCGCGTGTCAACGCCAAGCCAGGTCAAGAAGGACTACGACAAGGAGGGCTTGTCACTGCCAGCGCAGCGCAAGGCATGCACGGACAAGGCGCACGAGCTTGGTGCTGTGGTGGTCGACGAGTTCGTCGAGCCAGGCTTCTCCGGCAGATCGATCCGCAAGCGCAGAGCCTTCCAGCAGATGCTGGAGGCGATCACCAAACGGGGCGATGTGGACTACGTGGTCATCTGGAGCGTCAGCCGCTGGGCGCGCAACCAGGAGGACTACTGGATGGCCCGTGGCCTGATCCGCCGCGCCGGTGCGCGCTTGAAGTCGGTCAAGGAGCAGATCGGCGGCGAGAGTTCCAGCGAGATCGTCGTGGAGGGCGTCATGGCGGCGGTGGCCGAGGGCCGCAGCATCGATACGTCCGAGGATGTACGCCGTGGGTTGCAGCGGAAGGCTGAGGTTGGCGGCACGCCCTACCGAGCGCCGATCGGCTACGTCAACGTGACGAGAATCATGGATGGGCAAGAGGTGCGCGATGTCGTGCCGGACCCCGAACGGGCAGCGCTCATTACCGAGATCTTCGTGCTATACGCCACCGAGCGCTACACGCTCGAGGAGTTGGCTGCCTTGATGGAGGCACGCGGCTTGCGCTCGCGTGCGACAGAAAAAGCGCCGGCTGTCCCCCTCACCGCAAACCGGCTCTCGGACATGCTGCGCAATCCGTACTACCTGGGCACCGTGACGGTTGCCGGGAAGCCGTACCAAGGCCGACACGAACCGCTCGTGACGCCGGCTGTCTTCGAGCGTTGCCAAGAAATCTTGGAAGCCCGGCGCAAGAACGGTGCCCGAGCCTGGAAGCATCACCACTACTTGGCCGGCACGCTGTTCTGCGGGGAATGCGGTGCGCGGCTGCTCTACAGCCCGATCGTCAACCGCCACGGAAAGCTCTACGAGTACTACTTCTGCATCGGCAAGCAGCACGGCACTTGCACCCAGCCGTACCACCGACTGGAAGACATCGAGGCAGGCGTCGAAGCCTTCTACGAGCGCGTGTCCCTTTCAGCGGACGAGCGCGAGGCACTCAGACGCGAGCTGCTCAGCCGCCTCGATTCCCTTAGCGACAGCAGCAGGTCGGAAGCCGAAGCTGCCGACCGAACGCTGGCGGCCTTGGGGGCGCAGGAGAAGAAGCTGTTGCAGGCGTTCTACGCCGACAGCATCCGGCCGGAGCTCTTCCACGCAGAGCAGAAGCGGATCAGGCGGGAACGCATCGCGGCCGAGCAGGTCAAGGAGCGGCTCAAAACGGATTTGGAGGTCGTGGAGGAAAACGTCGCTCTGGCGGTCGATCTGATGGCCGACCCCGTTGGGGCCTACCGGCGGGCGAGCGCCCGGCTGCGAGGGCTAATGAACAGCGGCTACTTCCAGGCGCTGTACGTGGACAGCGGAGGCGTCACGGAGGGCGAGCTTCAGCCCGTCTTGGCTCAGCTGCTGGAGGTGTGGGTCAGCATCCGGCCCCGGTTCAGCCCGCGATGCGACCAGGCGACCAACATCGGCCACAGGCCGCGGTCGGGACGGAAACGGGGGCCAGAACTTCGAAACCCCCACGCCTTGAGGCGTGGGGGTTCCAAAGTCGGGCATATGGTGCGGCTGAGAGGACTTGAACCTCCACGGGGATTTGTGTGCCCCACACGGACCTGAACCGTGCGCGTCTACCGATTCCGCCACAGCCGCAGGAATCGGGATCGAAGATACACGGTTGCGGCGGTGCGTCGCGGCGCCGTCGGGGTAGCGTTTGCGGCATGCGCTCGTCCTCCGCCTTCCCGGCGCTCCCCCGCTACGACGCGTGGGCCGCGACCTGCGACACGCTGCACGCGCACGTCCAGGTGCTCGGCAAGCTCGCCGTCGCGCTGGCGCCGCCGGAGCCGCAGCTCCAGCACGCCGCGCTGCGGCTCACCGCGCGCGGGTGGGAGACGCTGCCGCTGCCGGCGCCCGACGGCTCCGGCGCGCTCGTCGTCGCGCTCGACCTGCACGCGCACCGCGTCCTCGTCGAGCACAGCGGCGGGGCGACGCGGCGGATCGCGCTGATGCCGGACCGTCCCGTCGGCCACGTCGCGCGCGCGCTGCTCGCCGCCCTGCGCGAGCTGGCCGGGCACGCGGTCGCGATCGACCCGACGCCGCAGGAGGTCCCGTGGAGCGTCCCGCTCGACGCGGACGAGCAGCACGCCACCTACGACCCGCACGCCGTCTCCGCCTACTTCGCGGCCGCCACCCGCGCCGCGCTGGCGCTCGCCGCGTTCCGCGCGCCCTACCGCGGCCGCTCGACGCCCGTCAACGCCTGGTGGGGCTCGTTCGACCTGGCCGTCAACCTCTTCTCCGGCGCGCCCGCCTCCCCGCCCTCCGACGACTTCATCATGCGCAACGCGATGGACGCGCAGGAGGTCGCCGTCGGCTGGTGGCCGGGCGATCCCAGGCATCCGCAGCCGGCGTTCTACGCCTACGCCCATCCCGCCCCGGCCGACTTCGCCGGCGCGCAGCTCGACCCGCCCGCCGCGCGCTGGGACGCGGAGCTGGGCGAGTACCTGCTCGACTGGGACGACGTCGTCGCGAGCCCCGACCCGCACGCCGCCGCGCTCGCCTTCGCGCGCTCCGCCTTCCGGCACGCCTGCGCGGTCTGTGGCTGGGACCCCGGGCTGGCGGCTCCGGGACCGCCCGTTCGTTAGGCTCGCGCAGGTCACGAGGGAGCGCGCGCGTGTGCCCGCTCCCACCCGTCATCGTGTCCAACAGAGGGAGCAGTTCCGTGAAGCTCGTGATCGGCATCGTCCGGCCCGAGAAGGCCAACGACGTGCTCGAGGCGCTCTACCGCGCCGAGGTGCGCGGGGTCTCGATGAGCCGCGTGCAGGGCCACGGCGGCGAGCTCGACCGCGTCGAGACCTACCGCGGCAC
>Ga0070714_100000535_pt1 | contig 27462 bp, 25 predicted proteins | sample LARL83metaG_FD_65450 | JGI IMG/M metagenome (GOLD analysis project Ga0070714, IMG submission 65450) | Corn, switchgrass and miscanthus rhizosphere microbial communities from Kellogg Biological Station, Michigan, USA - LAR L8-3 metaG | ecosystem: Host-associated > Plants > Roots > Rhizosphere ... | reverse complement strand
ATGCTGCTCATGCCTGCCCAGCCCGTCAGCCGAAGGTGATCGACACGTCGTCCAGGTTCCCCTGGTACCAGTCGTAGCCAGCGGCAGAGCCAGGGTTACCTGTGGGCCAAGAAGTTGCACCTTGAGGCGGGCAGGGCCAGAGATCCCTGGCCAAATCGGCCGGCCCACCGCTCACGTCTCGAGGCCAGCGCAGAACGGCTGGTTGTCCTTGTCCCTGGACGTTCCGTTCACGCATCGAATGCCCTGGGCGTGGCGGTAGGCCGGCGTTCGTTTCCCGGGTGAGATCCCCGGCCGTTATCCGACGGTGATGGAAACTTCGTCGAGTTTGCCCTGGTACCAGTCGGATCCGGGGTAGGCGCCGATGTCCACGGCGGAGGTGTTGGAGATGGACCCCACGGTGGCGTTCGTGGTTGCCACCACCGTGCCGTCGATTACGGTCTGGATCTGGGTGCCCGTCTTGATGCACTGGACGTGGTGCCATGCGCCGTTGTTCAGGCCCGAGCCGCCAGTGGCGTTGTGGTTGCTGGTCGTGCCCCGGAAGGTGCACTGGATCTGCCCTGACTGCAGCAGTTCAACCTTGTATTCAGGGGCCGTGAACACGCCCTTGCGCACTAGGTCGAAATCACCGGACTTGGGCAGGGAGAAGGTCCTCAGCCACAGGGAGATGGTGATGTTGGCTGAGCCTGGGTTGAGCGAACCGGAGTTGGGTACCTCCACGTAGGACTTCGCTTTCGACCCGCCGAAAGTGTAGGACTTGCCGTACTTCCCGGCCGCGCCCAGCGTCACGTTGTGCAGGGTGCCGTTGTTACCGTTCCCCGAGGCGTCGGTCATCGTCGTCCCTGACGTCTCGTCCATGTGCCACAACGCGGCAACTGTGGATGCCGACGCTACGCCACCTGGGGCCAGCCCAGCACCGCCGACCACTGCGGACAAGGCCGCCCCAACTACCATGATACGGGACAGTCTGAACATATAGGACTCCTATCTAGCTGCTTCACTGTGCCTGCTCCACCACCGCCCTCCAGGTCCCTGCTCAGGGAGATCGGGCGCGTGGGTACAGGTACAGGCCAACTCCATGGTCGACGCGCGAACGGGATGAACGGATGACGGCGCACATCGGTTCTTTTGGCTGCAAGTCAGGGAGCGGTATGCTGACCCACGGCCCTGGCAACCGCCATGTGCCGGGGCGGAAGTATTTGGCCTGCTCCTCACCGCGGCTGCCGGGCCAGCGATCACGGTCGGCAGCAGGTGGCCAACGGCGATAGGCAGCAGCCCTCACCTGCCCAGCACAGCACGGGCCTATCGCGGCATCGAGCGCGCGCACGGCTCACCTTCTCCTGAATCTCCGGTACGCCAGCACCGTGCCGACGACCACCAGCGCGACAACACCGGCGATCGCCGCAGCGCCGAGTGGTGACGGGCCTGCAGCAGGTGAACTCACGTGCGGGCTGGAACTGGGGCGGGCAGACGGCCGCGCTGTTGCTGAACTCAGTGGGGGGCTGGATTCGCGGCTGACACTGGGATGGGGGGCCGGATGGCGGCAGGCCCGGGACTGGACGTTCAGATAACAACTCCGTGTTACGCCCCTGGCTGCCTCCAGCGCCGCCACGCCGCTGTCTCCACGGGATTTTCCGGGCGCATCGTACCGCCAATCGTAGGCGGTGTCCGAGTCGAAGTACTCGATGGCCTTGACCCGGGTGAGGCTGTGCCGGAGCTCGTTCAGGGCATCTTTCCACCAGGTCGCCCGGGTCGGGGCGCCGCTCCCGTAGAAGCTGGCGGGCAGGATGCCCACCTCCCCAAACATGAGCGGCTTGCCATATCTACTGAATGTGTGATACCAGTCAAAGTTGCTAGAGCCGCCACTAGTAGTGGCGAGCTGCTGCAGAGTCAACCATTTATGTTTGGGATAGGCATCGATCCCAATCCAGTCAACGTAACTACTGCCAGGATAATAGGGCACTGGATCCTGGGCCTGGCTTCCGCCAACACGTATGGGATTCCACAGCCACTTGACATTTTCCACGTGATGCGCGCGAAATATATTGACAAAGTGACGCCATGCTGCAATGAAAACCGTGGACCTGTTTCCATAGTGAATGTCGTTCCATTCACTCCCAGTAAAATTGAATTCCCAGAAAGGCCGGATCAAAGTGTGCCCGTACGGAGAAAGCTGTGACTTGACCGCGTTAGCGAAGCGGGTGATCTCGCTATCGTACTTGCCGGCCGCGATGCCGGGGATAATCGTGTCCGGGTTATTCCCGGTAGACCATGACAGAATGACGAAAGGAACATGATCAGTTGCCAGGGACCAATGGGCACCCGCAATATTCCCTATGGTCACGTGCGTCGGGAGGTAATACATGTGGCCATCAAACTTCCTGCCAAACTGGGATTCGCGTCTGGCGAAGTCGCTGGGTGCGCTAGGTCTCGGAGCGGAGCGATCGAAAAAGTATGCCCCAGCGCCTTCTGGGGCCCAGGTGGCGGCATTGATGGAAATGGCCGCGCGCTCATGCGTTACAGTTGAGTGGCCACCCATGCCTGTGCTGGCGAAGGCCACCACCAATCCCAAAGCTAGCTTCCGACGAGCAATCCACACTCCGGAACACCCCCGCACGATCCAGCGCCGAATGAGCGAACTTAAGGGAGAGTCGGTCGCTGGGCATTCCTTGCCGTCGGCTGGCGGCTGATCCGGTTGGACAGCCAGCCCCGTCAGAGCCAGCTGGCGCCGTCCACGACTTGTGCCGCACGACACTACCAGACGGGTTCACCCGGTACATGCACGATCGTGGCAGGTCTCGACGAGAGAGTCACTCCGGAGGTGCCGAGCAGTAACCGGGTCAGCTCCCGGGCCGACTGGCAGAATGCCACCGAGGCAGGCCTAGCCAAAAGCTATTAAAGCTATCGATAAACTTACATATGCCTGACCTTGGCATTTGGCGATTCACGCGCATTCCGCCGGCGTATCGCCCACACCCAGGCAAACATCAGGTAAACCGCCGCACTCCGTCGAGCGTCCTCTTCCTGTCAGAGCGGTGGGCAGCTGGTCGAGCCGCGGGTATCTGGCCGGATAGGGGGTTCGGTGGCTAGTGGTGCTGCCCTGCAGAGGGTGACTGATGATGCTGCCGTGCGAACAGCGCCGGAACGCTGGGCAGCCAGCCGCCGCGGGGAGCGGGATCGCTCTCGGTGGGTTAGGTCATATTTCTGGGCCGCCGCTGCGGCTGACGGCATCTGCGCCCTCGCTGCCGGGGTCATCGCACTGGAAATCCGGTTTGTCGGCTGGCCCAACCGGCCGCGCGAGTACCTGGTGTTCACGGCGCTGATGCCGGTCCTCTGGATGGCCTCCATGGCGGTAGCGCGCGGTTACGACGCGCGATTCGTGGGCCTTGGCTCCGACGAGTTTCGTAAGGTGCTCAACGTTGGAGCGACCCTTACCGCAGCGGTCGCCATCATATCCTTCGTAACCAAGACCGACGTAGCCCGCGGATACGTTGTCATTGCCCTGCCTTGCGCGACCGCGTTTGATCTCCTGGCCAGGTACGCCTTGCGTAAGGGTCTGCACAGGCGCAGGCGCAGCGGGGCGTGCATGCGGCGCGTGATCGCAGTTGGTCATGCTGCGCGTGTTGCCGACCTGATCGGTGAGTTGCGGCGAGAGAAGTATCACGGCCTATCAGTTGTGGGTGCTTGCCTGAACCAAGGAACAATGCTCGCCGAGATAGCCGGTATCCCAGTGATCGGGGGCATGGAGTCTGTCTCCGCTGCCATCGCCGAGTTGGACGCGGATACGGTGGCGGTCGTTGCCGACCGCGACCTGACCAAAATGCGGCTCCGCGAGCTCGCCTGGGAACTTGAGGCAACTGCCACCGACCTCTACGTGGCTCCGGCTTTGCTGGACGTAGCCGGGCCTCGCACGACGATTCGCCCGGTGGCGGGCTTGCCACTGCTGTACGTGGACCATCCCGAGTTCTCCGGAATCCGCTGGGTCGTCAAGGGAGCGTTCGACAAGCTGGCCGCGATCGCAGCACTAATCATTTCCGCTCCGCTCATCGGGGTGACTGCCTTCGTCATCGCGCTGCGCGACGGCAGGCCCGTGCTGTTCCAGCAAGCCCGCGTCGGCAAGGACGGACGCACCTTCACTCTCTACAAGTTCCGGACCATGGTGGTGGATGCCGAGCAGCGGAAGGCAGAACTCGCCTACTACAACGAGGGGGCCGGGGCGCTGTTCAAAATGCACAATGATCCCCGGGTTACCCGTACCGGCAGGTGGCTGCGCCGATATTCGCTGGATGAGTTGCCTCAGCTCTTCAATGTGCTGAAAGGTGACATGTCCCTCGTCGGCCCACGGCCCCCGCTGCAGGATGAGGCCGCGCGCTACACCGACTATGTGCGTCGCAGGCTGGCGGTCAAGCCCGGTATCACTGGGCTTTGGCAAGTCAGCGGGCGCTCGGATCTTTCCTGGGAGGAAGCAGTCCGGCTGGACCTGCGTTATGTGGAGAATTGGTCTCTGATTCTCGACATGCAGATCCTGTGGAAGAGTTGCCCGGCGGTCTTTCACGGCTCCGGCGCCTATTAGGAAGAGGTTTTGATGCTTCGCGAACCGCCCCGTTCGCTGCATGCCGCCGTCAGCAGGCCCGGCGGCCGGGCTTTGCTGGCAGGCCTCGGTTTCAACAGCCTCACGGAAGCGCAGGTCGTCGAGCACATCCTCGCAGCCAGCCGGGCTGGCCGGGGCGGTTGGGTCGCCACCCCGAACATCGACATTTGCCGGCAGACCCAGCATGACGAAGCACTGCGACACCTAGTGGCCAGCGCATCGCTGATCGTGCCCGACGGCATGCCGCTGATCTGGGCCGCCCGGCTCGTCGGTGAGCCGTTGCCGGAACGGGTGACCGGCGCCTCACTCATCTTTTCGCTTACCGAGGGGGCGGCCCGCCAGCGGCAGTCGATCTACCTGCTGGGCGGTGCGCCTGGCGTACCCGAGCGGGCCGGCCAGGAGCTGCAGCGCCGTTACCCGGGCCTGGCAGTGGCCGGGGCGGACGCGCCGCCGGTCGGATTTGACGCTGATCCGCAGGCGGTCGCCGCGGTGCAGGCACGTATCGCGGCGGCGGCGCCCGACATCGTGTACGTAGGGCTCGGATTCCCCAAGCAGGAGCGTCTGATCGCGCGCCTGGCCCCGTCTTTCCCGGCCACCTGGTTCATCAGTTGTGGCGCAGCGATCCCGTTCGCGGCGAATGCCCTGCCGCGAGCACCGCAGTGGATGCAGTCTGCGGGATTGGAATGGACGTTCCGGCTCGTCAGTGAACCACGGCGGCTGTACCGACGGTATCTGCTTCACGATCTGCCGTTCGCGGTCAAGCTGCTGGCCGCATCCGTAGCGGTAAGGCCCCGGAGGGCCGGGGGAGGCGCACACACGGACCAAATCGGCCACGAAAGCCATCCGCTCCGTGCGGAGAGCCAGCCAGCCGAAATGGGCAGCAGCCTTATCGCGGGTACACCGGCCGAGCATTTTGAGCTTCCCATCACGCCTCGTCACTTGCCGACCGGGTCCCTCCCTGTACCACCGTCAGCGGTTGCCCCGGGGCCTTCAGCCACCGGCTCAACACAGCGCTCCGCCATGCCGGTATGGCGCATCCGTTCGAAAGGCTCACCGTAGCGATCGCCGCATGGCCAGCAAGATGGGAACTGCTCAAGACACAGGAACAGGACAACCGCAATGGCGAAGGTAAAAAGAGGACAAGGTTCACCTAAGCACGGAAACCACCTGCGGCCGGATGTTAGGCTGCAGCTTCACCCATGCAGCCGGAAGCTGGACGACACATGACCAACACGCAACCCACCATCGATCTGCATCAGTACTGGGACGTTCTCCGAGCCCGGAAACTCGCGGTCATCGTCCCCATACTCGCAGCAATCGCGCTGGCAGCCGCGTATATCGTACTGCAGAAGCCGCAATACACGGCACAGGCCAGGGTGCTCGTCAATCCATTGCTGAGCCCAGTCGCCGGGACAACGCCTAAGTCGAATATCCCAGACATGAACACCGAGCAGGCAACGGCAGCTTCCGGTGCGGTCGCCAATCTGGCCCGGACCACACTAAAGGTGTCAAATAACGGTGACCGGCTGCTGAATCACCTGAACGTTTCGGCGGCCAGCACCGGAAACATTCTTATCTTCCAGTACACCTCGCCTGACTCGCAGCAGGCTGCCCAGTATGCGAACGCGTTCGCCCAGGCTTACGTCACCTACCGGAACGACAGCGTGCTGAAGCTTCTGGCCAGCGCCATCACGCAACAGAAGAAGACCATCACGGCCCTTTCGGAACAGATTCGGCATGCCGGCCCCCTCCAGAAGGCGACACTGCGTCCCCAATTGGCCAATGCTGCGTCCCAGCTGGCGACATTCCAGAGCGATGAGCAGCTGGTGTCGGGGGGACAGGTGATCGCTCCCGCCGTTCCCCCCTCCTCTCCGTCGTCACCCAAGATCACGAAAACCCTTGTCATCGCCGCGGTGATAGGACTGGTCCTGGGCATCATCCTGGCACTGATCAGGGAGGGCATGGACCGGCGGGTCAAGAGCCCGGGTGAGCTGGAGAGCAGGCTGCGCGCCCCTGTCCTGGGCGTCATCCCCAAGTTCAAGGGGCGGTCCGCGGACAGGTCCCTGGTAGTGATCAATGAGCCCCGCAGTCCCGTCAGCGAGGCCTACCGGACGGCGGCCATAGCCCTGGAAAACCTGGCCGCCCGCGCGGGCGCACGGGTGATAATGATCGTCTCGCCCCAGCACGGGGGCGGAGCGTCAACCAGCACGGCTAACCTTGGCGCGGTACTGGCCCAGGCCGGGCGCCAGGTCATCCTGGTCTCAGCCGATCTGCGGAGCCCAACGCTGCACCTCATCCTCGGGCTTCCCGCCGGGCGCGGGCTCTCCACCGCTGTGCACGAGGCAAAGAACACTGAGCGGCTTCTGAAAGCTACCCGCGTTCCCAACCTGTTCCTGCTGGACGCCGGCCCGGAGCCGGACGACCCAGCGGCGCTGCTCTCCAGCCCCGCCATGGCACAGGTCTTCAACGACCTGCAAGCCCTGAAACCGCACTTCATACTGGTGGACGCACCACCGGCGCTCTCGGTGTCCGACGCGATGATTCTCTCCCGTCATGTCGATGGGACCGTTGTCACCTGGAACTCCGAGGACTTCCAGGTCCCCGCCCTCCTCACCGCACGGGAGCGGCTGGGCAGAGCCGGCGCCAACATCCTGGGCGGAATCTACTCGTTCGATTCGGGGAAGCTAGGAAAGAGCGTGAGCCCTACCCGTGATGAGCGGCCGCGGCCCCAGCTCCCAGGCCCGCGCGACACACGCCGGATAGCAGTCGGCAGCGTTGACCAGGATTCACTCGACCCCCTCGCTGCTTCGCCGCTGCGCGAACAGTCGGCGGCCGGGCCGCCCCGGTACGGGGCGCAAGGGAGGATACAGCCGTGATCGGAGGATCCGGCGCGTCCGGCTCCGTACCTCCCACGACTGAGGTCGGCCAGGCAGCTCGGCCAGCAGCCGGTGCGGGCCCTGCTGGCACGCCAACGGTGAGCTGGCTAGCCGCCTCGGTGCGGCGGCGGCCGTTTGGCGGCACAGCGCCAGACCCGTCTGGTGCCACGGTGCAGGTCCGGTACATCGGCGGATTCGGCCGTAGCGGGAGTACCATGCTCGACCTCATGCTGGGCCAGGCGCCAGGGGTCTTCTCCGCTGGCGAAGTCCGGGAGCTCTGGCAGAGCGGCCTGGTGGAGAACCGCCTGTGCGGATGTGAACAGCCGTTCCGTGACTGCTCCTTCTGGCAGGCCGTTGGGGATGCCGGGTTCGGCGGATGGGACCGGGTCCCACTTCCTGACATCCTCCAGCTGCGATACTCACTGGACCGGCCCTGGTCATTTCCGGCGCTGCCGGTGAGCGGCATGGTGGGTGCCTTGCGGGCCCGGATCCAGGAGTACACGGGCACGCTTGAGCGCCTGTACCGGGCCATAGCCAAGGTGTCTGGGGCGAGCGTGATCGTGGACTCGTCCAACCTGCCCTCGCACGCGTTCCTGCTCCGGACGATGCCCGCAATCGATCTACGCGTGATCCACCTCGTCCGGGACAGCCGGGCGGTGGCCTGGTCGTGGCGGAAGAGGGTGGAGAAGCGGAGGTCGGGGGGCCCTTCCGAATACCTCCCTCAGTACAGTTCTGCTGGCTCGTCGCTGCGGTGGACGTACTACAACGGGCTTACGCAGTCGTTGCGGCGGCTCGGCGTTCCTTACAATCTCGTCCGGTACGAGGATCTCGTGTGCAATCCGTACCAGGTGACCGCGGGCCTGCTCCGTTATGCCGGGCTCACCGGGGATGGCGCCGAACCCAGCTACATCCAAGGTCACCGGGTCAGGCTGAAGCCCAATCACACCGTGGAGGGCAACCCCATGCGGTTCGTGACCGGCGATCTCGACCTTCGGGCTGATCAGGTATGGCAGCGCCAGATGCCGCCGCGGGACCGGCGGGTGGTAACCGCGCTCACGCTCCCGCTGCTGAGAGCGTACGGCTATCCGGTGACGAGGGCATCCAGCTCATGAGCGCAACCCTGCGTCCAACCGTCCTCCTCATCGGTGGCACGGGAAGAAGCGGCAGCACACTACTTGACCGGCTGCTCGGTGAGCTCCCCGGTTTCGTCGCGGTCGGGGAACTCCGTTACATCTGGAGCGAAGCCCTGGGCGAGAACCGCTACTGCGGTTGCGGTGCCCGTTTCCTCGACTGTCCCTTCTGGTCACGAGTGGGCAGCCGGGCCTTCGATGGCTGGGACCGCATCGACCCCAGCCAGGTCATGGCACAGGAGCGGTCGATCGGCCGGCACCGCCACATCCCCCTGCTGGCCATGGGCCGCGCCGCCCCGGCCCGGTATGCCAGGCGGCTCGATGGCTACCTCGGGTCGCTGGGCCCGATGTATGACGCGATCCGCGACGTGAGCGGAGCGGACGTGATCGTCGACTCGACAAAGGACGCCGCCTATGCGCATGTCCTCCGGCGGATGCGCGGAGCCGATTTCCGGGTCGTGCACCTGGTCCGCGACAGTCGGGGAGTGGCGTGGTCCTGGGCTAAGGTCGTCCAGTCCGACCCGGAGCACTACATGCGGCGGTTTTCTCCTCCGGTGACCGCGCTTCGGTGGGTGGGCTACAACCTGATGGTGGAATCGCTCGGGCGGTTTGGTATCCCGCGGCTGCTGCTGCGTTATGAGTCCCTGGTGGAGAATCCCCAGGCAGCACTCACCGCGGTCGCGTCGTTCGCCGGGCGGCCGCTCGATCCCGGGTCCCTGGCCTTCCTGGATGGGAAGAGCGCATCGCTCGGCACCCACCACACAGTGGCCGGGAACCCCATGCGGATGACAGCGGGCCAGATCGGCCTTGCCCTCGACGAAGCGTGGCGCACCAGCATGCCGTTTGCGCAAAAGGCCCAGGTCACCGCGTTGACCTGGCCTCTCTTGCGGCACTACGCGCAGTCAGGCCGCCCCAGCGAGAACACTGAGAACATCCCGACGGCACTCGAAGGGGCGGGCGGAAGATGACCCTGTCGAACTGGCCATCGGTCAGCGCGGTTATCCCCACCCGGGACCGGCCCGAATTGCTGGCCCGGGCCGTGCAGAGCGTTCTGGACCAGTCGTATCCTGGCCCGATTGAGTGTGTCGTGGTGTTCGACCAGCAGACCCCGCGCATGCCCGACGTGGAGGTGCCGGACGGCCGGCCGGTCAGGCTCATCCAGAACGACCGGACTCCCGGTCTCGCGGGCGCCAGGAACACGGGCGCTGCGGCATGCTCCAGCGACCTGCTGGCCTGGTGCGACGACGACGACGAGTGGCTGCCTGACAAGCTGCGCCGGCAGGTCGAGGCGATGCAGCAGACCCCGGGGGCGGCCGTGGCCACCTGCGGTATCTGTCTGTGTGTGGGGAACCGCCGCTACCTCAAGACTCCTGCCGCGCAAGCTGTCGTGCCGCGCGCGGCCCTGCTACGGTCGCGTCAGGCGTGGATCCACTCCACGACGCTGCTGATCCAGCGGGACCGGTTCTTTGGCGATATCGGGCCGGTCGATGAAGCGGTGCCCGGCAGCTATGGGGAGGACTACGAATGGGTCCTCCGGGCCTCGAATGCCGCGGCCATCGTTGCGGTTCCCGAGGCGCTCGTCCGGGTGTACTGGCAGACCTCGTACTACGCGGACCGGTGGGACGTCATGATCTCCGGCATCCGGTACCACCTCGACAAGCATCCGGAACTCGCGGATGACGCGCAGAACGCGGCCCGCATGTATGGGCGGCTGGCGTTCGCCTACGGCGCATCTGGCATGCCCGGGCAGGCCCGCCGGTGGGCTCGCCGTTCCATCCGCCTCAACTGGCGGCAGCCCCGGGGCTATCTGGCCGTGCTGGTCGCCGCGCACCTGCTGTCGCCACGCCGGGTGATGTCCGCGGCGCACGTGATCGGGAAGGGCGTGTAGGGGTGGCCATCTACAGCGTCGAGTCAACGGCGGCAGTTGGTGGGGAGCCTGCCGTGCGGGCCAGGCGGTGGCGCCTTCCGGCCGGATGGCCACTGCTTGCCATCCTGGTGCTCTCTCCGCTGTGGTACATCCTCGGCCTGGAGGCATTCATCTGGGTCATCCTGGCGGTCCCCATGCTGGCGCACCTGATCATGACGAGAACCTGGCGGGTTCCGCGAGGATTCGTCATCTGGCTGTTCTACCTCGGCTGGATCGGCCTCTCCGCGATTGAGATCTCGAAAGGCACCAACTGGTTCACCTACGCCTACCGCACGGCCTCCTACCTGGCGGCGACCGTGGTCTTCATCTATGTGATCAACACCGACGAAAAAATCCTGCCGACACGACGGATCATCAACGCTCTCACCGTGTTCTGGGCCGTCATCGTCGTCGGGGGTTTCGCCGCCATGGCCGCTCCCCATTTGTCGTTCTCCACCCCGACCCAGAAACTCCTTGGCCATCTCGGGTCCAACAAGCTTCTGGCCGCCCTGATCCACCCCACCCTGGCCCAGACCCAGGCGCTTGGCGGCGTGGCGGCGATCGGACATGCCATCCCGCGCCCGGCCGCGCCCTTCGCCTACACCAACTGGTGGGGGGCTAACTTCGCCTTTCTCCTGCCCTTCGTCATCCTCGCCGTGTGCCAGGCTCGCTCGCGCCTGGCGCGCGTGAGCCTGATATGCCTTCTGGCGGTCTCCGTGGTGCCGTTCATTTACTCGATCAACCGGGGAGCCTGGATCAGCATCATCGTCGCCGGGCTGTATGCCTGGGTACGGTTCGCCATCCGGGGGCGCGGCCGGGCCGCCCTCGGCGGGCTGGCACTGCTCACCGTCGTCGCGCTGGCAGTCCTCGCCACGCCCCTGGGTGGTGTAGTCCACGACCGGATCGGGCATCAGGGGAGTGCGTCGCTTCGTCTCACGCTCATCGACCAGTCCGCGCAGGGCGCCATGCAATCCCCCGTGGTGGGCTACGGGGTCCCGCTCCCGCAGCCTGTCAGCAAGTACTCGCTCCCCAACGTAGGTACCCAAGGACAACTGTGGCTCGTCCTCGTGGCGGTCGGCATCCCCGGGCTGATTTTCTTCCTGGTCTGGCTGCTGTACGTGTTCTGGAAGTCACGTTCGCCCGACGATCCGGTTTCGTTCGCCGTCCATGTGGCGCTGTTGGCCGGCTTCATCCAGCTACCCTTCTACGGCTGGATGCCCACCGAGATGTTCCTGGTCATGGCCGTGGCGGCGTTGGTCTGGCGCAACCGCGACCAGCTTGCACCCGCCAACCGCCCGCTGGAGGGGGCGCATTCGGGGCAGGCCACCTGGCAAGGTTGACCTGGTGTACCGCCGGGTAGCCCGCGCGTCGCAGCCGCGCCCCCCCGCTCCGGGCGGCGACAGCCAGGCACGCCGACCTGGTCCCGATGGGCAGCCGCCGCGGCGCCCCGGCCCGGATGCCGACTGGCAGCCACGCCGACCCGGGCCAGCTGAAGACCGGCAGCCTCGCCGTCCCGGGCCGGCTGGGCAGCCGCCTCAGCCTCCTGCTCCAGGACGCTGGGTGCCGCGCCGCCCTGATCCGGATGAAGGGCTGACGAGCATTGCCGCGATCGTTGCCAGGAACGTGGAGACCGCGGACCTGGAGCCCATACGCGTTCCGCTGCGGCGGCGATCCGAAACCCCAGTAGACGCACCGGGGGCCGGCGGGCGTCATCGCCAGGGCCTCGGACGCTTCCAGACGCTCGCCCGTGGCGGGGCGCTCAACCTTCTCGGTGTGGTGGTCAGCGGGGCCATGCAGCTGGTGCTGACCGTCGTCGTTGCCCGCGGGCTAGGGGTGTCAGGCACCGGTGCGTTCTTCGAAGCAGTGGCCGTGTTCACCATCCTGTCCAACGTCGGCGAACTCGGTGCTGACACTGGACTCGTCAAGATCCTCCCTCGGTACCGGGCGCTCAACCGCAACCAGGATCTGGGCACAGCCGTTCAGGTCGCCGTGTGGCCGGTCATCATCTTCGGCATCGGAATGGGGGCGGCGACGTGGTTGCTCGCACCGCAGCTCACGTCGGTCCTGTCTCATGCCCAGCATGGTGCCCAAGTAGAGTCTTACCTGCGGACTTTTGCGCCATTCATTCCGCTCGGGGCGATCACCACGGTCGTCCTGGCCGGGACCCGGGGCATGGGGACCATGGCACCTTTCGTCCTGGTGCAGAACGTATTCCTGCCTGCTGTCCGGCCGATTCTGATGGCCTCCGCCCTGTACCTCGGCCTGGGCACACTGGCGGTGGCTCTCGGCTGGGCGGCCCCGGTGGGGGCCGCTTTCCTGCTCGGTATCTTGTTCCTGCTGAAGCTGATCGTCCGGGCCCGCAAAACGGACGCGGGAATCAGCCCCGCTTATACCCGGGACATCTCCCGGGAATTCTGGAGTTTTGCCGCGCCACGCGCGCTCGCCGCCGTCTTTGGCATCACGATTACCTGGCTCGACGTCCTGTTGGTTGGCGCTATCCTGCATTCGACCCAGCAGGCTGGCATCTACGCCGCGGCGAGCCGGCTCTCGGTGCTCGGTGCGAGCGTGCTCGCTGCGGTGGGTATGGCTATTGCACCCCAGGTGAGCGAGCTGGCCACGCTGGGAAAGATGCGCGAGGCCCAGTCACTGTTCCAGGTCGGGACATGGTGGCTGATGGCGCTCACCTGGCCGGCCTACCTCACGCTGGCCATCTTCGCGCCATTCCTGCTCCAGGTGTACGGTCACAGGTTCGCTGCGGGGAATGTGGCGCTGGTGATCCTGTGCCTGGCCCAGTTGTTCAACCTGGGGACCGGGAACGTGACCATCGTGCTCTTGATGGTGGGCAAGAGTTCATGGAACATGGCCAACGCTGCCGCATCGTTGATCGTAAATATCGGCCTCAACGTGGTTTTCATCCCCCGGCTTGGCATCACCGGGGCGGCGATCGCCTGGGCTGGTTCCATCGTCTGCAACAACCTGGCGGCGCTCCTGGAAGTCAACTACCTGCTCAGGATCCGTCCCTTCGGACGAGGGTACTGGGTGGTGGCCGCAGCATCCGTCCTCTTCTTCGGCGTGGCCGGGATGATCGTCCGGCAGATCGTCGGGCCCAGCCTGGCTGGATTCGCCCTGTTCATGGTTGTCGCGCTGCCCGCTTATGCCGCGGTGCTGTGGCGGCTGCGTGGGATGCTAGGGCTTTCTGCCCTCCGCCAGAGCGCCCTCAACCGTAAGCGATTGCCTCAGTAGGCCGCTGAGGGCCCGGTAGACGCGGCCGGGTACCGGCGCGCCAGCCGCCACGCCCTCCAGTTGCCGGAGCGCCACTTCTAGCAGCACGAGCCGGAGTACGACGGGACCGGCCTCCGGTGGAGCATCGGAGGCGGCCATGGTCTCGGCCAGCGCGCACCGGCTCCGCCAGAGCGCCTGCTCCGGCCGCAGGCCCCGGATCCAGAGATCGACCTGGAAGCGGAAGAACGCACCGTCGAACCCGACCGGGCCACGGATCCGGGCGCGTTCCCAGTCCCACACGGCAAGAGAGGGGCCGAGGCTGGCCATATTCCACGGTGCCCAGTCGCCATGCATCAGGCCGAAGCAGAGTTCGGTGGCGGCGTGCCCGGATTCCATGGTGTCCAGCGCGGCGGCCAGGTCCGCCGCGATACCGGCGTCCACGGCCGCGTGGTTCACCAGACGTTTCGCCCGCGCGGACAGATCAGACCAGAACGTGGATGCGCCCAGGGCCTCGCGGTCAACGCCGAGCGCCCGGCCCGCTTGGCACGTCGCCGGAGCGGGCAGGCTCATGCGGCGGCGGCGGTACCACGGGCTGCCCCCGACGTCCGACACTGCGAGCACGTCACGTCCGTGCCACTCCCCATGGTGCAGCACCCGTGGGATGCGCAGTGCCGCCAGGTGCGGAAAGCGCCCTGCCCCGGCCGGTTGATTTGCCCCGGCTGCACTGCTTGGCGGGCCGCCCGGCCCGCTCAGGGCGAGCAGGATGGCGGCCTCGTTACGGACCAGTGAGCGGGTGACGTCATTCCATCCGACCTTGATGTGCCCAAGGGGTTGGCCGCCCTCGGTGGCCACATGCAAGATTGGCTTGATCTGAGGGCGGAGCTGCCCTACCGAGATGGCCACCGCAAGGTCGGCGCGCCCGAATACCTCCGCGATGAGGTCCGGCCAGGGCAGCGACCCGGCTCGCAAGCCCACCGCCGAATCCGGCACCGGAGGCGAGAAAATCAGCCCGGCGAGACCCGTGCGGCACGCCCATGCCCAGAGTTCCCTTGCCACCCGCACCTTCAGCGGGGCGGCGTCGCTGTGCCGGTGCAGCGACGCCCAGCCCGCCCCGCGCTCGCCCACCGGGAGCACCATCTGCGGACGTGACCGAGAAGGCATCAGCACGTAGCGGTACCGTCCATCACCGGGTTCGTCAGATGGCACCGCACCGAGTGCCTGGCCTAGCCATGACGTGCCCGCCCGGGATGGCTGGCCCTGACCGTCCGGCATCGCTACCACCGGCCCAGTGACGCGGCGTGCCCGAGGATGACTGTCATCATTTCATTCGCTGCCAGACTTCGGTGGCGATGTACTCAGACAGTTCGGCCATCGGACGGGTGCCGTCCAGGCGGGTGATCCCGAGGCGCTGCGCCTCCTCCCGGAGCAGGCTCTCCTGTTCCTCCAGCTGGGTGAGGTTGTATTGCTCCTGTTTACGGGCGAATGCTACTTCCCCGGGGACCTCGAGCAGCCATGCGGCGATGGGTGTTGGGCACACGATGCGGATCAGCGCCCGCTGCAAGCCGAACTCATGCTCGGGCCCATAGAAGAACCGCAGCTGCGCGGTGGTGTCGAGCGCGAAGCGATCGAACACGATCAGCCGCCCGGATCCGCTGTGCCGCAAGGCAACCATCCGGTAGTGACCCGCACTGACGAGGCATACGAGGGTCGCCCAGACGTGTGTCACCAGACGGTTCTGCCGGCCTCCGAGCAGGGCGGGATTGGTGCCAGCGACCAGAGACCGGCCGGGCTGCTTGGAGCGATCCAACTGCTCCGCGTCCCAGCCGCGCACGGCCGCGTAGGTCCGCTTGATTACCCTGCGGATCGTACGGACCGACGCGTTGTGCCCGAGCGGCTTCCAGTGGGCAACGACCGCCACATCCAGCTGTTCCAGCGTGGACAGCAACGCGCGGACCTGTGAGCTTTTACCGGAACCATCCAGCCCGGAGAACCCGACCACCGGGGGGCGTAGTGGCGTGGCGGCGGACAGCCTGCGAGCGGCCTTGGACGCGGCCCCAGCAAACCCCGCGGACCTGGTGACTTCAAGCACTGCCTTCGCCCGCTCCGCACGGGTGGGCCAGGCGCCGCCTTCGTAGAGCCTGCGCAGGGCTGGCACACCGGCCCCTACCCCCCAGGCCCTAGCCCGCTGGCTGGCCCGCTGCCAGGCCTGCGGGTCCTGCCCGACGGCTGCCCGGAGCTTCTCGAGCCGACGGGCGGACAAGGTGCCCGCGGCGAGGCGCCGGGCCAGGATGAGGATGACGTGGTGAGCCGATGGGCGGGCGAGATGCTGGAAGCCCTCGATCGGCACTGCTTCCGCGACCAGGGCCTCCTCCTCCGGCTGGGGAAGCTGCCAGCGCCGCATGGGATTCAGGTCGACGGCCAGCGCCGAGGATCCCTCGATCCTTACCCACTGCTGACTCGCCAGCCGGCGCGGAGCGATTCGCCGCCCCCTGGCCAGGAAGCCCTGCGCGGCTAGTATCTCCGGCAGCCGCCGCGCTTGCTCCTCGCTGACCAATAGGTCCAGGTCGCGGCCTTCGGGAGGCAGTGCTCCGGTGACGATCACCGTACCGTCCAGCGCCTCATCGATGGCCGACACGACGGAGCCGGCGTCCAGCAATCCTTCTGAAAGCACGTAGTCCTCACTACCTTGGCAGAATGAACATCCCCAGCAAGACGGGAAACTCGGGTAAGACGTAAGATTCTATACTAGCGGCGATTTAAGCCGGCTGAAGGGCTTTGCGGACGCTGGCCTGGGGCAAGGGATGCCTCGGCGGCAGGCTTGGATCGCGCGCTGCAATTGCAAAAACACGTAGTGTCCTATTCGGCTGCTCAATGATCAAGGCTGGCCGGCCGGGTTGAAGTAGAGGAAGTGGGCGATGCGGCGAAACGCTTCCAGCGCAGGAGAGCCGGGGCCGAGCGCATAGGCGCGCTTGGCATTCGCGTCAAAGTACACGAGTGCCTTGATTTGTGGGTCAGCGCGCACAGTCTGGGCTGCGTCTAGAAGCCATTGCGCCCGCTGCTGAGCCCCGTAGGTATCTGGCACACCATACTCGCCGATCATGACCGGCTTGCGGTGCCGTGACGCCCAGGAGAGGAAGGGCGCGACGACGTTCGCGAATGAGCGGTATGACCCGTACCCCGGGTAAGCGTCGGCGCAGACCCAGTCGACCTCATGGTTGCCCGGATAGTACGCAGCGGCCTGACCCGTGGCGAACCCGTTTGCTGTCGGGCACCATACCCAGCCTACGTTAGTCACGTGTTCCTGGGCAAAGATGGATCTGATGTGATCCCAGGCCGCAATGTAGTCCGCCGGGGAATGGATCTGCGCCTGCAAACCGGGGCGGTCCATTTCCCAGCGCCATTCGAGGAAGATTTGCTTGCCGAGGTCTTTGATAGCGCGCGCCCGCTGCCGGATCATGCTGTCGTAGCTGCCTGCGGCTATCGCCCGGGTGTCGGTCCCGGACCAGGACAGCAGCAGCGTGCTTCCCTGGCGCAGGAAGGTCAGGTCGCTGGGGCTCGGGAAAGGGTCCTGCCACAGGTGATAGACGTGCACGATGGCGAGCCGTCGTCCTATGTCCTGTTGCAAGCGGTCAACGGCGGCGATGTCGGCGCTGTCGGTATAGGCGGTGCCCCGTACCCGGGCGCCGAAGTAGGCACCATGTGCGGGCGGCCTTGGCCCTTGGGTGGGATTATCGACGCTGGTCGCTGAGCGCGCCGCGCCGGGCTGCTGCCCACTGGTGGCCACCGTCACCAGCCCGGCAACACCTGCCAGGGCCAGGACGACGGCGGCGGCCAAGCCGACCATGTGCCCGCGCGGGATTGCCATAGTGCCAGAGATCCTTCCAATCACGGAGCCGTCTTTGAGTACCCCTGGTATGGGGATCGAGGCCGGGGACAAGGCAGCAAACGGCACCTATGGGTTGCTCATCGGGTTGCGGAACAGCGGATCATTCGCAAGTGCCCGGAACGCGGCAAGCGACTGCGGGGAAGTATCTATCCACCAGGGCCATCGCACAGTGGTGTTGAAGTAAACAAAGGCCTTGATATTTGGATGTCTATGCAACCAGACGTCGGCGCCGCGGAACCATGCAGCCTTACGCCCTGGGTCATTAGGATCCTCCAAGGAACCTGTTTCCGTGATCATACCGGGCATGCGCTTTTGGAGGGTGTAGTAGTAAAACGAGGTGAAAATGTCGGCGAAAGACCGCCAGCGTGCCTTGTGAGCCCACTTCCAGTTGTAGCCGTCCGCAGCCAGGAAGTTGACGTACGAGCGTCCTGGAAAATAAAGGTCGGCGATCCCTTGGTCGTATGTCGATGCCGTCAGGATCAGAACCCAAAAGGCATTGTTCGCCCCCGCGGCGCGGAACCTATCCACGATATGCCGCCAGGCAGCCACGAACTGGGCAGGGCGACCCGGCACAAAGGCGCTATACAGCGGTTCGTGATCGAATGAGAGGAGAATAGGATGATCATAAGCCGCCACGGCCCGGGCTGTCGCATCGATAATAGCGTCAGCCTTCCCGGCCGCGATCCGCGCCCACGAGTACGCTGGGTCTGCCACGTCCCAGTCCACAAGCGGGACTCGCCCATTGGCGCGATCCCAGGCGAAGCGCGCAAACGGAAGGGGCGTCCCGAAGTGCACGTAGATATGGTCGATCGCAACCTTCCTGCCGATCTCGGACTCGAAGTGCACCAGCGCATCCTCATCCGGGTCACCGGTGACGACCGGGTCGGTAGCCCGGGGCTCCGCCCGTGCGCCCAAGAGCATGCCCGTCCCGGGCCGGAAGAAGATCCCGGTGACCCACACCCGCCCGCCAGATCGCGCGACGGCCGTGCCGCCCTGGGTCACGCACCGGCACAGCACGTTGGTCCACGGCGTGCGACCGTTCATCAGGTCCTGATACGCGGCCTGCACCGAGCTGCCTGAGCCGACGTTCTCCTCGACGTTTCCCCACATCATGCGCCAGTTCATGCACTCGACGCAGCCGTCCTGAAATACCCGCTGCTTGCGGGCCATGTCGAGGCTGTGCGCACGGGCCAAGTGGGCGGCCGCCGAGGAGGAAGCAAGCGGCGGACGGTGCTTGCTCGCCCTGGTCTTGTTGACGACGGTGAGCCCGGGGTCGGCCGGTGCAGCGGCGTGGCCCTGACTGAGTACCGGAGTCGGCCGATGTGCTGGGGCATTCGTCCTCAGCGCAGAGTGAACGGCCGACGCCGCCGCTGTGACGAAGGCCAGATACACCGGCACGAAGACGAGCACGAGCAGCCGCAGCCGACGCGAAGACGGCTTGCGCTGATCGCCGTACCCCGCTGCTGATCCGCGCCAACCGTCCACACGACCTCCGTGAAACCTAAGAGCCGTCTACGGGCGCATCATGCTAGCCCGCTGGGCGAGGGGCTGGAGTTCAGGCCGCGTACTTGTGTACCAGGTCGCCGACGCGCGGGAGCGCGGCCTGGACGTGCTTGCCGGCACCGCCGCGGACCGTGCCGTAGGCCTTGATGACCGTGGGACGGCCAGAGGATGCCGCCTTGGCGTCGGTCACCGACAGCAGGGCGCCCGTCACTTCGTCGCCGCGCTTGGCCAGATAGTCGCCGAACTCGCCGCCACCAGCAGTGTTGAAGTCCGCCCAGTAGGGTTCGAGCTGGCCGACGAACTCGGGAAGCAGCTTCCCGGCCATGTGGTAGGCGTGGCCCGGCATGAACTTGTTCACCGCCTTGAAGGCGAGCTTGACCGCGGTCCCGGAGACGCCGGACATCTCTGAGATCTGCTGGTCGATCAGCTTGTAGCAGTCGGTGGCCACCTGGGGCTGGGTTTCCGGCGCGAGCAGGATCTCGGCAAGCGTGGCTGCCATGGGTGTGTTCCTCTCAGTGTTGCTGGACGCTGTCCCTTGGATTCCGCACGCATACTGCAATGCGCCGTTCGTCCACTAGACGGCGAACGCCCCATTATGGTTTACCGGGAGGCCGGGCGGTGGCAGCGTTGACAGACCCGCACAGATCATCTACGTCTGCGCCCGTGGCGGGCAGGCCGTACCGTCCCAGGCAGCAGCCGTAGCTAGACAGGTGTAGTGCGCATACCAACGCAGAGCGGCGGCTATGCCACGCAAGCGTGCTCCGTCAGGACATTCCTTATCCAGTTATGAAGCAACCGGACAACCCTGAGGATTGGACGGGCGTCTTCTGTATGCGCCCGGGTGACAGGCGGGGTGGCGGAACAAGGACGGTGGTCAGTGTCATCTGGCAGCACAGCAGTTACGGGTGCCCAGCGCACCCAGGCACGGGAGGCTGCCGCCAACTCGGCCGCGTGGACCAGCGCCTACCTGCGCCGGACGATGCTCGCGGACTGCCTGTGTGCGCTCGCTGCGGGTGTCCTCGCCTACGAAATCCGGTTCGACGCGACCAGCTACTGGCCGGGCGTGTACCTCGTTTTTACCGGCCTACTGCCGCTGCTCTGGGTCGGCTCCCTGGCCCTGGTTGGCGGTTATGACCCGCGGTTCACTGGGGTCGGCTCGGATGAGTTCCGGCGCGTGATCAACGCGGCGGTGATGCTGACCGCCACGATCGCCATCGCCTCTTATGCGGTGAAGTTCGACACCGCCCGCGGCTATGTGGTCGTCGCGCTGCCCTCCGTGACCATCTTCGACCTCATCGTTCGGTACCGGCTGCGGCGGCGGCTGCACCGCCTGCGCAGCCGCGGGGCATGCATGCGCAAGGTGGTCGCGGTGGGGGACGCCCCGGCGGTCGCTGACCTTGTTGGCGAGCTGCGCCGCGGCACCTACCACGGCCTGTCCGTAGTGGGCGCGTGCCTGGCCGGCGGCACCATGCTGCACGAGATCGCGGGCGTCCCAGTCTACGGTGGCCTGGGCGGCGTGGCGTCGGCGGTCAGTCGCCTCGGTGCGGACACGGTCGCCGTGCTGGCCTGCCAAGACATGAATGGCATCCGGCTCCGCCAGCTGGCCTGGGATCTGGAGAAGGCTGGGACCGAGATGTGCGTCGCGCCGGCCCTGCTCGACGTGGCGGGCCCGCGCACCACGATCCGCCCGGTCGCCGGGCTGACCCTGCTGCACGTGGACCACCCGGAACTGGATGGCGGCAAGCAGGTGCTGAAGACGGTCTTCGACAAGATCGTGGCGCTGGCCGGGATCATTCTGCTCGCCCCGCTGTTCGCGATCGTCACGCTGGCTATCAAGCTGGGTGACCGCGGGCCCGTCTTTTTCCGGCAGACCAGGGTGGGCAAGGACGGTCATACGTTCTCGGTGTGGAAGTTCCGCACCATGGTCGTGGACGCCGAGCAGCGCAAGGAAGAGCTGACCGCCTACAACGAGGGGGCCGGGGTGTTGTTCAAGATGCGCGGGGACCCGCGGGTGACCAAGGCGGGCGTCTGGTTGCGCCGCTACTCGCTGGACGAGCTGCCCCAGCTGTTCAACGTGCTGGTCGGCGACATGTCCCTGGTCGGCCCCCGGCCCGCGCTGCCGGACGAGGCAGCCCAGTACGGCGGCCACATGCGGCGCCGGCTGGTGGTCAAGCCGGGGATCACCGGGCTGTGGCAGGTGAATGGCCGCTCAGACTTGGCTTGGGAGGAGGCAGTCCGGCTCGACGTTCGTTACGTGGAAAACTGGTCGCTCGCCCTCGACCTGCAGATCCTGTGGAAAACCTGGTCCGCCGTCATCCACGGTCACGGCGCCTACTAGTGTGATGCGCCTGAAATCCCGGCGATATATTCGGCCATTGAGTTGAGGATCTCCTCTGCTGTCTTCGTCCAGGCGAAGGGGCGGGGGTTCTCGTTCCAGGTGTCTGTCCAGTCGCGGATGTCGGCTTCGAGGGACTGGATGGACTTGTGGGGGCCGCGGCGGATGTTCTGGTCGGTGAGGTAGCCGAACCAGCGTTCCACCTGGTTGATCCAGGAGGATCCGGTCGGGGTGAAGTGGACGTGGAAGCGGGGATGGCGGGCGAGCCAGTCCTGGATGGCGGGGGTCTTGTGGGTGCCGTAGTTGTCGCAGACCAGGTGGATGTCCAGGCTGGCCGGGACGCTCTTGTCGATCTTCTTGAGGACCTTCAGGAATTCCTGGTGCCGGTGGCGGCGGTGCAGCTCGCTGAATGGCGAAGCCCCAGCTGGTGGCGGATCCGGCGTAGCGGAGCCGGCAGAGCGGCAGGGCGGTGCCGTCGGGGAGCTGGCCGGCGACGTAGGCGAACTGGCCGTGGTAGCGGACGGTGATGCCGGCGAGCTGGGGCCAGCGCTGGCGTGCCCTGGCGGCCAGGCGCTGGCGCAGCGAGGTCTTGGTCGACTCAGGTGGCCTTGCCATATGGCCATCGTGCCCTGCCCGCCTGGCTGCACCATGGAGCGCATGCCTTCCAGCCCCTATGTCATATGCCTTGGCGATGCTGAGCGGGCTGAGCTGGAGTCCTTGTCCCGGCGCGCCTCAGCGCCGTTTCGCCTGGTGCTGCGATCACGGATTGTGCTGCTCGCCGCGGCAGGCACGGCGAACCGGATGATCGCGGAGCGGCTGGGCATCTGCGAGGACACGGCCCGCAAGTGACGGCGCCGCTACTGCGAGTAGGGCATCGAGGGACTGGCCGACGCGCCGCGCCCGGGCAGGCCGCGTGTGTTTCCCGCCCGCGTCGTGGCCGGGGTCAAGGCCCTCGCGTGCGAGATGCCCGCCTCGGGCGGAACGCCCCTGGCCCGCTGGACCTGTCCCGAGCTGGCTTGCCATGCGGCAGAGGGCGGCATCGCTCCCGCGCCCTCGGCGTCCACCGTGCGCCGCTGGCTCGCTGACGACGCCCTCAAGCCCTGGCAGCACCGGTCGTGGATCTTCCCCCGCGACCCGCACTTCGCCCTCAAGGCCTCCCGCGCCCTGACCTCTGCCAGCGGGCATGGGACGGGGAGCCGCTCGGCGAGGACGACTACGTGCTCAGCGCCGACGAGAAGCCCGGCGTCCAGGCCCGCATGCGCATCCACCTCCCGCTCCCGCCGGGCCCGGGACGGGCGATGCGCGCCGAAAGCGAGTACCACCGCTTCGGCACCCTCGCCTACCTCGCCGCCTACGACGTCCACCGCGCCAGCGTCTCCGGCCGGTGCGCCGCCCCAAGATCACTGTGTCCGCTGATGGCCAGGGGCTGGTGTCCCAGGCCGGGACGTTACTGCTGGCCGAGACGCTGCGGGCCAGCGGGCTGAGCCGGGGGCTGGAGGCGGGCCTGGCGCGGTGGCGCTCGCCGCGGGCGGTGCATGACCGGGGGAAGATCCTCACCGACCTGGTGGTGGCGCTGGCGCTGGGCGGGGACTGCCTGGCCGATGTGGCGGTGCTGCGTACCCAGCCGGAGCCTGCTGGGCCGGTGGCCTCCGGCCCGGTGATCTCCCGCCTGATCAGCACCTGGCCGGGGACGCGCCCCAGGCGCTGCGGGCGATCCGCGAAGCCCGGCGCAGGCGGGGCCTTTCAGGGCGAGTATCGCCATCCAGGTGGTCAGTTCGCAGGCCATGGCCACCAGCTCGCACCAGATCTGGTTCTGGTCAAAGCCGTGCAGGGGGAGGTTTCGCAGGCTGGTGGCTTTGGCGCACCGGATCCGGTCCTCGCAGCGGGCGCGACGGCGGTGCCGCAGCTCGAGGTCAGCGAGCTGCCCAGTCCTGGTGTCGGTGGCGAAGCAGGTGACGCGGTGCCCGTCGATGCCGGTGAACCGCAGCTGGACTCCGGGGTGGGGGCGTTCCTTGTAGACGATCACCCGCATCCCGGCCGACCAGGACGGCAGGTCCAGCAGGCCGGTGAGCTCAGCGACCCAGGCACCCGGCCGCACCGGCCTTCAGCGTCATAGGCCGGTTCCCAGACGCGGTCAGGGAGGGTGAGGATGCTTGGTGCGTGTCTTTGGTGATGGTCGTGCCGATGGGCGTAGTGCAGGCGCCGGCCGGGGCTGGCCAGCCAGGCCAGGAAGTCGTGGGTGCCGCCACCGGAGTCGGTGTGGATCAGCATCCGCCGGCGTCACTCTTCGCTCGGCATGCTCAGCCCGATCGAATACGAACTCCAGCTCACCGCCGAACCCTTAGCATGACCACACTCCAGCATCCCGACTCCGTGAAACCCAAGGCACATCAGAGTCTCCGGACTCACCGGGCCGGTTCAAATGGCCTTGGCGAGCTGCCCGGGCCCGCCAGGGGCAGCAGCGGAGTCTGCGCAGGATGCGCCGGGTCTTGAGCTGGGCGTTGGCGCGTTCCCCGGGAGACCGTGGCCGGGCATGTGCTCGGTTGGCGTCCTTCTGCCAAGCAGGCTTGCCGCTGCACCCAACCAGCCCCCGTCAGGCACATGACCAGGTGCGTCCCACCGGCCAGCTGGGGCGGCTCAACACCGACTACTGGCAAGCAGAGCCACGCAGGAAGACTGCGGCCCCGGCGAGGGCCAGGTCACCGGCGAGTACGCCTCAGGCGAGATCCTGGACGAGGACCAAGACGGCACCCTCGGCTCCCGGTTCCTGTACGCCTTCTGGCGCCTGCGCGAGCAACGCATAGCCACCCAGCAGTCTGCAGATCCAGCCACAGCGCACCGGTAACCGCCGCACGGGGCCGCCTGTCAGCAGACCTTCGCATCGTCGCGCTGCGCCGCGCCACCTCACCCGGCCAGTCCGCCGGGCAGGCAAGAAACACCAGTGGCACCACCACTGGGTGGTGCGCATGCACAAAGCCCGGCAATCGTACCCCGGGGGGAAGAGCGACAGTCGGGCTGGTTTCCGGGAGTGTTGGCTGGGCACCCTTATTAGCGCCGGGCCGGGCATGGCGCTTCACGGGCTCTGACCTGGGGGGTCGCGGGTTACGGTAGGTGATCGATGGTGCGGCTGGCGGAGACGCTGATCTGGGGTGGGACGTCGCTCGGGCTCACCTGTCTCGCGTGGATCATCGCGGGAGCGGTCGCACGCCGCTGGGGCGATGGGTAGCGCCGGCTAGAGCTTGGGCGGGCGATCCGGTTCGTTGACGGCGCGCCCGGCGTAACGGGCCTCCCGAGCGATGCGCTCTCCGCCGGGGAGGCGGGCGAGTGAACGTAATCCTCCGACCTCGCGGGCTTGAAGGACGTGGATGGCTTTGGCGAGTTGCCCGGCGCGCCAGGGGCAGCAGCGGAGTTGCGCAGGATCCGCCAGGTCTTGAGCTGGGCGTTGGCTCGCTCGCCGGGTGAGCGCAGCTGGGCGTGCGCGGTTGGCGTCTTTCTGCGACGCGGGCTTGCCGCGGTCGCGATAGGGGACGCGCACGTGGTCACCGGCGCCTGTATAGCCCTTGTCGGCCAGCACGCCAGCCCGCGGGCAGCTGGCAGGCGGACGATGCCCCAGATCCGCGCGGCGGTCAGGTCATGGGTGGCGCCGGGCAGCGGCCCGGAGACCCAAAGATCTCGCCGTCGGGGGGCGGAGATGACCTGGAGGTTCATGCCGTAGCGGCGGTGCTTGCCGGAGTAGAACGGCCGGTCAGCGGCGACCCGGTCGATGGGGATTAACGCGCCGTCGATCACCACATAGGCGTGCCCAGCCCTCTTCGCCTGGGCCAGGGCCCGGCGCAGCTTTGGGGAGCGAGCAGCCAGCAGGGCCACGGTCTCGCTGAGTCGGCCTGGAGCGCGGTTCCAGCGTTGCCGCTGGCCCGTTTCTCCCGGCCGCTCGCCGAACCCGCCGTGCGCCTCTCGGCGCAACGGGCTCTCCACGGTTCCTGCCATCAGGTGTGTTCTGGCAGGGGCCAGGGGCTGGGGATCTTGCTGCCGCGGTACCGATGCAGGGTGACCGGTATCGCGTCGATCCGCCGCAGCTCAGTCCTGCCGTCGGTGATCGGCCGCCAGTGCCCGTCGGCCGACGGAACTCCTTCCAGCCCCAGTGGTGCCGCTCCATCAGCATGCGGGCCACCCGTCGCCAGGTGAAGTAATCCAGCGTGCTGAAGGTCTGCTTGGCCACCGCGTGCCTGAAGAATCTGGCCCAGCCGTGCATGACCATGTTGAGCCTGGCCAGCACGTATCCCAGGTCCTGCTGTGATGTCCTGTGGGTCAGGGCACGGATCTTGGCCTTCAGCGACCGGACGGGCCGGTCGGCGATGAAGGTGTAGACGTACCACTTTTCCGTCCCCCTCCTGGGCTTCCACTGGATGCGGAAGCCGAGGAGGTCAAACCCCTCGCTCATGTGCACGATGCGGGTCTTGGCTGGTGACAGCCGCAGCCCCAGCGCGTGAGCACGTCAGCGATCTCTTCGCGCAGAGCCCCAGTGTCGGCCTGGGTGCCGTCGATGAGCACGACGAAGTCGTCCGCGTAGCGGGCGGTCCGGCAGTTCGGCAGGCCTCTGGCGCGGCGGCGGACGCGCTGATGGTGGCGGCCATCGTCCCGCCGGGCTTCCACGGCCGGTGCAGGCGCTCATCGAGCGCCGACATGGCGACGTTGAAGATCAGCGGGGACAAGATGCGGCCTTGCGAGGTGCCGGTCCAGATCTCCTCACAATCGCCGAGTTCCGTGAGGACCACGGCCTGGAGGAACGCCTTGACCAGCGCGAGCACGCGTTTGTCCTTGACCGTGGCCCGCATCCGCTCCAGAAGTGCGGAGTGTGACAGGTTGTCAAAGGACGCCTCAATGTCCGCATCCAGGACCCTTCGGTAGCCGTGGGTGCCGTAGAAGTGAATCTCAGCGATTGCGTCGTGCGCCCGCCGCATCGGCCGGAATCCGTAGGAGACCGGCTCGAAGCCGGCCTCGAAGATCGGTTCCAACATGAGCTTCAGCGCGGCCTGGATCACCTTGTCGGCCACGGCGGGAATGCCGAGTTTCCTCAGCCTCCCGACCCGCCCGGCTTGGGGATCTTGCGTTCCCGCACCGGCAGCGGCCGGAACGTGCCCGCCTTGAGCTGGGCCCGCAGATCATTCAGGAACTCCTGGACACCGATGCGCTCCACGGCCAGCCGGACAGTCATGCCGTCCACGTCGGGCGAGTTCGCGCCCCGGTTGCCCTCGACCCGGCAGAACGCCACATACAGCGTCGCCGGGTCATGCACGAAATTGAACAGGTCATCAAACCAGCGGCCAGGATCGGCCGCCGCCCACCGGTGAAGCTTGGCCTGCATCCCCGCTACCCGAGACCACGGCCCGGGAGCCCGATCTTGGGCGCTGCCATTCGGCGGCGCGTCTTGCGGCATTGCAGCCTCCTTCCCGTCTCGAAACCGCTGCCGCCCTTCCCCATGTGCCGGACTTTCCCCGGCTCGGAGTGCTACGGCGGCTCCGCCCCGCCCCGGCCCGTTCAGCGGCCGGTGCGCCTACCCGGCCAGCGGACCGGATGCCGCTGCCCGGGAACCGCGGCCGGGCGGTTCCCGTGTTCACTGTCGTTCGCTCGACGGAGGAGGAGCCCGGCTGTGTCCCAGCCGCCTCGCCACGAGTACGCCGCAGGCCTTCCCCGTGGCCTGCCGGCGCGCGGTGACCATCGAACGCCGGCAGTTCCCGCCGCGTCAACATCGGCGGGACGCGCCGCGCCCGGCCCAGATCCGCCAGGTTCGAGCCGGTGGCGTTTGTGAAGGACGTAATAACGCCGGTTCCTCGCGTACTCCTTTCCGCCACGCTCGCCGGGCCCGCCCCATCTGGCGGTGCTGGCACGTCCCGGCTTTGTCAGGGCTGCTCCCGCCCTCCCCGGCACCACCCGGATCAGGCTGCCCTCAGCTTCACCGCCCTGCTGCGACAGGACGGAGGCGAAGGTCTCTCACCTCCACTCGAACAACAGCGCC
>Ga0070714_100000534_pt1 | contig 27486 bp, 27 predicted proteins | sample LARL83metaG_FD_65450 | JGI IMG/M metagenome (GOLD analysis project Ga0070714, IMG submission 65450) | Corn, switchgrass and miscanthus rhizosphere microbial communities from Kellogg Biological Station, Michigan, USA - LAR L8-3 metaG | ecosystem: Host-associated > Plants > Roots > Rhizosphere ... | reverse complement strand
GCTCGTCGCGGTCGTCGTGGTGCCGTACGTCTTGCTGCTCGCGATCGGCCCGCGTCTTGCAGGGACGTCGCGCTTCCTCCGCCGCAGCTTCGGTGAGGGCCACCGTCCGGAACGGTCGCTCGACTCGCGGCGCGAAGCGGTCCGCGTAGCCGCCGTCCTCTTGCTCGCGCTCTGCCTGATCGTCGCCGGCAGCGTGGGAGCGGTGCGGGCCGCGACCGACCTCGCCCACGCGTGGTCCGTGCCGGAGGCGTTGGTCGGCGTGGTCGTGCTCGCCGTCCTGACGAGCCTCCCCAACGCGTGGACCGGCGTCCGTTTCGGCCTCCAGCAGCGGGGCTCCGCGCTGATGAGCGAGACGCTGAACTCGAACTCGATCAACATCGTCGCCGGCCTCGCCGTGCCCGCCGCCCTCGGCAGCCTCGCCGCCTTCTCGGCCCTCGCGATCTTCGACATCGCGTGGCTGATCGGGATGACGGTGGCCGCGCTCGTCCTGTTCGGCAAGCGAGGCGGCGCAGGCCGGGGCGCGGGAGCCTTCCTGATCGTCCTCTACGCGGTCTTCCTCGCGGTGCAGCTCGCGCGGACCTAGTCGACCGCTTGCTGCTCGAGGGCGTGCGCCTCGGGAACGACGACGCGGCCGCCGCGCGACCAGGAGGCGAGCGCAGCCACCAGACACGCGACGATCGCGAAGGCGAATGCCTCGTGGAGCCCGCTGCGGAACGGGGCCGCGATCAGGTGGGGAAAGAACGCGCGTCCGCGGATCGCCGCCGCGCGGTGCGCGGGGAGCCGCGCAAGTACGTGCGGGCCCAGCAGCTTCTGCGCGGGGTTGTAGCCGAGGAAGGCCGCGAAGAGGACCGAGACCGGCGGCAGCCGGCTCACGCGCGTCGCGACGTGGGCGGAGACGCCGTGTGCGCGGAGGCCGGTCGCAAGCGAGTGCGGCAGCGTCGCGGAGAGCCCGACGATCATCAGCGTGAAGAAGATCCCGATCGACAAGACCTGGGCCGAGTTCTGGAACGTCTGGTTCATGCCGCCGCCCGCCCCTCGGTGCTGCGCGGGCAGGCTGTTCATCACTCCCGCCCGGTTCGGCGAGGCGAACGCACCCATCGACAGCCCCATCAGGAGGAGCACGGCGGCCAGCTCCGGATACGAGAAGTCGACCGGCAGCATCGCGAGCAGGAAGAAGCTGAGCGCGGAGACGAGCATCCCGCCGGTCGCAAAGGGCCGTGAGCCGTAGCGGTCGGAGAGGATCCCCGAGATCGGGCCGGCGATCAGGAAGCCGACCGTCAGCGGCAGCATCCGGATCCCGGCCCAGAGCGGCGTCGAGGCGAAGTCCACACCGTGCTGGGGCAGCCAGATGCCCTGCAGCCAGATGATCAGCATGAACATGAGACCGCCGCGCGAGACGGCCGAGAGGAAGCTCGAGAGGACGCCGAAGGTGAACGCGCGGATCCGGAAGAGCTGCAGCCTGAACATCGGCGCCTTCGAGCGCAGCTCCACGAAGACGAACAGCGTGAGCAGGGCGACTCCGGCAGCGAGGCACGCGTCGACGACGGGCGACGTCCAGCCCATCGGGTGGCTCCCGTACGGCCGGATCCCGTACGTGATCCCGATCATCACGAGCACGAGCCCCGCGGCGAACGTGAGGTTCCCCGGCCAGTCGATCGGCTCCCGCGTGCGCACGCCGATCTCGCGCAGGCTCCGGTAGGACCAGAGCGTCCCCACGACGCCTGCCGGCACCGAGACGAGGAAGACGAGGCGCCACGAGACGGGTGCGAGCACGCCGCCCAGGACGAGCCCGATGAACATGCCGCTGATGCCGACGACGTTGTTGATCCCGAGCGCCAGCCCGCGCTGATTCGCAGGGAACGCGTCGGTGAGGATCGCGACCGAGTTCGCCACGAGGAAGGCGGCGCCGATCCCCTGCACGATGCGAAATGCGATCAGCCAGTCGGCTCCGGCCCGCCCATGGAGCCAGTCGATCGTGAGCAGCAGCGACGCGAGCGTGTAGACGACGAAGCCGAGGTTGTACATCCGCACGCGTCCGAACTGGTCGCCGAGCCTCCCGAGGCTGACGACGAGCACGCTCGAGACGACGAGAAAGCCGAGGATCATCCAGAGCAGGTAGAAGCTGTTGCCGGGCTGGAGCGGGTCGAGGTGGATGCCGCGGAAGATGGCGGGCATCGCGATGAGCACGATCGAGCCGTCGATGGTCGCTAGCAGCACGCCGAGCGTCGTGTTCGAGAGCGCGACCCACTTGTAATCCAGCTTGGCAGGCAACCTGCTCAGGTTACCTGTCTACAATTTCCCCATGCCCCATCCCTCGGCGCAGGTGGTGAAGGGCGCGAGCGAGCTGCGGCTCGTGCTCGGCCAGCTCGTCAGGAGGCTCCGCGCGGAGTACTCCTTCCCGGTCGCGCAGGCGAGCGTCCTCAGCCGGCTCGACCGCGAGGGCGCGCAGACGGCGAGCGCGCTGGCCGCCGCCGAGCACGTCCGGCCGCAGTCGATGGCGCAGACGCTCGCCGAGCTCGAGACGGCCGGATTGATCGAGCGGCGTCCCGACCCGGCCGACGGGAGGCGCATCCAGATAGAGCTCACCCAGGAAGGCCGCGAGCGGGTGATCGAAGGCAGAGGCCGGCGCGAGGACTGGCTCGCCGCTGCGATCGCCGCCGAGCTGAGCCCGGAAGAGCAGCGGACGCTGCTCGAGGCGGTGCCGCTCCTGCAACTGCTCTTGCGACACTGAGGCTGCGTGAGCGGTAAGCATCCAGTAAAGCTCGCGGGCGATCTCCGAAATCCCCCGTTACCCTCTCCGGAAGTGGCCCGGCCGGAAGCGGAAGTGTCGTTGCGCGGAAGACGAATCGGAGTGGCGCTCGTGGCCGCGCTCGCGGCGTGCGTCCTCGTGGCCTGCCTGGCCGGCGCCGCAGGTGCCGCGACGACCTCGTTCGACCGCAGGCACACGATCCTGTTCAACGGCGAGCCGACGTTCCCGATCGTGCTCAATCCGGGCCCGCCGCTGGGCGGGACGACCCCGTGGGGCACGAACGGCCTTGCCGAGACCGCGGCAGGCGGCGTGAACGTGTACGGGACCGGAAACGGCGGAATCTGGACAAACGCCAACATCAGCGACGCGCTCGCCTGGGACCGCGCGGCAGCGGCTCTCCACGTCTACACCTGGCCGAACCTGGGCGGCTACTCGCAGGCGCTGCCCGACTCTGCGGAGGACGACGGGCTCGCGCATGTGGTCGACACGCTGACGAACGACCCGGGCGGCAGCGCGATCGCGTTCTGGAAGGGCCGGGACGAGCCGTGGTACAGCGACATCGCGCCCTCGGCGCTCGAGTTCGCCTACTGCCGCGTCACCTCGCGTGGCGACCCCTCATGGTGCGGCGGCGAGAATCCGCTCGATCCCAGCCAGCTCTGGGTGACGATCGAGGCTCCCCGCGGCTCGGCCGCCGACCTCGCCCCGTACTCCGCCGTCACCGACGTCCACGGCGTCGACATCTATCCGGTGTCGCTCAACCACCCGTCGCCGAACCTGCAGAACGTCGGCAAGTGGACGGCGACGCTCGCCTCCATCTCCCCGCAGTCGCCGATCTGGACGACGATCCAGATCTGCGCGAGCGGCAGCTCCGACAAGACGAGCGGCGCTTATGTCCTCCCGACCTTCCAGCAAGAGCGGTACATGGCGTACGACGCGATCCTGAACGGCGCCAAGGCGCTCAACTTCTACGGCGGCCAGAACCCGCACTGCTTCAGTGGAAGCGACGGCACGTACGGATGGAACTGGAACTTCTGGCAGAACGTCCTCCAGCCCCTCGTCAAGCAGATCTCGGCCTCGAGCCCGCTCGCGCCCGCGCTGGTGAACACCGCCAGGACCCGGGCCGTGAGGACCGGCCAGGGCACCGAGACGATGCTGAGGCAAGGAACCTCGGTCGACGACCTGTGGCTGATCGCGGCCCGCCACGGCGGCGGCCTGAAGACCGTGACGTTCAAGGGGCTCCCAAGCTGGACGCACTACGGCAGCGTCTACACCGAGAACCGCAGGATCGCCGCCAAGCACGGATCCTTCCGCGACCGCTTCGCCCAGTGGGACGTCCACGTCTACCACTTCGTCGAGCCGCTGGAGCTGCGCAAGGTGACGCCTGCCCGGGGCACGGTGGGCACCCGCGTCACGCTGCAGGGCAAGGGCCTCGCCGCGGCGACCCAGGTGAGCTTCGGCCACGCGAAGGCCCACTTCCGGATCGTCAACGACCGGAAGCTCCTCGCCACCGTTCCCAAACGGGCCACGAGCGGGCCGATCGTCGTGACCTCCGCCCTCAAGCAGGTCAAGTCCAGAACGTCGTTCCGGGTCCTCTCCAGCGGCTAGCTGCGGCTAGGCCGCGCTACTTCTTGATGACCTGGCCCGAGGGCGAGAGGACGTACCACTTGCCGCCGCTCTGGTTGACGCCCTGCCCGGTCGTCTGACCGGGCTTCTTGTCGAGGAGGTACGTGTACAGCGGCCAGCGGTTGTAAGTCACGACGCGGTAGCCCTTCGGGCTCTTGTCCACCCCGAGCAGTGACTTCCTCGCCGCGCCCCCGGCCGTCGGCTTCCGGCCGCTCTTGATCTTCAGCGGCGGCCAGATCGTCACGCAGGACTTCGACGTGCAGGTCACCTTCTTCTGCTTGTCGCGGACGAACATGTAGAGCGTGAGGCCGCGGCTGTTCACGAGGATCGTGCCGAGCTTCTTGACCTGCCGCGTGTTGACCGTCGCGGAGCTCAGGACGTGACGCGCGCCCGCGACGCCCGACCTCGAGCCCGAGCCGCCGCAGCCGGCGGCGAGGACGGCCAACGCCGCGGCGAGCGCGACGAATCCGCCAATCCGAAGACCCCTCAGCGACGTAGCCACTGCCGTCACTCTAGACAAGGAGGAGCAGGTGCGCAGGATCGCTCTGTTCGGGCTCGTGTTTCTTGCTGCAACAGCGGCCGTGGCCGCCGCGTCGACCGGCGGGCTGCCCAACATCGGGAAGCCGACGATGAAGGCGCAGCCCGTCTACAAGGGCTTCTACGACCATCACATCGACACGTACCTCATCACCGATGTCTCCTCGAAGTCCCAGGCGAAGGCGATGCACGTCAACTACTCCGCGGAGCTGAAAGGGCTCAAGGGCCTGCCGGAGCAGTACTTCGTGCGCGGCCGCGCAGCCAAGGGCCAGCTCACGATCTTCGGCTCGCAGCCCGGCGACGCCGACTACAACCCGCTGTGGGAAGAGGTCATGCTGCACTGGAAGAAGGGCGTCAAGCCCGTTCTCATCGGCCAGGACGACCAGATCGACGCCCTCGAGAAGAAGGGCAAGCTCACAGAGAAGGACGCCCACATCGTCCTCAACGCCCCCATCTTGAAGGTCGGCAAAGGCGGCTGATCTAGTAGCCGGAGGCTAAGCCTCGGCGAAGCCGGGCTTAGCCGAAGGCCATCCCGCTCCCGCAGACGCCGCGAAGCGGCCTCGGCGGGCGGGCAAGAACCAGTGCACGGAGCGCGCCCGAGATCGCAATCTCGGGCGCGCGGAGTTCCGTTGCCCAGCGAGCGAAGCGGAGCTTCGCGAGCTCCCATAAAAGGCCGAAGCGGCGGGCAAGGCCCGCCGCTTCTCAAACTCCGCCGCAGAGTTGTTGCCGTCAGCCCCGAGCGGGAGTCAAGAAGATCATCTCGCGCCCTGGTCCTGGTGGGCCTCCCCCTTTTGGGGGATCTGTCGAAAGTAGCCTGCCTACGCCGTGGATGACGTCGGCACCAGCTCGAGGTGGGGCTTCGCAAGCGATTCCTGGTACAGGAGCCGCTCGATCTCGTCGGCCGGTGCCGGACGGCCGAAGAGATAGCCCTGGCCGAAGCGGCAGCCCATCTGCCGCAGGCGCTCGGCCTGGGCGGGATGCTCGATGCCTTCGGCCACCGCCGCGAGGCCCAGCGAGTCACCGAGCCGCAGGATCGCGTCGACGAATGCCTCGTCGGCATCCTCGCCCACGAGCTTCTCGACGAACGGCTTCGGGATCTTCAGCGACTCGATCGGGAACTCTGCAAGACGGCTCAGCGACGAGTAGCCCGTGCCGAAGTCGTCGATGGTGAGCCCCACACCGAGCTCGCGCAGGCGCCGCATCGCGACGAGCGCGCCGTCGCTGCCCTGGATGACGCCGGACTCGGTCACCTCGAGGACGAGCCGGCTGGGGTCGACGCTGTAGCCCTTCAGTGCCTCGGCCAGGGTTTCGACGAGCCGCTCGTTCGCGAGCTCCGCCGCCGCGATGTTGAGCCAGATGCTCAGCCGCTCGGGCCAGCGGCGAGCCGCTTCCAGAGCCTGATGGAGGACGAGACGCCCGAGCTCGACGGTCAGGCCGGTCTCCTCCGCGGCCGGCAGGAAGTCGGCGGCGTTGAGAAGGCCACGAGTGGGATGCGGCCAGCGGGCGAGCACCTCGACCCCCTCGATCCCCCCGTCCGCCAGCCGCACGATCGGCTGGTAGTGGACGAGGACGTCGCGGCGCTCGATCGCCGCCTCGAGGTCGAGCCCGAGCTGCCGCTGGACGCGAAGCTTCTCGTGGAGCTCCGCCTCGTACAGCGTGTACGCCCGTTCCGACCGCTTGACGCTGTACATCGCGATGTCCGCATTGCGGATGAGGTCCTCGCCGCTCGTGGCGCCGGCGGCGCCGACCGCGATGCCGATGCTCACGTGACAGGCGACGTCGCCGCAGCCGAGGACGTAGGTGCCGTCGATCGCGTTCAGCATCCGCCGCGCCACGGAGACCGCCGTCTCGGCATCCGCCTCGCGCACCAGGACGGCGAACTCGTCGCCTCCGATCCGCGCGGCGAGATCCTGAACGCGGATCGCATTGCCCAGCCGCTGCGCGAACTCGGAGAGCAGCTCGTCGCCGGCGCTGTGGCCCCAGGTGTCGTTGACCGTCTTGAAGCGGTCGAGGTCGAGATAGAGGACGGCGGTCGAGCCGGCGCCCTGCGCGAGCTCGTCCTCCACCGCCTCGAGCAGGTTGAGGCGGTTGGGCAGGCCGGTGAGGGCGTCGTGATACGCCTGGTGCCGTAGCTGCTCCTTGAGCTGCGTCACCTCGGCGAGCGAGTGCTCGAGCCGACCGTTCTCGAGCAGAATGCTCGCATGGCCGGCGAACGTGACGAGCAAGTCGACGTCGGTGTCGGTGAACGTGCTGACGTCGCCGAGGCGCTCCCCCACCACGAGTAGGCCGAACGTCCGGTCCTCGCCGCGGAGCGGCGCGACGATCGCGTCCTCGAGCCCGCGCGAACGGAGGAAGCCATCGAATGCGTGGGCGGCGCGGCGCCGCGCGAGCAATGTTGCAGAACCGATGGAGGCGATCTCGGCAAACGCGGCGGCGTCCTCCGGCGCGAACCGCTCCTCCGGATGCATGAGCAACTCGCCCTCCGCGCCGCTGACGCTCCGCAGCGGCCCTCCGTCGTCGGAGGGCGGCAGGAGCAGGATCTCTGCGTACTCGGCGCGGAGCAGGCGGCGCGCGGCCACCAGGAGCTGACCGACCGCGAGGCCGAATTCCGGCGCCCCCTGCGTCGCGCGCATCGACTCATAGAGGAACTCCACATGCTCCCGCTGCTCGCGCTGCTCCATGTAGCCGCGGAAGGCCGCGACGGTCGCGAGGACGGGGACGACGAGCAGGAGCACCGCCGCCGGGCGAACCTCGAGCAGCTCCACCACGGCGAGACCGAGCGAAGCAGTCGCCAGAGCTCCGAGTGTCGAGGTGACGAGCGTCCGTCCGAGCTGGGGCGCCTGCAAACGCTCCTCAGCGATCGCGATGACCGCCGAGACGAGCAGGATCCCGACCACGTGGGCAACGGCGCACGCGACGAGGACGAGCACCCAGAGGTGAGGCGCGGAGTCGGCCGGCGAGGCGAGCGAGCGGAAGACGACGAGTGCGATACCGCTGCACAGCGGCAGTTCGGCGAGGTTGAACGCGAACTTGGCGAGCTGGCGCAGCTGGCTCCTGCGTCGATTGACCACCAGAGCGACGAACGTGCCGGCGAGCTGCCCGATCAGCAGCGCCGAGGGCGCTCCGAGGAGGAGGCCGAGGGTGAGCCCGATCTCGGTCAGCGAGATCGTGTGTGCCTGCTTGCGAAACTGGAGGTGGACGACGAGGACCTCGGCGAGGTAGAAGGCGAGCGCAAGCCAGTACCACGAGAGCTCCGGGGACTTTCCGAACGCGGGGACGTTCATGCCGCGGAGCGCGACCCCCCAGACGGCCGCACACGCGACCGCGAGCACGGCGTTGAAGGTCCAGACCCGGCGCGGCGCGCGCAAGGCGTCACGCACGGACGCGCCGAGCGGACGCAAGACCTCGCTCGGCGCGCGGCGCGGCTGCGGGAGGAGCCGGCTCGAGATCACCGGCTCCTCCCGCTATTCGTCAGCCCCAGCTCGCACCGAGCCATTTGTGACCTGACTGGTTTCTCATCAGCCCCACCTCGCTCCGAGCCACGATCCACCCGACCAGCTGCTTCCGCTCCAACTGGAACCACTCCAACTCGAGCCACTCCAAGAGCTTCCTGACCAAGACGAGCCACTCCACGAGCTGCCGCTCCACGAGCTGCCCGACCATGAGGAGCCGCTCCACGAGCTCCCCGACCAGCTCGAGCCACTCCAGCTCGAGCCACTCCAGGAGCTACCCGTCCAGACGGAGCCGTTCCACGTCCCCCCCGACCAGCTCGAACCGGCCGCTTCGAGAGCCGCCATCGCCGCCGAGTTGAACGGCTTGCCGAAGATGTCCTGCTCGCCCTGGAGGACGACGCCGTTGGTCGTGATGTGGTCGGTGCCGCGCGAGGGCTCGAGAAGTCCCGTCCCCACCGCGGGCGCGTTGTACTGCTGCGAAGCTGTCACCGAGGGGACCCCGGTGTTGAGGAGCTTGTTCATGTCGAGCTCCCCACAGCCCTCCTGCTTCCAGTTGAACGAGGACAGCTTGTCGCAGCTCAGCATTGACTTCACCTGGTCCGGCGTCAGCTGCGGGTAGCGCTGCAACAGGTCGGCGACCGCGCCCGAGACGAACGCCGTCGCCTCAGAGGTCCCGCTGCCGCGGAAGTAGCGATCGCTCAGGACGCCGGTCGGGTTGTTCTGGTCGATGTAGGAGCCGGGAACGCGGAGGCCCTGCATGTGGTTGCCCGGCGCGATCAGGTCCGGGGCACGGCAGGCGCTGCTGCAGCTTGCGGCGTTCGCCGAGAAGGCCGCGACGCTGTCGTCCCATGCCGTACCGGTCCCATTGCTATCCGCAGCGCCGACGGCGACGATCTCCGGGTCGTACGCGGGATCGGCGAGCCCCTGGGCGCTCGCGCCTCTCTCGTACCCGGAGTTACCGGCAGCCGCCACCACGACGATGCCGGCCTTCCACGCCTGCTCCACCGCGTACGCAAGCGGGTCGACCTGGTACGGCTGGGTCGAGTTCGTGCCGTACGAGAGGTTGATGACGCGGATGTTCATCCCATTGTCGTTGCGGTGCTGCACGACCCAGTCGATTGCCGCGATCACCTGGCTTACATCGACGCCGCCGTCCGCGACGCCAACCTTCAGCGACACGATGCGCGCGTCCGGGGCGACTCCGCGATAGCCGCCAGGCTGGCCGTCGTTGCCGGCAATCAGGCCGGCCATGAACGTGCCGTGGCCGTTCGTATCGAGATACTGGAGGCTCGGGTTCTGCGACTCGAGCGACAGGTCGGGCCCGTTGATCACCTTTCCGGGCGCGTTCAGTCCCGGCACCGGAGCGACGCCTGTGTCGATGACCGCGACATCGACACCCTTGCCGGTGTAGCCGGCGTTCCACCACGCCTGCGTGCCGTCGCCGGCAGTGATGTTCTGCATCGAGTACGGGTCGCTTGCCGGGTCGTACGCAGTGGCGCCCCATGAGGCGCCGGAGCGGATCCCGCCCAGCACCATCGCCAGCAAGAGGGCAACGAGGCCGGCGTGCCAGGCCTTGAGCGGGAAAGCGTCGCGCACGGTGAGGTTCGTCCCCACGTGTACCTCCTTGTCGCGACTGCTCTGATGCCGCAGAACGAGCCGCAGTAGCCGCCAAATCAGTCGCCGGAACGTAGGCCACCATCGGAGCGCGATCCTCCCGCAGAAGGGGGAGCTGTTTCGCTCGAACGAGGGATTCTCGAACGCGGGCAATCCGCCGAACGGCGCTCGCCGGGACCCCGCGGGGAATAGCGTTCGCCCATGAGCTCCGTCCTCGAGTCGGTTCCGCCGCGGTTCACCGTAGAGGAGGCCGAGCGGATCGCTGCGGACGTGTTCGGCGTGCGCGGCCCTGCGTCCGCGCTCGGCAGCGAGCGCGACCAGGCGTTCCTGCTCGAGGACGGTCGCGCCGGTGCGGTGCTCAAGATCTCGAACCGTCGAGAGGACGGGGCCGTGCTCGACCTCGAGGAGGCGGCGATCGCCCATGTCGCGGCGGTCGATCCGGGCCTGCCGGTCGCCCGGCCGTTGGCGGCCCGGGCGCAGTTCGACGGCCACCAGGTGCGCCTGTTCGAGCGGCTGCGCGGTCGCAAGCCCGGCCCCGAGCTCGAGGACAGTGCGGTGAGGGAGATCGCCGCCGTGCACGCTCGCCTTTGCCTCGCGCTTCGTTCGTTCTTCCATCCCGCCGCCGGCCGGGAGCTGCTCTGGAACCTCCATGCGACGCCGCGGTTGCGCCCGCTGCTGGAGGAGATCGCGAACCCCGCACGCCGGGGGCTCGTCGCGAGAGCGATCGACCGCTACGAGGAGCGCGTCCTGCCGGAGTGGCCACGCCTGCGCGGCCAGGTCCTCCACGGCGACTTCAACCTCGACAACCTCCTGGTCGACGAGCGCGGCCGGATCACCGGGATCCTCGATTTCGGCGACTGCTGTCACACGGCGCTCGCGGCGGACGTCGCGATCGCGCTCGCCTCATTCCTGCGGGGGCGGCCGGCGGAGGACGCGTTCCGGGTCGCCCGGATCGCGCTGGACGGCTTCGCGTCCCGTCTGCCGCTCGAGCCGCTCGAGCTGGAGCTGCTGGGCGACCTGGTGGCGGCGCGGCTCGCGGCGATCGTCTCGATCAGCGCGTGGCGCTCGCACCGCTTTCCCGACAACGCCGCGTACATCGAGGCCTGGGACGACGACTCCTGGCGGTTGCTCGAGCTACTCGACGGGCTCGAGCCCGAGGAGATCGCGCGCGAGCTGGGGGCGCGAAGAGCCGCGGCCGCGACCCCGGAGCTCGCCGGACGGCGGGACGACGCGCTCGGCGTGCTCCTGACACCGCTCACCTACGCCCGCCCGGTGCATGCGATCCACGCCGAGGGCGTCTGGATCCACGAGCCGGACGGACGGCGGCTCCTCGACGCCTACAACAACGTCCCGGTCGTCGGGCACTGCCATCCGCGGGTGACCGAGGCGGTCATCCGCCAGACGCGGCTCGGCGCGACCAACGCTCGGTACCTAGCCGAGCCCCTCGTCGAGCTCGCCGAACGTTTGCTGGCCACATTCCCGCCGGACACGGGGCTCGACACCGTCCTGCTCGTCAACTCCGGCACCGAGGCAAACGACCTCGCCTGGCGCCTCGCGGCCGGGGTGACAGGTCGGGATGGTGCGCTCGTGACGGAGAACGCCTACCACGGGGTCACCGCCGCAACGACCCGGCTCTCGCCCGAGGACTGGCCCGCAGCACATCCTCCGGCGCGGGTAGCCCGTATCCCGCCGCCGGGGAGCGGCGCCGACCTCGCCGCAGCCCTCGAGGACATCGACGGCGATCTCGCCGCGACCTTCCTCGACGGGTCGCTCATGAGCGACGGGATCTACGTGCCCGGGACCACGGAGCTCCGCTTGCTCGTCGAGCGGACGCACGCCGCCGGCGGGCTTTACGTGGCGGACGAGGTGCAGGCGGGTCACGGCCGACTCGGGCCGGAGCTCTGGTCGTTCTCCCGGCACGGCATCGCCCCGGACGTCGTGACCCTCGGCAAGCCGATGGGGAACGGCTATCCGGTCGCCGCGGTAGTGACGCGGCGCGAGCTCGCCGAGCGGTTCCCGTACGCGGGCCGGACGTTCTCCACCTTCGGCGGTAACCCGGTCGCGGCGAGCGCCGCCCTCGCAGTGCTCGAAGTGCTCTCGGACGAGCGGCTGCCGGAGCGCGCCGCGCAGGTCGGCGAGCGCCTCCGCACGGCGGTCGCGAGCCTGGGCAAGGCGGACGTCGTCGAGGTGCGAGGCCGCGGCCTCCTTGCCGGGGTCCAGCTGTCGAGCGGGGAGCTGGCCGGGCGTGTCACCGAGGATCTCCGCGAGGCAGGGATCCTCGTCGGACGCACCGGGAAGCGCGGCGACGTCCTCAAGATCCGCCCGCCTCTGGTGTTCACAGATGAACACGCAGAGCTCCTTGTCACCGCTCTCGACCGGATTCTGGGCTGATCTTTCCGTCGAAAGTCGTATCGTCCGATTCGATGGCGGTCGAGCAGACAGACGCGCAGCTCGTCTCCCGCTGCCGGGAGGGCGACGCCGACGCCTGGAACGAGTTCGTGGAGCGCTTCTCGCGCTACGTCTATGCGATCTGCAGCCGCGGCTTCCGCCTCGCGCAGCACGACGCGGAGGACGTGTTCCAGGAGGTCTTCGCCCGCGCCTTCGAGAGGCTGCCCGAGCTGCGGAGCGACGAGGCGGTCCGGCCGTGGCTCGCCCAGCTCACGCGCAGGCTCTGCATCGACCGGCTGCGCCTGAACGCCCGGGACATGCCTACGGACGCCGAACCGGACGAGCGGGAGGTCGACGACGTCCTCGCCCAGCTCGACGAGGCAATGTCCGTCCGCGCGGCGCTCGACAAGGTGGGCGACCCGTGCCGGGAGATTCTCGACCGCTTCTTCTGCCGCGACGAGAGCTACCGGACTATCGGCGACCTGCTCGCCCTCCCGGCCGGGACGATCGCCAGCCGCATCTCCCGCTGCCTCGAGAAAGTTCGCGCAGAACTCGATGGAAGGAGTCGGGGCTCTCGCCCGTCATGAAGAAGATGAACGGATTTGACGAGGAACGGATCGGCCGGCTGCTACGCCTCCTACCGCCCGCACCCGAGGGCTGGGTGCGCGCTGCGCAGGAGCTACCGGCTGCGCGAGCGGCGCTCGACGAGCTCGTCATGCGAGCCGAACAGGACGCCGCTTTCCGGCTCCAGCTCCAGGCCGACCTCGAGCGTGCGGTTGCCGCCGCCGGTTACGAACCCTCACCGTTCATCGTTTCCCGGCTGCGCCGGCTCCTCGAGGAGGTCTGACACACGCGGATCCGTGCCGGTTGAGACACTTCCACGGTGCTCACCGGTCTTTCCCTCCCCGCGTTGCTCGAGGAGCTGGCAGCGCCGCGTGAAGTTCCCGGCGCCGGCTCGGCGCTTGCGGCGGCCCTCGCCACCGCAGCCGCGGTCGTGCAGATGGCGGCGCGGCTCTCTCCGGAGAGCTGGACAGACGCAGCCGGCGTAGCGGCCCAGGCGGAAGCCCTGCGCGAGCGCGCAGTGCAGCTCGTCGACGAGGACGCGGACGCATACCGGCGCGCGCTCGAGGCCCGGGCCACGGCCGACGAGACGGCGAGACCCGAGCAGCGGGATTGGTCCCTCGGGCAGATCACCGCGGCAGCCGCCGAGCCACCGCTGGCCCTCGCCCGCCTGGCGGCCGACGTGGCCGAGCTCTGCGCCGCTGCCGGCGAGCGGGTCGAGCCTCGTGTGCACGCCGACGTCGCGGCGGCGGCGGTGCTGGCGGCGGCAGTCGCGCGCGGCGCACGAGAGCTCGTGGCGACGAATCTCACGGCGCTCCCCGGCGACACCCGGATCGAGGAGGCGGATCGCCTCGCCGCTGCTGCCGAAGCCGCGGCCAGGTCGTCGCTGTAGACCTGGACCACAAAGAGGCCCGGTCTGAGCCGGGCCTCCGCGTGACGGTCAGATCTCGTGCTGTGCCGGACTAATCCATCCGCACGTTGCGGTACTTGATGTGCGCCTCGACCTCGGACTCCTCGGTCTCCTCGTCGTCGTTGACCGGCTCGTCGTTCGCGCCGACCTTGCGGCCGTGGCCCTCGACGTCGATCTCGTCTCTGCGCTCGTTGTCCGACATCTCGTCGCTTCCCCTAGCCGACGCGGCGGGCGTGGCCCTCGACCTCGTCGTCGTCGTCGCTCTTCTCGTCGCTCGCGCCGACCTTCCAGTGGTGACCCTCGACCTCGTCGCCGGGCTCGTCGGTCGCGCCGTACTTCGGCGGGTACGCGCCGTGGCCCTCGACCTCGGTCTCCTCGTCCTTGCGCTGCTCGTCCGACATCTCGCTCCTCCTTAGGCTCTGCGTCCGATCGGACGCTCTGAACACTAGACGTGCGGCCGAGCCAAGATCTTCCGCGCTTCCCGAGATCCGCCCAAGTAAAGGGCCCGGCGTCAGCCGGGCCCTGCAAAGCTGGTGACCGCTTTCCCTAGCCGACGCGGCGGGCGTGTCCCTCGACCTCGTCGTCCTCGCCCGGCTCGTCGTTCGCGCCGTACTTGGGCGGGAAGGCGCCGTGGCCCTCGACCTCGTCGCCCGGCTCGTCGTTCGCGCCGTACTTGGGCGGGAAGGCGCCGTGGCCCTCGACCTCGTCGCCGGCCTCGTCGTTCGCGCCGTACTTCGGCGGGAAGGCGCCGTGGCCCTCGACCTCGGTCTCCTCGTTGCGCTGCTCGTCCGACATTGCTCCTCCTTTTAGAAGCTCCTGCGCCTCCGTTGGGGCGCTGTCAATTTTCTAGACGTGCTTGGGAGGACGAATCTTCCCATCGGACCTTCAAATTCGCAACCACGCCTGCGATCCTGCGTCGCGTGGGCGGATTCGCCGCATCGCTGCAGGCTTTCGGGAGGGTCTTCTCGAACCCTCGCGTCCGCAACCTCCAGCTCGCTGGGGCCGGCTCCACGCTGGGCGTCTGGGCGTACGGGGTCGCGCTTCCCGTCTACGCGTACCGCAGCGGAGGCGCGCGCGCGGTAGCGCTGCTGTTCTTCGCCCGTTTCGTGCTCGCCGCGCTAGCGAGCCCGTGGATAGGCGTCCTCGTCGATCGGTGGTCTCGGCGAAGGGTGATGCTCACCTCGGACCTCTTGCGCTGCGGAATCCTAGCCGCCATGACCGTGGTCGCGACCTCCGGTGGCAATGCCTATGCCATCTACGTCCTCGCGATCGTGTCGACGATCATCGCCGTGGCCTACAACCCCGCGCAGTCGGCGCTGATCCCCTCCCTCGTGAACACTCCGGAGGAGCTCACGGCGGCGAACGTCGTCGGCAACACGATCTCGAGCGTCGGGATGTTCCTCGGGCCCGCCCTCGGCGGCGTGCTCCTCGCGCTCAGCGGCCCGGCGGCGGTCTTCGGCCTCACAGCGGGGCTCACCATCTGGTCCGTCGCGTTCGTTGTCCAGGTGCCGCCCGACCAGCCACCCGAGAAGCCGGCCGAGCGGCCGCACTTCCTCACCGAGCTGACTGCCGGATTCGCGACCATGATCCACCGTCCTGCGCTCCGCGTCGTGATCGGGCTGAGCGCAGCGACGGCCCTCGTCGACGGAGCGCTCGAGGTGCTGCTCGTCGTGCTCGCACTGCGGCTGCTCCACGGCGGCAACGGCGCCCTGGGCTGGCTGAACACCGCAATCGGCATCGGCAGCATCGCCGGAGCTGTCGTCGTCGCGGCGCTGGCCGCACGCCGCCGGTTGGCGGGCGGCTTCGCGATCGGGCTCCTCCTCTCTTCCGTCCCGCTCGCGCTCTGCGCGGCCGTCTCCTCGCTTGCCCCGGCGCTCATCCTCGTCGGCGCACTCGGGATCGGTGCGACCTTCTGCCAGGTCAACGGCATCACCCTGCTGCAGCGCTCGACCGAGAACGAGGTCATGGGTCGCGTGTTCGCCGTGTTCGAGAGCCTGATTCTCACCGGGCTGGCGATCGGCTCGCTCGTGACCCCCGGGCTCATCGATTGGCTCGGCGCACGCGGCGCGCTGATCGCGGCGGGCGCGGCTCTACCCGTGCTGCTCGTCTTTCTCTGGCCGAGCCTGCGGCGGATCGATGCCGAGGCCGTGATCGCGGAGGAGCCGCTCGCGCTGCTGCGGAAGATCGAGATCTTCGCCGAGCTGCCGGAGCCCGTGCTCGAGCGCCTCGCTGCGAGCGCCACGTCCGTTTCGGTCGCCGCGGACGGAGTGGTGGTCTCGCGCGGCGAGGTGGGCAACCACTTCTACGCGATCGCCACCGGCAAGGCCGGCGTGGAGCGCGACGACGGCACGATCCGGGAGCTCGGGCCCGGTGAGTTCTTCGGCGAGATCGCGCTTCTGCGCGACGTCCCGAGGACGGCGACGGTACGGGCGCTCGAGCCCCTCCGGCTCTTCGCGCTGGAGCGGGACGAGTTCCTCACCGCCGTGACGGGCCATGCACCCTCCCTGGCCACCGCCGAAACCGTGGTGATGAGCCGCCTGCCGGCGGGCGCGTTGGCAGGCTAGGACGTCTCTGCAAGGACGCGCTCGAGCGCGCGAAGGAGCTCGAACGCGGCGTCGCGCTCGTCCTCCTGGAGCCGTCCGGCGATCCGGGCGAGCGGCGCGAGGCGTCCCTCGCCGTCGAGCGCCGCGCGGGCGCGGCGCGCTCTCTGCAGCAGGTCGAGCGCGATCGCCGCCTGGTTCGCGAAGAGGCCGAGCATGTCCACCTCGGCGAGCCTCAGCTTCGACTCCGCCGGCCGGTCGAGCACCTGGAGAACGCCGAGTGCGCGCTCTTCGACGAGCAGAGGAACCGACATCATGCTCTTCGGCACGTAGCCGGTCGACTCCGCCTGTGAGCGAGACCAGCGCGTGTCGGAGCTCAGGTCGTCGACGACGAGCGGTTCCCCGGTCGTGAGTGTCCATCCGGCGATCCCGTTCCCGGCCGGAAAGCGCATCCCGATCAGCTCGCCTTCCCCCTCTCCCGCCACCGCCTCGAACACCAGCTCGTCCGCCTCTTCGTCGAGCAGGAAGACGGACGCAGCCTTGGCGCCGAAGATCGCGCGCGCCACCTCCACGGTGGCCTGCAGGAGGGCGCGGTGCGCCTCGTCCGCCCCGAGCACGCCGGCGGCGACAGCCGCTTCGAGATCGCTCATGCTGCTCCCTTCGCGTTCGACGCCGTCTGGTAGAGCACGCTCTTGAGCTGGAACGGCGTGAGGTCAGGATGCTTGCCGAGGACGAGCGCGCAGATGCCGGCGATGTGCGGGGTAGCGAAGCTGTTACCGGTGGCGCGCAGCGTGCCGCCGTCCAGCCAGGCGAGGTCGAGGTCGAGGCCGCGCCCGAAGAACTCGACCGGCGGCGTGGGGTTGTAGTAGAAGGTCATGCCGTCGGCCTCCTCGTGGCTGCCGACCGAGATGACGCTCGCGAACCGCCACGGGAAACTCTCCACCGGCATGTTGTGAGCCGAGGCGACGAGCAGCACGCGCTTGAAGTAGGCCCGATCCGCGAGCTCGTGCAGCCGCTCCACGTACTTCGTCCGCGTGGTCGAAAGGCTCATGTTCACGATCTGGAACCCCTCATCGATCGCCCACTCCAGCCCGCGCAGCATGATCTCGCCGCCGCCCTTGTAGCCGGCACCGAGCACGCGGACGCTCGTCAGCTCGACGTCTGGTGCGAGCGCGCGCACGACTCCGGCGCAGGCCGTCCCGTGCCCGCAGAGGTCCCCTTCTCCGTCCTCGACGACGTGCAACTCCCCCTCCTCGTCGCGGAGGACTGCGACGGAATGGTCGACGCGACCGACGAGCGGGTGGTCGAGCTCGATGCCGCTGTCGAGGATGCAGACCCGGACGCCGGCGCCGGTCGAGCCGCCCCACGCCCACTCGCGGGTCACCTGCTCGGGCAGCGTCACCGGCACGCGGATCCGGTCGACCGCCTCCAAGGGCAGGCTCCAGGCCGGCAGCTCCTCGTCTTCTTCGTGCTCGTGCAAGACCACTGAACTCATCGCCCGCCGATCATCGCAAGATCTGCACCGGAGTCCCAAGTGGAACGGTCCGCATCAGGTAGCGGACGTCGGCCTCGGTCGCGTGCAGGCAGCCTGCCGACACCGCCGCTCCCTGTCCCCAGCCGGCGTGGATCGCGACGTAATACGTGATTTGCGTGTTCCAGCCGGGCGGGAGGTGGGGCTGGCGCGCGGTCAGTGCGAGGATGCAGCAGCCGTAGGCAGGGCCGAAGGGGCCCGTCACCTTCTCGGCGATCGCGAAGCGGCCCGTGGGGGTCGGCGACCCGGGCGCACCGATGGCGACGGGAATCCTCCGCACGACCCGGCCGCCCCGCAGCACGTCGAGCTCGCGCCGGGAGAGCGAGGCGCGCAGCATCCACTGGACCGGCTGGACCGAGACGTCACGGCCGAACTCGACCCAGCCGTGGCGACCGTTCGGCAGCGCCTCGGCCGTCACCTCGAGCCAGCGGCCGCGGACGCCGAGGACGCCGAACACGAGCGGCCCTCCGAGCGGGCCGCGCGGCCCGACTCTGACGAGACGAGGCCCGTTCGGCCGCGCGCGCAGGACGACGCTGCCGTGGAGCGGCCTCGCGGCGAGGGCCATCGCCGCCCCGTGCGGCGGCGCTGCGGCGTGCGAGGCGGCCGCGAGCGCAGCGGCGACATATGCGACCAACGCAAGCCCCATCCCGCAATTGTGCCGCGCGCCTAGTGCGAGTGTTGCTTGAGCCAGTTCGCGAGATTCTGCGCCTGCTGGGCGACGTTCGTCCCCGTCGCCGGCGGAGCGACTGTGCGCGACGCCGTGCTCGGCGGCTGCGAGGCGTGCCCGCCGCCGGAGCTCAAGGTCACGGCAAGAACGAGCCCGGCGATCGCGGCGGCCAGGAGACCGGCCCCTGCGGCCAGGCGCCGCGGTGTCCACCACGAGTGAGGCCCCTCGGGGCGCGCGAGGATCTCGGTTGCTCGCTGCGCCGGGTCGGGAGGCAGAGCCAGGGTCTCGGCCTCGGAGGCGACGGGGGCGAGCAGGCGCGCGAGCGCCGCGGCGGAGGGAGGCCGGTCCTCGGGCCTGAACGACAGGCAGGCGGTCACCGCCGCGACCAGCTCGGGGGGCGCATCGGGAGCCCGGGCGGCGAGGTCGGGGGGCGCGAAGCCGCCCTCCGATCCGAGCTCGGCGAGCGAGCCGACGGTCCGCGAGGGCTCTCCCGTGAGCAGCTCGTACAGCACGGCGCCGACGCCGTAGATGTCCGCCGCGGCGGTGACCTGCTCACCGCGGGCCTGCTCGGGCGCGAGATATCCGGCGGTGCCGAGCACGGTGCCGGCGAGCGTGAGCCGTGTTCCCTCGTAAGGGGCCGCGATGCCGAAGTCGCCGAGCCTGAGGACGCCGTCCGTGCCGAGCAGGAGGTTCTGCGGCTTGACGTCGCGGTGCACCAGACCCGCGGCGTGGGCGGCGGCGAGCCCGGCGCATATCTGTATGCCGAGCGACGCCGCCTCGGCCGCCGGCAGCGGCCCGCGACGGGCGACGAGCTCGGCAAGCGTCTGCCCCTCGACGTACTCCATCGCGATGAACGGACGGCCGTCGGCCTCGCCGACGTCGAATACGCGCACGACGTGCGGATCCGCGAGCCGCGCCGCCAGGCGTGCCTCGCGGAGAAAGCGCCGCTGCAGGTCCTCGTCCCGGGCGAGGTTCTCGGCGAGCCGCTTGAGCGCTACCGGCCGGTCGAGCTCGACGTCGTGGGCGAGGTCGACCGTGGCCATCGCGCCGTGCCCGAGAGCACGAATGAGCTCGTAACGGCCGGCGACCCGCGTCGTCGCGCTCACTTGTCGTGCCCCTTGTCGTCGCCGTGGGGCCCATGCGGCTTGGGTGGTTTGGGCTTCGGCCCCTTCGGAGGCTTCTTGGGCGGGGCCGGCTTCGTCACCACTGGCGTGCACGTTATGCGGTCGGCGAGGGCGTTCACCCCGGTGAGGAGCGGTGAGCGAAGGCGGTACGGCAGCTTGTGTCGAGACCTGGCCACGTCGGTCCGGAGAGCCGCCGCAAGGTGCAGCGCCCGGCAGCTGTTGCCGGCCGACGCGGCGGCTGCGATCGCCGTCGCCTGCCCCTCCCAGTCCTGGGCCAGAGCCGGCGGAACGCCGCGGAACGCGGATCGCTGCGGTGTGGCGGCTCCGCCGCAGCCGGCCACGATCACCGCCAGAAGAACTGCCGCCGAGACGTTCCTCAACACTTGCCCCATCTACCCGCCATTCGGTCCAACGTAGCCTCGCATCGGAGTGCGCAATTCGTTAATGTCCTGTTAATGCCGATGCTTCATGGCTGCGCGTTCCCGGGGTGCTCGACCTTCACGCTGAGCACGTACTGCGTCGAGCACGAGTTGCTGGTCCGGGCCGTCAAGGAGTCCGAGCGCGCACACGTCGCGGACACCGCGCTCGCGGCCGACGCCGCCCTCGCGGCAGACGCTGCGCTCACCGCAGCGACGCCCGAAGCGGCCGCTTCCTAGCTCTAAGTCGTCGCGGTAGGAGCGTCCGCGGGGAGGGCGTGCTCTCCGATCTCGAGAGGCTTGACGATCTCGGCGAAGTGGCAGGCGGTCGGATGGCCCTGTCCGCGATCGACGAGCTCGGGCTCCTCCTCCGCGCAGATCGGCTGCGCCTTCCAGCACCGCGTCCGGAACCGGCAGCCCGAGGGCGGGTTGGCCGGGCTCGGCACGTCGCCCTCCAGCACGATCCGCTCGCGCTTCCCACGCTGGCCGGGCTCCTCGATCGGCACGGCAGACAGCAGCGCCTGGGTGTACGGGTGGGACGGGCGCTCGTAGATGTCGTGCTTCGTGCCGAGCTCGACGACCTTGCCGAGATACATCACCGCGACGCGGTCGGAGACGTGCCGCACCACCGACAGATCGTGTGCGACGAAGATGTAGGTGAGACCGAAGTCGCGCTGCAGCGATTCGAGCAGGTTGACCACCTGCGCGCGAATCGAGACGTCGAGCGCCGAGACCGGCTCGTCGAGGATGATCAGCTGCGGGTTCAGGGCGAGCGCCCGCGCGACGCCGATCCGCTGGCGCTGTCCGCCCGAGAACTCGTGGGGGAAGCGATTCGCGTGCTCCGGCGAGAGGCCGACGACACGCAGCAGCTCGTCCACGCGGGCTCGGCCCTGTTTGCCGCGGGCGCTGTGATGAATCACGAGCGGCTCGCTGACGATGTCGCGGACGGTCATGCGCGGGTTGAGCGAGGCGTACGGGTCCTGGAAGACGATCTGCATCTCGCGCCGGACCGGGCGCAGCTGCCGACGCCTCAGGTGCGTGATGTCGCGGCCGTTGAAGATGATCTTGCCCGACGTCGGATCCGTCAGTTTCATCAGCGTCCGCGAGAGGGTTGTCTTGCCACAGCCGGACTCGCCGACCAGCCCGAGCGTCTCCCCGGCGTGGATCGACAGGTCGACGCCGTCGACGGCGTGGATCTGCCCGACAGTGCGCTTGAGGATCCCGGCTCGGATCGGGAAGTACTTGACGAGCTCCTCCACACGGAGGATCTCCTCCCCCATTTGCGCCCGCTGCTGGACGGCGGCGGCCGGCTCGGCACTCACGCAACCGCCTCCTGCGAGAACTTGGACTTGCGACCGATCAGCTCCTCCGAGAAGTGACACGCGCTCAGGTGCGTCGAGCCCTCGACCGGTGCGAGGGGCGGGTTCTCCTGCCGGCAGCGCTCGCGTGCGAGGAAGCACCGCGGGTGGAACGGACAGCCGGGCGGCAGGTTGATCAGCGACGGGGGAGCTCCCGTGATGGGCTCGAGCCACTCCTCGTCCTCGGTCAGCTTCGGCAGGCTGTTCATCAGCCCGATCGTGTACGGGTGCCGTGGCGAGCGGAAGATCATCTCGACGGTGCCCGACTCGACGATGTGCCCCGCGTACATCACCAGAACGCGGTCGCACATCTCGGCCACGATCCCCAGGTCGTGGGTGATCAGGATGGTCGCGGCTTCAGTCTCGCGCTGTACGCGCTTGAGCACCTCGAGGACCTGCGCCTGGATCGTGACGTCGAGCGCCGTGGTCGGCTCGTCGGCGATCAGCAGCGACGGTGAGTTGGACATTCCCATCGCGATCATCGCGCGCTGGCGCATGCCGCCGGAGAACTCGTGCGGATACTGCGTGTAGCGCGTCTCGGGATTCGGGACGCCGACGAGCCTCAGCAGATCGATCACTCTCTTCTTCACCTCGGCGTCCTTCTGGTCCGGGAAGTGAGTCTTGATCGCCTCTCCGAGCTGGCGGCCGACGGTGAGGACAGGGTTGAGCGAGGTCATCGGGTCCTGGAAGATCATCGCGACGTCGTTGCCGCGGATCTTGCGGAGCTCCCGCTTCTTCAGCTTGAGAAGGTCGCGGCCCTTGAACATCGCCGTGCCGTTGACGATCCGCCCGGGCGGCATGGGGATCAGGCCGAGCAGCGCGAGCGTCGAGACGCTCTTGCCCGAGCCGGACTCGCCCACGATCCCGAGGATCTCCCCCGGATAGAGCTCGTACGAGACGCCGTCCACGGCATGGACGACTCCGTCCTCGGTTTTGAACTCTACGACGAGATCTTCGATCGAAAGAAGCGGCTCAGGCACGCACCCTCCGCTGCTGCGGATCGAGCGCATCCCGGAGACCGTCGCCGACGAAGTTCACGCAGAGGACGATGAGAACGATCACCAGACCCGGGAAGATCGTCAGCCACCACTGCTTCGGATAGTTCTGCCCGTCGGCGACGAGCGCGCCGAGGGACGTGGTCGGGGGCTGAATGCCAAAGCCGAGGAAGGAGAGCGCAGCCTCGGTGAGGATCGCCGTGCCTACCGCCAGGGTGCCGTTGACGACGACCGGGCCCATCGTGTTCGGGAGGATGTGCCGGAACATGATCCGAGCGTCGCCGGCTCCCGACGCCTTGGCGGCCTCCACGTACTCCTTCTCACGCAGGGAGAGGAAGACCCCGCGCACGACGCGAGCGATTCCCGTCCAGAAGAAACCGGCGAGGATGAACGTGATGTTCCACTGGCTCCCTCCCCCGAGCAGCGCCGTGAAGGCGAGCAGGATGGCGAGCGCGGGCAGCGTCAACACGAGGTCGGTGACGCGCATGAGCAGGTTGTCGATCACGCCTCCGAAATAGCCGGCGAGTGCCCCGATTATCAGGCCGACGATGGACGAGACGACCGCGACGAAGACGCCGACCTCGAGCGACGTGCGAATCCCGTAGAGCACGCGGCTGAACTCGTCCGCTCCGATGGCGTCGGTGCCGAAGTAGTGGTGGTCGATCGTCGTCGGCGGGTGCAGGAGGTTGTTCAGGTCGATCGCCCCCAACGGGAACGGCGCGACGAAGTTCGCGAAGATCCCGGCGCCGAAGATGACGATCAGCCCGATCAGTCCGGCCATCGCGAGGCGATGGCGGAAGAAGCGCATGCGGGCGTACGACCACTGGCTGCGGACCTGGAGCTCGAGTCCGGCGGCGGCTGTGGACTCGACCGCGCCGACCGGCGCGATGACCTTGCCGTCGATCGCCGCCGTTCTCGGGGCGACGTCCTCCGCGGGGCCCGGGGGCGAGACGGTCGGCTCAGTCATAGCGGATGCGCGGGTCGAGGAAGCCGTACGTGATGTCGGCGATCAGGTTGAAGACGATGATGATCACCGCGGTGACGAGAAGGTAGGCCATGACCTCATAGGTGTCGCCCTGCCCGAGCGCCCTCACGAAGTAGGCGCCCATGCCGTCGAGGGTGAAGACCGTCTCGGTCACGATCGCGCCCCCGAGCAGACCGCCGACGTTGAGCGCAGCGACCGTCGTGATCGGGATCAGCGCGTTACGGAAGACGTGGCGCATGATCACCTTCCGCTCGGCAACGCCCTTGGCACGCGCAGTACGCACGTAGTCGCTGTTGACCACGTCGAGCATCGAGGCGCGCATGTAGCGGCTGTAGAGCGCGAAGCTCACGACCAATAGCGTGATTATCGGCAGGGCGAGATGCTGTATCCGGTCAAGTGACCAGGCCGGCCCTCCCGGCACCGTGTTCAGCCCCGAGGTGTAGAAGATCCGGACGTGCCACTTGTTGTAGATGTCGACGAAGAGAATCTGCAGCACGAGCGCGAGCCAGAAGACCGGCATCGCAAAGCCGAGGAAGCTGACCGTGGTGAACGAGTAGTCGAAGATCGAATACTGCTTGATCGCCGAGTAGATGCCCACGGCGACCCCCAGGATGATGGCGAGCGACTCGGAGATGATGATCAGCTGCGCCGTGTGGCCCATCGTGCGCGTGATGTCCGGCCAGATCGGCTTCAGCGTGATCAGTGACTTGCCGAGCTTCTGCGTGAAGACGGCCTCGACCCAGTAGAAGTAGCGCACCACCACCGGCTTGTCGAGGTGGGTCTGATGAATCATCAGGTTCTTCGCCGTGATGCTGAGCCGCGGGTTCGAGATGATCGAGACGAGCGGGTTCGCAGCGTAGGAGACGAAGAGGAAGCTGAAGAACGACGAGAAGATCAGTACCGGGATGCTGTAGAGAACGCGTCTGGCGATGTAGGTGAGCATCGAATCCTGTCCCGCGCCGGATGATAAAGCCCGGATCCGCGCCTGCGGGTGGCAGGCGCGGATCCGGTTACTGCATTCGTACCTGTTGCTTAGAGGCTAACCGACCTAGCTACCCCACTTCCAGGCCTGAGCGTCCCAGAGCGGACCCTCGCTGGTCGGGTTGTTGCCGTTACCCATGCCCTTGATCTTCTTGTTGTAGAAGAGGAAGGACGGGCGAGAGTAGAGCGGGATGATCGCGACGTTGGTCGAAACGATCTTTGCGGCGTTCTCGTAATCCGCCGTCCGCTTCACCGAGTTGAGCTCGGAGTCGCCCTTCTTCATGAGCTTGTCGACCTTGTGGTTGCAGTAGTTCTTGTAGTTCTGGCCACCGGTCGTCTTGCCCACGCACTGGTAGATGGCATCCCAGCCGGACGGGTCAGGTCCACCCGTGAACGCGTACTCCGCGAGGTCGAAGTTCCCCGTCGGGAGCAGGTTCGTGAAGAAGTCCGGCTGCGCGTTGTAGCACTTGAGGTCGAGCTTGATGCCGATCGACTGCTCCTGCTGCTTGAACGCCGGCATGGCGATGTTGCAGCGTGCCGGAGCGGTGGTCGAGTAGTAGTTGACCTCGGCATCGTGCCCAGCGCACGACCAGATGCTGTTGTTGCTGCTGGACGGCTTGCTGGGCCCGCCCTTGCAACCGTGCTTCTTCAGCAGCGCGATCGCCTTCGCCGGCGCGTAGTTGTACTTCTTGAAGTACTGGTACTTCGTCTTGGTCGCCAGCGGGCCGATCGTGTAGAACGGGTTGTTCAGCGGCTTGACCGTGTTCTTGGGGAGAACCCCGTTGTACACGGCGTTGGCCACTGCCGCCCGGTTCATGCCCATCGCAAGAGCCTGGTTGAACCAGCTCTTCTTCAGGAGGTATGCACCGTTGGCGGTGTGAGTCCCGCCCTGGCCACTGCCGGCAGCCCCGAACTCGACGTCGACGTGCTCCTGCGTGAAGCCAGGAACGACGCTGTGCTTGATGCTGCCCGAGTGGAACAGGTCGACCATCGACGAGATCGGCTGACCCGGAGCGATCGCGTCGACCTCGCCGGCCTTCATCGCGTTGATCTCCGAGGCCTCATCGGTGTAGAGCTTGCCGATGATCGTCTTGATGGCCGGCTTCTTGCCGTACCACTTCGTGTTGGCCTTGAGGATCAGGCCTGCGCCCGGCGTCCACTTCGAGAGGTAGTACGGGCCGTCCGAGATCGGGTTCTTGTCCGGATAGCCGCAGACGCAGTCGGACCAGAACGTGTTGAACGACTGGCCGGCAAGCGCCTTCTTCGGGTAGATGTAGCCGAAGAGGTCCTTGTAGTCGGCGAACGGCTTCTTCCAGTAGAACGTGACGATCTTCTTGCCGTGCGTCTTCGCCCGCGTGATCTGGTCGTAGCCGACCGTGGACGCGACGTTGTTACCCGGCGTGACGATCTGCTTCCAGGTGTAGATGTAGTCGGCCACGGTCACCGGGAACGGCTTGTGGCCGATCCAGTTCCAGTTCGCGCTCTTGCGAATCCAGATCTTGAGGTAGTGCCTGGTGGCCTTGACCTTCGACGCGAGGTCGTAGACGTACTTGCCCTGGTTGTTGATCATGTAGTCGCCGCGAATGACCGGCGTCTCGCCGAAGTACGCGGCCCAGGCGCCGGTGAAGTCCTGGTTGGCGAGGTTGAACCCGCCGGCGTCCTGCTCCATGGCGAAGTTCACGGTGGTCTTCGCCTGGCGAGCGGCAGGTGTGCTGTTGGCCGCAAACGCCTTCGCGAATGCGGACTGCGCAGCAGACTGCGAGCTCGTGGTCGTCCTCATGGCGGCAGCGGAGCCCGCCAATGCGAGCACGCCCACGGCCGCTGCCGCGAGGAACCAGACCCTTCTGTGCATTGCTTTCCCTCCGTTAGGTGTGCGCCCGGAGCCTTCGACGGCGGCGCCAGCTCGCTCCGACACTCGATGAGCGTCCGTCACAGCCCTAAGACGACGGTTGTGCAGCTTAGTTAGTTGGCGCCGCAGGAGAAATTCAGCTGCGCGCCGACTAGACGGAGCGGAAGCGGGCCTGCGACACGACCACGGTGGTCACCCGGGCCGGCACGGTGTCGAGACCGAGCCGCTGCTCCTCGAGGCCGGTCAGCGCCGGCGCGCTCGTCGGCGCCGAGACCTCGGCGAAGCGGGCGGGCTGGCTGGAGCGGTTGAGGGATTGGGGGAAACCGAGCACGGCTACCAGGCTCGCCGCAGCGGCAGCCACCAGCGCGAGGGGCGCCGCTGCCCGCGTGCGCACGCGCCGCGGCAGCGTAAATCCGACGGCCGGCTCCTCCCATGGCGTCTCGCGAAGCCAGTGCGCCGTGTCCTGCACCTCTTCGGCCCAGGCCGAGCAGTCCGGGCAGATGAGGAGGTGCAGCTCCAGGCGGGCCTCCTCAGGCTCCGGCAGCTCACCGTCGAGCTGAGCGGAAATCGACTCGCGCGCGCGAGCACAGTATGTGGCCAGGATGGACACCGTTCTCCTCGAAAGGTACTGACGGGAGGTTGTAAGGAAAGTTAGGCGCGCTCGGTCGGCATGCCCGCGAACCAGTCGAGCGCCTCGGGATTCGCGAGGGAGTCACGGCTCGCCACCTCCTCCACGCGCGCTCCCATCAGGAGGCGCTTGACCGGCACTTCGAGGATCTTCCCCGAAAGGGTGCGCGGGATCTCGGGAGCGGCGACCACCGCGTCGGGAACGTGGCGCGGCGAGCAGTCCTCGCGGATCCGGCGGCGGATCTCCGCTTGCAGCGCCTCGTCGAGGGCAAGGCCGTCGCGCAGGACGACGAACAGCGTCATACGGCTCCCTTCGCCTTCCGGGACGTCGACCACGAGCGCGTCGAGCACCTCGCCGAGGGCGAGGACGCTGCGATACAGCTCGCTCGTTCCCATCCGCACACCCCCGCGGTTGATCGTCGCGTCGGAGCGGCCCGTGATGATCGCGGTGCCGCGCTCGGTGATCTCGATCCAGTCCCCGTGGCGCCAGACGCCGGGGAACGTGGAGAAGTAGCTCTCGCGGTAGCGCGAGCCGTCCTCGTCACCCCACAGATAGAGAGGCATGGAGGGCATCGGCTC
>Ga0070714_100000532_pt1 | contig 27585 bp, 30 predicted proteins | sample LARL83metaG_FD_65450 | JGI IMG/M metagenome (GOLD analysis project Ga0070714, IMG submission 65450) | Corn, switchgrass and miscanthus rhizosphere microbial communities from Kellogg Biological Station, Michigan, USA - LAR L8-3 metaG | ecosystem: Host-associated > Plants > Roots > Rhizosphere ... | reverse complement strand
GTTGCCGTACTATGCGCGGCGCGGCCAGGACGCGGAGCAGACGCCAAAGCTCCGTATCCCAACATGGCTCCGCTGGATCAGTACCTTATGGCGGACCGAGATGCTGAGATTGCTCTGGCACGGTCAGCGGCTCCGGCGTCCATTTCCAGCGACGCCACAGTTATGGTTCTCGGAAGCCATGGTTATGAAACTGCAGTGAAAGGCAAAAATGGTTTTGTTTGTATTGTAGAACGCGCATGGATGGGCGCATTCGACAGTCCCGAGTTTTGGAACGCTAAGAATCGGGGTCCAAGCTGCTTTAATCCGCAAGCCGCACGATCTGTTCTGCCAATCACTTTGAAGAGGACAGAATTGGTACTGGCTGGCCTGTCCAAAGAGCAGATCATGGACGGTATCAAAAAGGCATTTCAGAACAATGAAATGCCGGCCCTCGAGCCGGGCGCGATGACCTACATGTTGTCCAAGCAAGGGCGACTGAACGACCGCTCCGGGCACTGGGTTCCCCATCTTATGTTTTACGTTCCGGTGAAGGACAATATGACTTGGGGGGCAGACATGGCTGGCTCCCCGGTTCTTACGAATCCACACTTTAACGGTGATCCGGAACCAGTGACTGAGTTCTTGGTTCCGGTATCCGAATGGTCGGACGGAACGCCGGCGTCGACGGATCATCATTGAAGTCCAACCTTGATGCGAATTCAGTCCTGGCCGTGCGAATGAGATCGGCGAAATCTTAAGGCTCCGGTCCCGAGCGGTCTGCCAAGACGTTTACGTTTGATGAAATAGAGATGGATGGTGACTGGAAACCATGCGCGCATTGATCGTGGATGATCAGCCCCTAGCTCAAACGGCTCTGGCAAATATCCTGTCGGCAAGAAGCGACGTGGAGCATTTCGATTCGACCAACGATGCGATCGAAGCGCTCGAGAAGTTGGCCACGGGGTCTTACGATGTTTTGATTCTCGACATCGAGCTAGACCTGTCGGGTTCTCAACTCGCAGACCAGCTTCGGGAGCGAGACCTTTCGTTGCCGTCTATCGTGTTTGTAACGGCACACGTTGAGCGCGCGGTCACAGTCTTCGAGCGGCACACCGTAGATTACGTGCTAAAGCCTTTCTCGAACGAAAGTATCAACGAGGCCTTGGATCGTGCCTCGCGCAGAGCAAAGGGCGAGCGAGCTGCAAAACTGCTCGAAGCTTTGCCGCAGTTGCAGAAGCTGTCTCGTCCCGATGACCGGATGATCGCAATCAAAGCTAAAGGAAGGATTCTGTTCATCAATCCTGGAGATGTGGTCGCAGTTCAAGCTGAGGGCAATTATGTGTCGCTGCAGCGGGAGTCGGACTCCTATCTCCTGCGCGAGTCAATCTCGAGGGTGGCAGAAAAGCTGAAGCCGTACGGATTCATTCGGATCCATCGATCTGCGCTCGTGAATACCTCGTTTGTGGCGGAGATCAAGCCATACTCGACGGGAAAGTGTGGTCTCCGCGTTAAAGGTGGGAAGGAATACGCAGTTACTAGTTCTTACAAGAAAAATCTCAAACCCCTCACAGAATTCCGGATCGGTAACGGTGTGTTCCTCGCGGAATAACTTACTCATGGACACCACTTGGACGTGAAAACCTGCCACGATGATCGCGCCGGGGAGGATTGCGATGCCACCCTCGCGTTTATCTCAGCAGCTAAGGATCTCTCGAATATGCACCTAGTATGCACCTCTCCGAGGCTGACAGACAGCATTTGATGTGATCAGTCGAAGACTAGAAATAAACGACTATGAATACGGGAGTTAAAACATCTGGCGGAGAGGGAGGGATTCGAACCCTCGGTACAGGTGTTAGCCCGTACAACGGTTTAGCAAAGCATCGGCCTTCTTTCCTCTGACGTGTATTCAGTCATTTGGCCCTCTGTCAGTGCTTCTCAGTCGTACCGAATGTAGCCCACATTCACCTTAATTGACACCCGATATGTCACCCACCTTTACTCTAGCTCGCGTGCTGAATCCCAAGTTGTTTCCAACGATGAGCGAGATCTCCCGTCGTAAGTCTCTCGACAAATGGCTGAAGTCCGAGTGTCGTTATGTGTTGATGACACGCTTGCTTGGCTTCTGCCACTTGTTAGGGCAGTACCAAGTCTAGTGCGTACAAGTCGCGCGTGCTCAGATCCCGAAGCAACAATGGGTCGCCCTCCGGCGTGAGGCTATAGGACACCCCCCAAACACCGGCCAGGGGGAAATCCGGGGAGCCGGTCACCATCTCGGTTGTATCGTTTGCCATCTTCCAGCGGTGAATCCCACCGCTCTTCCCGTGGATAGTAAAAAAAAGCGTGCTGTAATACACGTATTGTCCGTCGGCGGACCAACGCGGGTAATCAGCGAGCTCTGCAAGAGTGCGGGTTGTGCGCGAAGCCATGTCGTAAAGCATGAGCCTTTGGGTGTCATCTTCTAAAGCTACGATATGCCGTCCGTCCGGAGAGGTCTGCCCCCAGTAAAGTCCTTCAGAGCCGAGAACAAGAGAGACCTCTTTTGTCTTCAGGTTCAGGTTTCGCAAGACAGGGTTCGCTTCATTTTCATCCGAACTTGAAAATAAAATCGAGACTCCGTCGGATGCCCACGAAGGATAAGTTTGCTGGTCCCGGCTCTCGGGAGCAGCCAAAACCGGCACGCCGCCGCTGTTGGATATCAGATAGATTTTATTTTGTGCTTCCATCTGTGCCGAAGCCTGAAACGCAAGTTGTGTGCCGTCGGGAGACCATTGCGGGCTCAACACTCGCATGGGAGGAAAAGTCAATTGCTGCTGCTCGCTTCCGTCCACGCGACTTCGGACCAAAACCCTCTCGGGGAACTTCACGTAAGCCATCCACCGCCCGTCACGGGAAAAGGCGACTTGATCGGCCGAGATTCCTTGAGCGTAAAGACCAAATTTCCGGCTCGCCGCTTCATAACGCACCAACTCTCCGCGCTTCTGTTCTCCGACTGCAAAAAGGCTTTTCCCATCTCTGCTCGGAGTGGGCCCATAGAAAGACAGGGGTCCAGCCGTGACCTGCATCGGCTGAGGGCCGATCCGGCGCAGGATTCCATCTCTCTCTCGAATCGCCCAAATGTTTCTTACTGCCCCCTCGCCCAGAGCGGAGAAAAAGAAATACTTGCCGTCTGGGGTCCAGCCTCCAGCCCAAACTCCTGCCGAGCTGGGGAAATCTGGTAGCAAACGTTGCACCGAGTTGGTGGACAGGTCAACCTGCCACAGTACTGCTCCATTACCGCGCACATCTGCTGCTGAAAAACGCAGTCGGTTACCATCAGGCGACCAGGCGAGTCGGAGAAGTTCGCCCGGAAGGCTAGCCACCTTCCTCGTGTTTCTTCCATCAGGATTCACAAGGTAAAGGTCAGAACCCAGCCCATAGGCAATCGTACGATTGTCGGGAGACCACCGCGCAACGTGGGTGCAGACGTCTCCTACCGGTTGCGGCGAACCCGAGGGGGCGGGAGCGCGCCATAAATGGACCGAGTTTTTGCAATTTGACCGGTCAAGACGTTCTTCAATATTGACCAATAGGAACTCCGAGCCGGTGGGGGAAATATCGTAAAGATCAATATTGGGAAATGCCTTTTCCACAGAGAAAGGCTCGCCGCCCTCGGGCGAGACATAGCGGATCACGCGATCCTTCCCGTCCCACATCGTGAAATAGATGCGCGGACCATCGGTAAGAAGGTAGGTGTTGTGAACCAATGTACCGATGCGCGTGACCTGGCGAATTCGACTTATGTTGGGCGGTGGTACGGTAGGCCGAAGGGTTGCTAACGCCAGCGTTAGAACCAATAGTACGGCACAGAAAACCAATCCCCACCGCAGCCTGCGCATTGCCGATTGCTTCGTGCTCCCTGTCTCCTCGGAAACTTCTTCCTCAATTCTTATCTGGGTTGTCGAGCGGGAAACCAGCGCTATTTCGTCCTCCAGGGGAACGAATCGCACCTTCTCCGCGAATCTGTAGCCCCGTCCGGGGACGGTTACGATGTAACGGCTTCCTTGGGCTGTATCGCCGAGGGTTTTACGGAGAGTCGAAATGTGCTGGCTGAGGTTGACCTCCTCAACATAGCTATCCTGCCAAATTCTCTGCATCAGTTCGTCTTTCGGCAAGAGGCGGCCAGCGTTCTCGAGAAGGACCAGCAGTGTCTCAAACGCCTTGGGGGTTAGCGCGAGAACCTGACCTTCGCGTAAAAGCAGGCACTCTTTGGGATCAACGCGAAAGGGACCAAATTCGTATAACTGGTTCGCTCCCTTACTCATAGGCTCTGCCGGATGACATTCAAAGAAAATTCAAGAAATCTTAAAGGTTTCCCTAAGACTTCCAATACCCAATTGTCGCAATGTGCCCCTCCGGTGAGACTGGCGCGGCCCGGATGCCGAAACAGATGTGCTGTGCACTCTAGCATGACATCCAGGCGAGGTAAAGGCACTAGGGGAATGAATGGCACCTCATAAAAGGATAGAGATCACCATCCAGACCGAGCAGATAGTGACGATCCGACGGAGGGGTTGCAGTCGGCGCTGGTGCCCACAATGTGGCTGTGATGTGGAGGTAGTGGATCTTGCCCAGGCTGAGGCATTAAGCAACATGGCGCAAGCCAAGTTGGGCGATCGCGCGGAAGGCAATAAATGGCACGCCCTGGAAGATCCAGACGGCACAATTTTGGTTTGTCTGCAATCGCTGCTAACGCAATGACTTTTTGCTCTTGAACAATCCCGTTTAGCAAGGAGGTTTCGCATATGAAACATCCCAGCTCCGTTCGTCTGGTGGCAGCGCTCTTCATCGCACTGTCGAGTGCCATGGCCCAGCAGAACCCCAACGCTACGGTTGCGACCGCGAGCGTGGTGCCGCGACTGGTCAGCTACGGCGGCGCGCTCAAAGACGCCAACGGCCAGCCCATCCGCAACATCACTGGCGTGACCTTTCTGATCTACGGGGATCAGCAAGGCGGATCTCCGCTCTGGCTCGAGACCCAGAATGTCGTCCCGGACAAGAACGGCCGTTACTCCGTGCAACTGGGCGCGGTCAACCAAAACGGTCTTCCGCCCGACGTGTTCATGTCGGGCCAAGCGCGCTGGCTGGGCGTACAGATCGGAACCGAAGCCGAGCAACCGCGGGTGCTACTGGTGGCGGTGCCGTATGCGATGAAGGCCGCTGACGCGGAGACGGTGGGCGGACTGCCGGCTTCAGCGTTTGTGTTGGCGGCGCCGGCGGCCGCAAGCAATACCACCGCGACCGCGAACGCGCCTGTCAACGTGACTGCTAATTCGGCATCCGTGGTTCCTCCGCCGTCGTCGAACGTCACTACGTCGGGCGGCACCGTGAACGCGATTTCGATGTTCACCACCGGGACTAATATTCAGAATTCGATTCTGACGCAGACGGGAACAACCGCGCTCAATGTCGGCGGTCAACTCAATTTGACGACGACGGGAACGGCGACTGCGACGAAGGGCTTCAACTCGCGGCCCCAGGATTTTGTGGCATCGGCCTTCAGCAGTAGCACCAACGCGGCCGTCGCGCAGACGTTCCAATGGCGGACTGAGCCATCGGGGAACAACACGTCGAATCCATCGGGAACCTTCAACCTGTTGTTCGGTTCAGGGACTACGTTGCCGACCGAGACGGGACTAAAGGTCAGCAACAAAGGACTATTCACATTCGCCACTGGCCAGACTTTTCCCGGCGCCGGCACCCTCACTGGTGTTACCACATCCAGCAGCAGCGGATTGACCGGTGGCGGGACGAGCGGAACGTTGAACCTTAGTCTGCTGAACACCTGCGCCACGAATCAAATCCTGCAGTGGAACGGAACAACTTGGGCGTGCGCGAATGCAGGAGGTACGGGCACCATCACGGGCGTTACCACGGCTAGCGGCAGCGGCTTGGCCGGAGGGGGGACGACCGGGACGTTGAGTCTGAGTCTGCTGAAAAGCTGCTCCACCAACCAGTTACTGCAATGGAACGGCGCCAACTGGGTGTGCGCCACCATTTCGGGTAGCGGCACGATAACGGGGGTAACTGCAGGCACTGATCTGACCGGCGGCGGCACGAGTGGAAGTATCACGCTGAACCTGGATACGACGAAAGTTCCACAACTCTCTTCCACCAATTCCTTTGGCGCCGCCCAATCCATCACCAGCAACGCCTCGAGCGCTGATGCTCTGACCATCACGAACAAGGGGAGCGGAGCTGGCATCAACATTGCGACTGCTAACGGTCCGGCTGTCTTCGGCAATGCCTCCGGCGTTGGTAATACCGGGATTTTCGGGAGCGGCGGTTTGGGGGGAATCGGGGTGAATGGCTTCAGCACGAACAGCACGGGTGTTTTCGGAAACAGCACGACAGGTAACGGAGTGGCTGGTACGACCGGCGGGTCCACTGTAGGCACGGCCGGTATTTACGGGGTCGCCGGTACTGCGAGCGCTGTTGGCGGCGGCATTGCAGGCGTCTGGGGAACTTCAGTCACCAACGTCGGAGTGTTCGGCAACAGTACGAATCAAACAGGCGTCCTGGGGCAAAGTGGCTCGGGAAACGGGGTGGCAGGCTACACCACTAACACGACAAATTCAGGTGTGGCCGGTATCAATGCTGCTGCCGGACCTGGCGTGTATGGCCATTCTACGGGAGGGTTTGGTTTTGTCACCGACAGCAATGTCAACCAGGATCGCGCGGCGGGTGGCTGGGTAAAGGCCATGGCCTTCGTGGATCCGTTTGCTTCGGGTGGGATTGCGGTGACGCGATGCTTCAATTCCCAACAAACGGGAGCCGCCGTCTCGACGCCTCCATGTGGCATCACGATTAACCACTTTGGCCAGGGTATTAATCTGTTGGACTTTGGATTCCAGGTCAATGATCGCTTCGTGCTGATCACTGGCGCAGCCAATGCGCTATTTGTGACCTCGAATTTTTCGTATTGCACAGACTGCACTTCGGCCAACCAAGTGGAAACCGACACCGAGAACGTCAATTTAGCTCAGAGTGGCGATGCCCGCTTCACAATTTTCATTTTCTGAATGCAGTAAGCCAGAGCGAGTTGTGCATTTTAACTTATCGAGAAAAGCAGCAGTCGAGCGGTTGAGGAGGATCGAGTCGTAGCTCTAGTTCCCGATATTAGCGGTTCCGCCGCCGTTTCCCCGGGAGAACTTTTGGAAGCTCTTCCGCTGTTTTTGAAGAGGCTCAGAGCTGTTCAGACGAGATTCGGATTCTATCAGGAGAGAGTCAATGAAATCGCACACTCGGTCGCGCCATTATCGAAGCACGGCGGCATATCTCACGTTTGCCTGCCTCATTCTTCTCCCTGGGATAAGGCCTGCTCCATGTTCGGCGAGCGGGAACGTCGAGTCACCACAAGCAATCTTGAGTCTGCCAGATGATCATTTTTACCCAGCACTCGGTTTTGCAGCGGCGATTAGTGGCGATGGAGACACTTTGGTCCTCGGCGGACCTCAGTGGGGGTCTCCGACGGGTGCGGCGTACGTGTTCGTCAAACAAGCCGGAGGGGGGTGGGTGCTAGCTGCGAGGTTGAACGTTCTTGCAGGTTACGATCAACGCGATTATGCCTCAGACTCAGACCTGGGCTTCTGCTATTCGGGGCTGGCACTCGAGGAGACCACGTGTAGTCTTGGGTTTTCGGTTGCCATCAACTACGACGGATCCGTCATCGTTCTTGGGGCACCAGGAGCGGATACTCCAGAAAACTCGGTTTATGTGGGCGGCGGCGCAGTTTTCGTATTTGATAAACCCAATACCGGATGGACCAACACCAACCAATTTGCCGCCAAGCTTACAAATTCGGATGGGAACTTTGAAGATCAATTCGGCGCCTCCGTTTCGATCACTAATGACGGCGGCATCATTGTCGTCGGCTCGCCTGAATTTGGCAGCCACAATCTTTCTCCGGTTGTCGGCAAGGCGTACCTGTATATCAAGCCTCCAAGCGGATGGGAAACTGCTCCGAACCCCCTGCATGAGACCAGCGGACTCGTCGCCGCAGTCGGGCAGGAGGCGTTCGGCGTCTCGGTCGCGATCAGCGGCGATGGAACGACCATCGCTGGAGGAGCGCCGGAGTGGGCGGGAACGTCATTCGACGTGGGGCGAGTTTACGTGTTCGCTGAACCGAATGGTGGTTGGCCAGCAAACACCCTGATCATCCCTAGTGGGCAACTGCTTGCTTCAGATGGCTCGCAGGGAGATGCCTTCGGGAGTTCGTTGTCGATAACTGACAATGGCAGCGCGATAGTGGTAGGCGCGCCTAAGATCACAGGGTCATTCAGCAGCACTCATCCTCCGGGAGAAGCGTACGTTTTCATTGCGCCGAAGGATGGCTGGGTTCTTCCCCTCAACGAAGATGTCCGCTTGCTCCCACCCGACGGCGGCCCATGCGACACCTTTGGGGGCGCAATTGCGATTAGTGGTAACGGCTCGAGAGTGGTCGTGGGCTCCAAGTTCGATCATTCGAGCTTCAATAGTAGCGGCTGCGTAGGGGGTCCGGGCGCGACATACATCTTTGACAATCCCAGCTGGCTGCCCAAACAACTGGTCGCGCCTGACGGAAAAGCAAACGATGAATTCGGCGCAGCTGTTTCGGCGGATTTTCTTGGAGATCTCATCGCCGTGGGTGCTCCCGATGTCGCTGGCCAATTCGGCCCGCTCGGCCAAGGCTATATATTCCTTCAAGCTCCCCTGGCGGCGCTTTCTACCTCTAATCTGAACTTCAACTCTCAGCCAGTCGGCACTACCAGTCTCGGGCAAACGGTAAGGCTGACCAATAACGGAACCGAACCGATGACCGTCACGGTCGAGGGACTCGACCCTGGGTTCCAATTTCAGGGCGGTACCCCCAACTGTATCGGCGCTTCACCGCTCGCGCCCGGCACCAGTTGCGACGAGTACATCGTGTTTGCGCCCACGTCTACTGGTCCGATTACCGGTACCCTGAGTTTTCAAGACAATAGCGGCAATGTTGCCGGCACGCAACAAACCGTCAGTCTCAGCGGTACCGGCGTATTGGCTGCTACCACGATCACCATCACCGCCGTCGCCCCCAGCCCGGCAGTGGTCGGACAGACGGTTACTGTGAGCTTTTCCGTTGGATGGGGGGCAAATGCTTTCAATCCGTCCGGCAATGTCTCCGTAACGGCGAACCCCCTCGAAAGCTGCATGGGGTTGGCGGTTGTGGACAACTGCGCCCTGAGCTTCGCAACCTATGGGACTCGGACGCTGACGGCCACCTACGCCGGGGATAGCCACTTCAACGGCAGCACCTCGACTTCCGTTAACCTTAACGTGGGCGACTTCTCCATATCCGCCCTACCTGCGAGCATTACCGTTCCGCTCGGTTCTTCCGGGTCGTCGCAGATCACCGTCGGTTCACTCGGCGGGTTTAGCTCTGCGATCACGCTTGCCGCATCCGAGGTCCCTGCCGGCGTGACTGCGGCGGCTTCGCCTAGTTCCGTTTCGCCGCCGGCCGGCGGCTCGGCTGCGAGCACAATGACGGTTAACGTCGGGCCTTCAATCACTCCCACTAACTTCTCGTTGAACGCTTCCGGCGCTTACGGGGCACTAACACACTCGGTTCCGGTAAGTGTCACCGTTGTCGCCACACCGGCCAGCGTCAGCAATGTTGTCAACCAGATCCTGAGCGGTGGATGTATTGACAACTCGGGAATTTCCAATGGGTTCAAAAGCAAACTTGCGGCGGCTCAGTCGGCGATCAGTGCGGGCAAAATTCAAGTGGCAGTCAATATATTGGCTGCTTTGCTGAACCAACTGCAGGCGCAAAGTGGCAAGCACGTCTCGACGTCATGCACCCTCAACGGCATCACTTTCAACGCCGCGGCGGCGCTCATCATGGATGTCCAGTCCATGATCACCGCGCTGAACCTTATGCCGAACCCAGTAATCGGCTACGTGGCCAACGGCAGTGGCGTCGGATTGGCCGGAGCGACGGTCAGCATTCTAAGCGGCACCAATACGACGATGGCAAGCGCAACCACCGACTCTACCGGCTTCTATTACTTCCCGAATACAGCGATTTTCAGCATCGGCACTAACTACACTGCCAAACCGACCGCGCTCCCATCGCCATACAAGTCCACTTCGCCGCCAAGCCAGACGTTCACCTGGCAAGGGACATTGGCGAAGTTAAACGCTTTTACGGCCAATTGATTTCTTGTAAGGCAAGCACACCGGGGTTGAAGGGAGATTGCAATGATAGGCGGGCGGCCCATGCTCTCGACGTCGCGGGCAGAACCAAAACAGCGGGGTTGTCCCCTCCCGCATTCTTTCCGAAGGGCGCGAAGCCCGGCAGTGGGAATCTGCTCGTCTGTGTCGATTCGGTGATCAAGTCAACGTGAAACATATCAGACACAACAACATGTCCGCTCTCGTCGTATGACGAAAGAAATTCGTTATGCCTCCCCCAACGACGAAGAACCTTTAGGAGAGAAAACCATGAACCGCGACGCTATCGTGGCAGTCCTGACATTCATCACTTTTGTCGGTTCCAACCAGTTGTCGAGTCAGTCCTCTCTTTCTAATCCGATTCCGATCCATACGCGAACGGTCGGAGCACGAAGTCTGGCTGGATTTTCCGGAAGCAACACCGACATTGCCTCAAACGACGGGAATATGGCTGTACCGCCCGTCGGCCCCGCTTGCTGCGTTTCAGCTTCGCTTTGAACGAGAGCTGATTTCCCGTTGGGACGACCTGAAATATGAGGCCGCCGGTGGCATAGCAGGCGCCCCCCCAGACAAAAAACACGCGACGTTGTCGGGCTTTTTCGAACGTGCGGAAAAAGCAATCGCGAGTGTCATTCATGAATACTTTCCGAAGCTCCTACAAGTGGCAATGGCCCAGCGTCAGCATCTCGCGAACGAATCCCCGCTCTCGTGGACAAGAACACAAGTCTTGAGAGAAGTGTGCGATTTTCTAGGCGTCGACGAGAAGTTCGATCATACTTCAGCGCCGCGAGACGACAGTCGCTTGCTGATCACGACAGTGCAACTCGCGCGTGGAGCCGGATGGCCAGAAGATCCGATCCCCTCAGATTTCGTACTTCCAGGTTGGCTCAACGGCCGTTGGATAATATCGCGGGTCTTGCTGCCAACCGATTTACGTCGCAATGATGATGCTGAGTCGTTGCCTCCGCTGTCTCGAAAGGAGACACTGGATTGGATCAAACAGAGAGAGTTCTGGATTAGTAGGGTGGTAGAAACGCAGATCGAGCTTGACTGCTGGGATGGTGTCATCGAGGCTGGCAAGTCTGGCGTTTCCGTTCTAGACGCTTTTGTCGCCGGGCAGGCGAGGGGCAATGAACCCATCAAGACGCCGGGGCGCCGAGAAAACAGCTTTGTTAAAGAAGCGGCCACTTGGGCGATTTCTTTTGATGATGAGACCTGCAGGCTAAGGCTAATGAACGGTCTGGACTACATCGCTCTCCTTCTCCAGAACCCTGGTAAGCCGATCAGAGCAGGGGATTTGCTGACTCTTGCTGGCGGGATCTCAACCGGGGCCTTCGGCGACCGCGCTTCGGTCTCCTGGAACGATGATCACTCCGCGGAGAGAAACGACGATCAGGATCTCTGTTACAGAGACCAAAGTGATTTTGGTCCTCACGAAATGATTGACGACAAAACAAGGCGCGAAGTGGAACGGGAGTTGTCGGACACCGAAAGAGAAATTGTCTACTTTCAAGACAGTCGCGACATGGAGAAGGTTGCTCGACTCCAGGAGCGCTTCGCCGACCTCCAGTTGTACCTTCGAGGTGGCCTGAACATCTATCGTCGCCCAAGGGTATTCTCCAACAACAACGAGAAAGCTCGCACGAGCATCACCAACGCCTTAAAGCGGGCTTACGCCGGCATCCGAGCGCAAGCGCCCAAAACCGCCATGTACCTTAAATCCAACATCAGCACCGGCTCGGAGTTCGTTTATCGAGACGCCTCCATGGCTTGGATTGTTCGTCGCGAATTTTAGAGTCCATCAACTCCCCAGCTTTCCACAAAAACCTCTCGAGCCCTCCGTTACGAATCGCGTCACGAGTCGTGATGCTGAATATCACGCATTCTCCAATAGATGTTGATTGCTCAGTAAGCGATAACACTCTGACTCGATGGACGTAAAACCGGGGGACTGCCGATGTCAAGAACGGAAAACGAAAAAACTGTTGTTAGCGGCGGCGACCGCGCCTTGACGTTCCGAGAAGCCAAAGAACTGTACGGAATTCCAGAGCACAGACTGCGTCAGTACCGATCACTGCGGAGCCTCGATTTCTTCAAACTCGGCCGAGCGGTGTTTGTTTCGGAGCGCAGTCTGGTCCAATTCTTAGAACGTCATCGCGAGTCTGCCGCTGATCCTGCAGGAGGGAAGGTGACCAAAACTCGGATTCTGTAGATTCTCTCGCGGTCTCACACCGACAACAACTTAGACACGAATGGCGCTCGACAGTCTCTCGCAAAAGGAGCCGAACGCCAATCGGAAAGGACAATACACCTTGAATCACCATGAATTAGAGCGTAATTCTCACCGAATTTCAAGCCGCCGATTGGCACGAGCTTTGGTTTTCCTGCACCGGGCCGAGAGGCAGATGGCCAGTGCCAGCCAAGCTGCGCCGGATCGTTACCATCGCGACCGCCTCCGGTTTATCGCCGACGGTTTACGGCAATTGAGCCTTCCCCTAACGAAAGTTGTGAGTCGGCTTGAGCGAGGGTGGCGGTGATGCCCGGAGATGCACGGAGGCTGTCCCGCAAGAAGCGACGGATTGAGTCCCCCGAGATTGAGTGGAGAGATTACCCTCGAATTCCGCCGGGAGAGTTCTCCGCATACTGTGCTGGGGCTGGAACGTACCACGACCCGGCTTTCAAACGTTGGACCTGCATGCTGCGCTTCCAGGTGCTACACGACAACCGAATTGACGTCGTTGCACGCATTCCCATGTGGCTCTCTCTTGGCAGCGGGGAGAGACCGCGAGCGTCAAGGCGGAGCAACTATCTCAAAGAATGGGTGGAGGCCAACTGCGGGCCTCCGGACCGAGGAGACCGTCTTTCGCCCCAAGTTTTTACCCATCGGATCGCCCGCGTTGAAGTCGGTGACACGACAAAAGGCCCTGTACCCTATTCCGTTGTGAAGAGGATTCTGCGCTGGGAAACGGGAAAGTCGGGTCACTCAGTCAGCAAGTCACACAGTCAAGGACGGCAAGGGGAAGGAACGCCAGATGAATGACTTGCAGGAAAGCGATGGCAAAGAATTTGGTGTTGGGGGAAAGCCAGGGGGTCCGGGGGGCTGGCAACTGAAGCCCCCCGGCCTCCTTGTAGAAGCACTGAAGGATGGGTACAAGCTTCGGCCCGAGCCGGGGTCGAGGGAGTGAATCACTCACAGCACACACCCAAGGGGCGGTTCGACGTGATCCGAATCGTCAAAGGCAAGCGGGCGCGGCGGAATAACACCCGTCGCGCCCGGCATTTCTCGCAGCGCAGCTTGAAGCGCGGTTAGCTTAACCGTCAGACAAGAATTGACGGTTTGATTTCAATGACTTGGAATGGCTGGTGTCACGTAGGTGGCAGTTATGAGCACAATTGAGATTATCGATGCGAGTGAACTGGCCAAGCGCTGGCAGGTTCCCCAATCTTGGATTCGGAACTGGACGCGAGAAGGCTATGCCAATGACCCGATCCCCCACGTCAAACTTGGACGCTACGTGCGATTCGAGTGGGGCTCTCTGTCCCTCTCGGAATGGTGGGAAAAGCGTAGACGCTGAACACTTCGTTTCTAACCTAACTTCCTCCTTGACTAAATGCTAACCTAGCGCTAGATTAGCACACGATGAAAGATCCACACGCTGTAGCGCTTGGCAAGAAGGGCGGAAAGGCCAGGGCTAAGACTCAATCGGCCTCTGAACTCTCCGCCATAGGGCGCAAGGGTGCGAACGCTCGGGAGCAGAAGCTTTCGGCTGACGAGCGAAGCAAGATTGCGCGGATTGCAGCAAAAGCCAGATGGAAGAAGGAGGGAAAACAAGAATGAAACGAAGGAGAGAACAACGGGGCACGGTCTATGTGAAAAGCGGTATGTGGTACGTCCGCTATTCGGATTTCCGCGTCACCGATGGCCAAGTAAAACGCAAGCGGTTGGCGAAACAACTCGGTTCTGTCCATGACATGACCAAGAAAGAAGCCAGATCAGAAGCAAAGACGTTTCTGGCCAAAATCAATCAGCCCGCTCTTACACCTGAAACCGCGATCACGTTCACCGCGTTCGTCGAGTCTGTCTATCTTCCTCATTCAGAGCAACGGATGCGGCCGTCGACGTATCGCGGCTACAAAGTGCTGTGGCGTGAGATCAAGCCATTTTGTGAAGGGCTCTGGACGCGCGACGTTCGGACCCGCCACGTACAGGCGATCTTAGAAGCCATGGCGAAAACGGATCGCTTCAATGTCAATTCTTTGAAGCACATCAAGAGCTTCCTCTCTGGGATCTTCCGGCTTGCCGATCAGCAGGGTTATTACGAGGGCGCGAATCCCGTTCGCGAAACCTCTCTTCCCCGCGTTCGACAAGCGGACGAGACACACGCTTACTCCCTAGAAGAGGTTCTTACGTTAATCGACGCGGTCCCCGAGCCTGCCTCGACGCTAATTGCGGCAGCGGCGTTCACTGGCGCACGCCGAGGCGAACTCCGCGGCATGTTCTGGGAGAACTATCAGGAGGGCGAGCTGCTCATCGCGCGCTCGATCTGGAATGGGATTACAACTGACCCAAAGAGTCGCAAGAGTAAGGCCCCGATCCCAATCATTCCGAAGCTGGCTGCCAAACTCGAGGCGCATCGCGCCACGATCGGAAAGCCAAAAACGGGGCCGATCTTTCCCAACGGAGCCGGCAACGCGATCGATCCCGACAGCCTTCTGCGCAGGGTTATTCTTCCGGCGCTTGAGGTTTGCGAAATCTGTAGCAAGCCAGAATCCGAGCACAGGAGAGCACTCCACGAATATGAACGCAACAGCGTACTGCCGGCGTGGCGTGGATGGCATGCTTTTCGCCGCGGCCTAGCGACCAACCTCAATCGCTTGGGCGTGGATGACTCGGTAATCCAGCGAATCCTGCGTCACAGCAACGTTGCCGTTACACAAGCCTGCTACATCAAGACGGCAGGCGAGGACGCCAAAGCCGCAATGCAGAAACTAGAAACCGCCTTAAATGACACCTACGTGACACCCAGACCGTCCGTTTTGGGCACGAAGGAAGTCATGTAATGACCGGCCCGATGCTTTGCAACTCTCTTTGCTGGATGGGGCTTAGAAGGAATCTGGCGGAGAGGGAGGGATTCGAACCCTCGGTACAGGTGTTAGCCCGTACAACGGTTTAGCAAACCGCCGCATTCGGCCACTCTGCCACCTCTCCGGCGTGCGGAAGTACAGTTTATCACGATTGAGGTGAGGACCCTTACCGCTTCAGTCACATACATTTGCGTTACCTCTTGGCTTAATGCACCCACTCAACCGACGTGGTCTCCTGGGTTGTGCTGGGACTTTCTGGGGAGCAAGTGGGGAGCAATTCCGGCTTTTCGATTGACGAAAAGAACTCGGACAGCCGCCTCATGGCAGCGATTGCTTCGAGCGAGGGCGGTTTGATGTAGTGCTTCCGCGTGACCCGATCGTTCGCGTGCCTGAGGATCATCGCGGCAATGGACTCTCTAACACCGATGCGTTCGAGGTTGGTCGCCAGACCGCGTCGGAATCCGTGCCATCCTTCCCATTCGATGTTAGCCCGCTTTAAGGGCTCTCGCATTTGACGCCGGTACAAGGAATCAAGGTCGAGTCCCTTACCGGCTCCATTCATGAAGATCGGACCTGATGCCGGATTGCCGCTCGATTTCCGATGTCTCTCAAGAATGCCTTCGAGCTGTGGGATGAGTGGAACCGGAGCCTTCGAGCGCGAGTTCTTTGGTTCCCCAATGCGTCCACGCCACACGCTGCGCATGACGCGAATCACCCCAAGATCGGTTTCGCCTCCAGGGGAGTATGCTTCCCAGGTTAGACCCCGAACTTCGCCGGCGCGAAGCCCTGTGAAAGCTGCGAATGCTACGACGGTTCGTGAGGGTTCTGGCAGAACCGTAAGCATCAGAGCAATCTCTTCGAGCGAATAGGCCCGCCCGTCGAAGTCTGGCACAGTTTGAATCTCGCAAAATGCAACAGGGTTAACCGTGCCTCGTGGCAGGTGTCCTTGTGAAATCGCAAACGTAAACACGCCGCCAAGGAAATGCTTGATGTGCTGCACGGTTTGTGGCGAGAGTCCGTCCTCGCGTGCGACGGCGTCTAGCAACTGCTGGATTCTGCGCGTCTCGATGTCATGCATGAGGGCGGACGCGCAGCGCGGTTTCAAGTAACGAAGCCACATTTGACGGTAACCGCGATAGGTTGAAGGCTTCCGTTTTGACTCAACGTGAGGTAGATACACGTCATCAACGAAGTCTCCCAACCTGTTCGCGACAAGAGGACTCGATGCTCTGGACGCTTTATTGAGCGGTTCGAGCGTCGTTTCGGCAAGCAAGGCAACGCTCTTGCGAGTCTTGTGCATCGCGTCAACCAGAGCGAGTCGTTTGGACCTCTGTATGCTTCGGATCGTTTCACCTTCGCGAATGCGCTCACGGTAACGAAGTACCCACCACCCGCGGTGGCGACAGATCGTACCTCTTACTGTTCGTCTCATTTTTTGTTCTCCTTTGCATTTGCATTCCGCCCTGTCTTGGGCTTGCCCTTCGAAGCCTTACCACCCAGCGCTGCAATCCGACTCCTCTCCGCCTTTGGAAGTTTCCTGCTTCTGGCGAGTCCTAGCTTTCGCCCATACGCTGACCGTTCCTCAGGAGTAGTGCCTTTCCAACGTGCTAAGGCGCCAAGTTTGCCGAGTGCTCGCGCGTGCGGGTTAGGTCTTTTCTCGGGCATGGTGCGAACACTAACATAGCGTCGTGTTAGACGACAAGGACTTTGCGAACAGCCGTCTCTTCAGCCACGCCTCTAGTTCTGGACTCCCCCACCGAAAGCGGATATATCGCCCCAGTCGCAGGTGTGGTATTGGATCATCCCCCACCAAGTTGCGTGATCGTGTTCCCTCGCGGATCCAACTCACAGGAACTCGCAGCCGGCTTGCAAGTTCTGCCGGGGTTAAGAGCTCGCAGGTCGTCGCTGCGACTGGTTTATTGCTCCCCAAGTGTTCTCCGTGCATTTTTGCTCCCTTGGATTCTGTAACTTGCGTCGTCGGGCGGTTCGCCGAACCGCTGTATTTGCCAATCAAGCAACATCTTTCGAGTTGACTAGGTTGAAGTTTCCCGACCTCACTTCCAGAGCCGCCAGAGCACAGTGCTTCAGTCTTTGGTCCTGATCCTCACCCAGGTGGCGGATCGCGTTCCAGGGTAGGTTGTGAAGCTTCACAAGGTGTCTCCACGTTTCCTTCAGATCGTTGATCACCGTATCTGGCTCCGCAACGCGGGCAAAGTTGCTTGCCGAGCCGTCGTTTGAACCTCTCTTCCTCACGCCGTCGCTGTTCACAGATACGCCGGCGTTTGTCTTCGCGCAGACACTCCTTGTGATAGAGACCTCGGAAGGTGACCGGCAACTTGGATCCGCACCCGCGGCAAAAGTGACTCAGTCCTAGAGGCGACTGTTGCGCGCTAAGTTTGCGCATCATACCGCCGCCTCGACCGGCTTGCGTTTCGCGGGCAATTCCCATCCTAGGCTCGCGAGTTGGTCGCGCTGCCAGTCATCCGGATACTTGGTGAAGCCAAACGAGTATCCCTGGTCGGCCAGCTTGGCCTTTAACATCGGCTTGCGATTATGGGCCGCCGCGATGATAGCGTTGTTCGGAGGCATCGCAAGCAGGAGATGGTTGTGATCCATCACCCTGAGCAGCCGTGTCGGACGCACCCACAATTTCCACTCATCCTCAGGTAGTTCGGTTCTGAGATCGTCCTTGACCTTCAGCCAGGTCTTCTCCGCGCCGCAGGCGTGATGATCTTTCGTTCTGGGTTCAGGTTCGGGTTCAGGTTCATTCCTTATTGCGTTGATGCGCAGACCCCCTTTTTGACCCGCTTTTCGACCCTCGTTTTGACCCTCATTCCGACCCCCTTTTGACTCAACGGTCTCACTGTCAAGCTCCAGGAAGCGGAAGCAGCCCTTATTACCTCGTCCTAGTCCCGGCTCGTAGGCGATCATGCCCTGTTCGACGCACTGCGCGACCAAGCGGCGGATATACCGCAAGCTCAGTCCGGTATCCTGGGCCAAGGTTTGCAGCGACGGCCAAGCTTTCGATTGCCGGACGTTGTGGTAATCGGCAAGAAAAAAGAGGAAGTTCTTCTGCGACGGTCGTAGCCGGACGTTGTCCAGGTTCTTGACGTAATTGCGGGCGTGGTCGCTCATTCTGATTTCGTGACGTTGTACTGGCCCTAGAATTGCTCCCTCGTGACGACTCCAGTTTCACCTCTCGCTTCCGACAGCAAAGCGCTCCATTGACGCTCGCGAGATCAGAACTCGCCGACCAATCTTGTGGACTGGGAGCTTCTTCGTGAGGATGAGCTTGTCCAAGGTCCGAATCGAGATCGAGAGAGCCTGTGCCGCCTGGCGCTTGCTAAGCAGTATCTGTTCCGGCATCTTTGCCTCCGTGCCGCGTCCTGCGGCGTGAGGACAGAGTCTCAACAACCTGAACCAAAGGCGAGGACAGAACTAGATATTTCTTGAATGCTTTTTGTCGATAAACGAGCCTTCTGATATTTCAGTCTGGTCGTGTCGCCTAAGAAGCGAAATTTGAACGTGGAAATCTGTAGCGGTAGCGGATAGGCTTGACGTGTCATGTCTGAGCCCAGCGAACGTCAGCGCCCCCAACTACCGGCCAGTCTCAAACACGCTGCTCCTACTCAGATGTCAGCCGCACAGAGGGGAGCGGAGGCATTCCTTAAGAAGCTGTTTGCAAACGGTCTACACTTTGAAGAGAGCTTTAGCAAGATTTGTGACTCGGGATGCCCACGCCTGGAATTCGGGCAGCTACTCTGGGCGACGTGCCTGATGATCTCATTTCGGACGACGCCTCTAATCAACGCCGGGGACCTGACCAAAGCACAATTAAAGGGTCTTCCGAAACGGATTCAGACTCTGGCGGGCATCATTAAGAGCTTGAATGCAACGCCGCTGGCACCGAGCAACGAGGTACTGTTTATGCCGGATGCCCCGGAAGGAACGCGCGCGAAGGCAGCTCGGGACTACCTAGTTAAGCGGTACGAAATGCTTCCCGGACTGCTGATGGTCTACTCGTACCATATAGAGAGGTTCAAAAAGATTGCCCGAAGCAAAGTAAAAAGACTCACGACATCGCACCTACACGCAATTAGATTGGTTCACTACGTGGAAGACCACACTCAAGGTCCGCGCTACGCCGAACTAGCGGAACTTTTGGAGCAGGGATGTTTGATCGCGGGGAAAGCGGAGAGCGTCCCGAAATTCCTTACTGCGGAAGGGCTCGCGAAGTTGTGCCAACGTTGGGGAAGTACCGTGCGCGGCTGAGACAATCCAACACCAGAGGTCGGTTGGATCACCCCCGCCTCAGCAGCGGGTGTGATCGAACGAGAGTCCGCCGAGCGGGGACACGAGTTTCGCCGCCTCATCCCTCCCATATTCTGCCATCTGGCACATTTCAGCTGGGATTGGAACTAGGGTTCACTAAGGTTAAAACTAGGATGAACGCCCTGTTGAATCCCACGAGTGATGAAGTAACGGCCATCGTAAAGGACTGACCTGGTCGACAAGGCGCTCGAATGCAGGTTCATCGACCGCATGGACCAAAACCAGGAGATATTCGCTCGCTACATGAACGATCCAGCCTTTGCGAAGGTGGTCGCCGAGTTCTTGAGGAAGCAGGTCTACGAGCGGATCAGGGCAGAAGCCAAACAGGAGTCAGTGCAGCCAGGGTAGGTCTGCGTGCTTTGTGACGTTTAGTCTAAGGTCTGACCGTCGGAAATATGCGCTTGGAAAAAGTTATCCAGCGAGTTTGATCTTTAAGTTCACCTGAACGTATTGATTGTCCTTGCGACGGACATGACAGTTGACCTTTTCGCCGCCCACCGATTCGTTAAGGAAAGGGAGCACGTACTGAGCTTCGTCCTTCAAAGCCTTGGGGCGGTGGCCTCGTCGCGGAGGATGTAACCCGTCTTTGTCGAGAACAAACAGCCGGGAGGGCACATCCATATTCTTTGTAAGCGCGCTAATTCCCGGATCGTCACCAGCGAAATACCGCGTACTGGGGTGCATGGTCGAACCTTCCCAGTCACACGATTCCATGTAGTCGAAGTTCAGGCCGTGATGCTGTTCTAGGCGGGTATTTGGCCATTCGCGCGTGAATTCAAATCATCTGGCTCTGGGTTGAATAGGGCATCCACCCTGCCGACGAATTCCCCCTCTACGCCGAGGAGGACGATATGCAGAAGGTCACCACTACTGTGGAATCACTCTTCATGGTTCTTCACAAGAGCTTCCGACCATGAACAGCTGGCGCGACAAAGACGAGTTCAAGAGCTATGTTCTCGCATGGGCAGACAAGTTGCATGTGCAGGTACGCTCCGTCGCAGTACGCCCGATGCGCAACAAGTGGGCTTCTTGCTCCACAGCCGGGCGCCTGAATTTCAACTCCGAGCTCTTGTCGTTGCAGCGCGACCTTGCCGATTACGTGATCGTTCACGAGGTCCTGCACTTCTCCGTCCCCAATCACGGGAAACTATGGAAAAGTCTCATGCGAGCACACCTGGGGGACTATGAGCATCTTGCGCGCCGCCTGCGCGATGCTGAGCGGCGCTCAATCGCGGCTTGAATCGGTACTGATGTGCTTTTGCGCCTGGTCTCTCCGCATTCATCCGATCTAGGCGCGAATGAGTTGAGTTGACTTGACACAGAGCAGAGTTGAGTCCCCGTCCAACGTGAGTTCTACAGGGGGCGATCTGACCATCTCTTTCCCTTCCCCCCACCGTTTGACGGGGTTATACGCATTGAGGGGAAAATGCTACACCCCAAGGGCCCTTGGCTTTGCGGCACGCGGGCTGGAATGGCGCGGGAGTGGGGAATGAAAAGGACGGGGAGGGAGGGCGTGCGCTTTACTCTGGCTCGCAGTCGATGGTTGGCAGCCAGGCAAAGTGTTCTTTGATGAAATCGTCATCTTTTGGAACACACCTAACTCTTACGTCTACTGCGAACACTCTCCCCCACAAGGTGAGTTTCGGATCTGTCGAGAATGTCATCACGCTCAGTGTCTTGCCGGTCTTTTCGCCGCCACCCATCAAAGCGTCTTTCATGCTATCGCCGGTGCTTTCGGTTGCGACAGACACAAAAGCTCGTAGAGTTTCGCCCCGCCTCAGAGTGCGAAGGACTTGTCTGTGGGTCGTGCCTCCAAGGAATGCGTCGAAGCCGCTGAGAATCTGCCCTTGGGCGTTCTTCCTGACCTCGGTCCAAATCTCCACGTCATCCTTTAGAGCTTCGATCTGCTGGTCGTACAGTTGAACGCGAGAGTAGGCTCCCGGTATCCACCGTGCCCCTTGAATTTTGATTGCAACATCCACGAATGTTCCAAGGCAGAAGCTCGCAGTATGGTCTGTCCAATTGCCAGGATGCCCAAACTCTGACTGTTTCCATTTCGGAACACCCGCCTTTCGGCCGTAGGTATCAACGTGAGGTAAAAACTGTTGCAACGCTGGAAAATCGTTAGCATGAACACCGAACCCGGATAAACGGATTGCGTCGTCGCTACTAGGTTGCCCAGCCGTCAATCCACGGAGTGCTGCGTTGTTCTTGAACACTACTGAAAGAGCAATCGCGATTCTCTCCAGAGCGGCTTTGTAGTCTCGCTTCGCCGTACACTCTTTCGCTTCGTCGTAGAGACTCTTCACTCCCGCGTCGACCAACAGCACAGATTCATCTAACTCTGCGAGGGGGAGTTTCAGGTAATCTAGGCACCACTTGGTGACATGTTGATACACGCTCTCTGCAACTCTCGCCCACTGCTTTGCATCGGGGTAAAGACCTTGATGCTTCAGTAGGCTTCTCACTCCGTTTAGCTGGCGAAGGTATTCCCGACCGTGCACCCCGACCCCACTAATTTTCTCGATAGGGTCAAAATAGTCCATCAGGTAGGTTTTTCCAGCGTTCGCCGGGGTGCCGCCCAGTTCGTCAGCAATGGCAGCGATGGCTAGTTCTGCCGCGTCATGTGCCGCGATTATGTTTGCAGCAAGAGTGTGCCTGTCATGCACAGCTACAGGCTGAAAGTTGCACTGACCGGTACTACCGTGGAGCGCGCCAATTTCGCCCGGCTGCTCCTTTTCTGTCGCGGCGTCTCCGGCCCAGTCCTGCATAGCGAAATCACCCTTTAAACGTTGCTTTTGAAGGTAATCCGGGCTAAGATTTCTTGGCCACACGTGAAGTCCTCCTGCCTTCACGCTGATCGTGCCATCCCCCCGGCGAATGCCTTTAAAGTCCGAGAGGTTCCCCATGTGCTGCAAACGGATTTCACTCAACTGCTGGCTGTGGCTGTGCATAGCCGCGTTTCTGGCGGGCAGCGTCTGCGCCAACGCGAGTACCGAGACCCTGATCTACCGCTTTCAGGGCGGCAATGATGGCTACAATCCGGGCGTTTTGGTTGCCGACGCGAAGGGAAATCTTTTCGGCGCGACGGAACTGGGCGGGGCGGGGCCGTGCACAGACCCGTTCACTGGTGTTGTGGTGGGCTGTGGCACAGTGTTCGAATTGTCGCCTTCGTCGGTGAGCGGAGGTTCGTGGACGCATACCGTGCTTTACGATTTTCCTGACGGCACCTCGGGCATTGCTTCCCGAGGTGTGGGACCCGGCAACCTGCTCAGACGGAAAGATGGTGCAAGTGTTGCTGGATGCTGGAGCTGATCCAAGTATCAAGGCTCTAGACGGCTTTACAGCTCTGATAAGCGCGGCCCGAAGCGGGGATGCGCTTGCTGCCGAGAAGCTACTCAAAGTAGGTGCTGATCCTACTGTTAAAGACAAGTACGGGAACACGGCGGAAAGCGAAGCTTGTGACCGCGGCGAGAAGGGGCATGCTCAGGTCTGTGCTCTTGTGCACGAGGCTCTAAGAAGAAAGTAGCTCTTTTTCCAGGGGAATCAAGGGCGTAGGCACGCTGATCGCGCTGTCGTTGGGATATCCGCATCGCTTCCGCAAAAGCCCCGACGTCCAAGTGAACGGAGACTGCCACCAGATTGTTGGCACATCCTCGCAGTAAGGGGTTTTGATGGTTGGTTTGAAGAGGGACAGGAATGACTTCTTGAATTGCGCGAAGTCCTGTGAACCAAAGCGGCCGGCCGCGGAACCCTGCTTCAAAGGGTAAAAAAGGTGTACTTAAGAGGGAATAGATAATTTGAAAGAAAGCACTCCCAAGCTCGACACTTCGAGCAAGTAGTCGTTGTTCAATCACCGCGCTCTGGATATCTACGGAACAACGAAATTACCTGCGGGAATTCCTACTCAACCCTATGGCATGTGACGTCCTGGGCTGCCAAGTTCTCAGAGTTGGCCGATCCGTCCGCGCTCAGCGGGCCGGCGCTGGCGGCGGAGGGGCGCTGACGTGCGGCGACTTCGATCCCGGCCGGGCGAGCGCGTACATCTCCCAGGCGATGGCCTTGTAGAGGCCCGAGCGGTCGTCGCCCACGGTGTAGAGGTCGAAATGGCTGCGCCCTTCGACGTAGCGGAAGTCGGTCCTGGCCCCTAGCCCCTTCATCGTCGCTTCCAGCAGGTGCGCTGCACCGTCGAGATAGAAGGTGTCGGCCGAGCCGACGGTCAGGTGGATCTTGCCGTCGAGATCACGTCTGAACTCCGGCCAGTGGCGGCGGAGGCGCTCGGCCACGTCGTAGTGCTCCTTCCAATAGGCGATCACGGCCGAGTCCACCGCGCCTGTCGTGCGGTCGAACATAGGGACCGGGAGCCCGCCGGCACCGCGTGGGGAGAAGACCCACTCGAACGAGGCCATCTGGCCGCCATACTCCCCGACCACGACTTCCCGGCGTGTGAAGTCCTCGACGGTGACCAGCATTTCGCCCTTGTCGCGCGCCAGCGGCCAAGGCGTCCCATCGGGCTTGCGATAGACGTTGGCATTGGGGGCGTAGAGGTTGATGCCCAAGAAGTCGTGGAAATCGCTGGGGTCTGGCGAGGTGGGCCAAGCGCCGCCGAACAGTTTGGGATAGGTCACCTGCAGCCATAGCGCCGCCCAGCCGCCGGAGGAGTGTCCGGTCAGCAGGCGGCCCGAGGGCTTGGCGTCCATGCGGTATCGGTGTTCCAGGTCGGGGATCAGCTCGGCCGTCAGCGCCTGGCCCCACGGCCCATTGTTGACGCTGTTGACGAACTCGCTCGTGCCGGTGGGGCTCGACTGGTCGAGCCCCACCCAGATCATCGGCGGCGCCTTGCCCGTCTTCATCTCATCCCACCGGGCGACGGCGACGTCGTGGAGGGAGCGCAACGAGCCGCCGAAGCCCTGGGTGTAGTAGACCGTCGGATAGCGTTGGCCGGGATGGGCCGCATAGTCCGGCGGGGTCACCACCCAGCCGCGCAGGGCGGCCGGCCGGCCCCAGAAGCGGCTGAGCACCGGGCTGGTGAAGTCGATCGGCTGGATGTCGGCCTTGGCCGCCGCATAGACCTCCTTCAGCGCCTCCGGCACGTTGGACAGGGGCTGGAAGGGATCGGCTTCAGGGATGGCGGTCGCAAGAGTCAGGAGTTGGGCTGCGTCGCCGGGCAGGTCCATCTCCACGACTCCGCTCACGAGATCGCCAGGTCCGCGTCCAGTGTAATTGTAGCTGTGGTCGCGATCCAGCACCGCCTGCACGGCGTAGCGGCCGGGCTTGAGCTGCGAGAAAGGTGTAGGGAAGGCCGTGACGTCCGCGTCGAGCTCGACCGTGGCGTCGGGCTCGAGGTGCGCCACCTCCTGAGCGGCGATGGCGGTCGCGTGGGTATCGATCTGGTCCATGTTGACCGCCGCGACGGGCCTCTTGTCGGCGGGTCCGAGCGGCTTGGCGAAGACCAGCAGCCGGCCGGAGACTGACGACGCCGAGGCTTGGGCCAAGCTCACATGAAACACCACCTGCGCGGGTAGTGCCGTCGTGGCAAAGACGGTCGCCGCGACGGCCAGCAGGCTGAGCGCGCGCCGCCAAGGATGAGCGCCGGTCGAACGGACGGCGAGCTTCATGATCTTCCTCCAGAATCTCGGGGCGCGGGTGTATCGCCTCGCGCGCGCCCTACAAGTGAAACATCAGTAATAGGACACATCAAGTAATTTAGGATAGCTTGGCCGCCCGCATCCCTCGGCACAGGGGAAGGCGTACCCCGGCGTCACCAAAGTATGAGATGTCTGGATAGAAATTTCAATCGTGTGGCTGCTTCGGTTCCGCTGCAAAAAACGCGGACGTATCGTGGAACCGCACGACTTGCCTCAGTCATGCAGTGGACGTGCGTACTCGATAATCCCGTAGGGGATTTCGGCTTGAATTGAGGATATTCGCCGACGACCACTAGGTTTTCACAGGGACAAGATTGATGATTCAAAGCCCACCGACCTTGAAAGAGTTGCTGAAGGTCCCGCTGTTGCCTGCCTGATGCTCAATCCGCTGGGGAGCAGAGCGGGGAGCAATCACACCCGAATGAGAGCGTATTTGTCTATTATCTTTCTCTAAAGAGGAACGAATCAAATGAAGTGTAACGAATGCGGTAAGAAGCTCGAAAGCAAGAAGCTCATCAAGGGCGAATCCGACCATTTGTGGTCCCTGTGACCAAGTCCAGATCGTTTTTTCCCAAAGGATTCGTCCCGCAAACAAAAATGCCAATGGTGAGGCGGAGACCCACCAGACTTTGAGGGTGTTAGGTAAGGCTCCCGGAATCTGCATCGCCCTGCATTCTATCGCTGGCCGTGTTCAAAATCCCTGGTCACCGGCTCAATGAGCGTTATTGGGGATGTTTCGCCAACCAACTTGGAAATTCGCTGAAGAATCTAGCGGTTAATTGTTGCCCGTTAGGGACAGTTCACCTCGCCAATCACCGCACTGGGACTTCAACAGTCTCTGTCAAAGGATCCAGTTTCAGCTTGGTATCAAAGTTGAGAGTCTTTCCGGACTCCACTTTCACTTTCATGGCGACCGGGGAGAATATCGGGAAAGAAAAACAAATTTCATAGATGCCGGGCTTGAGGTGAATGGAATAGCGGCCGTACGTGTCGGTCTTAAGCGCCGAATCTTCCGTTAGTGTAGCGTGACCTATTTCACTTGCGTCCCAATGCACAACCCTCACCGCCACATTCGGAACAACAGCCCCCGTCGAATCGGTCACCTGACCTTGCAACGTCCCGTCTGTATCAGCGGCCGCTGAAAAGCAATTAAGACAGATCGTGAGAACGCAGAGCCAGAATAGTTTGGTCATTTCCGACCTCTTTCGTTATAGAACCGAGTGGCCGCTTCAGTATAGCTATTGTTAACAGGCCATTTCACGTTTTGACCCAACGACCGGGATTTTGAGTGCAATGGCGATGTTTCGCTAACAATCGGTGGCCGGACATACAATATGGAGCCGGAGGCACTCCCGCTGTGAGCATCTCCGTTCAGATCATGTTTGGAGTTCTGGTCGTAATCGGTTACTTGGTGACGCCGGTAGTGCTGATTTGGGGCTGGACAAGATGGACGCGCCAACCAAAGCACCGAACTGTCCCGGCTACTTTGTCCCTGATCGGATTCGTTTTTGCAACAGCCTCAGCCGTCGTAGCCGTTTCCTCGGTTGCGTATGCTCAAGTTCACCACTTTCCGTACTACGATCCATTGCTTCTGAGAATATTCCGGTGGGGACTTTTGCTTTCTCTCGCAGGAGTCCTATTTGGCATTGGTGGCGTGTGGCGACCGGGTCCGTTGCGCTGGCACGCGCCTATTTGCGGGCTTGGAATGTCCGCATTCTGGTTTCTCGCGGCATCAGGCGAGTGATCGAACTGACCAGCGTTTGATTGTGAGTGTAATGGAGGTTTTGCTCCAATAATCAGGCTGAGCGCCGATCATCATCATCCTCGGGCGATTCCCGCGGCTTTATTCTCGTCGGAGGTGGAGGTGGCGTGTTGATGAATAAGGGACGATAAAAGCGTCCAAGGCAGGAATGGCAGCGTACGGGTCGAAGCATGAAAACGATAGCAGCCACGTCCCACAATGTCTTCACCGCCGAAAGATAAACGTGGGAAGAATCGTGGCAATAAGGGCAGGAACGTAGCCGGACCCTAACCATTGCCAAACTCCGGAAGGATAAATTCCTTCCCTCAACTCCAGCGTTATGGCGCGTAGGAGATCAGGCAACTGTCAAAACTTTCAGCGCTTGTTGCTCGAACCGGCGAGAACAGGCCGTTACACTCATTGACCCTGGGTCCGGTTCATTGAGAGGGACGATAGGCGCCGAATACGGCGGCTGCCGTCATCGCCCTTTCGCGGAAGATGCCTGCTCAACTTCCTTTGCCGCGCGCATGACGGTCTTCTTCATGCGGTTCTCCCCGGCCCAGTAGATGC
>Ga0070714_100000531_pt1 | contig 27590 bp, 21 predicted proteins | sample LARL83metaG_FD_65450 | JGI IMG/M metagenome (GOLD analysis project Ga0070714, IMG submission 65450) | Corn, switchgrass and miscanthus rhizosphere microbial communities from Kellogg Biological Station, Michigan, USA - LAR L8-3 metaG | ecosystem: Host-associated > Plants > Roots > Rhizosphere ... | reverse complement strand
ACCAATTTACTGCCCCAGGCAATAATGGGTACGCTCACTACCAAGCCAAAGATGACCAGCCCAATACTGTCCTTGGCGGCCCCCGCAATGGCAACGACATTATCGAGGCTCATCACGGCGTCGGCGATAATGATGGTCTTAATCGCGCCCAGCAATGTTGTGCTAGCGTCAACCTGGTGCAGGTCATTACTTTCGGGCTCGGGCTGAAGCAACTTGACACCGATCCACAATAACAGCAAAGCAGCCACGATTTTGAGGAACGGAATAGCGAGCAGAGTGAGCGCAAAAAAAATCAACACCACTCGTATGCCAATCGCACCGAATACGCCCCAGAAAATACCCAGATTTCGTTGTTTCTCTGGCAGGCGACGACATGCGAGCGCGATGACAATTGCATTGTCTCCACCCAGTACGAGATCAATAGCGATAATTTGCAGTACCGCGACCCAGAATTGCGGATCGGTAAAATCCATAGATAATCCCTGAAAAATGAAATGGTTTCGGGAAATGACGGATAAGAACGTGAATCTTATCTTAACGGGATTATTACGGGATTATACCAGCGTCCGCTTGAGCCTTTGTTTCGACTCCGATAAACTGCAGAATTTGGGATTTGCGCGGCATCGTATCCTCATAACCTTGCTCGATCAGCGCGCGACAGAATGGTTCTTCAAATAGAACATAGCTCAAAAGTGCCGCACCATCGCGCCTCAACGCCCCAATGGCGCGATAAAACAAACGTATGGTGCGTGGCAGAGTATGGGCGTGCAATGCTGCTATTCTGCTGATATCCACGCTAGGAGAAATTACCATTGATTCCACCTGGCGTAGAGACATATTGTTATCTTTCAGATTCTCTTCCGGAATCATTCTAAGCGTGTTGTTGATACGTTGCAGGCGTTCCAGGTCTACATCCAGGCTATCCAGAAAAATACTGCCCATAATGTGCCCTGCTATCTGCGCCAATGTCGGATAACTGTCTACTCTGACGCGCTCGGGTTGCGTATCAGCGGTCTTACGCACGCCTATTACCAGCACCCGTTCAGCACCGAGATGCAGCGCTGGGCTAATGGGCGCAAGCTGGCGCATGGACCCATCACCAAAAAATTCGCGATTAAGCCTCGCAGCTGGAAAAAGGAGAGGTATTGCGGAAGATGCCATCAGATGTTCAATCCCGATATGCGCCGGAATGCCTATACGACGCTCCCGTTTCCAAGGTACGATGCTATCCGCGCCCTGATAAAATGTAACCGATTGTCCGGAAGTGTAGCCCCAGGCGGTAATACCCAGCGCATGCAAAGCACCAGTCTCGATGCTTCTCTGAATACCACGGAGCGGCAGGCTACGCTCCAGCAGTTGAGCAAGCGGAGAATTATCCAGCATCGAAACCGCGTTACGTCTGCCTAATCCGCCCAGCAGCAGCGAAGCTAGCCAGCGCGCGACGTTTCCAAACACGCCGATGGGATCGGAGCGGTAAGCCTGGTTGACGTGAGCATTCTCCCACACCGTCGACAGTTGCCGCACACCCTCATGAAAATTGCGTGCCGACAGCGCAAGACTGGCGGCGTTAACTGCGCCAGCGGAAGTGCCGCAAATGACGGGAAAAGGATTGCGTGTTCCTTCAGGCAACATGGCAGCAATGGCTTGTAATACCCCAACCTGATAGGCGGCTCGAGCCCCGCCTCCAGTCAAAACCAGGCCAACCTTAGCAGACGAGGGCGATTGTTTTAAACTCATTCATCAGCGGCCAACTCCGCCCTTACTTTCTCCAGCGCATCTCGCAGGGTTTCTTCGGAAAGTTCATTCAAGCAGTTGGATAGCATCTCCGCCGCTTCATAGGAGCCTTGCGGCAATGTATCGCTGTCCAGATTGGCGATAAATACTGCCGCCGCACCGGTCGTTCTAAGCAAACGCTGACGTTCACCCATCAACATTTCAATTTCCGCACGCAACATGGAAATTTCTTGTTCTTTCAACGTATGGGGCATAGCTTGTCCTCATTATGCCGGTGTAGGGCGTAGGATAGGAGATGCAATATATCAGAATCAACACATAGTGGCATATGCTTATACACTGCATGCGCTTTAAGAAGAATTCCTGACAAGCACTGTTTAGAAGCTAGACGGGACAACGGGATGAAACGCACCACCCATAAAACGAGCCGGTTGGCGTAAAAAAATCGCGAATATATGTGTAATGACGCAAAACTAAAAAATCCAGACATGTTGGTCGTGCTACCTGCTTTCTATCATATCCCCTGGCCTTACCCATGCCTCGAATTGCTCCGCTGTAACATGCCCCGAGGCAATTGCCGCCTCTTTTAGCGCTATGCCTTCGCGATGCGCCTTCTTGGCAATTGCAGCGGCCGCGTCATAGCCGATTTTTGGCACGAGTGCTGTCACCAGCATCAATGAATTGCGCATCATCTCATCAATATGTTTATCATTGGCCGTTATTCCCGTCGCACAATTATGGTTGAAGCTCGCCATTCCATCCGATAGCAGGCGCACACTTTGCAGGAAATTGTGGATGATTAGCGGCTTCATGACGTTGAGCTCGAAATTACCCATTGCTCCGCCCATATTAATCGCCACATCGTTGCCCATCACTTGACAACACAACATGATCATCGCTTCAGATTGTGTTGGGTTGATTTTACCCGGCATAATGGAACTACCGGGCTCATTCTCCGGAATTCTTAGCTCACCGATACCGCAGCGAGGTCCGGAGGCAAGCCAGCGGATATCATTGGCGATTTTTATCAGGGATGCGGCCAGGGTTTTCAATGCGCCATGCGCATGAACCAATGCATCGTTGGCAGCAAGTGCTTCGAACTTATTGGGCGCAGTGATAAAAGGCAGCCCCGTTAACTGCGCCAATTCCGCTGCCACCCGCACGGCGAATTCGGGGTGAGTATTCAGACCAGTGCCAACACCCGTACCCCCCAGGGCCAGCTCATACAAATGCGGAAGCGATGCTTCCACATGCGCTAACCCATGGTCCAATTGCGAAACATAACCCGAGAACTCCTGCCCCAATGTCAGGGGTGTTGCATCCTGCAAATGGGTACGGCCGATTTTGACGATGCCGGAAAATTCCGTTGCTTTGGTGGCAAGAGCTTCTCGAAGTGCCTGAATGGCAGGTTTCAACTGATGGTTAACAGCACGAGCTGCTGCCACGTGCATCGCTGATGGAAATACGTCGTTGGATGACTGCCCCTTATTCACATCGTCGTTGGGATGAATTTTGCATTCAACCCCCCGACCGCCGCCGAGCAGTTCGGAGGCCCGGTTCGCCAGTACCTCATTCATATTCATATTGGTCTGGGTTCCGGAACCTGTCTGCCACACTACCAGGGGGAATTCCGCTTCGTGACAACCTGCGATAACCTCATCGGCGGCCTGAATGATGGCAATGGCGCTATGTGCATCGAGCAGATCCAAATCGCGGTTTACGCTTGCTGCAGCACGCTTCACCAGTGCAAGCGCATGAAGCAACGTGAGTGGCATGCGTTCGCTGGAAATTCTGAAATTCTGCAAGGAACGTTGTGTCTGTGCGCCCCATAGCACGGTTGCTGGCACCAGTACCGTGCCCATGGTGTCGTGTTCTTCGCGGTAACTCATGGAGATATTCGGCCAAAGAAACAGGTGAGACGTCTCACATTCTGATTACTATCATTACTACAATGATTGGGTTTATCGATTGGATTTAATGCTTAGGGATGAAATGCGGCTTTAATAGTACATTGAGCACGCGGGATTTCGATAGACAGCTTACTTCACCTATTCGGAGCTTCGGCTTTTGCCGACCGACACCATTAGTACCGGGGGTCAAATGACGTTTAATTAATTGTCATAACGGAATGATTCTTCACCAGGCTCTCCGGTCTCCTGGTCAATCCAGCTGGATATACCGATTTCCTCCTCCGCCTGCTCCAGGGTTTCCCCAGGTTCATAATCTGATTCAGCGTTATATTCCATATCCTGAATGGCTTCGAGTAAAGTTGGGAAAGGACCGAAAACCTTATCACTCTCATTTTTATCATGCCAATAAAATCCATCAGGGCGCTCGACAATGCGTGTATTGTCATAATCACGCGACGCTTGCGGAATTGTATAAGTCATAATCACCTCGCTGCATTACAAAGTTGTAATTAACGCCATGTTAATCTCGTCCGTCAAATTTTACCAGCGGAAATATCTCCCATTTAGAGAACACAACATGGGTACGCTGAAAACAAAGATTCTATTCGTTTAGAGCAATTACATCTCTGTTAAGGATGGATTCTGTCTCGATGAACTGCCATGCCATGTAAGCGACGAGCCTTTGAGAAAAAAGGCAGGCTGATGGGTGAATCCTCTTTATGATGATCTTTGTATCGGTGTAAGCGGACATATTCCGAGACAGACTAATTTCCCGGATCCCGTGGGGCGGAAACTATCTTCTTAAAAAAACCGGCCCCCATACAAAAAATCTGTGGACAGTCTATTACCTGAGAAGATAATAGACTGTCCACAGTGGCAACCGTCAAGCTTAAGAGCGCGATCCCGAAAGCGGAAACGGCCAGCTGGAAGCAGGGCCGCTGGCCGGGCCAGATGTATTTGTTGATTTTTCTGCTGCTTTCTTGGCGGTGGTTTTTTTCTCAGTTGCGGACTTCTTGGCCGAGGCTTTTTTCCCCACAGGCTCTGTAGCTCCTGCTTTTTTGGCAGTTTCTTTCTTGGCGGGCAATTTTGTCTTCGCTGTTGATGTTTTAGCTGAAGAGGTGGTTTTTTTATCGACCGGCTTCTTCGTCGCCGTTTTTTTGGCTGGCACCTCTTTTTTTGCAGTCGATTTTTTAGCTGAAGCTTTCTTCTCTGTCGGAGCTTTTGTCTTCACTGTCGGCTTTTTGGTTGAAGCCGTGACTTTTCTATCAGTTTTTTTCTCAGCTTTCTTATCGACCTTCTTTTCGGATTTCTTATCGGATTTCTTATCGGCCGATTCTTTGGTTGCCACTTTCTTGACTGGAACTTCTTTCTTGGTTGCCGTTTCTTTCCCAGCTGCCGACTTCTCGACGGCAGGTTTCTTTGTTGCGGTTTTCTTGGTAGTTGCCATTTCAACCTCCAGATAAAAGTTACTTGGGATTACCACTCACTACGTTTACTACACCTACCGCTACATGCACAATTACGGGTCAGCGGATAAACATAAGCTGTATTCACCCAATCAGGCGGCAGTTCATTTTTGCAGCATGGCTTTTCTGCCCTGTTTGCAAGATAGTCCTTAAGTACATCGGAATCAGGTCAATCGTCATTCTGTGATACGAATGCCAGCAGGTGATGCAACATGCCGCTGTCAATATCTGGCCATAGACTGGAAGTATTCCCGGCGAGATAAAAAGCCTGAGCATTTATTTTATCTTCGCTGCTTTAATCCCAGCTTAGCGCACCACCGGTCTGATACTCGGTAACGCGGGTTTCAAAAAAGTTTTTCTCTTTTTTCAGATCAATCATTTCAGACATCCACGGAAAAGGATTGCTGGCCCCTGGGTAGAGCATATCCAGACCAATCTGCTGACAACGACGGTTGGCAATATAGCGCAAATATTCCTTGAATATCGACGCGTTCAACCCTAAAACACCACGCGGCAAAGTGTCTTCTGCATAACGGTATTCCAACTCCACGGCTTTCTGCATCAGCGCATTGATTTCGTCACGGAACGCTCTGGTCCATAGATGTGGATTTTCCATTTTGATCTGATTAATGACATCTATGCCGAAATTGCAATGCATGGACTCGTCACGCAGGATGTATTGGTATTGTTCCGCCGCCCCTGTCATTTTGTTCTGCCTCCCCAGCGCCAGGATTTGCGTAAAGCCAACGTAGAAGAATAGTCCTTCCATGATGCAAGCAAACACGATCAGACTTCTCAATAGCTTCTGATCAGCCTCAGGCGTTCCAGTCTTGAACTCCGGATCGGTGAGCGTATCAATGAACGGAATCAGAAATTCATCTTTTTCTCGAATGGATGTTACTTCATGATATGCATTAAAAATTTCCCCTTCATCCAGTCCCAGCGACTCGACAATATACTGATAGGCATGCGTATGAATCGCTTCTTCGAACGCCTGGCGCAACAGATACTGGCGACATTCCGGATTGGTAATGTGCCGGTAAGTGCCAAGTACGATGTTATTGGCGGCCAGGGAATCCGCGGTAACGAAGAAACCAAGGTTACGTTTGACCAGGCGGCGCTCATCCTCAGTCAATCCATTGGGATCCTTCCAGAGAGCGATGTCACGGCTCATATTGATTTCCTGTGGCATCCAGTGATTCGCGCAGGCAGAAAGATATTTCTCCCATGCCCATTTGTATTTGAACGGCACTAACTGATTAACATCCGCCTTGCAGTTGATAATACGCTTATCTTCCACTGAGACGCGGCGATTGGCATTACCGGCAGCATAACGTTCACTTTCACCACTTCCTGTTTCGATACTTCTGATACTCGTTACGCGGCTAGCAGCCAAACCTGGCCTGGATGCAGTCAGCATTTTCGTATCGCTCAACGTTCCATTCACTCGTTTTTCTGATTGCACTGTCTCGTCCTCAAATGTCAGCATACTCTTCTCCTTTTATTTCGGATACTTCGCGAATTATTGGCATGACTCGCACTCAGCGTCATCAATGGAACAATATTTCAAGTCGGTTGCCGATATCGCCGCACTCATTGCTACCACGTCTCTCTCTGCGGGCACAGCGTTCAAGGCACCTGCTTTGACAGTGGATTTTTCTGCCGAAGTTGCTCCCAGTGTGCGCAGATAATAAGTGGTTTTAAGGCCGCGCACCCATGCAAGCTTATAGGTCTCATCAAGTTTCTTGCCGGAGACACCTGCCATATAGATATTGAGTGACTGCGCCTGATCAATCCATTTTTGCCGCCGTGCTGCCGCTTCGATCAGCCAATGGGATTCAACCTCGAAAGCGGTGGCGTAAAGTCTGCGAATGTCGGCCGGTACCCGGTCTATCTTGCTTAAGGCGCCATCAAAATACTTGAGATCAGAAATCATTACTTCATCCCAAAGCCCGAGTTTTTTTAGATCACTCACCAAGCATTCATTAGCCATGGTAAATTCCCCAGACAAATTGGATTTGACGTAAAGATTTTGATAAGTTGGCTCGACGCTCGCGGATACGCCGATAATGTTGGAAATGGTTGCTGTCGGTGCAATTGCCAAACAATTGGAATTACGCATGCCATGCTTCTTAATGCGTTCGCGCAATACATCCCATTCCAGCGTAGCCGACATATCTACATCGACATATCCCCCACGTTCTTCACGCAACAGTTCGAGGGTATCCTGGGGAAGAATTCCGCGATCCCACAGGCTACCGCGATAGGAAGCATAACAACCGCGCTCTTCAGCCATCTCGGTGGAGGACCAATAGGCGTAATATGCAATTGCTTCCATTGCATGATCGGCAAATTCCACTGCTTCTTTTGAAGCATAGGGAATACGCAGTCTATGCAGGCAATCCTGGAAGCCCATGATACCCAGTCCCACCGGACGGTGCTTGAGGTTAGAGTTGCGTGCCTTGGGTACAGCATAGAAATTGATATCGATTACATTATCGAGCATGCGCATGGCAGTGCTAATAGTACGCTTGAGCTTGCCGGTATCGAGTTCGCCGTCATTAAGGTGTGCCGCAAGATTGACCGATCCCAGATTGCACACAGCAATTTCGTGATCATTGGTATTCAGAGTAATCTCGGTGCAAAGATTAGAGCTATGCACTACGCCGATGTGATTCTGCGGCGAACGGATATTACAGGGGTCCTTGAAAGTGATCCAAGGATGTCCTGTTTCAAACAGCATGCTGAGCATTTTGCGCCATAGCTGCTGTGCGGAGGTTTTCTTGTACAAGTCGAGCTCACCCCGTGCGGCCTTTTCCTCGTAGGCAAGATAGGCGTGTTCAAACTGTTTTCCAAACTTTTCATGCAGATCAGGCACGTCGGAAGGTGAAAAAAGCGTCCATTCACGCCCTTCCATTACCCGTTTCATGAACAGGTCGGGAACCCAGTTGGCAGTGTTCATATCATGGGTGCGCCGGCGGTCATCGCCAGTATTCTTGCGCAACTCCAAAAACTCCTCGATATCCAGATGCCATGATTCCAGATAGGAGCAAACCGCACCCTTGCGCTTGCCACCCTGATTCACCGCTACCGCGGTATCGGACACCACTTTGAGAAACGGCACCACACCTTGTGACTTGCCGTTGGTGCCCTTGATGTGCGAACCCATCGCCCGCACCGGCGTCCAATCATTGCCGAGTCCCCCGGCATACTTGGCAAGCAAGGCATTTTCCTTGATTGCTTCGTAAATGCCATCGAGATTATCCGCCACCGTAGTGAGATAACACGAAGACAACTGCGAGCGGCGAGTGCCTGAATTAAACAGAGTGGGGGTGGAACTCATGAAATCGAAATTTGACAGTACATGGTAGAACTCTATGGCGCGTTCCTCCCGGTCAATTTCGTTCAGCGCAAGTCCCATCGATACTCGCATGAAGAACGCCTGCGGCAACTCGATACGCCGGCCCTGGATATGTAGAAAATAACGGTCATACAGGGTTTGCAAACCCAGATAGCCAAACTTTAGGTCGCGATTGGCATCCAGTGTTTTCGCCAAGCGCGACAGATCGAACTGCGCCAAACGTTCGTCCAGCAGTTCGGCATCAATGCCTCGCTTGATAAAATCGGGAAAATAATCAGCATAACGATCCGTCATCGTCTGCTGTATGACTTCCTCACCCAGCACTTCGAAACGAATGGTATGCAGCAATAGCCGCGCTGTTACATAGCTATAGGCAGGCTCTTTTTCAATTAGCGCGCGCGCCGACAGAATCGCCGATTTTCTTACCTCCTCCACCGGCACTCCGTCGTACAGCTCTTTCAACGTAGCTTTTAGTATCAACGTGGCATTCACCACCTCGCCCAAACCTGCGCAGGAAGATTCAATCAGCGCCAGCAATTGAGCCGTATCGAGCGGCGTCCTGCGGCCGTCCTCCAATACATTCAAAATGCTGGCCGGCGCTTCCATCACCGCCATTTCCTTCTGTTTTGCCCGCTTGCGCGCACGATCCTCGCGATAGAGTACGTAAGAGCGCGCCACATCGTGCTCACCGGAACGCATCAATGCCAGTTCTACCTGATCCTGGATATTTTCAATATGAAAAGTCCCTCCCACAGGTTGGCGGCGGATCAATGCACTCACGACATCATCGGTCAGTCGTGCCACCACTTCACGCACCCTGGCGGAAGCTATCCCTTGGCCACCATTCACGGCGATGAATGCCTTCGTCATGGCAATAGAAATCTTGTTCGGCTCGAAAGGAGCCACGGAGCCATTGCGGCGAATGATTTTATATTCGGAATAACGCTGATCCTGAGTTGGGGAAACGTGCCCCGGCGCTGTTGCGTGTGTTGTGTGATTTGTATTATCTGTTGCAAGTTGCATGTCGAATTCTCCTCATCTATACGGGAAACCTACTCCTTCCCATTGACTGAAGCTGGATATTGGGGATACGACCAAACCACTATATCTAGTACTCAGCTTAGTCATATCTTACCACTATTAGTGCGTCGCACTAATAGTGCAATATTTCCTGATGAGTGTCAAAACTTTTTTGCGGCTTTATCTCTGCATCACATGCAAGGAAATGAACTCATCCGTGGACAACTTCTCCTGGAGCGCGTTACCCGCACAATGCATCGCAAAATACACTTTTCCATTGCTTATCATCAGCTCTCATAATGCTGACTGGCCTTATTCCCTTCCCGGCTTCTTGATCGGTTCTCTATCAGGTTGAGTCAGTTGTCGCGACTGTTTTTCCATTTCCAGAGCGTCGCGAATCTGGGCGGGCTTATGGGCGCGCAGCCCTTCCGCCAGCGCGCGGGAGGCATCCCGGCGGCGTTCCGCGTAATGGCGCAACATTTCCACCGTAGCCGCGGAAGGCAGTGCGGGATCGGGCGGAAGGTGGGAAAGCTGCTCAAAGCTTTCTTCGTAACGATCGCCAACAGCTGTATCTAGGCGCCCTGCAAGCTCGTCGAATGAAATGCCGCTCCGCTTGCCTTCATTAAGTATGCTCTGCCATGCTTGGCTAATCACAACATCATCATGCAAAAACTCCCCAATCTCCTTACGGGCCATCACTTCTTCGCTCCAACGATAAGGGCGCACCGGAATTTGGCTGATCAGTATGACAATCGCCAAGACAAAAATACTTCCCGCAAACAACTGGATCCGATGGAATAAGGGTTTTATTACATCAACAGACCGCGTAAATATTGTTCCGCCAAGTATTCCCGTCAAAAAACCGCCAACATGCGCGGCATTATCGATGCCAGTAATTAATAGACCCAGGATGAGGGTTGCTAATGCAAAGCCAGCGGCTCCCCAGAAAAACCAGCGGAATTCCTCCGGGTGAAGATTGCGGCGCTCGCACCAGAGAAATACCAGCAGAGCGCCATATATGCCAAAAATAGCGCCTGAGGCACCGCCGGATATGGCCAGCCCCTTATGCGCAACGAGCGATAACAGATTACCTGTCAACCCGCTAATAAAATAAATTGCGATGAATCGAGTGTGCCCATACATGCGCTCAACCAGCTGCCCCCCATCCCAGAGCGCCCAGAGATTCAATGTCAAGTGTATAACGCCGAAATGAAGGAACATAGCGCTACCGAGCCGCCACCATTCCCCATCCTGCGTAGCCGGGCCGAAATTTGCTCCCCAAGCCAACTGTACGCTATTGGACGAGTGCCATAAACCAGCCCCCCCGGCCAGCATGGCTATGAAGACCACCAGATTGCCGATCACCAGCAATTGCGTAACGGGCACCCGCGGCACACGCCGGTATAGGAAATCATGAAGAGACTGCATAGGTAGACTCATTTTCCGTGAGCCGTTATTATGCATGAGGATGAAGGTTGCCCTGCAATATGCCTGAGGAAGGGCTTTTCAAAAACTGAATTTGCAGCATCGAGTGAGTGAATGGCTTCGCATCGTCCTCAAACTGCCGAAGCCAAGAATATGATGTCTTGCAAGAGCCCGAATATCGCCACGCTGTGTTACCGCCAGCAACTCGTCATGAAGCTTTTAGCGCAATTCTCGGCCGCTTTGCTGATCGCTCTGCTATTCAAACCCTTGGCTGCCGATGCTCAGGGGCGGGTCCAGCTACCCCATACGGGGCTAACTCCCCATGAGCTCGCCCTCATCATCAACGACGAGGATCAGTTATCACGGCAAATCGGAGATTACTACCAGAAGGCACGCCAGATCCCCGCAGCCAACGTGATACATCTGCATTTCCCGCCTGGCCGCACGACTCTTTCAAAGGATGAGTTTCAGCAACTAAAGGCTGAGATTGACCGAATCACCCCCGCTCATGTTCAAGCCTACGCTGTAGCCTGGACCGATCCGTACCGGGTAGCGTGCATGTCTCTGACTTCAGCACTGGCTTTTGGTTTCGACGAAAGCTATTGCTCGTCCGGATGCAGGCCAACCAAGCCCAGCCCGTATTTCAACTCGCCCAGTCATCGTCCTTTCAGCGATCACCACTTGCGACCCGCGATGATGTTGGCAGGCATCAATTTTGAACAGGTCAAAGCGCTTATTGATCGAGGCATCGCTGCTGATCATAGTTTCCCGGAGGGACATGCTTATTTGATAATTACGCCCGACAAGGCACGTAGCGTGCGAGCAAGTTACTTCGAGAAAACAGCAAGAGAATTGGGCGATGTTTTTTCCATCGAAATTCTCGAAACCGAGGCAATTACCGATCGTCATGACATCCTTTTCTACTTCACAGGATTGGCGCATGTACCGCAACTCCATACACTGGATTTCCTGCCCGGGGCATTGGCAGATCATTTGACTTCGGCCGGTGGCCAGCTTACCGATTCGAGCCAGATGAGCAGTCTGCGCTGGCTGGAAGCGGGCGCCACCGCGAGCTACGGTACCGTAATGGAGCCCTGCAATCACGTGCAGAAATTTCCTGTCCCCGGTATTGTCATGTTTCACTACGCGCTCGGCGAAAGCGCCATCGAAGCCTACTGGAAGAGCGTAGCCTGGCCTGGAGAAGGTGTGTTCGTGGGCGAACCGCTGGCGCAGCCATTTGGCCCCCAGTTGCGGCAAATTGGTGCCGGTCAGTTCGAATTGAGAATTTTTTCTCCACGCGAACGGCGGCTACGGCTGGAACGATCCCATTCAGCCGCCGGACCATTCAAACCTCTCGCAAAGCAGGCATCCATACATCGTGGCGCCAATGTGATGCACTTTAATTTCGCAGAGTCAGAGGGCTACCTGAGATTGAGATGGTAATATCACGACAAGACACCTTTCATACCGGTTGCTGGCAACGAGCGCGGCTTGGCAGCCTGAACATCATTGGCTAAAAAGTTGCCGTCGTCATACCGAGCGGATACGGTCATTTCTTCCGATACTAAATTCCAGAATTTGCCGGTACACGGTCCGCCAAAGGCTTCGAAAGGCTTATTCCGAGACTCCTTTATTACCCTATAAACCAAGCTGACAAGCGTGATCCATACCAATGTCGTTATAATAACGGCTGCACATGCTTTCTACCCACGATGTAACCATGACTCCGCCAGCCCAGCCCAATCTGAAATCCCACTTTGCACAACTCCTGCGCCATGCATTAGGTGAAATCGCACCGCTGGATCTGAACACAAATATCGAGTTCGCCCGTCCGAAGCAAGCAAGCCATGGTGATTATTCCTGTAATCTGGCAATGCAACTGGCCAAGCCGTTGCATCAAAATCCCCGTAATATTGCCGAATTACTTGTCAATGCTCTACCTGCCTCACCCTATCTGGAGAAAATCGAGATTGCGGGAGCAGGTTTTATCAATTTGTTCCTCAAGATTTCTGTCAAGCAACGGTTTCCGCACTATGCGCTGGAGAGCGGTAGAATGTTTGGTCACGGCAACACCGGCGCCGGGAAAAAAATCCAGGTGGAATTCGTTTCGGCGAATCCCACCGGGCCGCTGCATGTAGGTCACGGGCGCGGTGCGGCTTTTGGCGCAAGTCTTGCCAATGTGCTGGAAGCCACCGGTTTTTTCGTCGCGCGGGAATACTACGTTAATGATGCAGGGCGGCAGATGGATATCCTGGCTCTTTCCACCTGGCTACGTTATCTGGAATTGAATGGCGCCAGTTTGCACTTCCCCGTCAACGCCTATCAGGGAGAATATGTACGCGACATGGCCCGGCTGATTTACAAGGCGCATGGCGGGCGCTACCTGCATCGACCTGATTTATTATTTGAAGGTCTCTCCCTCGAAGCAAACGCAGATGCGGAGATGCAGCTCGATGGATTAATCGCCAATGCCAAAAAATTGCTGGGCCAGGATTATATATATATTCACAATTTTGTTCTGACGGAGCAATTGGGCGATTGCCGCAATGATCTGATGGAATTCGGCGTAGTTTTCGATACGTGGTTTTCCGAGCAGTCGTTATTCGACAGCGGCAGGGTAGAATATGCGATTCAATTGCTCGCGCAACAGAATTACTTGTATGAACAGGATGGCGCCAAGTGGTTCCGGTCGACCCATTTCGGCGACGAAAAGGATCGGGTCGTCCAGCGGGAAAACGGACAATTCACTTATTTTGCTTCCGACATTGCTTATCATCTCAATAAATTCGAGCGTGGTTTTGACCGCGTCATCGACGTATGGGGAGCTGACCATCACGGGTATATTCCACGGATAAAAAATGCCTTGCAAGCGTTGGCGCTTGACCCTGCAAAACTCGAAATAGCGCTGGTGCAATTTGCGATACTTTACCGTAACGGCCAGAAGGCTTCCATGTCTACCCGCTCGGGAGATTTTGTTACGTTACGGGAATTACGCCAGGAAGTGGGCAACGATGCGGCACGATTTTTTTACGTACTGCGCAAAAGTGACCAGCATCTGGATTTTGATCTGGATCTGGCTAAATCGCAAAGCAATGATAACCCGGTGTATTACGTACAGTATGCTCATGCAAGGATTTGCAGCGTGATGGAGCAGTGGGGCGGAGACAACGCTCTGCTTGCCACTGCGGATATGTCCTCGCTTACGAGCCCTGCGGAATTATCTCTACTGCAAAAGCTGATCGATTATCCTGAGATGGTGGAAGTGGCAGCGAAGGACCTTTCCCCTCATCTGATCGCCTTTTATCTCAGAGAACTGGCAGGCGAATTCCACAGTTACTATAATGCTACCCGTTTCCTCGTACCGGAAGCTCCGCTGCGGCTCGCCCGGCTAGGGCTCATTGCTGCGATACGGCAAGTGCTGCTTAACGGCTTGGAGTTACTGGGCGTAAGCGCCCCGGAAAAGATGTAGACAGCCTATTTTATAAGGTCTTTCATGAGTCGAGATTACAAAACCCGCCCTAATTCTCCGGTCTCCGGCATAATGGGGAACCCTCTTTTGCTTGGGGTGTTTATCGGCTACGTGCTTGGCCTTCTCAGCGCCATCGGCATGTGGATGATTATTAACAATGCACCGAGTCCATTCATCTCCCCGGAAAAACTCGCGGATAGCGCAGCAGGAAAAAACGTCATAAGCCAAACCGGCCAAACTCAAAAAAGTACACAAGCATCCAGCGATGAAGAAAAATTGGCCAAAGCCCCTAACGGTAAACCCCGTTTCGAATTTTATAAAATATTGCCTGGTGCCGAGGAACCCGTAACGGAGCAGCAATTCAAGCAAGCGGCACAAAAGCCATCTTCCAGAGATAAATATTTTCTTCAGGCCGGATCTTTCCAGAATGCTGATGACGCAGACAATCTGAAAGCAAAACTTGCAATGCTCGGAGTGGAGGCCTCGGTTCAGGATGCCGACTTGTCAGAAAAAGGTGTTTGGCACCGCGTACGTGTAGGCCCTTTTACAAAAATTGACGATATCAATCGGGTTCGCGCTTCCTTGCAACAAAATGGCGTGCAGAGCAGTCTCATTAAGGTACATGAAGGAGTGAATTAAGGAAAGCATTTGATCCTCTGGTACGCGCGGACAAAAGCATTCAGTCATCTCAAGGAGAAAAAATGAATCCCGTACGTTTATTTGCAGCGGCGCTGTTGCTTGTTGCCACAAGTCTCACCGGTATTTCCAACGCAAGTGCTGAACTTGCTGAAGGGCGTGATTACACCGTCCTTCCTCGCCCTCAGCCAACACAAAGCGGAAAGAATATAGAAGTTCTCGAATTCTTCTGGTACGGGTGCCCCCACTGCTACGATCTGCATCCTCACATCAAAACCTGGTTGAACACAATTCCTAAAGATGTAAGCTTTCGTTATATCCCCGCCGTCTTTCGCTCCAACTGGATTCCTGGCTTAAAGACTTTTTACGCACTGGAAGCGCTTGGAGAGAGGGACAGGCTGCACGACAAAGTCTACGAAGCAATTCATCGCGACAAGATTGATCTGACCAAGGATGAAGTACTGTTCGACTGGATGGCAAAACAGGGGGTAGACCGAAAAAAATTTATCGACGCTTACAACTCTTTTTCGGTTCAGAGCCAAGTATCCCGATCAACACAATTACCCAGTGACTACAATCTTTCAGGAGTTCCCTCTCTTGTAGTGGACGGCAGGTATCTGACTAGCGGCAGAATGGGCGGTACGCCACAGGACACCATCAAAATATTAAATGAGTTGATCGAGAAAGCACGCCAGGAGAGGTTGAAAAAATAGCGCTACAGTTCGGCCGCCTTGTGCCTGATATACCCGCAACCGCCACTCGATGCCGCTAAAAGTCATTATCAGCGGCGCATCTAGCGGCTTGGGCAGAACATTAGCACAATATTATGCGAGCATTGGTGCAACGCTCGGCCTGATTGCAAGGCGCAGAGATTTATTGGAGATCCTTGCGGCAGAATTGCCCGGCACATTCATCTATGTCGCCGACGTACGCGATGCCAAGGCAATCCAGGCGGCTGCACAGAATTTTATGGACTGCAATGGCTGCCCCGACATCGTTATCGCTAATGCTGGCGTTAGCCGGGGGATTCTCACGGAATACGCCGAAGATAGTAAAGTCTTCGAGGAAATCCTGGCTACCAATGTCATCGGCATAATGAATCTTTTCCAGCCGTTTATTTCCAAGATGCGGACAGCCAGGCGGGGTAGCCTTGTTGGGATTGCCAGTGTTGCTGGCTACCGAGGTCTTCCCGGCGGCGGCGCCTACTCAGCCTCCAAGGTTGCTGCCATCAGTTACCTGGAAAGCTTGCGGGTAGAAATGCACGGCAGCGGTGTATCCATCATTACCGTTTGTCCCGGCTATATTGTCACGCCGATGACGGCGAATAATCCCTTTCCCATGCCCTTCATCCTGACGGCGGAAGCTATGGCTCGGAAAATTGTCCGTATCATCGAGCACAAAAAATTATTCACTGTGATTCCTTGGCAAATGGCAATCATCGCACCATTTTTGAAATTTCTGCCCAATTTCTTCTATGACCGGCTGTTCGCCAAGGCGCCGCGCAAACCACGATAATCCTTCCAGCTGATCAACATCGCTTCCGGTCCATTTTCCAACACGGAAATAGAGCGCAAAGATAAATTGGGAATGATCTGTCAAGGTTGAGAACGGGCTACTTCCGGGTGATGCGGCTCGCTGGGAGAAAAAGTAGTTTGGTTGTTACCAGCAATTTCCTTCGGGTAATGGGTACTACCTTTGCGGCCATCGCTGGAAAAATCGAGGGCTTATTCAGACTTTCTTTAGGCTAATCGTATTTTAATCTCGGCGATGCGAGCTTCGCCCACCTTAGTGCTGATTGCAGCGGGCAAGCGGCCGGAATCAGAAATAGTTCTGGCAAGCTCAGCGGCTATCGCACCTGCATCCACACTTTTGGCTGCGATGAATGCCTCAAGCAACCGTCCAGCCTGGAGATAAGGCTTTTCGGCATAACCAGGGCGTCCGTGAAAATCGCATGCGCAAGCTTGCAGAAATGCTTCGAAGCGCTCCGGCTTTCGATAAGCATCTACGGCTTGCAGCATGCCGGCAATGGTTGCAGGACGTAATTCCATCGCCCGATGCACGTCACCGTGGTAGCGTGCAACCAGTAACGCTAGATCACGTGCCTCGTTAGTCGCCCTGATGCGGTCGCATAAATCCCTGAGCAATTGTACACTGCGAACTTCGTGTCCAATATGACGCGGCCATTCCTCTGGCGGGGTGGTACCTTTACCGAGGTCGTGAGTCAGTCCGGCGAACCGTACTGGCAGGGAATAATTTTTTGACGCGGCGTGATCGATAACCATCATTACGTGCACGCCCGTATCAATTTCGGGATGATATTGTGCCGGTTGGGGCACGCCGAACAAGGTATTCACTTCAGGCATGATGCGGGCAAGGGCGCTGCATTCGCGAAGTGCATAAAACATGCGTGAAGGTTTGCGCTCCATCAACCCGCGGGCAAGCTCCTGCCACATCCGCTCCGGCACCAGGGCGTCCACCTCACCGTTGTGTACCATTTCGCTCATCAGTGCAAGGGTCTCGGGCGCGATGCGAAAACCGAAGCGCGCGGCAAAACGAGCCGTTCGCAGCACTCGTACCGGGTCTTCGGTAAAAGCCGGACTTATATGACGCAGCAACCCTGCTTCGAGATCAGCCACGCCGTCAAATGGATCAATGATGTTGCCATCCTGGTCCTTGGCAATGGAATTGATAGTAAGGTCGCGCCGCGCCAGATCCTCCTGCAGCGTGACCTCAGGGGAGGCATAAACTTCGAAGCCCTTATATCCGCGCGAAACCTTACGCTCGGTACGGGCCAGTGCGTATTGCTCCTGGCTTTCGGGATGAAGAAAAACGGGGAAATCTTTTCCTACCGGTCGATAGCCCAGTTGTATCATCTCGTCCGGCGACGATCCCACCACGACATAATCGTGGTCAGTAACCGGCAGGCCCAGAATTTCGTCGCGTACGGAACCACCAACCAGATAGGTTTTCATGATGGATATTCTTGAAGGGCGGACTTTTATCGCCCTGCCCGGTGTCGGTAACGGTCGTACCGCTCGCGTGGCATGCGATTCGCCAAATACAGCGGCGCCACCTCTTCCAGTTCAGTGGGCCGGATGCCCCAGACTTCTGTGAAATTACTGAGAGCGCCAGAACCGCACACACTATCCACTTTCATCGAATAATAATTGTCTCGGGTCATGAGCTTGCCTGGCAGAAATTCCATCATCAGCGCCTGCAGATAAGAGAGGCCGTCATTGAGACCGATAATGACTGGGTCATGTCCGGTTACATGCGCAGCGTACTCTACCAATTGACGAAGGCTGTAGCATTTTGGGCCGCACAAATCGTAACTCTGACCAAAAGTGTTGGGAGCCGTCAGACTGGCCGCGAATGCATGCACCACATTCTCGACAAACACCGGCTGGAATTTTGCATCAGGCGATGCCAGGGGCAATACCAGCAGCCAGCGCGCCAACTTGGCGAACAAATTAAGAGAAAAATCTCCCGGGCCGAATATGACCGATGGCCTGAAAATAGTGGTCATCAAGCCCGACGCCATTACGATCCTTTCACCTTCCCCCTTGGAACGCAAATAAGCGCTGGGGCGGTCGACGCCCGCATTCAGCGCACTCATGTGCAACAGTCGCGCTATCCCGTTGCGATTGCACGCTGCCACGATTTTGCGCGGCAATTCCACGTGCGCGCTCCTGAAATCGCCATGCAGAATGCCTACCAGATTAATGACCGCATCCATACCTGTCAGCAGGCGGTCAAGCGCTGCGTCGTCGTGCACATTGGCTTCCACCACATCCACCGTCGGCAGAACCAGCAACTCTTTGGCACGCTCGCGATGACGGGTAGGAATGCGGAGACTGATTTCCTGCGTCGTGAGCAAATTTGCGATATGCTTCCCCACAAACCCGCTGCCACCAATAATGCACACATTATTGATTTTCATGGACCCTTAATTTCTTGTTCGGAAACATTCGTGCCGTTTGATTTTGGCGCGACTATTCCCAGGCGTTCCGTCAAGGTTTTCGCTTGATGACCGAAGTTATTGGCATAGTACATGGAGTTGCTCATCACCTTTTTGACGTAGTCGCGCGTTTCAGTGAAAGGAATGGTCTCGGCGTAAATCGCACCTTCCAGGGGCTTCTCGTCGCGCCATTGCCATGCGCGTCTCGGGCCGGCGTTGTAAGCTGCGGAAGCCAGCAGCGGCTGGTTATCGAGCAAAGTGAGCACATGTTTGAGATAATACGTACCCAACGTTAGATTGGTATTCACCTCCGTAACGAGGGTTTTGTGGTATTTCTGCATCCCTATTTTTTTTGCAACCCATTTTGCGGTAGCCGGCATCAGTTGCATCAAACCCATGGCTCCGGCGCTGGACCTTGCATCGGCGACAAAGCGGCTCTCCTGACGAATGAGGCCGTAAACCCAGGCTTCATCGAGCTCCTGCTCTTTCAAAAGGTCACTCAGCGCATCCCGATGAGGAGCGAGAAAACGCAGACTGAAATCATGATGAAGAACGGTTTTGTCAGCTGTATGAATGGCCCGGTCGTAGAGTCCATTACGCTGGGCGATCTCAGCAGCGGCCAGCAAGCGGCGATCGTCGAAATCGCGTATCACCCAGGCCCATTCGCGCGTGGCCTCCGTACGCAGATTCAGACGATATAAAGCAAGCGCTCGTTGAATTCCCGGCAACCGGTCAACGGCCGTAATCTCGTCGACGCCTGCTTTATAGGGTTCGGCAGCGGCACCCATCACCAAGCCCAACTCCTCTTTCGCCAGTTGGCCGTAAAAATTATGCTCGGCGCTCAATGGTGCAAGGATGGCATTGGCTTCCACGGTTTTGCCCATGGTTTTTAAAGCCCGTGCCTTCCAGTAACGCCATGCTCCCACCTGCTGTTCCAAGGGGGACATTGCCTCTATAGTCTCCAACACTATTTCCCAATCCCCGACGCGCAGTGCAGCACGCGTTTTCCAGCCAAGCTGTGCATCGGAGAGCGGAACCGGTGCGCTGGTGCTGGCCGCTTCCCTGAACCAGCGTAGTGCATGCGGATTAAGTCTGCGTGCCGCCTGATCCGCCACGTGAACCATGAAATATGAATGCTCCGAATCACTGAATCGTTCACGTATTCGAGGCCAATAGGCATAAGCTTGCTCAGGACCGCTACGGAGCAGGCGCAGCATCGCAAAAAGTGTGATCTCCCGGTCGGCACGAGTCCTGATCTCGTACCGGTGTTTTTCCAGGTAGCGCAGTGGATTGTCCGCAGCGGCACTTAACCTTCGCTCATTGAGCGCCTGACTATTCGGCAGATACCGATTGATGCGTTTTGCCACGCTCACATTTCCCACTTCGAGTGCCAAGCGCAACCGTGTCCATATGTCTTCCACCTTCAGCGATCCTGCAGCGATAAGGATGTCAAATAGCGGTGTACAGCTTTCCGGCAAATCGCGTCCGTTAAACCATAGCGAACGCGCTTCGTTAAATGCATTATCATCATTTATGGTGAAGCGCTGTTGCAGGGAATAGCAGGAAAGTTCGGCATCTCCGTTAATCAGACCTGGATAGGCCTCGACAAATAATTCCCATTGCTGCATCTTGCCCAAAGCTTTTAGCCATTCCCCTTGTAACCGGTCGCCGAGAGGACTGTCCTGATAGCGGTAAAGAAACTTTTTTATCGTATCCGCACTCACAATTGTGTTCTCCAATTGCGGACGCAACTGATAATAGGCTGCATAGGACTCCAGCACATGTCCTTGCAGACGTTCGCCGTACATGGCCACGCCGGCGGAATCCCCGGCCTGGAATGCTTGCCTCATGGCGATGAAATCGTCATCCTGGCCGGCCACCAAGATTCCAGCATAAATCGCAAAAAACAATCCCCATAACCTGGCAAAAAACTTTTTCATAACCTGCTATACATAATTAAATATCTGAAATGAAAAATCGAACAGCAAATGATTTTGCCGATTGCTGACTATCATTCAACTTTGACACTTCATTTGAAAGAATAGCACATCATGCCGTACATCAGCCTAAACCCCGCGACTAATAAAACCCTGAAAACCTATACTAGTTGGGATAATCATCATCTTTCAACAGCTCTAAAGCATGCTTACGATGCCCAGCGCGCCTGGATACAAACGACGTTTTGCGCGCGCGCAGAACTTATGAATCGCGCAGCCATGCTGCTGCATGAGCGAGTGAACGAATATGCTGGACTAATGGCCGTCGAAATGGGGAAACCGCTACGTGAAGGTCGCGCCGAAGTAGAGAAATGTGCGCTTGCCTGCGATTATTATGCAGTGCATGCCGAGCATTTCATGCAAACTGAAATGGTTCAGACCGATGCGAATAAAAGTTACGTTTCCTATGAACCCATTGGCATCGTACTGGGCGTCATGCCCTGGAATTTTCCGTTCTTCCAGGTGATCCGCTTTGCCGCTCCCGCACTGATGGCCGGTAATGGTTGTGTTCTGAAACACGCTTCAAGCGTACCACAATGTGCGCTGGCGCTGGAGCAGTTGTTTCGCGATGCGGAATTCCCTCAGCATCTTTTTACTACGCTCATGATTGAGGCTGCTGATGTGGTCGAAGCCATTGCCAGTCATCACGTCCATGCCGTCACGCTCACCGGTTCCGAAACAGCTGGGCGTGAAGTCGCTTCCCATGCTGGCCAGCATTTGAAGAAATGTGTGCTGGAACTGGGCGGGTCTGACGCGTTTATCATACTCAAGGATGCTGATCTGGAACAAGCCGCCAACTTTGCGGTGAGGTCGCGTTTTCAGAACTGTGGACAATCGTGCATAGCAGCCAAACGCATCATTCCGGTTGCTGAAATCGCCGACGCATTTGTGTCGCTGTTTATTGAGAAAGCAGCAGATCTGAAAATGGGTGACCCAGTGAACGAAACCACTCAACTTGGCCCAATGGCACGGCTTGATTTACGGGAAGATTTGCATCAACAGGTAACGGATTCGATCGCGCAAGGTGCGCAAGCGGTTCTAGGATGCGAACCGACGCCGGGAGAAGGCGCATTCTACCCGGCATCGATACTTGATCGGGTAACAGCGAAAACCAGGGCATATCACGAAGAATTATTCGGTCCCGTAGCTATCATAATACGCGCAACAGATGAGGAAGAGGCCATCCACATTGCCAACGATACGCGATTCGGTCTTGGTTCCAGCATATGGAGTCGTAATTCAGAATACGCCGAAAAACTCGCACAGCAAATTCAGGCCGGTTGCAGCTTTATCAACGGCATGGTCAGGTCAGATCCTCGCCTGCCTTTTGGCGGTGTCAAGGCCTCCGGTTTTGGCAGGGAATTGTCTTATCATGGCATTCGGGAATTCACCAACATCAAAACGGTCTGGATCCGGTAAGCTTCCAGTACCGCGCCGAGAAGACTTTGCCTGCAAGATTTTCCCCGTTAATATAGCAGTAACGCCCTTGGCAGACAATCGATCAAATAACCCCCTGACCAATCATTGCATCCGCCACCTTTACAAAACCAGCCACATTAGCGCCATCGACATAGCTGATACTGCCATCCTTGCGCTTACCGTATTGCAGACAGGATCTGTGAATAGCCTGCATGATCTCAAGCAGTCTGGCATCCACCTCTTCCCGAGGCCAGGAAAGGCGCATGGCATTCTGGCTCATTTCCAGACCGGATGTGGCCACGCCTCCCGCGTTACTGGCCTTACCCGGGGCGAACAGCACCTTGCTGTGCTCGAAGCGTTTAACAGCCTCCGCTGTGGAAGGCATGTTTGCACCCTCGGCGACACATATCACGCCATTTCTGATCAGGGTTGCCGCATCCTCCTCATTTAGCTCGTTCTGTGTAGCACACGGCAAGGCGACATCGACCGGCACATGCCAAGGGCGCATGCCAGGAATAAAAGTGGCTTTCGCGCATTCGGCGTAACTGCTGATTCGAGCATAGCGAAGATTCTTGCATTCCATCAACTCATTCAGTTTTTCAACAGTAAACCCTTCTTCATCAACCACGGTGCCGCTTGAGTCGGATACGGTAATTACTTTGGCACCGAGCGCCATTGCTTTTTCCACGGCATATTGCGCGACATTTCCCGAACCCGAGACGGACACCCGCAAACCGTCGAGCGAGCGGCCAGATTGCTTAAGCATTTCCTCGGCAAAATATACTGTACCGTAACCGGTAGCTTCCGGACGTATCAGAGATCCGCCAAAACTCAGGCCCTTGCCAGTAAAAACGCAATCAGCCCGATTGGACAGCTTCTTCATCATCCCGGCCATGAAACCAACTTCCCGTCCGCCGACGCCTATATCGCCAGCCGGTACATCTATATCGGAACCAATATGTCGAAACAATTCACTCATATAAGCCTGACAGAAGCGCATCACCTCCCCTTGGCTTCGACCTTTGGGGTCAAAATTAGCCCCTCCTTTACCGCCACCCATCGGGAGTGTAGTCAGAGCGTTTTTGAAAGTCTGCTCGAATGCCAGAAATTTGAGAATGGACAGATTCACCGACGGATGAAAACGGGTACCTCCCTTATAGGGGCCAATTGATGAGCTGTGCTGTATTCTATAACCACGATTAACGTTCACCTCCCCATGATCATCCACCCACGCCACCCGAAAAATGATCACTCGCTCCGGCTCTATAAGGCGATCCAGGATGCCGTGCTCGGCATAACGAGGGTGTTCCGTGATAAAAGGCCAGAGGCTTTCCATGACTTCGGCAACGGCCTGGAGATATTCCGGCTGACCTGGATTATGCTCGCCTACATATGCACAGAATTCCTGAAAGCTTTGGTATTTCATTGTGATCTCTCCCCTTGTAACAAAAACCATTCTACCAAAGTGTGCATTCTGCCAAATTACTTGCTGAATCGCACTGCATTTATACAGCGAAGCACCCGCTGTTGTAACGTAGAGCGGCGCACGCTGTGCTCGCATACACGGTTTTCGATGGACATATAACCGCGGACATCGTCGTACCTTACTACTTAGCGAGGCTCGTTATCTTTTTTTTCGTTATCTTTTTTTTGCGGCCTGGTCCACCACACAATGATAACCAGCAGCGCCAGCGCCACACCCGCTTCCAGCAGTAATATCCACATAGGATCGATCATGATGTATATTTGTCAAATGCAACTTTAACCAAAATTTAATGAAAAACCAATTAAGTTTTCTGGCAGTTGCTTCGTTGCTATTGCTTAATGCCTGTACGACTATGTCCACCAGGGGACCCACCCTTCCGGAAAAGCCAGCGGCAGCCGCCATTCCGCCCACTGTGGCACCGCCAACAGCCGTGCTCAAACCGGATAACTGGGACGCGCTGACAGGCTGGATGGATGACAATATTCTACCTGCATGGGATGCATTCCTCCTGAGCTGCGTCGTCTTGAAAAATCAACCGCTATGGCAAGATACCTGTCTCCAGGCTGAGTCCATGCGGGGACAGGATAACGCTACACTCCGGCAATTCTTCGAGAGCCGTTTTGTTCCGCACCAGGTATTGAATTCCGATGGCAGCGATGATGGCCTGATCACCGGCTATTATGAACCTCTATTGAAGGGCAGCCGTAAGAAATCCTGGCGCTATCGCTATCCGCTTTATACCACCCCCGACGAGCTTCTCGTGGTCGATTTGGGCAGCGTTTACCCCGAACTCAAGAATATGCGTCTGCGCGGCCGTTTGCAGGGACGCAAGGTGGTACCTTTTTACAGTCGCTCTGAAATAGAGAAAGATCCAACGCGTCTCCAAGGAAAGGAGCTGTTATGGGTGGATGATGCGATTGATCTGTTCTTTCTGCAGATCCAGGGCTCGGGCCGGGTGGAATTGGCAAACGGCGAAATCGTACGCATCGGTTACTCCGAACAAAACGGCCATCCTTACAAATCCGTGGGCCGACTGTTGGTGGAGCGTGGCGAATTATCGTTGGACAAAGCTTCCATGCAGGGTATCAAGGCGTGGGGCCAGAAAAATCCAGACAAATTAAATGAGCTGTTGCAGCAGAATTCGAGCTTTGTTTTTTTCCGTGAACTACCCATCGGCTTGGCAGGGCCGCTCGGTTCGCTGGGTGTACCACTGACTGCGGGCAGAAGTCTCGCTGTTGATCCCCGCACAATACCACAAGGCGCACCCGTATTTCTTGCCACCACGTGGCCAAATACCGATAAACGGCTTCATCGGCTGATGGTTGCACAGGATACGGGAGGCGCTATCAAGGGTAGCGTGCGCGCCGACTTCTTCTGGGGCTTCGGCCCGGAGGCCGGGAATCAGGCGGGAAAGATGAGGCAGAGCGGCAAAATGTGGGTATTAATGCCGAATAATTATCTGCCACTGGCACCGGTTCCATAAAGACACCCGAAGCCGGGATGATTCCCGGTAGTCATAGTTGTTATTTTACGGCTGCCGGACCCAGTTTCTTTTCTATAACGTCAGCGGTTATCATTCCCGGCACTATCGAGCCATCGGCAAAAATCAATGTCGGAGTACCATTCACCCCAAGCTTCTGACCCGTCTGAAGGAGCATTTCGATAGGTGTTTCACAGCTCTTTCCGGTCGGAGCGATATCTTTTAACATAAAGTCGTTCCACGCCTTGAGCCGGTCAGAGGAACACCATATCGCCGTGGCGGTACCGACAGAACCGTTAAGCACAGGATAAAGCAGCGTATAGATAGTAACATCAGTAACTTTGGCTAATTCGTTTTCCAGCCGTTTGCAATAGCGACAATTGGGGTCGGAAAAAACTGCCAGCCTACGCTTGCCATTGCCTTTGACGACTTTGACTGCAAGTTCAAGTGGAAGGGAATCGATGTTTATGCGTCGAGCATCTTTGATCTGCTGCAGGCGCTCGCTGGTCAGGCTTTGTTTGGTCTGTGGATCAACGACATGGCCAAAAAAAAGGTAACTCGCCTTTTCATCCGTATAGAATAACTCTCCCCCAACCACCACTTCATATAAGCCGAGATAAGGTGTTTTTTTCACACTCTCGATCTTTTCGCCGGGGAAACTCGTGGCAAGTGCCTTTTTCAGGGAAATCTCATCGGCAAAAGCCGCATTAGCAAAAAAACATAGTAACAGGGAAGGAAAGACAAGATTAAAACGCATGATCTCAAATTGCTCCAGCTCAAATAAAGACAGAAGGAATTTCTACTCCAGGTTGTGGCATCGCGTCACAGTTTGTCCTGCTTACCCTCAGTTGGCAAGTTTTCACTGGAATCGAATTTGAATTGGATGCTCTATCGCGTATCGCGAAATCCGCGGGTCACCCTCAACTCAATGCATGCTGCATCAGCCGGTTTTTTATGAGAGGCAGTCGATTGGTAATTTCCAGCCCTAAATTACGCCAGCGAACAAGCGTCGGGTTGGTATTGTTGAATAATTTCTGCAGGCCATCGGTGGCAAGCTCCATCGCCAGAATGTCTTCCTTGCGTGCCCGCTCGTATCGGCGCAGCAATAAGTAATCGCCACAATCCTGTTGTTGTCCGCGTGCGATAATGGTTGCTGCCAGTTCGCGCGCATCACGCAAACCCAGATTCACGCCTTGTCCCGCAAGCGGGTGGATGCCGTGAGCGGCATCGCCGATGAGTGCAAGCCGCGGCTGCACCAGTTTTTTTACATGCACGAAATTCAGCGGAAAAGCGGCGGGCTGCGTAATAGGCTGCAGCCCACCTAATGCGCCGCAGGATGCTTTCGCAACCTGGCGGCAAAATTCCGCCTCGGACAGATCAAGCAATGCGCGGGCATTATCTTCATTTGCCGACCATACCATGGACACCATTGTCCCCGGCAATGGCAGCAGCGCCAGCACGCCATCCCGCCGAAACCACTGGTGAGCAACGTTGCGGTGATGCAGTTCCGCTTCAAAATTAGCTACCACCCCTATTTGTTGATAGGAATGCTGCGCAATCCCGATCCCCGCTTGTTCCCGCACCCATGAATTCAGACCATCCGCGCCAACAATCAAAGCCGTTTGCAGCACACCGCCATCCGCCAGATGCAAATCAGCATGAGACTCGGTCCATGCTATGGAGGAACATTGAGCGGGGCAAAAAATCTTGATATGCTTTTTTGAGCGCTTGAGCGCGGCCCACACGGCGGTCTGGAGCTGGCGATTTTCAATAATGAAAGCCAGTCCCGTCAATCCTATATCGTAGGCACTGAAATCAAGACGCGCGGCACTGTCATCGCCGAATACTGCCATTTTATAAACTGGCGTAATCCGGGCCTCATCAAGCGCTTGCCATACACCAAAATATTGCAGAAACTCAGCGCTCCCCGGGCTAATAGCATAAATTCTACTATCCCAGCTGTCGTCCGGGGGAAGAGACATTGGCGGCCGCGATTCAACCAGCGCTATTTTTAGGCCGCTGTCTTTGAGAGCAAGTGCCATACTTGCTCCGACGAGTCCGCCACCAATAATAACGACATCGAATTTCATGGAAACATTATACAGACTATGCAGTCGCTTTAAATCCGGTGGAAGGTATCAGCATTTTCCAGCAGTTAATGCGAAAAAGCAGCTGCAGACTTGACGCGGGCTGAATTCAGGGAGCACCGGAAACCTTTTTTCTCTTCTG
>Ga0070714_100000530_pt1 | contig 27605 bp, 22 predicted proteins | sample LARL83metaG_FD_65450 | JGI IMG/M metagenome (GOLD analysis project Ga0070714, IMG submission 65450) | Corn, switchgrass and miscanthus rhizosphere microbial communities from Kellogg Biological Station, Michigan, USA - LAR L8-3 metaG | ecosystem: Host-associated > Plants > Roots > Rhizosphere ... | reverse complement strand
CTCGACGCCGGCCAGACCTGGACTTACGATGCGCTGACCGATCCTGGCGGCGCAATCGACGCGACGTCGGCATCGTCGGTCGTTTATAACGCGACGGCCGGTCAATTTTTCGCGGCGGTTCGTTACCACGGCTTCTATTCTTCGCCCGACGGCACTCATTGGACGCGCCTCGCCTCGCAACCCAGTGGTGCGGTACTCAGTACCGGCGCGTGTCCACCACAATCCACCTCTAACGGCTATGCCTGCCCCATCTACCGCGCCGAGATCACCGTGGTTCCCGGACGCAACGAAATGTACGCCTGGTTCGTCTCGGGCAGCCTGGCCGACGGCGGCATTTGGCAAAGCCTGAACGGCGGCGCATCGTGGACTTCGATCTCGGGCACTGGCATTACGAATTGTGGCGATGTCTATGGCTGTGGCGCTTTGCAGGGCTCCTACAATCTCGAACTTCTCGCTGTCCCCAACGCATCCGGTACCGATCTCTATGCGGGAGCGATCAACATCTATAAGTGTTCGATCAATTCGCAGAATCCCACCTGCACGGCCGCCCCGTTCATGAACCTCACTCACGTCTACGGGTGCGATCCAATTGCTGCGCCTTCGCACGTGCATCCCGACCAGCACGCGCTGGCGTATGCGATACCCGTCTCCGGAAGCGACTCTGGAAATGCGCTAATGTACTTTGCCAACGACGGCGGGATCTACCGCGCTCTCGATGGATTCGGCGGCCTCAATACCGGCTCATGCTCGGGGATAAATCAGTTCGACGACCTCAATCAGAATCTGGGATCAATGACACAATTCGTCAGTTTCTCGCAGCATCCGACCGATCCCAAGACACTACTTGGTGGGACACAGGACAACGGTTCGCCGGCCACGAATCAGGCTACGGCGAATTTATCCTGGGGAAACGTGCTGGGTGGTGATGGAGGCTATAACGCCATCGATCCGACTGCAACGTCGAACTTCTATGCGTCGAACCCGGATGTTCCTCCTGGTGGCCTCGGTATTCAACAGTGCACGAGCGGTGTAACCTGTTCCGATACTTCGTTCCATTCCGTTGTGACAAGCAGCACTCTTGGTGGCGATGACGGAGCCTTCTATTTTCCGTTTATTCTCGATTCCCAGTCACAAGCTCTGCTCATCGGCACATGCCGCGTGTGGCGCGGGCCGCGGGCAGGTGGCGCGTACACCGCGCTCAGTCCGAACTTCGACACACTGGATTCGGGAGTCTGCTCCGGCAACGAAGTGAATCAAGTGCGCGCCCTCGCTGCTGGAGGCGCAGCGGATATGAGCGGTTCCAAAGTCGTCTACGCTACCACCAACGGATTAGGTCCGCTCAACGGTCCGCTCTACCCAACCGCTGGCGGCCATGTCTGGGTTACGACCAATGCCACCCTTGGAGTTCCCACCTTCGCCGATGTAACGGGAGGGATTAATCCCAATGGATTCCCAGTGTCGGGGGTCGCCATTGATTCTTCGGACGCAACCGGTGCGACTGCGTACGTCACCGTCATGGGATTTACCGGAGGCACGGGCCATGTATGGAAAACTATGGATGGTGGCGCATCGTGGAGCGACTTCACCGGCAATCTCCCGGACTCACCGGTGAATGCTGTCGTCATTGACTCTGCAGTTTCTGAGATATATGTCGGCACCGATGTGGGAGTGTTCGCGAGTTCGACCTCTTCCGCCAGTTGGACCGAACTCGGCCCCAACCCCAGCACTGGACTGCCTGGAAATTTGCCCAACGTTGCTGTAACCGCGCTGGCCCTGTTCAATTCCGGCGGGCAGAAACTGCTGCGTGCCTCTACCTACGGCCGGGGCATTTGGCAGTTCAATCTCGTGACGACGCCCGACTACCAACTCGCCGTCTCGAACTCGCCACAGACCGTTTTTCTTGGGCAGACAACGACCTTCAGCGGAACAGCCACCGAGTTGAACGGCTACGCAAGCAGCGTTGCGCTGAGCTGCGTCGCCGGCACAACCACCCCGCCCAGCACCTGTTCTTTCGTGCCCTCCTCGTTGACTCCGGTTAGCAATACGCCGTTTACCGTTACCGTCGGCGGCGCTAACGGAGATTACAGTTTCAATGTGCAGGGTGTCGGCGCTGATACGAAACACATCACGCACCAGACGTCCGTCGCACTGCACGTGGTCAGCTTCGCGCTGAGCACGCCATCTCCGGCGAGCGTGACCGTTCCGCGAGGAACCACATCCGCTCCCGTAAGTTTCCAGATCAGTGCCGCAGGATCGTTCAATCAAACCGTGACCGTCGCGTGCACCCTCGGCATCACCAACGCAGTCTGCACGTTGACGCCCGGGACTAACGTCAATCCCACTTCGACCGTTCCGGTGAACATGACAGCAGCCGTGACGGTTCCAGTTGGAACGGCGACTGGCAGCTATCCGGTGACAATCCAGGCATCGACGACGGGAACCTCCGCTCTGACGCGGTCATTTACTCTAAACGTCACCTCCAATCCAGACTTTGTTTTGACGGAGCCCACTGCTTTTCCGGTGATCAATGCTGGCAGCACCGGCACGACCGGACCTATTGCGATTGCGTCGCAAGACGGATTCGCCGGTACGGTTACGCTGAGCTGCCCAAACACATACGGGGCTGGCAGTTGCAGCGTCAGTCCGACATCCGTAAATTCATTTCCCTCCACCGCAACGCTCACGATCAACGGCACCAATTTCACCGCCGGGAGCTATTCTCTTTCGATCTCCGGGAGTTCGGGCTCTGTCGTGCACTTAATGGCAGTTCCGTTCAATGTCGGAGACTATTCCATCTCCGGAACGCAAACTCTGTCGGTGGCTCCAGGCCGACAGGGCACGGCTAGTCTGCAGTTGAATGGTTCGACGTTCTACGCTGGAAAGGTCAACTCGACCTGCGATGCCAGTGCACTTTCAGGCGCAACCTGTACGCTCTCTCCCGGAAATCCAATCACAGTTCCCGGCGGCGGTTCTGCGAGTCTCAACGCGACCATCAACGTTCCTAACAACGCTGTTGCCGGCACCTACAATTTCCAGATCAGCACGCACGACACAACCGGAGCGCCCAGCCACGTTTTCACATTACCTCTGACAGTCGCGCAAGATTTTCTCGTAACCTCTGCGACGTCGAGCCAGACGGTGAACGCCGGGCAGACTACCGGCCCCTACAGCGTGACGATTCAGCCCGTGGGAACTTCGTTTAATTCCGCAGTCACGCTCTCGTGTTCTGGGCTGCCGGCGCTTGCGCAGTGTTTGTTTAATCCCTCGACTCCGATCACGCCGGGGAACTCTGCTGCGAATGTTATCTTGAACATTTCTACGTCGGCAGGAAATGCGGCGGAGAGGGTTTTACCAGCGGGCCACCACTCGACAACCGCGCTATGGTTACTACTGCCGGGAATTTCGTTTGGCTTGTTGATAGGCCGTGGCCCTCGGAAACGCAGGATCCTGATGTTAGGGGCGAACACTTTCTTCAGCCTGACGTTCGTAGTTGTTTTGGTGTCGTGCAGCGGTGTTAGCAGCAGTGGAGGCGGAGGAGGTGGTGGATGCTCAGCGGTGCCCAGTGTTCCCTTGGGTTTGATGGCGACCTCCACGACTGCCTCTGGCACGACGCTGAATTGGAACGCGTCCAGTGCGATTGCGGGATGCAGCGTGACCGGCTATCCGGTCTACCAGGGCACCACACTTCTCGCTTCTCCAACCACTACCACCTATGACGTGACCGGCTTGTCTGCAGGAACCCAGTACAGTTTTACCGTGGCGGCGCGGGACTCGTACGGATCATCCGCGCAGAGCACGCCGGTCTCTGTCACAACGGTGACAGGTGGAACGCCGCCCGGTACCTATACGATCACGGTGAAAGGCACTTCGCCGGGAACTCCGTCGGACTCTGGTCAGAGCACGCAAGTGACTCTCGTCGTACACTAGGTCGTTACAAGCCATACGGAATGGAGTTGGGTGGAGCAGCGCGTTTAGCGCCGCAACAAAGGTCACTCGATGACTGTGATTTATTTCTTGAAGATTCCGCCTGAGCTTATCTCGTTCGCTAAATGATCGATTCTCGTTATAACGTAATCATCATCGGAGGAGGCGTAGTCGGGCTCGGAGTCGCGCTCGAAATCACGCGCCGCCTTCCTCGTCTGCGTCTCCTCCTTCTCGAGAAGGAAGCCCGCGTCGCGCGACACCAGAGTGGCCACAACAGTGGCGTTATTCACTCCGGCGTCTACTACAAGCCGGGGTCCATGAAAGCTCGACTCTGCGTCGCGGGAGCCGCGGCCATGGTCGAATTTTGTGGCGAGCACGGTGTGCCCCACAACGTGTGCGGCAAGGTCATCGTCGCCACGTGCGCCGACGAACTTCCGCGCCTCGAAGACCTGCGCCAACGTGGCGAAGCGAATGGTTTGACCGGCCTCCGTTTGATTGGTCCTGAGGAGTTGAGTGAGATCGAGCCGCACGCCAGGGGCTTGCAGGCATTGGTCGTGCCCTCCACAGGTGTGACCGACTACGCGTTGGTGTGCGAGAAATATGCAGAACTGATTTCGGCCTGTGGTGGGACGATCTTCACGTCGGCGGCGGCAACCGGAATCCGCCGACTCTCGAACGAGATCGTTGTCGAAACTTCCCGTGGAGCGTTTTCCACCACATCGCTCATTAACTGTGCTGGACTTCACAGCGACCGCATCGCCCGTATGGCCGGCGATGCCCCGCGCTTGCTAGTCGTCCCCTTTCGGGGCGAATACTATGACCTTGTTCCCGAGCGCGCCGCGCTGGTCCGCGCGCTGATCTATCCGGTGCCCGACCCGCGCTTCCCGTTTCTCGGCGTACACTTCACCCGCCGTATCACCGGGAAAGTGGACGCCGGCCCCAACGCCGTTCTCGCCTTGGCTCGCGAAGGCTACGCTCACACAGACATCAATGTCCGTGACCTCGCCGATTCAGTCGCCTTTGCCGGGTTTTGGCGGATGGCCCGCAAGAATTGGCGCAAGGGTCTCGACGAATGGCATCGTTCGTTGTCGAAGCGTGCCTTCGTTCATGCATTGCAGCGACTGCTGCCGGAAGTGCTGGAGAAGGATTTGGTTCCCGGAGGTTCCGGAGTGCGCGCCCAAGCCCTCAAGCCGGATGGCACGCTGGTGGACGATTTTCAATTTGTTCCTTCCCTCAAAGTGCTGCACGTTCTCAACGTGCCGTCACCAGCGGCGACGGCGTCGTTGATGATTGGCAAAGCCATCGTCGATACGGCGGCTGTCGATCTGGGACTGAATGGATGATTGTTAGCTTCTTATTGCCAATGGCTTGATTCTCTAATCATCAATCACAAATTCAAAATCCCCTCTAGTTTCTACCGAGTACTTTCGCCGCGTCTTCGATCACGCGTTGGTATTCCTGGTGATGCGCCGGATATCCCGGCGCGTAGGGATCGTAGGCCACCAGCCAATCCTGCGGATAAAGCTCGAATATCTGTACCTTCTGCGCCACTGCAAAGGGCAGCATGTCCACCAGAGACCCAATTTCGCCCGAGCGATCCGGTTCCGTCGGATGCCCGGTTTGCAAAATCAATGGAACTTTGCCCCGCATCTTGCGGAAGATGCGGCACCAGTCCGCCATGCAAGGTTTGCCGGAAGCGTCGTTGCGCGGGTCGCCGGCCGTCAATCCTTGATTGCCGATCGCAATCCCATCTTGCACGGCGCGCTCAGCTACTGCCGCCGCGAAGTCCAGATGTGGCGGATCTCCATAGGCATTCAATCCCACTGCCAGTTGCTTCGGCGAATTCAACGACTTCTCGTAATCGAGCATGTCGAAAATATATTTCTGCCAAGTACGGTCGGAAAATCCCTGGTCTCCCAGGAAGTGCATGCACGCGGGATAAATTTCTCCTCCGGCACCCAATCCAAACCGAATGTAGCCGACGGCAGGATTTTTCCCAAACTTCTCGATGGTCGCGCTCATGAATGACTGGTAACTGTGCATGAATTCTGGATTCCAAAATACGGGTACGTGACCGAACGCGGGACACGTCACCGACGGCACCTTCTTGAAGACATACTCAGGCGTGGCGCTGTCCCCCTTTTGATAGGTCGTTGCCCAGATAATGAAATTCACGCGTTTCTTCGCGGCGATCCACGGTGCAATCTGGCGATCAACAGAAGACCAGTCATAGCGCGGGTTTGCGCCCGGCCCGCGGTCTACTTCTTTCCAGACGACGTAGAAATTCGCGCCGCAGATGGCGGGATTGTGCAGCAGGATATTCGTCTGCGCGTTGATCCTCGCTCCGGGAAATAGAATGACGAAGAGTCCGTGCGGCGCAGTGGGTACCTCGACGGTCGAAAGCGCTTCTGAGCACTTAGGGATCGAATCGCTCGAAGTTTTTTTCCCTGCAGGCGCACCAGGATTCTGTCCCGCAGCAAGCTGTCCTACAAAGATTCCCGCCGCAATCGCGATGTGAATCACCCACGTTCCCAACTGGCTCATAGCTCAATTCCTCAAGGCGATTCTACCCGCAGAGCCTCAAGCGTTTCAGTCGCACTTTGTCCGGTCGCCGTTACCGACTGGCTGGTCACGGTTTGAAAGTGGTATTACCACTATTACAGAAAGTGGATATTTAGAACTACCACTCGTTGAGGCACTCTCGTCGAGAGGCAATCTCTTCTTCACAAACTTCCTGCCACGATTCATATGCTTCTCAATGATCGCTAAGCGGTCTCCCAATCGTCTCTGCGCCATTTCGTTCTCAATTTAATTCGCCAGCCGTGAGCCTTTGTCGGTATATTTCCGAGTACCGCCGCTTTCATAGGAGCACCAATGAAATCCAAATGGCAGTTCCCAGTCCTCTTCGCTCTCGTTGCTTGCGCGTTTATTGTTTGCGCATCTGCCGCAGCGCAGGCTGGCGGAACGCAGTCGTCCTCTGCGCAGTGGACCGTCGTTTGGAGTGATGAGTTCAACGGTCCAAACGGATCAGCCGTTGACCCGTCTAAATGGGTCTCCGAAACCGGCGGCGGAGGCTGGGGCAATAACGAGCTCGAGTCTTATACCAATCGCACACAAAATGCCTACCAGCAGGATGGCAATCTCGTGATCAAAATTCTGCAGGAAAAAATCATCGGCGCCGACGGTATCGCCCGAAACTACACCTCAGCGCGCCTGAAAACCCTGGGTAAGTTCTCACAGACTTACGGACGCTTCGAGGCCCGCATCAAGATTCCACGCGGGCAGGGAATCTGGCCCGCATTCTGGATGATGGGCGACGATATCGAAAAAGCTGGCTGGCCCACCGGCGGCGAAATCGACATCATGGAGAACATCGGCAAAGAGCCCGCGCTGATTCACGGCACGATTCATGGCCCTGGCTATTCGGGCGAACACGGCATCAGCGCTTCTTGCGGTCTGCCAAAATCAGGTGAGGCTATTGCCGAAGACTTCCACATCTTTGCCGTCGAGTGGGAGCCGCATGTGATCCGCTTCTACATGGACGATCATCTATACGCAACCCGTACTCCCGCTGATCTTCCATCAGGAGCGAAATGGGTTTACGACCATCCGTTCTTCCTTCTGTTGAACGTGGCCGTGGGCGGGGACTGGCCTGGCAACCCGGACGCGACGACAGTGTTTCCGCAGACCATGCTGGTGGACTACGTGCGAGTGTATCGGGGCGCTGGTACAGGTGCGGCTGCGAAGCCGTGAAGCGTGCGATCTCCGAAGCAGTGCTCCTAGCGTGCTGAATGCAGCATCAAACACAAAGGCTCCCGGATACGGGAGGCCGTGTTTTTGATCCGTTTTCAACCTAGTTCGGACCAGTCCGTGCTCCGCCGCCCGACGGCGCCGGCGAGCCGGGGCTGCCATTACCTCCAGCTGTCGGGCCCGAGCCCGGCGTCCCTTGGGGGCCACCATTGCGAACGTGGTCATCATAGGCCGCTTGCCGTTCGGCCGTTGTCATCCCACGATTCTGCCCCCCGGCTGCGAAAGCGCGCTCTTTCCACATCCCAAATCGCTCCGCCGCCGCGTCGATGTCTGCCTTTGCGAGGTTCCGGTCGTCGGCGACATAATCCCGTGCTATATCGTAGTGATCCGCGAGATCGCGCTCCTTGTCGGCCTTGTCGTCGAGGAAGTGCTTGTAGAGTCCGTCGTCAATCTTCGCATTTAGTTTCTTTGCGTCCGCGGCGATCTGTTTCCAGTTGACGTGCTGGTCGTTTGCCACCTGCGACATTTTTTTGCCGGCCTTGAGCGCGGCCGCAATATCTTCCATCTTCGCGCCGCCTTTCACCAGTTGCTGCGCGAGGAACAACGACGCATAGTTGATCTGCATCGTTTGTCGTTGTTGCACAAGATCCGCGCGTTGGACTCCTAGCGTATCGGAAACCACGCGGCTTACGATGGCACGAGCTGTCGCGTCCCAGCCAATCGCGGCGACCTTATTCAGTTCCTTGGTGGCTTTATCCTCATCGTCGCCGAACGCCGCGATGGCCGCGACGAGAACCAGTAGAATCGCACTAGACCGCACGACGCTCTTCATACCAGTACCTCCACGCACGAATGGTATCCGAGACCGGACCGAAAGCAAAGCTGCTTTACAATCCGCGACAGACAGACGAATTCCGAGCCCAATATGGGGAAGAAAACGTTGCCGAGGGATTTACTTTGGTGCGAAAGGGGGGACTCGAACCCCCACGGTTTTACCCGCCAGATCCTAAGTCTGGTGCGTCTGCCAATTCCGCCACTTTCGCAATGACCGCGATCAATAGTTTACTTCGTTTGATTCCAGCGGGGAAGGCGTTCGATAGGAACTCCCAGAACAGTGTTGGATATTCAGAACAAGAATGACGCGCAGACACAAGACCATCCGCCATCGCCTTCTCAGAGCAAATACTACTGACCGCAACGGGTGTTGCGTCGGCCTCGCACCAGAGGCGCGGGGGAAAATCAGCAAACGAATTCGAATAGAGTTCCGCTACTGCATTTCGTTCAACTTCTGGTAGATCAACATGGCTACCAGCACCAGTAGAAATACACCAGAGCCGATGCTGAAAACGCGGACCGGAATCGTCAGCCGGTTCACCTTAGTTAACAGCTCCGTCTGCTCTTCCTGCATGTGGGAATTGGCCTCATCCAGAAACAGTTGGTCATCCTCGTGCATTGTGAGCGTGCTCTTGTAGATGAGGAGGATGATCAAACCAATTGCGAAAATCCCGAACACAACCATCACGGCAGTCAGCATAAGCCACCTCGGCAGGTTCCTACCCAGTACGGCTTCCCACTTCGTGGTGCAAGGCTCGCAGTACCCCGCACACAGTCCCGGGGGAGGCCCTAATCGAAACGATTATAGCCCCATTGGCAAGCCCCGGAGGCGAATTTATCCCTTTGTTCGGAATCGCGAAATCCTTATCGGGAGCTCCGAGTTGGGCATTTAACGTACGTTCCCAAAAGGCAGCCAAGTCATTGATGACTTAGTTACTTAGGCGGCCTGCCGCTTGCGATGGTGTTGGTAGCGTCTTGACCGATCGCACGGAATGTTTCAGCGGAGAGGCAACATGCTACGTCCCTACGATTGTGGATTCCGGCCCAGACAGACCCTCCGAACCAACGCAGTTACTGAGGCGACATCTGCGTCCAAGGATAAAATTCTCAAAATAAGGCCCTCTTAACGGAAACGCCTTTCCTGCAGAACGCGTATGGACACAGAAGTATCTCCCGCGCGGCAAGCTCGTGCCTACCACAGGCACGAACTCCGCACCTTGACCTACGTTACTCTCGACCAGGCGAACGGCGGCATCGTTCGAAACTTGACCCACGATGGCATGGGAGTGCAGGTGGTGGCCGCCGTGCGTCCTCGCCAGCAACTGCGCGTGCGATTTGAATTGCGCTATCCGCGGCTGCGTGTGGAAACCCGTGCCGAAGTTATGTGGGCCACTTTCTCGGGACAGTGTGGAATCCGATTTCTCGACCTGTCCCCGCGCACAATACGCCAGATCGATGAGTGGATATTCGGCAGCCTGCTCGAAGGCGCCTCGATGCATTCCGAACGGAATGGCCCCATGTTCGCAGAGGCCGGAGCAGGGGTATTGACGATGGCTGGGGCAGATGCGGTCGAGGAGGAAGAAGACGGCCTGATGGTCTCGGCAGCTCCGCGGAACGTAATTGCACTGCCTGTGAACGCCGAGCCAGAACAACCGGAGCGTCTGCTCGAAGACGATCTCGAAGCTGATCCGCAGTCGTCCGAACTCGATTGGCTTTCGCAACCGTTAACCGGCCGCAGTCTTATTTGGACCGTGAACACGCTCGTGGTAGTGGCAGCCCAGCTACTTTTCGCGCTCATCTTTCTTTCCGTCACTCGCGAACCCCCAAAGTGGCCGATCACGATGACGTTAGGAAGCGCAGTCATGGTGGCCGCGCTCTATTGGGGATTCTTCCGGGTGTTTGGAGGAGTAAGCCCTGGCACCAGGCTGGCACGGCTGGCCGAGTCTGATCTGGGGGACGGTGAAGAGGGCAGAGACACGCGCTTTCGATGAGCGTTGCTAGGTCTTAGGTGTTTAGGTCCTAGCTCAAGACCGAACGCCGAACACCCAATGCCTGACATGAACATCTGTCAGGTCAGTTCGCAAAATATTGTTGAGCTAGCCAAAGCTGCAGCGTCCGCTGCTGGCGTGCCGCGAGCTTCACAAAGCGGATTCCGACATTGCCGCGCTTATCCTGCCACGCGATTTCCGCCTGCGCCTTCAGCGCTGATCGGGCGCCTGGCAACTCGAATGAAACCTGCATTGCCTTGGCCGCTTCGACTGACTCATGCGTGTGAATCTGCATTCCGCCCTGGCTTACGTTGACCAGATATGCGTCCGCTGGTTTGCGGCCTTTGCAACTCAACGACACGGGAACTTCGAGCCCCGCGCGGTGATAGCGAAGCCGTCCGTCGAGAATCATGCTGCGCGCCGCGGAAAGCGTGCGCACCGCTTGTTCCACGGAAATGGGTTTCTCGAAAGCAAACAGGGCGCCGGTATCATCGAGGCTTCGATTGCATTGCGGACCGCCCATGATCACCAGCGGTACGGTTCGCGGCGCCTTTTCTGCATATTGCAATTCGCGCAGGAACTGGGAACTGCCGTTCAGATCGCAATCCACGATGAGGGCATCAACTTTTGATTTGCTGAGCCGGGTCATCGCCCGCTGTGGTTCGTCTTCGACAGCGACGTCCATGTGAAGACCGCCAAGGATGCACTCGAGAACACTAACTTCCTGCCAGTCGCGCGAAACCACCATCGAGGAAAGTGTCATGAGTTCACTCTAGCGATGTGCGTAACGAGGACGTAGATAACCAACGTAACGGCGGGACGTCAGACCTCGGACCTCAGATCCGGGACGACACACCGCGGCATGCGTAGAAACGTTGCTCGCGACGTCTTTGCCCGCGGGATATCGAACGGTTGGGTTTATGGATGGCACCGGCAGAGAGTTAGCAAGCTACATCTCTGCGACTGGCTGAGGTCTAGGGGCCGAGGTCTGACGCATAGCTGTTCCGGTACCACTCCACCGTGCGCCGAAGGCCTTCTTCGAAGTCAACGATGGGCTTGTAACCTATGCCCGCCTCCGCTTTCGAGATGTCTGCCAGCGAGTGCTTAATGTCGCCGCCGCGTTCCGCTTCGTACTTGGGCTGTCCGGAGTACGCAGTCAGGCCCTGTAGCAACTTAAACGTTTCGTTCAGCGTGACGCGGCGACCGGTGGCTACGTTGAAGACCTGTCCTGCCGCCTTCGCTGCAGGCGCGGTGCAAGCCAGCAGGTTCGCCGAGACTGCATTGTCGATGTAGGTGAAGTCGCGGCTCTGTTCACCGTCGCCGTAAATCGCCGGCTGCTGGCCGCGCAGCATCAGCGTGATGAACTTCGCCAGCACGCCGGAATAGGGCGATGACGGATCCTGCCGCGGTCCGAAGATGTTGAAGTAGCGCAGGGCCACGGTTTCAAGCCCATAGCAGCGGTAAAACGAAATCATGTACTGTTCGCTTGCCAGCTTGGCGACGGCGTAGGGCGATATGGGATCGGGTTTCATCGCCTCATGCTTGGGCAGCGTCGGCGTGTCGCCGTAGGCCGAGGACGACGCTGCATACACCACGCGCCTTACCTTTGCATCGCGCGCCGCGACCAGCACGTTGACCGTACCGTCAATGTTCGCGCGATTGCTGCCCAAGGGATCGAGAACCGATTTTGGCACGGATGGAATCGCTGCCTGATGCAGCACGAAATCGACTCCGGCGCATGCTTTGTGCATCGCGTCGAGGTCGAGGATGTCGGCTTCGCGGAAATCAATGCGGTCGAGAATTTCTGCGATGTTCTCGCGTCTGCCGGTTGCGAAGTTATCGACGCCACGCACTTGCTCGCCGCGCGCCAGCAGCGCCCGAGCCAACGATGATCCAATGAAGCCGCCAATGCCTGTGATGAGATAGAGAGCCATGCTTCTTCATCATAGCGAATGAAAGAGTTTTCGTGCCGGAGGGGCGAATTTAGGAAGCGTTTCTGCCAGCGATGCGGCAGTGGACGACTGGGGGTGGCCTGCTAGCGCATCGTATCAGCCGCCTGGCTCTTCTGCAGAACTCGCAAGAAATCTTCACGTGTGAGCATGTGGTGGCATTCGAAAAACTCGACCAATGCCTTGACCGCGGCTTTCGCGTCATCGATCGGAGGCACGGCATCCAGTGGGCCACAGGAGGGCAGCGCCGGCGCGATCCCCGGACCCATGATGACGGACGGTCGCGAAATGGTGCCCAGCAATTCTTTCAGCCTGACGCGTTCTTCTTCCGTCATGGGCGCGAACGCGATCCCCATGCCGAGGTAGGGATAGCTGACACGCACCGTACCTTTGGTTTCGGCGGTCATTCCGTTGGCAGTCAATTTCATGTACAGCACACTACCCACGGGATAAGTAGCCTGCGCTTCTACATAGCAGCCATGCAGGCTGACGTCGGTAAATGTTGCCCATGTCCGTACGTCGTGGCCGTTCTCGCGCATCTCGGCGCTGCCTTCGCACTTGTAGCGCTGGCTGCGCCGCTTTTCCGCGCCTGTGAATCGTGATTGCGTGGCCGAACTTCCCGGTTCGTCCGCGTCCGGGCGCTGCTCAGGAATTGGCTCCCGTGCCGGCGCTGCCGCACTCGCGGAGGGTGGTACCGCCGTTTTCTTCAATGCCATCAGATAAGCGATGGCGTCATTGTTTTCCTGTGCCATAGAATCTCGAAGTGGACAAACGTTCCGTTTGATCGAAAGCTAGTCCCGGCTCGGCTCATGGAATTCAGACGGGCCAGAACTCTGCAGTCAATATCGGGAGAACGCCGCTCGAAGATTAGGCAATAAAGTTGGGAGAGTCTTGGTGAGAGTTTCCTAATACTCAGTCGCGCTCGATGGCGTCTCAGCCGCTGGCATCTGTTGGGCTGCCTGTCGAATGCGCTTCCACAGTTCTTCGCGTCCCGCGCCCGTCTTGGCCGAGAAGGGAAGCAGTTGGGCAGCGGGATACTCTTCGGTCAAAGTTCGCAAGGAGTTATTCAGTTGATTGTTCGAAAGCCTGTCGCTCTTGGTCGCGACCAGCAATATTTCTCGGCCTGACGCGCTTAGGAAATCGAGCAACTGCCGGTCGCGCGGCTGTGGCGGAACGTTTGAATCCACCAGTGCGACGCACAGCGCCAGCGTGGGACGCTCGTTAAGATAAGGCTCAATGAACTTCGGCCACTCTTGCGAAATCTCGCGCGAAATCTTGGCATACCCGTAACCGGGTAGGTCGGCGAAGATCAGTTCTGGGTGCGGCTTTCCGGGCCAGCGAATCTCGAAAAAATTGATGCTGCGGGTGCGGCCGGGAGTGGAACTAGTGCGTGCCAGTTTGGTGCCCACAAGAGAATTGATCACGCTCGACTTGCCGACATTGGAACGGCCGAGGAATGCGACCTCTGGCAGGCTGGGAGCAGGAAAGTGCGCGGCATCGGTGGCCGCCGCCAGAAATCGCGAGAGAACCCTCATGCCCCAGTTTGCAACGGTGGGCGCGCGGTTGGCAAGGGACGAACCCTCTAGCGAGAATCCCGCTCTTTGCGACGGCGGACGATGGTTTGGCCGATTCCAACGATCACAAAACCAATTCCGAGAATCAACCTAAAGAAGGCCCAAATCCCAGACGGCCCCGCCGGAGGGTTATAGCCATCAATCCGCAAGGCGACGAGTTCGGCCACGGCGAGCGCAATCAAGACCGCAATGATTCCCAGGCCAATTCGCAGCGGCAGCGAGTCGCGAAACCGGAGTCGAGTTGGGGCCATAGTGAAACTCTAGATTACCGCCAAGGACTTCAGTCGCGAAGAGAACCGACGTAACTGGGCGCATGCCGGTGGTGCGCCCGGCGAGTGAACTCTGCGGGCGCGGAGCCGATTGAGTTCGTAGCGGCAGATGAAAGGAGCCGCAGGGAGATGGTTATGGACGTCAGCCGGAAGAGCACCCTCGCCATGCATACGCTGTTACTGTGCGCGGACGTTCAGTTTCTGGGCACGACCCGGTCCGTTCTGAACCAACTGCAGGTGACCCCGAAGATTGCCGGCGACTGCGACGCGGCGCTGGACTTGATTCAGGCACATGAGTTCGAAGTCATCATCGTGGACTGGCGTGAGATCGACGATCTGGCGGAATTCCTTGGCGGCGTTCGCAACTCGAAGTTGAACCAGAGTTGTGTTCTGGTCGCAATCGTGCGCGACCTGCTCGATCTCCGCCAGGCCTTTGCTGCGGGAGTGCATTTCCTTATTCACAAGCCCGCGTCAGTGGTCCAGATCGAGCGCTGCCTGCGCGCCGCATATTGCGCAACGGTGGCCATGCGCCGCAAGCAGCACCGAGAACCGGTCAATGTTCTCGCGGCAGTCCGTACCCGAACGCAGCCCTTCGCCGAGGCGACGATTCTAAACCTGAGTGAGGGCGGCGTCGGTCTTAGGAGCAGCCCGGACGACGAAATCACGGGAGTGCAGCTGAGCGTGGGCGAGGAAGTAGATCTGCGGTTTCCTCTACCGGATACCGGCGACATTGTCCACGCCACCGGAACGGTCGTTTGGACAACTGCCAGCCATTGCGGAATCCGCTTCACCTACATCCCCGACCCCGAACGCCTTTTCTTTGAGCAGTGGCTAACGGAATGCGTCGAGCGTTCGCTCACGGAGCTATGCGACCGTATCCGTATGGCCTGCGCGTAGCGAAGAAATTCCCTCGAAAGCAAAAACGGCCCGTTTGAGCGGGCCGTTTGCTTAATCAAAGTGCACTACCTTACTGATGGGTCGTAGGAGCTTCTGCGGTGCCAGAGGTCAGCGGTGGTGCGATCGTCTGCGTCGCTTCTTCCTCGATCTTTGGTAGCGGCGATTCCAGCGCGATCTGTAGCACTTGGTCCATCGTGTCGACAAAATGCAGCTTCATGGCGGTGCGCAGGTTCTCGGGAACCTCGGCCACATCCTTCTCGTTGTCCTTCGGCAGGATCACTTCAAACAGCCCAGCGCGGTGCGCCGCCAGCAGTTTCTCTTTGAGTCCGCCGATCGGCAGAACCTTACCGCGTAAAGTGATCTCGCCGGTCATAGCCAGATCGCGGCGAACGGGAATCTTGCTGAGTGCGGATGATATCGCGGTCGCAATCGTGATTCCCGCCGAGGGCCCGTCTTTCGGGATGGCACCTTCGGGAACGTGCACGTGCAGATCGAGATTGCGATAGAAGTCGCGCGTCAAGCCGAGTCGGTGAGCCCGCGAACGCACATAGGACATAGCCGCCTGTGCCGACTCCTGCATCACGTCGCCGAGCTTTCCGGTCAGCGTGAGCTTGCCTTTGCCGTCGACCACGCTCGCTTCGGTGCTTAGGATCGAGCCGCCAACTTCGGTCCACGCGAGGCCTGTCACTAAGCCGATTTCGGACTTTTCGTGCGCCAGCGTGTCGCGGAACTTGATTACGCCCAGGAAGTCGTTGACGTTCTCTCCGGTAATGGTGACGTTGTAGTTCTCGCCTTCTTTAACGACCTTGCGCGCAACTTTGCGGCAAACGTTGCCGATCTCGCGCTCGAGGTTGCGCACTCCCGCCTCGCGAGTGTAGGAGCGGATGAGTCCCGTGATGGCTTCGTCGGTGAACCTAATGTTCTTCTCCGACAAGCCCGCCGCGAGCATCTGCTTCTTCACCAGGAACTGCTTGGCGATTTCGACTTTTTCCTGCTCGGTGTAGCCGTGCAGCCGGAGCACTTCCATGCGGTCTTGCAGCGCCGCCGGGATGGTGTGCATCACGTTGGCGGTGGCCACGAAGAAGACTTGCGACAGATCGTATTCCACGTCGAGGTAGTGGTCGACGAACATGAAGTTCTGTTCCGGATCGAGCACCTCGAGCAGTGCGGCTGATGGATCGCCGCGGAAATCCATGGACATCTTGTCGACTTCATCGAGCATGAAGACCGGATTCTTGGTGCCGGCCTTCTTCATCATCTGAATGATCTGGCCGGGCAGCGCTCCAATGTAAGTGCGCCGGTGGCCACGAATTTCGGCCTCATCGCGCACTCCACCGAGCGACATGCGGACAAACTTGCGTCCAGTAGCCTTGGCGATCGACATGCCCAGAGATGTCTTGCCCACGCCCGGAGGTCCAACGAAGCACAGGATCGAGCCCTTGGGATTCTTGACCAACTGGCGCACGGCGAGAAATTCAAGGATGCGCTCCTTGATCTTTTCCAGGCCGTAGTGATCTTCGTTCAGAACTTTTTCGGCGCGAGAGATATTCCGGATTTCCTTCGAGCGCTTTTTCCACGGCACGGCCAGCAACCAGTCGAGGTAGTTGCGCGAAACCGTCGACTCGGCCGACATGGGCGGCATGGCTTCCAATTTTTTCAGTTCCTGCAGGGCTTTGTCTTTGACTTCTTTCGTCATACCGGCGGATTCGATCTTCTTCTTCAGTTCGTCGAACTCGCTCTTCTCGCCGCGGCCCAATTCTTTCTGGATGGCCTTGATCTTCTCGTTGAGGTAGTACTCTTTCTGCGCCTTCTCCATCTGGCGCTTCACGCGCGACTGGATGGTGCGGTCCACGTTCAGCTTTTCGATCTCGATGTCGAGGACGTCAGCGATGCGCGTGAGTCGCTCGGCCGGATCGAAGATCTCGAGTAGTTCCTGCTTCTCTTCGATCGAAAGCTGCAGGTTGGCGGAGATCACGTCAGTGAGCTTCGCCGGATCTTCCATACGCACAGCGGAAATCATGGTCTCGTAATTCAGCGCCTGGCAAAGCTTCACGTACTGCTCGAAGAGGGAAGTGACGCGCTGCATGCTGGCTTCGAGCGTTTGGTTGGTCTCGGCGGCATAACGCGCCACTCGAACCGTAGCTTGCATGAAGCCTTCGGTGTCGACCACCTGCAGAATCTTGCCGCGTTCAATGCCCTCGACCAATACCTTGATATTACCGTCGGGCAGCTTCAGGCTCTGCACGATGTTGACGATCGTACCTACCTGGTAGATTTCAGCGGCCTTGGGTTCGTCGATGGAGGCGTCGTGCTGTGTGGCGAGGAATATTTTCTTGTCCGCCGCCAGCGCCTCTTCAAGGGCGCGCACACTCGATTCGCGGCCCACCACGAACGGCGTCATCATGAAGGGGAAGATGACCACGTCCCGAATGGGCATCATGGGCAACTTCCTGGATTCAAACTTTTCCTTGGATGTGGTCACTGAGTCTCCCTGGGAAATACAAATAAGCCGAACGCCAACCAGAACCTACCCGATTCTACATCGCCGCGCCGCCGTTGACATGGCCCTAGTGGACCATACGGTCGTTTGTCTCCAGTCGTTGGTCGGTACCGGAAAAGCCCGGCTACCCCGTCGGCTATAGAAAAAACGACCAACAGCGAATACTTACCCAGCCTTCTCCATTACCGTGGCGAATGAAGCGCTGCGCTTCTCCACCATCTCTTTTGTGACTTCGAATTCTTTTAACTTTTTCTGACTCGGTAAGTTAAACATCAGGTCGAGCATAAGTTCTTCGAGAATCATTCGCAGACCGCGGGCTCCCACCTTGCGTGCCATGGCTTGGCGCGCGATGGCGCGCAGGGCCTCGTCGTTGAACTTCAGCCGAACATTCTCGAACTCAAACAACCGCTGGTACTGCTTCACGATGGCATTTTTCGGGCGGGTCAATATCTCGATGAGCGCGAACTCGTCGAGATCTTCCAGCATACCCACCACTGGCAGGCGTCCTACAAATTCGGGGATCAGGCCGAACTTGATCAGGTCTTCCGGTTGAATTTCGCTCAACAGCTCCTGGCTGCGCTTTTTCGACTGGAGGACGTCTTCTTTTTCGGCATCTTCCCCGGTGCGGAAGCCGAGAGATTTCTTGCCGATTCTGCGGGAGATGATCTTGTCGAGTCCGACGAAGGCCCCGCCGCAGATAAAGAGGATATTGGTCGTGTCGACCGGCGTAAATTCCTGGTGCGGATGCTTGCGTCCGCCCTGCGGAGGGACGTTCGCGATCGTGCCTTCCAGAATCTTCAACAGCGCTTGCTGCACGCCCTCGCCGGAAACATCGCGGGTGATCGAGGGATTTTCATCCTTCCGCCCGATCTTATCGACTTCATCGATATAGATAATGCCGGTCTGGGTGCGGCTCACGTCGCCGTCGGCCGCCTGCAACAGTTTCAGGATGATGTTCTCAACGTCCTCGCCCACGTAACCGGCTTCGGTTAGCGTGGTCGCGTCGACTATAGCGAAGGGAACATCCAGCATTCGAGCCAGAGTCTGCGCCAGCAGCGTCTTGCCCGTTCCGGTCGGCCCGATCAGCATGATGTTCGACTTAGCCAGTTCGACCCCGTCGCCCGTCTTCTGCCGGTTCATGAAGATGCGCTTGTAATGGTTGTAGACGGCGACCGCCAGCTTCTTCTTGGTCTGCTCCTGCCCAATTACGTACTCATCGAGGAAGGTCTTTACTTCCTGAGGCTTGGGCAGTTGATTGGGAGTGCTGGTCTGGGGAGTGGCGGTGCGGTCGTCTTCGAGGATCGAATTGCAGACCGCGACGCACTCGTCGCAAATATAGGCGCGGGGATAATCGCTGGGCGATGAGATCAGCTTGGCGACCGCGTCCTGCGATTTGTGGCAGAACGAGCAGCGCAGAATCTCGTCGGTTCCCGACTTGTTTTTCACTCGGTTTTACTCCTTCACCGTCCGACAGCTTAATCGGGATCCCAGCGTCCTTCGGTCCGTTCTTCCGTTGCGCTTTTCCCTGCCCAACTTTCGTCAGGCGCGAAGGCCGATCATACCGCTTTTGCCGTCTTGTAGATGATATCGTCTATGATTCCATATTCCTTAGCTTGCTGCGCGTTCATAATGAAGTCGCGCTCGACATCCTTTTCTACCTTGTCCAGTTTCTGTCCGCTGTGCTTCGAGAGTAACTGGTTAGTAATCTCGCGCATGCGCAGAATCTCCCGGGCGTGGATGTCAATGTCGGTAGCTTGTCCCGACAAACCTCCCATCGAGGGCTGATGTATTAGAATCCTCGAATTCGGAAGTGCCAATCTCTTTTTCGGTTCGCCTGATGCCAAAAGTAACGCTGCCATCGATGCCGCTTGGCCGACGCACAATGTCATCACATCGTTCTTCACATATTGGATGGTGTCGTAAATCGCCATGCCAGCCGTGATCGAACCTCCGGGAGAGTTGATGTAAAGCTGTATGTCTTTCTCCGGATCTTCCTGAGCGAGAAACAACATTTGGGCGATCACCAGGTTGGCGATGTTGTCGTCAATCGGCGTACCGATGAAAATAATGTTGTCGCGAAGCAGACGGGAATAAATGTCGTAGGCGCGTTCGCCCCGCCCGGTCTGCTCGATAACCATAGGGACCAGCATCATTTGCGGGTCTTTTTTCTGCCAATCATTTGAGTTCACGTTCACCTGCCACACTCCGCCCCGTAACCACGTCTTATCTGCCACGGGAGGATCGAAAGTGGTCCGCGTTCTTGCGAGTTACGCGGACTGGTGATACAGAAAATCGAGGGTCTTTTCGCTGCGGATTCTGTTCCGGATTCTATCGAGGCCCCCATCTTGTGTCAAACGAGCGCGGACCGCTTCGGAAGTTTGTTTTGATTGATGAGCCAGCGCCTCAATCTCGTGATTCAATTCCTCATCGCCGACGTCAATTTTTTCCAACTCCGCAATGCGTTCCAGTAACAACGACGACTTTACATCATGCACAGCCTGGTCTCGCTGGCCCACCCGCAACCGGGGCAGGTCCATCTTTTTCATGTCTTCCATCTTCATGCCCTGCGCCGCCAGTGCGCGCAGACCACGCTCCAGGCGTAGATCAATTTGCCGGTCTACCAGTGACTCCGGCACTTCAAAATCGTTACGTTTAACAAGCTCGGCTACGAGCTTGTCTTTGGCTGCGTGCTCGGCCTCGTGCTTGCGCTCCGCATGCATGTTCTCTCGAATCTGCTTGCGAACTTCATCGAGGCTAGTGAACTCTCCCAGCTCTTTCGCAAACTCGTCGGTCAATGCGGGGAGGTTCTTCTGCTTGATCGCTTTTACCTTCACCGTGTAGACGAACGTCTTGCCGGCCAGACGCTTGTCGGAGGTGTCCTCGGGATAGACCACTTCGAACTCGCGCTCGTCTCCCGCGTTGGCCCCGCGCAGGTTCTCGGTGAACTCGGGAACCGTGTTCTTGCCGCCGATCTCGACCAGCACTTCATCCATATGTACGGGGTTGGGCGCGCCATCCTCGGGCTTGTCCTTTGGCTTGCCATCCATCGAGGCCTGGGCAAAATCGCCGTCGGCCAACGGACGTCCCTCGATCGAAGTGAATGTGGCATGTTGCTCGCGCACGCTGTTCAGCGCTTCTTCGACTTCTTCGTCTTTTACCGCAATCTCGGGATGGTCGGCGCGCAGTTCTTTATAGCCCTCGACTTTGATCTCGGGCATGATCTCGAAGCTAGCCTTGAAGCGAAGGGGCTCGCCCTCATGAATGTGCAGGTCCCTGACCTGAGGTTGCGACACGGGAATCAGCCCCAGCCGTTCGGCCTCCTTGCGGAAGTAGCGCGGGACGAGCGCTTCAACGACGTCGCTCTTCAGATCTTCCTTGAAACGCTGCTTAATGATGGACGCTGGCACGTGTCCGGCGCGGAAGCCGGGCAGCCGCGCCACCTTCTGATATTTCTGAATAATCGTCTCGGTTTCGCGGGCGACTTCTTCCGCCGGGATCTCAACCGAAATCTCGCGCTTGACGCCATCGTTCTTCTTCGCGTCGTTATTAGTTTCAACTGTTTCTGTGGGACTCACGTTAACCCTTTCGGCGTACTCCGCAACTTCTGGCTGGACCGAGGTCCTCTTGAGCAGGAAGACCCGGCTCGATTCACACAAGGTTAATCTTGAGTGTAAAGACTGAGAGAGAGTAGCGTCAAACGATGAGCGAGGATAAGGGGATTAGAGCCGTTAGTCTCATGCCCAAATGCGGAATTCTGTGCCAAAGGATCGGAGGAGACGTTGCACGCAGCGTCTCCTCCGTCGTGTTTTGAATCCAAAAATCGGCGGCGGATGCCAACCTTGAATGAAGAAGGGCCGAGTCCCCCGCGATTGGGGGAATGCGGCCGCCATTTGAAATTAGCAGCGGCCGCAAACTGGCATCCGATCAGGGCGTCACTGTAAAGGTCCCGGTGCTCATCGTGCTCCCTCCGGGAGTCGTCACGCCAATTTTCCCGCTCTTCGCCCCAGCCGGCACCGCGAACGTGAGTTTCGAGTCGGAGTTCACGGTGTACGAAGTCACAGCGACTCCGCCCACAGTGATCTTCGCAGTCTGGATCAGCCCTGTTCCCGTCAGAACGATCGGATCGCCCACCTTCCCGCTGGTCGGCGAGAAACTGATGAGTTTGGGGGGAACCTTGAATATTTTGCTGCTGATAAGCGTCCCGGATCCCGTAGTCACGGTAACGAATCCAGTTTCGCCCGAGGGAACTGTTGCCGTCATAAAGGTGTTCGATAGTACGTGGAAAGACGCGGCCGTTCCGTTGAACTTTACGCTGCTGGCCGTGCTGAACCCCTTTCCTAAGATTCCCAGGGTGCTACCGACCGCGCCGCTCGGACTGGTTAACAACGCGAAAGCAGGAAGGCCGTCGCTAAAGCCATAGACAACTCCGTCTCCTGGCGCGCCGCCTCTCTTCGTTAGTCCAAAAAACTCTCCGCTCGTGTGTTGCATCGGCGTCGCATAGGCGCCACTGCCGGTAGTCGAATCGAAGTTATAAAGAACCGAGTACGCTCCTGAAGTTGTGATCTGGAAAATCACACCGACTCCATTGGTGCCTCCCCAGATCGTTGCGCCGTAAAGGTTCCCATCGCTCCCGGCAATTAGCCCGGCAAAGGCTTGGTAGCCGAGCGCGAGTTGATTCACGTGGTCAAAGTTGAACACCACGGTGTAGGTTCCGGTGGGCGTAATTCGGAAAATGACTCCATCATTGGCGCTGCCTCCGGCCGAGGTCGTGCCATAGAGATTTCCGTCGGCCCCCTGGACGAGTCCTCCAATTGGGAAATCGCCGCGCGGGCCGTCGAAGTTGAAAAGCGTTGTCGAGGTTACGCCCGTTACCTTGTAGATCGTGCCGAGGGTATTGGTCCCAGCGAACTCAGTGACTCCGTAGTAGGAGCCGTTTGTTGCCAGTAGGAGCGGGCCGAAGGATTCGCTCGGGATGGTTGCGATTCTTGTGACAACGCCGGCCGCGGACACCTTAAACACGATGCCGGGATGGCTTGTGCCGTAGAGTTGACCGTCCGGTCCAACGATAAGCGCTGCTACCGGAAAACCGCCGTCGGTCGTGGAATTGCCGGAAAAATCGTGGAGCACCGTCAGCACTCCAGCCGGAGTGATCTTGAAGATGTTTCCGAATCCGTTGGCGCCGCCCTCTTCAGTAGTTCCGTAGAGATTTCCATCCAGGCCCAGCACGAGCCCGCCAACCGGGGTGCTGCCGTGGACCGTGTCGAAGCTGAACAGTTGGGTCAGCGTCCCGGTCGGCGTGATCTTGAAAATTGACCCGATATTGTTGGCGCCTCCGGCTGAGGTAATGCCGTATAAGTTTCCGTCCCGGCCCTGGGCCATTACCGAAGGGTGCTGCGGGCAGCATCCCCCCGGTTTTCCAGTGAATTCGTAAAGATCGGCATAGGTTTGCGCGTTGAGAGCTCCGGCGCACAGAGCGAAAAGCAGAAGGAGCACTCCGAAGGTGGCTTGGCGGAAAACTCTAAAAGCCACCGCGCTGCAAATTCTTGCCGAATACATCGTTAGGTTTTTCATGTCGGTTCTCTCATTCGTCTGGGAATAGCTTGGGCAGTTACCTGGGGGCGGGCTTCTTTCCTTAATACTTAAGAACGAAAAATCGAAACAGAATGGCTCATGCCCGGCGAAATTGCACCATCTTTCTTTTCGGGAAGGCTCCAAAACGCCCGCCCGGCCGCAGAAGTCGCTCAAACTGAAGCTCTGTGCACGATGTGGTCTAATGACTCCATGGACTGGCTAGCCGTTCTAAACAAAGAGGTTGTCGCCTGTACGCGCTGCCCGCGGCTTGTGACTTATCGAGAGCAGATCGCCCGCGACAAGCGGCGGGCTTACCGAGATTGGGAATATTGGGGTAAGCCCGTGCCTGGATTCGGTGACCCGCACGCGCGAGTCCTCATTATGGGCCTGGCCCCGGGCGCGCATGGTTCGAACCGCACGGGGCGTCCCTTTACCGGCGATGCTTCCGGGAACTTCATGTATCCGGTTCTGCATGAAACCGGATTCGCCAGCCAGTCGCATTGCACCGATCGCAACGACGGCATGACACTGAAGGATCTCTATATCACCGCGGCCGTCCGCTGCGCTCCGCCAGACAACAAGCCGCTTCCACAGGAACTCGTCGAGTGCTCGCACTTTCTCGATCGCGAAATCGCAGGATTAGAAAACGCAAAGGTTGTCGTTGCTTTGGGCAAAATCGGATTCGACGCCTATCTGAACTATGTGAAGCGGCGCGGGATGCTTGCCAGCAAGAAAGCCTATGTCTTCAAACACGGCGCCAGTTACCGGTTACCCGACGGTAAGGTGTTGCTCGCCTCGTATCATCCGTCGAATCAGAACACGCAGACCGGCAAGTTGACGCGGGAAATGTTTGTGAAAATCTTTCAAGAGGCGGCAAAACTTGCCGATAGGTAATATGAAGCGCCGCTTGGCCGGATCGCTCGACTCTCCCCTTTATAGGGGTTACAGCCTAAAAGCAGGGTCACGAACCGGAGCGGCGCTTTTTTAGTTTGTGTGGGGCGGACAAGAGTGTCCGCCCCACCACGATGATCTACCTTAGTTTCGTGACCGTCACTTCAAGCTGAAACTGGCGCTTGGAGTTTGGATCGTCTGCGCTGCCAAGGACAATCGTCTTCGCCAACGGCAACAGGACACTGCCACCCATTTTGACCTGCCGAACGATCGGATGTAATTCGCGCTTTTCCAGCGTGGGCTCGGGCGGGGCTAAGCTGCTGATGTCTGCTCGCACCACCAGTTCAGTCTGTCCCCTTGTTTCCGAGAGCCTTGCGGAGATGTTCGTCCCCACATCCAGGTATTGAAACTCGCCTTCCTTCCCGGTTTCGACTGGCACCCGCGTGCCAATCTTGATTTCGTTCGACTCGTTGGTGGTCAGATTCATAGAATGCTGGCGAGAGTTGATCTTCTTTCCATCCTCCAATTCATTGATCGAGAATTCGAGGCGATAAGCCTCCTCCGGCGGTCTTGCCGCTTTCGCCGCCTCCTCTGTTCCTTCCGGATGTGGTTTAGGTGGGGTTCCTCCCTCTTGTGCGACGGCATGACCAGTTCCGGAAAGAATGGCCCAGCCCAAAATCAGTGCCAGCCCGAAGGTTTGGTTTCTCAGCATTTTCAAATCTCCTATCTGTTTGTAGTTTCCTGGTTTCCGCGATCCACAGAGCCGGTGGGAGTCTGTGGCTCACCGATCAGTTTCATTCGATCCCGTTCGGTTTCCTCATTCGCGACACGCGCAATCAGCACTGCCTCAGCGTGGAATTGTGCGACATAGCCCGCCAGGATTTTTTCCTGGTCGCTCAATGGCTGGGGCGAGGGGAACTGATCGAGTTTGGGCTCGGCTGCGGCCAGAGTATGCGAAGGCCGGTCAGCATGGTTCGTCGGGCGCGGCGTGAGCGGGCGAACGTCGTGGTCTGGAGCATTCGAGACAACGTGCGTCTCGGGCGCAGGATGTGTTTCGAGCGCCGGATGATTCGCAATCACTGGAGGCGTTGGTCTTTCCGATCTCCAGGCCAACGCCACCGCGAGAACGAGTACGGCAGCGACTGCGGCTGCTAGAGTCCATCGCCACGACGCGTGCATCGACGATTGCGCGGGAGCGGTTCGCAGGTTGGCCAGAATTCGCTGTTCGAGTCCGGCTCGCGGTTCGACTGGGGCGTACTTGGCCAGCGCGGCATCGAGTTCGCGATCGAGATCGTCCTGATTATTTGTCATGATTCGCACCTACTTCCTGACACTCACTCCTCCGGTGATTTGCGCCGACAATTTCTCTTTCAAAATCTGCCGCGCGCGGAAAACTCGCGATCGTACTGCGGCTTCGTTGATGCCGAGCGTCGCCGCAACTTCTCGCGGCGACATTTCTTCGAGCGTCGACAGAATCAGCGGCTCGCGCAGTTTGTCCGGCAATGCTCCGATCAATCGTTCCAGCGTTGCGCTCGACTGGGCGCCTTGCATTGTCTCGTCCGCGGGTGCGTCGGAGGATGCGACTTCTGCAACCGGCCGCTCGGGATCCTCCAACGCGATCTCGCGCTTGCGGCCTTGTTGCTTATTGCGGTCCACGGCGACACGCCATGCGATCCTCGCGAGCCAGGTCTTTGCATTTTCGACCGTCGCGAGCTTCGAGCTGTAGCGGAGCACGCGCAGGAACGTTTCCTGTGTGGCGTCCTCCGCGTCGTGATGGCGACGGAGTACCGCATATGCGATGCGGTAAACCAGGCGCGAATGCTCGTGAACCAACCCCTCGAGCACCTCATCGCGGCTGCGGTCTCGACAGCGCCCTTCATCGTGGTCAGCCGTTGTCGCTCCGCTCAGAATTGCTTCTCCCGCCACCACTTGTCTGCCCTCAAGCATGAAGACCGTCCCGGGGCCCGATTTGTTCAGGAAATTCTTAGGGAGAACGACGTGAGGCGGAAGGCTTGCATCGCAAACGAACTGGCCACGGGTGAGGACAACAGGTTCCTCCTCCTTCGTTGGGCTCAGGGTTGGAATGACAAAACTGTTTGGGATTTACAACTGGGTGATGGCGACTGGTACTGGGGCAACTGGGGGTCTAGAAGCCGATCATGACTGGTTCGGGTTCGAGGCATACGCCCCAGATTTCTTCAACACGCTGCTGGATTTGATCTTTCAATGCGAGCACTTCGGCTGCGCTAGCTCCGCCATGATTCACAATGGCCAGCGCGTGCTTGCTCGAAATGCCAACGTGGCCGAAGCCGTAGCCGCGGGCGAATCCGGACTTCTCCACTAACCACGCCGCGGAAACCTTCTTGCTCTTTTCTAGCGCGGGGTAGCTTGGAACCGAGAACCCCTTGGCCACGGCTCGCTTACGCAAATCTTCATGCTGCTCGGCCGTAAGCACCGGATTCTTGAAGAACGATCCAGCACTCTGACAATCTGGATCGCCTGCCACCAGCAGCATTCCTTTTAACGCGCGGATGTGTCGCACTGCTTCGCGCGTTTCGGCAAGATTGGGCGCTGTCTCGCGGCCTTCGAAGTGACGTTTCAAATCGGCGTAGCTGATGCGCGGTTCGCCGCCGGGGGCAAGCGCGTAGACGACCCGCAGGATCACGAACCTCCCGCGTTCGCTCGTATTAAAAATGCTCGAGCGATACGTGAAGCCGCAGGCCTCACGGCACAACTCGCGGACCTGGCCGTCTTTGAGGTCGAATACCTCGACTGAGTCGATCGTCTCCGCGACTTCCTGTCCGTAGGCGCCCACATTTTGCACTGGTGTACCGCCGACGCTGCCCGGGATGCCGCTCAGACACTCGACCCCCGCGCATTGCGCCAGGATCGCGTGTGAGACGAATCGGTCCCAGGATTCTCCCGCGCCCACGTCGAAGAGGACGCGGCCTTCGTCGTCGTACCCCGGGCGTCGCTCGATGCCCTGAATCGCAATTTTCAAAACGAGGCCGGGCCATCCAGAATCGGCGACCACCAGGTTGCTGCCGCCTCCGAGAACAAAGAGCGGCAAGTCCTTCGATCGCGCGAATGCGATGGCCTCCTGCACTTCGCTCACTGACTTTGCTTCGACAAGGTAACGCGCGGGCCCGCCGATGCGGAAGGTCGTCAACGGCGCCAGCGGAATGTTTTCTTGAAGCAGCATGGGACGCTTTCAATATACACAGCCGGTGGCACCGCGATCTCACGCTACAATGGAGTTACATCAACGAGGAGAATCAAAACCGATGCCGATGTATCCCGAAATTATGGTTGTCCCGATGCGCGAGGAACTGACACGGTTGGGAATAGCGGAACTGCGCAACGCCGAGGAAGTGGACCAGGCAGTCAAGAACCCGGGCACGACGATGGTGGTCGTGAACTCGATATGCGGATGCGCCGCAGGCCGCATGCGTCCCGCG
>Ga0070714_100000529_pt1 | contig 27614 bp, 26 predicted proteins | sample LARL83metaG_FD_65450 | JGI IMG/M metagenome (GOLD analysis project Ga0070714, IMG submission 65450) | Corn, switchgrass and miscanthus rhizosphere microbial communities from Kellogg Biological Station, Michigan, USA - LAR L8-3 metaG | ecosystem: Host-associated > Plants > Roots > Rhizosphere ... | reverse complement strand
GGAGAGCACTGAGTCGGCCAAGCGCACTGATCAGGCGAAGAGCCATGAGCCGGCCGAGAGCCGCGAGCCCGTGAAGAGCCATGGGCCGGCGGAGAGCCACGAGCCTGCGAAGAGCCGCGAGCCGGCCAAGGACCGCGAGCCCGCGAAGAGCCGCGAGACGGCCCGCGCCAGCGAGCCATCCCGCACCCGCCCGCCCTCCGCGCCGCGTGAGCCCTCCCGGAACCGGCCCTCCAGTTCTGGCCGCGCGGGCAGCTCGGCGCGCGATCAGCGCACGCCGGGCAGCGATCTCGCCGCGGAGTTCCAGCGCTGGCTGGTCCGGTCGAGCGCGCGCAGCATGCGCAAGGAGCTGACCGGGCAGTTCCGCAGGACGTTCGGGCCGAACCGGGCCGAGCCGGGCGATGTGTGGGGCGTGGCCACCACGGAGCCGCCCCCGGACGCCTCGATGGACTCGCCGGAGTGCGCCTGGTGCCCGATATGCCGCGCCGCCCGCCGGATCAGGGAAACCGGCCCGGGCCTGAGCGGGCCGCTGGCCGGCGCCGGTGACGTCGTGGCCGCGGCCGTCCAGGAAGCACTGTCGGCATTCGACTCGGTTCTGTCCATGCGCCCCCGGACGGAACCTGAGGACCGGCCCTCCCGCCCGTCCTCCCCGGGCCGGCCGGGGTCGGCGGGCAAACCAGACTCACGGGCGGCAGGTGCGCCCCACGAGGGGGCGGATCATGAGCCTGACGATCGGAGTTGATGTCGGGGGCACCAAGGTCGCCGCGGGCGTCGTCGACGAGCAAGGGTGCATCGTCGAGAAGCTGAAGCGGGCCACGCCATCGGCGAGCCCGCCGCAGACCGCGGACTCCATCGCGGGTGCCGTGACCGAGCTGCTCGGCCGCCACGACGTCGATGCCGTCGGCATCGGTGCCGCCGGATTCGTCGACGAGACCCGTTCCAGCGTGCTGTTCGCGCCCAACCTGGCCTGGCGGGACGAGCCGCTGCAGAAAGAGGTCGAGGCCCGGATCGGCGTCCCGGTCATCGTGGAGAACGACGCGAACGCGGCCGTCTGGGCCGAGACCATCCTCGGCGCGGCCCGCGGGCAGGATCACGTCATGCTCGTCGCCGTCGGCACCGGCATCGGCGCCGGGATCGTGATCAACGGCCAGCTGTACCGGGGCCGCTGGGGCATCGCCGGTGAGCCCGGCCACTACCGCGTCGTGCCGGACGGGCGGCTGTGCGGGTGCGGCAACCGCGGCTGCTGGGAGCAGTACGCGAGCGGCAACGCCCTGGTCGCCGAGGCCCGCGAGTTCGCCAGGCGCTCGCCCAACGCCGCGGTGCGGCTGCTCCAGCTCGGCGGCGGCAGCGTGGACGGCATCAGCGGTCCCCAGATCACCGAGGCCGCGCACGAGGGAGACGCGGTCGCGCTGCGCTGTTTCGAGATCGTGGGCGGCTGGCTGGGCCAGGGCCTGGCCGCGCTGGCCGGCATCCTCGACCCCGGCTGCTTCGTGATCGGCGGCGGCGTGTCGGACGCGGGCGACCTGCTGATCAACCCGGCGCGGGCGGCGTTCGAGGCCGCGCTGCCCGGAAGCACCTACCGCCCACGCGCCGAGATCAGGCTGGCCCAGCTCGGCGCCGACGCCGGCCTGATCGGCGCCGCCGACCTGGCCCGCCGCGCCTTAACTCAGGAACGGCCCGGGGCAGCGCCGGGACCAGCGGCAGCGTCCGAAACGGAAGCGGCTCAGAGCACCGCCCCGTTGTCCGGTCCCGAGCCGCGTGACGGCCCGTCGCCGAGCCGCAGGACCACCGTGGCGAACCCGCCTACGAACGCCATCACGGCCAGCAGCGCCGCCCAGCCCGGTACCTCCCAGCCCATGAACATGGTGAAGAGCAGGTAGGCCGGCCCGCCGAACATCGCGGTCCAGGCGCCTTTGGCCACCGGGTCGAGGTGCGGCAGCGGGGGCGGGGGAGGCGGGACGAAGTGCTCGTCGCCCTCGTCGTCCGCGCCGGCCGCCGGCTGCGGGACCAGCGGCGCGGTCGGAGCCGGGGACGGGCTGGCGGCCGACGTGGCCGGGCGGATCACGCGGGTCCGGTCGGTGCCACCCCGGCGTAGCGGGTCGGCAGGCCGCGCGTCACGGCTGCGGTCAGGTCCCGCGTCGCCGCTGTCATCGGGCCCAGCCTCACGCCGGCCGGCCTGGGCCGGATCACTGCCGTCGCCCAGGCCTGCGTCCCGGTTCTCGGCCGGCCCGGCACCCCGGTCCTCGGCCGGACTGGCACCCCGGTCCTCGGCCGGACTGGCACCCCGGTCCGGCCCGCCATCCCGAGCGTCAGCGGGACTGGCGTCCCCGTCCTCACCTGGCTCCGCGTCCTCGCCGCCGGCCGCCGCCACACGGGCGGGACCTGGCGTCAGGCCCTCTCGTTCCGGCCACGGGGCCTCGGTCGGGTCCGCGGGCAGGCTGAACCGGGCCACAAGATCCCGCCAGGCAGCCTCGTCGCCGGTCACACCCCCGCCGCTAGCATCCCCGCCCCAGGCATCCCCACGGCCAGCGTCCTCGCCACTCACGTCATAACCCTCGCGCTTCCTGCCTTTCGTCGCAATCGCTATTCTCTCCCGGCCCGGCTGTGCGTCCTGACGAACTCCAGGCTTCCCGCGAAGATGGTCGGCGCATCGTTGTCAAGGGTGGCCACATGGTAACTGTCCGGAAGGTCCCGGACCTCCAGCTGCCCCGCGGGCAGCGCCTGGCGCAGCACCTGCAGGCTGCCCGGGCCGACCACGTGGTCAACCGTGCTGTGATACACCAGCACCGGCTGGGTCACGTCGGACAGCTGCGACTGGGTGATCTTCCACAACCCGGGCAGGGTCGCCGCGGCCTTGACCGGGATGCGGTCATACCCGAGCTCGCTGGTCTGCTGCTTCTTGATGTCGCTGGTGATTCCCTTCAGCGATGGCAGCACAAACTTCAGCGCCGGGGCGAGCAGGAACAGGCGGGTGTCGGCGGTGACCGACGGGTTGACCAGGACCAGGCCGCTGATCGCGGGCCCGCGCACCTCGGCGAGCCGCAGCGCCAGGCAGGCCCCCATCGACAGGCCCATCACGAAGATCTCGTCCGATTTCGCTCGCAGCTCGTCAAAGGCCCGGTCGACCTCGGCGTACCAGTCCTCCCACCGGGTGCGGGCCATCTCCTGCCAGGTCGTGCCGTGCCCGGGCAGCCGGGGCAGCCACACGCTCAGGCCCGCCTCGGCCAGGTACTCCGCCCAGGGCCGCAGGGACTGAGGGCTGCCGGTGAACCCGTGGCAGAGCAGAACGCCGGTGGCGCCGCCGTGGTGAGTGAAAGGCTCTGCGCCTGGCAGCAGTGGCATCGGCGGGTCCTCCCCAACGCGCGGTTTCCCAACGTCCTGAGCTCGCTACCCGGCATCGTCGCACGGCTGGCTGACGGAAAGGGCGGCCGCGCTCGGGTTGTTCCGCGAAACCGCACCCGTCGCAGCATCCACATACGCGCCGTGACGTGGGAACATATGTGCGTGTTCTACTGGGTGGTCAAGGCAATACTCGGGCCGTTCCTCAAGATCGTGTTCCGGCCCTGGGCGGTGGGCACCGACAACGTGCCCCGGGAGGGCGCGGCCATCCTGGCCAGCAACCACCTGTCGTTCTCCGATCACTTCTTCGCCCCGCTGCCGCTCCCGCGCAAGGTGGTGTTCCTGGCCAAGTCCGAGTACTTCACCGGCCGCGGCATCAAGGGCCTGATCAGCAAGGCGTTCTTCAGCGGGGTGGGCCAGATCCCGGTGGACCGGTCCGGCGGCAAGGCGAGCGAGCGCGCGCTGCGCACCGGGCTGCGGGTGCTGGCCGACGGCCAGCTGCTCGGGATCTACCCGGAGGGCACCAGGACCCCGGATGGGCGCCTGTACCGGGGCAAAACCGGCGTGGCCCGGCTGGCCCTGGAAGCCAGGGTGCCGGTGATCCCCACCGCCATGGTGGGCACGTTCGAGTTCCAGCCGCCCGGCAAGATCACGCCTAGGCTGTGGGTCCGGCCGGGGGTCAAGTTCGGCAAGCCGCTCGACTTCTCCCGCTACTACGGGATGGAGAACGACCGGCTCGTGCTCCGGGCCACGACCGACGAGATCATGTATGAGCTCATGAAGCTGTCCGGCCAGGAGTACGTCGACCAGTACGCCCAGCGGCTCAAGGTCAGCGTGCCGCTGCCGCGCCGCAACCACGGGCGCCGGGCGGCCGCCCAGGATGGCCAGGTGAGCGGGAACGGCTCCAGGCCGGCGGATGGCACCGCGACCGCGGCCGGGCCGGCCGACGGGAACGGGGCCGCGGCCAGCGCTGGGGAGACCCCGGCCGGAACCGCGGTTCCGGCCGGCGCCGACCTGGACGAGCCCGAGGACGACTGACCCAGGACAGGGGATACACCTTTTATGCTGCGCACCGCGCTCACCGACAGGCTCACGCTCACCGCCCCGGTCGTCGGGGCCCCGATGGCCGGGGTGGCCGGCGGCACGCTCGCCGCGGCCGTCTCCGCGGGCGGGGGACTGGGGATGATCGGGGTCGGCCCCTCGGGCCGTGAGCAGTCGATCCTGCGGGAGGCCGAGATCGCCCGGGACGCTGGCCAGCGTTTCGGCATCGGCCTGATGGCCTGGGTCCTGGACACGCGGCCGGAGCAGTTCGACGCGACCGTGAGCGCCCGCCCCGACCTGGTCTCGGTCAGCTTCGGCGACTACGGGCCGTGGATCGGCCGGCTGCGCCAGGCCGGCATCGCCACCGCCACCCAGATCTTCGACGTCGAGTCCGCCCGGGCCGCCGCCGGCCTGGGCGTAGACCTGATCGTCGCCCGCGGCGCCGAGGCCGGGGGGCACGGCCGCGACGCGGTCGCCACGCTCCCGCTGCTGCAGGGCGTGCTCGACGCGGTCGACGTGCCGGTGCTGGCCGCGGGCGGTATCGGCACCGCCCGCGGGCTGGCCGCGGTCCTGGCCGCCGGGGCGGCCGGGGCCTGGATCGGCACCGCGCTGCTGGCCTGCCCCGAGGGGATGAACAGCGCGGGCGCCCGGGACCGCATCCGGGCCGCCGCCGAGACCGGCACCGTTTACACCCGCGTGTTCGACATCGTGCAGCAGATCCCCTGGCCGCCGGAGTTCGGCGGCCGCGCCCTGGCCAACGCGTTCAGCGGCACCTGGGTCGGCCGGGAAGCGGAACTGGAAACCGATCAGCCCGCCCAGGCCCAGTTCGCCGCGGACCGGGACCGCAAGGACTACGACCAGATGGTCCTCTACGCCGGCCAGGGCGTGGGCCTGGTCACCGAGGAACGGTCCGCCACCGCGGTCGTGGCCGAGATCTCGGCCGGCGCCGAGAAGCTGCTGCACCGCTGGCAGTGAGCAGCCCGTGCAATTCAGCAAGGAGCTGCGCGACGACGTGATCGCGGGCGACATCACGGTCTCGTTCCGGCTGTGGACCCGCCCCAAGGTCCGCGTCGGCGGCCGCTATCCCGTCGGCCCCGGCTATATCGAAGTCGACGCGGTAGAACTCATGCCCTTTTCATCCATTACGCCAGCCGACCTCCGGCGCAGTGGTGAGCCAGACATGGAGTCGCTGCGCCAGCGGGCCGCGCACGCCGGCCCGGTCACCGACGACACACTGCTCTACAGGGTCGAGTTCCACGTGGTAGCCACGCAGTAGCCGGCCGCTGGGGAGATCTCCCCTTGTTCCCGGCCGTCCCGCCCCGCACCATCGCTGGTGGACCTTGGCGCAGGCCAGGAAACACGGGGAGGCCACCATGCACCATTCCGCTGCTCACGCCCGCGGGCCGGCCACCGGCCGGTCAGCGTTCCGCCGCCTGGTCCCGCTGGCCGGAGCCGCGGGCCTGATGATCCTGATCACCGCGTGCGCCGTCGGCTCCCCGCACCCCGCGAGCGCGAGCGGGAACCGGCCACAACACGCCACCGCCGCGGCCAAGGCCGCCCGGCAGGCGGCACCCTCGCCCGCGGCCAGCCTGGCCCCGGCCACGGCTGCTGCCCCGGCCGCGCCGGCCGGATCGCCCGCGCCAGCGGCCAGCACCGGGCCGCACTTCGCCACGCCGCAGGCGGCCATGGCCTACCTCGCGGCCGCGTACAACAGCGACGACGTGGCCGCGCTGCACACGGTCACTAACGCGCAGTCGTTCACCTCGCTGCAGAGCATGCGCACCACCGACGTGAACCTGAAGCTGACATCGTGCCGGCCGACCGGCCACGGCGACGACGAGTGCACGTTCCGGTACACCTACGTGGGCGAGGGGCAGCACGCGGCCAGGAACGCGATGGTGACCGCGGCGCCGGCGCTGAACCCGGGCTGGTACATGTACCGGTTTATCGAGGGCTGCGACTGATGCCCTGAGCACTGGGCGGCCGTAACGGGAGATACCTGCTGAGAGAGTCCTCGCAGGTCAACCGGCCACTACTCAGAGTCGTCCTAATGGCTGCGCGGTCCTGTACCCGAGCCGAGATTGGGGCGATGGTGAAGATCAGCAAGCGTGGCGTCCGCCCGGTGCTACTTGTCCCCGCACTGCTGTTAGCGCTGCTGCCCGCCACGGGTGCGCTGGCCAGTGCGGTCGGCCCGGCCCCGGACTTCCGGCACGCGTGCTCGGCCCCGGCACCGCCCGGCTACGCGGCGTGCCAGGCCCTGGTCCAGACCGGCGTGGTGACCCGCGCGGGCCTGGTCCGCGACAGCGCCCCGGCCGGGTACGGCCCCGCGGCTCTGCGCAGCGCCTACGGCCTGACCCAGGCCGCCGCCGCGGCCGGCCACGGCCAGACGGTCGCGGTCGTGGATGCCTACGACGACCCGAACGCAGCGTCCGACCTGGCGCTGTACCGCTCCCAGTACCACCTTCCGCCCTGCACCGTGGCCAGCGGCTGCTTCCGCAAGGTGAACTCCCGCGGCCAGGCCAGCCCGCTGCCGCGCGCGGCGGGCAAGACCGGCTGGGACCAGGAGGAGGCGCTGGACCTGGACATGGTGTCAGCCATCTGCCCCAACTGCCGCATCCTCCTGGTGGAGGCGAACAGCGCCAAGATCGGCGACCTCGGCACCGGGGTGAACGCGGCCGTCGCGCTCGGCGCGAAGTTCGTGTCCAACAGCTACTCAGGCGCCGAGCGGCCGGTTGACACCAAGTACGACGCCGCTTACTTCAACCACCCTGGCGTGGCCGTGACCGCGGCCTCGGGCGACACCGGGTACCACCTGGGCTACCCGGCCGCCTCCAGGTACGTGACGTCGGTCGGCGGCACCTCGCTGGTCCGCCGGGCCGCCGTGGCCCGCGGCTGGGGCGAGACCGTCTGGAACAACGCGTCGGGGGCCACGGGGTCTGGCTGCTCGGCCCGTGAGCCCAAGCCGTCCTGGCAGACCGACACCGGCTGCGCGCGGCGCACCGACAACGACGTGGCCGCGGTCGCGGACCCCGACACCGGGGTCGCCGTCTACAACACCTACGGCAGCGACAACGGATGGCAGGTGTTCGGCGGGACGTCCGTCGCCACCCCGATCATCGCCGCCACCTACGCCCTGGCCGGCCCGCCCGGCCCCAGGGCGTACCCGGCCAGATACCCGTACCTGCACACCGGCCGGCTGCACGACATCAGCTCAGGCCACGACGGCGCCTGCGGCTCTTACCTGTGCACGGCCAGGGCCGGCTACGACGGCCCGACCGGGTGGGGCACCCCCAACGGGACGGGCGCGTTCCAGGCCACGGACCACAAGGTCACCGTCACCGGCCCCGGCACCAGGCACAGCACCAGGGGCAAGAAGATCGCCTCGCTGCGGGTCGCGGCCAGGGACTCGGCGTCCGCGCGGACGCTGCGGTACACCGCGACCGGGCTGCCACCCGGCCTGTCCATCAGCACCACCAGCGGCGCCATCTCCGGCACGCCGACGGCCAGGGGGCACTACTCGGTCACCGTGCACGCCACCGACGGCACGGGCATGACCGGGTCGGTCTCGTTCCCGTGGATCGTGGCCTCGGCCGGCACCAAGGTCGTACTGCAGCGCTGCACCGGCTCGGCCGGACAGCACCCAGCTGGCCATCGAGACCTGTGCCGTGGGCGCCGCCCAGCACTGGGCGCTGCCTTAGCGGCCGCTGGCTAGGTGGCCCAGCCCATGGTGCGCTGCACGGCCTCACGCCAGCGGGCGTACGCCTTGTCGTCCCTGGCCTCGGGCACGAACCTGCGGTCGAGCCGCCAGGTCGCCGCGAGTTCCGCCTGCGACGGCCACACCCCGGTGGCCAGCCCGGCCAGGAACGCGGCCCCGAGCGCGGTGGTCTCCGCCACCACCGGCCGCTCGACGGTCACCTGAAGCTGGTCGGCCTGCACCTGCATGAGCAGGTCGTTGGCGCTGGCGCCACCGTCCACCCGGAGCACGTCCCCGGCGGGCGGGCTGCCGGGCTCGGCCGCGATCAGGTCGGCGACGTCCCGCACCTCGAACGCGATGGCCTCCAGCGCGGCCCGGATCAGGTGCGCCCGGGTCGTGCCCCGGGTCAGGCCGAACATCGCGCCTCGCGCGTCCGGGTCCCAGTACGGCGCGCCCAGCCCGGTGAGCGCGGGGACGAACACCACGCCGCCGGTGTCGGGAACCGAGCGCGCCAGCGCCTCGCTCTGCGCGGCGTTGTCCAGCAGGCCGAGCCCGTCACGCAGCCACTGCACCACGGCGCCGGTCACGAACACCGAGCCCTCGAGCGCGTAGGTGAGCGCACCGGAGCTGTCCAGCCACGCCACCGTGGACAGCAGCCCGGCCTGCGAGCGCACGATCGAGGTCCCGGTGTTGCACAGCACGAACGACCCGGTCCCGTACGTGCACTTGGTGGCGCCGGGGGAGAAGCAGGCCTGGCCGAACATGGCCGCCTGCTGATCGCCCGCGATGCCCGCGATCGGCAGGTCCAGGCCGCCGAACGCGTCCGGGTCGGTGTGCGCCACCAGGCCGGACGACGGGACCACCTCGGGCAGCGCGTGCGGCGGGACCCCGAACAGCTGGCACAGCTCCGCGGACCACTGCCCAGCCTCGATGTCGTAGAGCAGCGTCCGCGACGCGTTGGAGGCGTCCGTGACGTGGCGTCGGCCCCCGGTCAGCCGGGCGATCAGGTAGGAGTCCACCGTGCCGACCGCGAGCGACCCGTCGCTGACGCCGGCCCACACCTGCGGGTCGTGCTCGGCCAGCCAGGTCAGCTTCGTGGCGGTGAAGTACGGGTCGAGCCGCAGCCCGGTCAGCTCGGTCACCCGGTCCTCGTGACCCTCGTCGCGCAGCCGCGCGCAGATGCCCGCCGTCCTGCGGTCCTGCCAGACGATGGCCCGCCGCGGCGCCGCGAGCGTGGCCCGGTCCCACACCACGGCGGTCTCCCGCTGGTTGGTGATCCCGATACAGCTCACCGAGTCCCGGCCGGCCTGGTCGAGGGCCTGGCCGCAGGCGGCCTGGGTCGCCTGCCAGATGCCCTCGGGCAGGTGCTCCACCCAGCCCGGCTCGGGGTAAAACTGGCGAAACTCCTGATAGCCGCGGCCCGCCACGGCGCCATCGACGGTGATGACCAACGCAGTCACGCCTGTTGTTCCGGCGTCAATCGCAAGGACGCTCATGGGCACTAGTCTGGCGGGCTAGAACTGGGAAACCATGCGAGAGGGACCACTTATGCGAGTTGGGGTTCTGACCGGAGGCGGCGACTGCCCTGGCCTGAACGCGGTCATCCGCGCGATCGTGCGCGCCGGCGTGGATGAGTACGGATACGAGTTCACCGGGTTCCGCGACGGGTGGCGCGGGCCGCTCGAGGGCGACACCATGACCCTGGACGTGCAGGCGGTGCGCGGCATCCTGCCCCGCGGCGGCACGATCCTCGGCTCGTCCCGGACCAACCCGCTGGGGGAGAGCGCGGCCGAGGGCGGCCGGTCCGGGCTCGAGCGGGTCAAGGACAACCTCACCAAGCTGGGCATCGACGCGCTGGTCGCGATCGGGGGCGAGGACACCCTGGGCGTCGCCGCCCGGCTCCACCAGGAGGGCGTGAAGGTCGTCGGGGTGCCGAAGACCATCGACAACGACCTGGGCCTGACCGACTACACCTTCGGCTTCGACACCGCGGTGAACATCGCGATGGAGGCCATCGACCGGCTGCACACCACGGCGGAGAGCCACCACCGGGCGCTGATCGTCGAGGTGATGGGGCGTAACGCCGGCTGGATCGCGCTGCACGCCGGGATGGCCGGGGGCGCGAACGTGATCCTGATCCCGGAGCAGCCGTTCGACATCGACCAGGTCTGCGCGTGGGTGCAGCACCGGTTCCAGACCCGGTACGCGCCGATCGTGGTGGTGGCCGAGGGCGCGCACCCCAAGGAGGGCACCGAGGCGCTGCTCACTCAGGAGCGGGACGCGTTCGGCCACGTCCGCTACGGCGGGGTCGGGCCGATGCTGGCCAGCGAGATCGAGAAGCGTACCGGCAAGGAGGCCCGCGCCACCGTGCTCGGCCACGTCCAGCGCGGCGGCACCCCGACCGCGTTCGACCGGGTGCTGGCCACCCGCTTCGGCACGCACGCGATCCGCGCCGTGGCCGCGGGCGCGTTCGGCTCGATGGTGGCCCTGCGCGGCACGGACATCATCCAGGTGCCGATCGCGGACGCGACCGGCGAGCTCAAGCTGGTGCCGCCCGAGCGCTACGCCGAGGCCGAGATCTTCTTCGGCTGAGGCCCCGGGGGCCCGACGTCGTGCGGCTGGGCCTGCTTCCGGCGGAACGCCGCGGTCTTGACCCGGTTCTGGCAGGTGGTCGAGCAAAACCGCCGGGTCGCGTTGCGCGAGGTGTCGACGTAGACCCGGTCGCACCGCGGCGCGGTGCACACCCCCAGCCGGCCGCCCAGGTCGCTGCCGAGCACCACGGCCAGGCCGGTCGCGCACCCGGCGGACCAGCCGGTAACCAGCGAGTCCTCGGCCCCGTGGAAGTGCAGGTGCCACGGCTCGCCGTCGTGCCGGTCCAGGCGCGGCCGGGCGCCGGTGCGGGCCAGCATGTCGTTCACCAGGCTGGCCGCGGCGTCGGTGCGCCCGGCCGCCACGGCGTCGAAGACCGCGCGGATCTCCCCGGCCACGGTGCGGAACTGCGCGGCCTCGCCCGCCGAGACGTCCCGGGTGTCGGCCCGGCCGGCCCGCAGCGCGGCCGTCACCGCGGCGGGCAGCGCGGAACCGCCGGGCGGCAGGTACGGCCTGCCGTGCGCCTCACCCGGCGTCAGCGCGTTGGCCAGCTGGACCGCCACGGTCACGACCGCGTCCATGTGACTGGTGAAATTCACTTGACCAGTTACGCCCTCGGCTCTAGTTTCGTTACTGTCGAAACGATAATAGCCAGTGACACGGGCGCTAGTGACACAGACGGGCAGTGCGGCAGGCGTTGACAGAACGGGCAGCGATAGAGCAGCCAGCGGCCGGGAGCCTCGCGCCCTCACCGGGACGCTGGACCTGGCGTGGCCACCGGCTCTGGCCGGGCCGCAGCGACGTGGACCGGGACATCCTGCGGCTGGCCGTCCCCGCGTTCGGCGCGCTGGTTGCCGAGCCACTCCTGCTGCTAGCCGACTCCGCGATCGTCGGCCGGATCGGCACCGTGCCGCTCGGCGCGCTCGGCGTGGCCAGCCAGGCGCTCACCACCCTGGTCAGCATCTCGATCTTCCTGGCCTACGGGACCACCGCGGCGGTAGCCCGCCAGCTAGGCGCGGGCCATCGCCAGGCCGCGATCAGGCAGGGCATCGACGGTATCTGGCTGGCCGCGGCGATCGGCGCCGCTGTGCTGGCGGTGGCCTGGCCGCTCGCGCCCGAGATCGTCCGGGTCTTCGGAGCCACGCCCGAGGTCAGTGACGGCGCGGTCACCTACCTCAGGATCAGCCTGTTCGGCGCGCCGTCCATGCTGATCATCCTGGCCGGCACCGGGGTGCTGCGCGGGCTGCAGGACACGCGCACGCCGCTGGCGGTGGCGGTCTCGGCGAACGCGGTGAACATCGCGCTGAACGCGACGTTCGTGCTCGGCCTGGGCCTCGGGCTGGCCGGGTCGGCGTCGGGCACGGTCATCGCGCAGACCGCGGGTGCCTGCGTGTACCTGGCCGTGATCGCGCGCGGGGCCCGCCGCGCCGGGGTCGGCCTGGCCGTGGACCGCACGGGGCTGCGCACCTCCGCGGCCGCGGCGACCGGGCTCATCGTGCGCACGCTGGCCCTGCAGGTGGCGCTCGTGGTGACCACGGCGGTGGCCGCGCGGCAGGGCAACGCGGCGATCGCGGCGCACCAGATCGCGTTCCGGATCTGGATCCTGCTGACGTTCGCGCTCGACGCGGTGGCGATCGCGGGCCAGGCCATCACCGGGCGCTGCCTCGGCGCAGGCGATGTGGCCGGGGCCCGGGCCGCCACCAACCGCATGATCGGCTGGGGCGCCCTGTACGGGGTCGGCTTCTGCCTGCTCCTGCTGCTGACCCGGCCGCTGCTGCCCGGACTGTTCTCCGTCACCCCGCAGGTGCGGGGGCTGCTGCTAGCCGTGCTGGTGGTGGCGGCGCTGCAGCAGCCGATCTCCGGCGTGGTGTTCGTGCTCGACGGCGTGCTCATCGGCGCGGGTGACCAGAACTACCTGGCCTGGGCCGGGGCCGTGACGCTGGCCGTGTACCTGCCCGCGGTCCTGCTGGTGCCGGTGCTGCACGGCGGCCTGGTCGCGCTGTGGCTGGCCTACAGCCTCTGGCTGCTGGCCAGGTTCATCACGCTGGTGCTGCGCGCCCGCGGCAGCGCGTGGCTGGTGACCGGCGCGGTCAGACGGTAGTCCAACCGGGAGGAGAGGAAACAGTGCAGACCGACACGCGAGGGCTGAGCCCCGAGCAGGCTGCGGCCTGGATCGGCCGCTGGGACGCGCAGCAGCAGTGGTTCATGCCCGACCGGGAGGAACGGTTCACCGCGCTGATCGACGCGGTCGCCGAGGGCACAGGCCGGGAGGATCCGCTGGTGCTCGACCTCGGCTGCGGGCCCGGCTCGCTCAGCGCGCGCCTGCTCGACCGGATCCCCGGGGCCACGGTGATCGGGATCGATGCCGACCCGCTGCTGCTCGGCCTGGCCCGGGCCGCGTGGCCGGGGCGGGCCGGCCTGCGGTTCGCCGATCTCGACTTGCGCGACCAGGGCTGGTCGGCCGCGCTCGGGCTGAACCGGCCCGCGGACGCCGTGGTCAGCACCACCGCGCTGCACTGGCTCACCGCCGACGCGCTGGCCGCGGTGTACGCGGAGGTGGCCACCGTGCTGCGGCCGGGCGGCCTGCTGCTCGACGGCGACCACCTGACCGAGGACCAGGCCACGTCGCCGACCCTGGTCCGCCTGGGCCGGGCCCTGATCGAGCGTGAGGAGCAGCGGCGACCGCCCGCGGCCGGCACCGACACCTGGGAAGGCTGGTGGGAGGCGGCCCGGGCGGATCCGGTGCTGGCCGGCCTGGCCGCGCGGCGCGACCGCATGCACCTGGACTCCGAGCATCACGGCTCGCCCGCGGGGCGGCTCGCCGTGCACGTCGAAGCGCTGCGCCGGGCCGGCTTCGCCGAGGTCGGCACCCTCTGGCAGCGCGGCGACAACCGTGTCCTCTGCGCCGTCCTCCCCGCAGCCGCCTGACCGCCCGGCCTGCCTCGTCAGGCGGCGACCCGGTCGTCCCAGCGGAGGTGGCTGCGCAACAGCCAGGCGGCGGACTCCGGCTTGTAGAAGAACCGGAAGCCGAACCGCATGAGCGAGTCGCGGAGGAACGCGCCGACCGGGCCTGAGGCCTTGGACGAGGCGGTCTTGGCGCCCAGCGCCACGATCTTGGCCACGCGGTCCTTGCGCAGCCGGACGAACGCCGCGAACGCCTGCTCCGGGTCGTCGCTGTCGCGCAGGCACTGGCCCAGCACGACCGCGTCCTCCAGGGCCATCGACGCACCCTGCCCGGAGCTGGTCGACGCGGCGTGCGCGGCGTCGCCGATGATCAGCGCGCGCCCGGACTGCCACGTCGGCACCGTGGGCAGGTCGTGCTCGGCGCCGACCACGATGATGTCCTCACCCTGCGCCGCGATGATCTCGGCCGCGGGGCTGTTCTCGCCCTCGAACAGGCCGGCCAGCCGCTGGCCCCAGGCGCCGATGCCGTCGGCCAGGATCTGCTGCCTGGTCAGCGGAACCGCGCTGGGCAGGGACACGAACCACCAGACCTGGGTCTCGTCAGGGACGAACCAGCCGAAGAACGCGCGGCGGCCGAACGCCATCTTCCACAGCCCGGGCTCCGGGGCCAGCCCCGGGTTCGGCGCGAACCCGCCGAACGAGACCAGCCCGGTGTACCGCGGGCTGGGCGCGGCCGGGTCGATGGCCTGCCTGGCCGCCGAGTGGATGCCGTCGGCGCCGATCAGCATGTCGCCGGTGGCGCTGCTGCCGTCGGCGAACCGCGCGGTGACCGAGCCGCCGTCCTGCTCCACCCCGGTCAGGCGCTTGCCGTAACGGGTTTCCGTGCCGCGCCGCGCGGCCTCCTCCTGCAGCGCCAGGAACAGGTCGCGGCGCTTGAAGCTGGTGGTGTCCTGGCCGCCGGGTGCGGGCAGGCCCGTGGTCACGGTGCCCAGCCGCTTGCCTCCGGCGCCGTAGAACGCCAGCCGCGTGGCGGGCAGTCCCAGGCCAGCCGTGGCCTCCAGCGCGTCGATCGCGGCGAGCGCGTCCAGGCCGTTGGTGGCGATGTTGAACCCGCCGCCGTGGATGGGGGCGCCAGCGTCCCTGGCCTCGTAGATCGTGGCGTCAACTCCCGCCTTGCGCAGGGCCATCGCCGCCGCCGGGCCAGCCAGCCCGCCTCCGATGATCAGCGCCTTCCTTGCCGTGCTCACTGCTACCTCCGACTCAGAAATGAAGCTTCCTCAGATGAAAGCTTCTTTAAGAAGTAACATTCACGGTATGAGAACTGACGCCAGGCTGTCAATGGAATTAGGGCGGCGGCGGCCGGCGGCGACGGGCGGGGACCTCGTCAGCGGGCGGGCGCGGCGGCAGGGAAGTCATGATCGATGTGAGTTTGCTGTACACCTGACTACAGCAAACTCACATCGATCATGAACGGCGACGGCAGGTAGCGGGCCCGGGCGACACGGGTGCGACCCAGGGGACAGGCGGGACTCATGGGCCGACGGGGCGGTATGGCGCGGGCCCCTGAGCGGGCGGCGCGCTAGGGGCGGGGGCGGCGGGTGGCGTGCCGGATGCCCCGCTGGCGGATGCGGGCGATTTCCTCGTCCGCGGCCTCGCGCCCGGCGCGCATGAAGTCCAGCACCGTCTGCAGCTCGGCCGCGGAATACGAGGCGAGGTGGCGGCCGATCTTCTCACCCATCGGCCCGTAAGCCTCGCCCAGCTCGGCCAGGCCGCTAGGGTTCGCGGCGATGATGATGCGGCGGCGGTCGGACGGGTCCGCCGCGCGGGTGACGTACCCGGCCTCCTGCAGCCGGTCGAGCACCTTGGTCATGGCCCCGGTGGTCAGGCCGAGCTGCGCGGCGAGATCGCTGGGCGCCGACGGGCCCGCGGCGAGCAGTCCCATGCACTGGACGTCGGCCAGCGGCATCCTGAGCTGGTGCGCGATGGCGATGCTCAGCCGCACCGTGGCCCCCGCCTGCCGCGGCGCCTCCGCGTTCACCTCGGCCAGCAGCTCACGCCGGCCAGGCTGCTTTGACAACGGCTGGCCCCTCTCGCTAGCGTAAATTTACCTCTTAAGGAAGTTACTTCTTGTGAATGATACCCCGCAAGCGGGCCACCCCGGCGTGCTGATCAGGGACGCGACCCTCGAGGACTGGCCCGCGATCTGGGCCTTCATGCAGCCGATCGCCGCGGCCGGCGAGACCTACTCCTGGGACCGCGATATCGCCGAGGACGCGGCGCGCGACGGCTGGTTCCGGCACGGCCCGGCCGGCTTCACGGTCGTGGCCGTGGACGGCGACGGGACCGTGCTCGGCACCGCCGAGAGTGGCCCCAACCATGGCGGGCCCGCCTCGCACGTGGCGAGCGCGAGCTTCATGGTCGACCCGCGGCACGCAGGCCGTGGCGTGGGCCGGGCCCTCGGCGAGTACGTGATCAACCGCGCGCGCTCCGAGGGCTATCGCTCGATGCAGTTCAACGCCGTGGTGGAGACCAACACCCGGGCGGTGGGGCTGTGGCAGTCGCTCGGGTTCCAGATCCTGGCCACGATTCCCGAGGGGTTCAACCACCCGGTGGCCGGCTACACCGGGCTGCACATCATGTACCGGCGCCTGTGACCCGGCCCGGGCCGCTGGCCTGGCACACTGGAGAGATGTCCGCGCTGCCCCTAACCTCCCGCGGCGACGGTGGAGCCGCCACCCAGCTCGAGCCGTGCGTGCTGCTCAAGCTCGGCGAGATCGTGCTCAAGGGCAAGAACCGGCAGCAGTTCGAGCGCCTGCTGCACGACAACATCAGGCGCGCGGTACGTGATCTCGGCATCGGGGTGCAGATCTGGCAGCGCGAGGGGGTCATCGTGCTGCGCCTGACGGACCGGGCCACGCCGGGAGGCAGCGAGGGGACGAGCGAGGTCAGCGCGGAGACGGCCGCGGACCTGCTGGCCGCGCGCATGCGCAACGTGATGGGCCTGACCCGGGTCTGCCGTGCGGTGCGGGTCGCCAAGGATCCCGAGGCGGCCGCCACGGCCGCGGTGCAGCTCACCGCGGGCAGGCCGGGCAGCTTCGCGGTCCGGGCCCGGCGCAGGGACAAGCGCTTCCCCATGACTTCCGCGCAGCTCGCCACGCTGATTGGCAGCCGGGTCCAGGAGGCGTACGGCTACCCGGTCAACCTGTCGCACCCGGACACCACCGTGTTCGTCGAGGTGGACCAGGCCGAGGTGTTCGTGTTCACCGAGGGGCTGCCCGGCCAGGGCGGGCTGCCGGTCAACATGAGCGGCCGGGCGCTGGTGCTGATGTCCGGCGGCATCGACTCGCCGGTCGCCGCGTACCGGATGATGCGCCGCGGCCTGCGCTGCAGCTTCCTGCACTTCTCCGGCATGCCGCTGACCGGCCCGGAGTCGGTGTACAAGGCGTACGGCCTGGTCCGCGAGCTGGACAAGTTCCAGGGCGGGTCACGGCTGTTCGTGGTCGCGTTCGGCCGGGCGCAGCAGAAGCTCGCGTCATCCGGGGCCGGCCGGCTGCAGATCATGGCCCAGCGCCGGCTGATGCTCAAGACCGGCGAGGCCCTGGCCCGCCGGCTGCGCGCCGCGGCGCTGGTCACCGGCGACTCGCTGGGCCAGGTCAGCAGCCAGACGCTGACCAACATCACCGCGCTGGACGACGCGGTCACGCTGCCGATCCTGCGCCCGCTGATCGGCCTGGACAAGACGGAGATCATGGCGGAGGCGCGCCGGATCGCCACGCTGCACATCTCCGAGCTGCCGGACCAGGACTGCTGCTCGCTGCTGACCCCGCGCCAGGTCGAGACCCGGGCGCGGATCGAGGACCTGCGGCGGATCGAGGCGCGGCTCGACGTGGAGGACCTGGCCGAGGAGCTGGCCGCGGCGGCGCAGGAGCACACGCCGGCGCGTGAGCCCGCCAGAACCTGACCGGCCGGGTCAGTCGGTGTCGGCCACCGCCTTGTGATGATGGTGGCGGTGCGGCCGCCAGCGGTCCTGCGCGGGCACGGTCCCGTTCTGCAGGATGGCCCAGTGGTAGTGCTCCCCGTAGAGCGCGGACATGCTCTCCTTCAGGGTCCAGTGGGCCCAGGCGGCCCCGTCGGTCGTCGCGCTGCCTTCCGTCTCTGCGGTCCAGCGGCCGGGCACGACCAGATGGTCCCAGATCGTGGCGTTCCCGCCGAACGCCGTGAGCAGCCCGCCGCTGCCCCACAGCGACCTGGTCCCGGGGATCAGCGCCAGGTCGCTGACGCCGACGCCGGTGTCGGGGCCCGCGGCGATCGGGATGCGGGCCCACCGGCCCGCGCGGGACAGGTGCAGGATCCACGTCTGCGAGGTGATCCCGCCGGTCACCACCGGAACCCAGATCCCGCCCGCGCCGTCGGGCGCGAAGCGCTCGGCCTGCTGCACCCGCCAGGGAGCCACGAACCGCGCCCACCGCCGGCCGTTCCAGCGGGCCAGCACGAGATGCCCGTTCGCCCAGGTGGTGGGGGAGATCCCGGACACCCACACGCTGCGCGCCGACTCGGCCAGGACATCGTCGAGCTGAGTGCGGCCCAGGGCCACGGCCGCGGCGCGCACGGCCCGCCAGGCGTGGCCGCCGTAGTGGACCACAGATCCGGCGGTGACCGCCCATATGTTGTGCCGTGATACAGCGCTGGAACGGTAAATCCGCGACGCGATGCCGGCCACCTTAAGCCACTGATGCCCGTTGTAGTGCCACGCGCCGGGGCTGGTCCCGCTGGTGAACGCGGAGCCGCCGAAGACCCAGACGTCGGCCGGGCTGATCGCGGCGACCGAGGTCAGCTCGCCCCGCTGCGGCCAGGTGTTCGCGACCGCCCATCTGATGCCGTTCCAGCGCAGCGCGTAACCGCTGCCGACCGCCCAGATGTTGCTGGCCGATGAGGCGCTGGAGGCCACGATGAAGCCGCCGAGGCCGGAGGGCAGCCGCGAGGGGCTCCAGCGGGCCCCGTTCCAGTGCTCGGCCGCAGGCGCGCTGGTCCCGCCCGGGTTGGTCCCGCCGAACACCCAGGCGTCGGCCTTGGACGGTGCGATAACGGCCGAATAGCCGGACGCGTTGGCCGCGGATCCGTAGTGGACCGTGGCCATGATCGCCCAGCCCGGCGGCCCGCCCGTGCTGGTCACCGCCACGGCGGGCCCGGCCGTGGTCAGCGTCGTTATGGCAACGGAGACCGCGATGACGGCACCCGCGCGCTGGGCCCTGTTCATCTCGGTCTCCGGTCGGGGCAGGGCAGGGGAAAGGGATTGGTCCGTCAGCGACAGATTAGATCAGTGCAAAGGAACTGGAAAGCGAGTCCCAAGTACAGGCTGTTCACCCGGTTTCCTGGCGCTGTGGCAAGCTCATCCCTGGAGGTGATCGCGTGCAGATCGGACTGCAGATTCCCGACTTCAGCTGGCCCGGCGGCCCGTCCCGGCTCGGCCGCGACCTGGCCACGGTGGCGGGGACCGCGGACGCGGCCGGTTTCGATTTCATCAGCGTCATGGACCATTTCTTCCAGATCGGGGTCATCGGCCCGCCCGAGCGGGAGATGCTCGAGGCCTACACCACGCTGGGATACCTGGCCGCCTGCACCTCCCGGGCCAAGCTGGTCACGCTGGTCACCGGCACGGTCTACCGCCATCCCGGCGTCCTGGCGAAGATCGTGACCACGCTCGACGTGCTGTCCGGCGGCCGGGCCTGGCTGGGCATCGGCGCGGCCTGGAACGAGGAGGAATCGGTGGCCCTGGGCATCCCGTTCCCGCCTGTCGCCGAGCGTTTCGAGCGGCTCGAGGAAACGCTGCAGATCTGCCTGCAGATGTGGCGCGGCGACGAGACCCCCTATAACGGGCGGCATTACCAGCTGCAGCGGCCGCTCAATTCACCGCAGGCGCTGACCGAGCCGCACCCGCCGATCATGATTGGCGGCGGGGGCGAGCGGAAGACGCTGCGTTTTGTGGCCCGCTACGCCCAGGCATGCAACCTGTTCCCCGGTCCCGAGCTCGCCCGCAAGCTCGACGTGCTGCGCGCGCACTGCGAGGCCGAGGGCCGCGACTACGACGAGATCACCAAGACCTGCTACTTCATCTTCGACCCCGGCGAGAAGGGCGAGCGGGCCGGTGAGATCGTCGATCAGCTCGGCTCGCTGGCCGAGATGGGCTTCCAGGCCGCGATCGGAGCGGTGGCCAGGGTGTGGGAGGTGACGCCGCTCGAGGTCATCGGCAGCGAGGTGATTCCCGCGGTGGCCAGCCTGTGACGCCCCGCGCCGGCTCAGGCTAGCCGGGGAGCCGCGCCGTTCCCGGGAGGCGATGCCGCCCACCCGGTCCAGCGCTCAGCCGTGATCTCGATCACCGGCCCGGGCGGCGGGAGGTCACGGTACTGCGGGTAGCGCCCGGTGAGCAGCGCGACCGGCCCGGCCGTCTGCCGCGCGCCGTCCAGGATGACCGCGTGCCCGTCGGCGCGCACCCACCACAGCGCGGACCAGTCGTCGTCGTAGCGGTCGGCCAGCACGGCGACCTGCGGGTTGGCCCGGATGTTGCGCAGCCGCTGCAGGTCGCGCGTGGTCTTCGGCTTGGCGTCCACCGCGATGTAGATCCGGTCGCCGTCCACCGCGAACGTGACCGGGACCAGGTGCGGGCGGCCCGCCTCGGTCACCGTGGCCAGCCTGGCCACGGTGGCGGCCGCGAACAGCCGCCGCGCGTCGCGCTCGGTGAGAGTCATCCCGCCGCATCCTGGCACACACTGGGTTACCGGGTGGGTGCGGATCCGGGGCCCGGCGGGCGGGGTGGCAAGATAGCGCCGGACATGAGGCATCCGGAGACCGGCGCGCAGCAGGCTGCCGTTTCGCCAGCCGCAGGGCTTCCCCCGGGCCAGCACCTCCAGGCTGGATGGCCCGTGCTGCACTATGGCCCGGTCCCGAGGTTCCGCCCGGACACCTGGGACCTCCGGGTGCTCGGGGCCACAGAATCTGGGCGGGAGCACCGGTGGAACTGGGCGGAGCTTGACCACCTCCCGCGCACCCGCATCGTGGCCGACTTCCACTGCGTCACCAAGTTCACGATCCCCGGCATCGCCTGGGAGGGGATCGCCGCGGCCGACCTGCTGCGGGTCGCGCCGCCGGCCGCGGCCGTGACCCACGTCATGATCTGGGCCGACTTCGGCTACAGCGCCAACCTCAGGATCGGCGACTTCGCGGCGGACGACACCGTGCTCGCCACCCATCGCGACGGCGCCGTGCTCAGCCCCGAGCACGGCTACCCGCTGCGGCTCGTGGTCCCGTCCCGCTACGCCTGGAAGAGCGTGAAGTGGGTCCGGGCCGCGGAGTACCTGACCGTGGACCGCAGGGGGTTCTGGGAGGAGCGCGGGTACCACAACTCGGCCGATCCCTGGCGGGAGGAGCGGTATTCGTATCAGGAGCAGCCCGGTGAGGGCCCTCCGCTGTAGGCCCGGGGCCTACGGGAACGTGAAGCCCACGTTGAGCGTGATCGTGCTGCCCGCCGGCGCCTGGCCGCTCGGGCTGGTGCCCTGCACGCGATTCCCGATGCCCTGATTGACCGAGACCTGGAACCCGGCCTGCTGCAGGATCTGCGTGGCCTGGTCCACGCTCTGCCCTGACACGTCGGGGATGTTCACCAGGGGCGGCCCGCTCGAGACCTTCACGGTCACGACCTCGCCCTGGGTGATCGGGGTGCCCGGCGCCGGGGACTGGCTGGTGATGGTGCCCTGCGGCTGGTTGCTGTTGGAGTCGGCCACCTGCTGCAGCTGGTACCCGCCGGACTGCGCCGTGCCCTGGGCCTGGTCGAACTGCTGGCCGACGAAGTTCGGCAGCGGCAGGCCCGCGCTGACCGTGATGCCCACCGGCTTCGGCTTCGGCCAGGGGGTGCCGGCCACCGGGGTGGTGCTGATCACGATGCCCGCCGGGATGGTCGCCGACGCGGCGGAGGTCACCGCGCCCGGGGTCAGGCCCGCCTTCCTGAGCTCGGACCGGGCCTGAGCCAGCGGGACCCCGGTCACCTGCGGGACGCTGATCTTGACCGGGCCGATGGACTCGACGAGGGTCACCGTGCTGCCGGTCTTGGCCTTGCTGCCCATCGCCGGGTCGGTCGCGATGACCTCGCCCTTCGGCAGGTTGCTGTGCCGGCCCTGGCCTACCTTCACGGTGAAGCCGACGTTCTGCAGCTCGGCCTGGGCGGTCGCGGCGGCCATCCCGCGCACCACGGGGACCTTCGTGAACTGCCCGGCGGTGACCCACCAGGTGATCACGCCGATGACCAGCACGACGCCAACTGTCAGGGCCAGATAGACGAACCTGCGGCTGAACAGCCAGCGCTGCAGCAGGGGCTCGTTCCTGAGGTAATCGGCCACGCCGTGCACGCCGCGTGAGGACCGCCGGTAGTCGGGAGAGTCACCGTCGCCGTACGGCAGGCCGCCGTACGGGATCGCGCTGGTCGCGTTCGTGTACTGGCCGTGCGCGCCGTCGTAGGCGCCCCCGCCGGGGGGCACGACCAGCGTGTGGTTCAGCCCGTCGGGGCTGCGCGGCGCCAGGCCGTGCCCGGCGGCCTCGCGGTCCTCCTCGTCGAACCAGGGGAACCCGGACCCGGGCCGGGCCAGCGTCCCGGTGCCCGCCTCACCTGCGTAGCTGGCCCCGTCGGGGGCGGGCAGCGGCACCGGCGGGAGGACGATGTCCTCAGGCCGTTCCGGCCGGGGCGCGCCGATCGGCAGGCCGCCGCGGACGTCCTCGACCGCGTTCAGGAACTGGCCCGCGTCCGCGGGCCGCAGGTCGGGATCCCGGCTGGTGGCCAGGGCCACCAGCGCGTCCAGCGACGGCGGCAGCCCGGGCACGTAGCTCGACGGCGCCGGCACCACGTCGCTGACGTGCTTGTGCGCCACCGCGAGCGGGGACTCGCCGGTGTGCGGCTGCTCGCCGGTGAGCATCTCGAACAGCATCACCCCGGAGGCGTACACGTCGGTGCGCGCGTCCGAGGCGCTGTGCGACACCTGCTCGGGGGCCAGGTAGGCCGCGGTGCCGATGATCATCCCGGTCCTGGTGTGACCGCCCCCGGCGGCCGCCCGGGCCAGGCCGAAGTCGGCGACCTTCACCACGGCGCGCTCGCCGAGCAGGACGTTCTCCGGCTTGACGTCGCGGTGGATGATCCCGACCCGGTGCGCGGCGGCCAGGCCGCCGAGCACGCCGGTGAAGATGTCGAGCGCCTCACGCGGGCCGAGCCTGCCGCGCTCGCGCAGCAGTTCCCGCAGCGTGCGGCCGGGGACGTACTCCATCACCAGGTACAGCAGGTCCCCGTCCGCGCCCTGGTCATAGACGGCGACCACGTTGGGGCTGGACAGCCGGGCCGCCGACCGCGCCTCGCTGGTGAACCGCCGGACGAATTCCGGGTCACCGGCCAGTTCCGGGTGGGCGATCTTCAGCGCCACCGTGCGGTCTAGCTTGGTGTCGGTGCCCAGGTAGACCGTGGCCATGCCGCCACGGGCAATCCAGGAGCCCACCCGGTACCTGCCGTCGAGCAACTGCCCGGCGCTGGGGCGCGAAAGGGTGGTATCCATCGGGAGAATTGTACGGGTGGTCAGTCGGTTATGCGCTGAACATCAGCGGTTGGAACTGGAGTGATGGGTGAGTTTTCCTAGTTCGGCCGGACCGGATATCCCGGAGCGGGTGGTGGTGGCCGGGGCGGGGCTGGCCGGCCTGCGCACCGCCGAGGAACTCAGGGCCAGAGGCTACGGCGGGGAGGTGACCCTGGTCGGGGCCGAGAGCAGGCCGCCCTACGACCGGCCGCCGCTGTCCAAGCGGGTAATGGCCGGTGAGCTCGCGGATATCACGCTGCGGGACGATCTGGACACACTCGGTATCCGGCTGTGCCTGGCCGAGACCGCGACCGGATTCGAGCCTGCCCAGGAGGAGCCCGGCGGCGTGCTGCGCACCGATCGCGGCGAGTACCGCTACGACCGGCTGGTGCTGGCCACCGGGGCCACGCCCATCGCCCTGCCGGGCCGCGGCCCGCAGCGGTTCCTGCGCACGCTCGACGACGCGCTGACCCTGCGTGAGCTGCTCAAGCCGGGGCTGCGGCTGGCGATCGTCGGAGCCGGCTGGATCGGCGCGGAGCTGGCCACCGCGGCGGCCGCCCGCGGCGGCCAGGTGACCGTGCTCGAGGCCGCGGCCGCCCCGCTGATCTCGGCCGTGGGCGAGCAGGTCGGCGCGCTCACCGCCGCGTGGTACCACGCCGCCGGGGTCGACCTGAGGCTCGGCCAGCCGGTCGGCTCGGTCGAGCCCGGGGGAGTGGCCCTGGCCGGCGGCGGCTGGCTGGACGCCGACGTGGTCGTGACCGCGGTCGGGGTTCGGCCGGAGACCGGCTGGCTGGCCGGGACCGGCGTCGCACTGGACAACGGCGTGGCCGCCGACGAGCAGCTGCGGACGTCGGTGCCCGGGGTGTTCGCGGTCGGCGACTGCATGGCGTTCTGGTCGCTGCGGTACGGCCGCAGGCTGCGGTTCGAGCACTGGGACGTGGCGCTGCGGGCACCCGCCACGCTGGCGGCCAACCTGCTCGGCGCGGCCGAGGCGTTCGACCCCGTGCCGTACTTCTGGTCGGAGCAGTTCGGGAAGATGGTGCAGTACGCCGGGTTCCACGGGGCGGCGGACCGGATGCTGCTGCGCGGCGACCCGGCCGGGGACAAGTGGGCGGCATGCTGGCTGGCCGGTGACTGGCTGGTCGCGCTGCTCACCGTGGATTCACCGCGTGACCTGGCCCAGGGCCGGCGGCTGATCGAGTCGGCGGCCGCGGTGGACGAGGCCAGGCTCGCCGACCCTGGTGTGCCGGTCAAGGCGACCGTGGTCAGCTGAACCGTGGTCAGCTGAGCCGTGGTCAGCTGACCGGCCGCAGCGGCGGGTCGAGCAGCCGCAGCGTGGCGGTGTCGGCGTCAAGCTCGGCCGCGACCCCGATCGGGAAGGCCTGGAAGTAGCCGCCGTGGCCGACGTTCGCCCACGCGATCATCGGCACCCCGAGCCGGCCAAGCCGCTCGGTCAGGATCTCCTCGACCGGCGCGGGCTCGCCGCAGCCCACGAACGTGCCCGCCACGATCCCCGCCACGCCGTCGAGGTACCCGGACCGGCGCAGCTGGGTCAGCATCCGGTCCAGCCGGTACTCCGGCTCGTTCCTGTCCTCCACGAGCAGGATCCCGCCCCGCGCGGGCCAGGACGTGCCGGTGCCCAGCGACGACGTCAGCAGGGTCAGGTTCCCGCCCAGGGTGACGCCCCGGGCGCGGCCGCCGGCCACCCGGTTGGCCATCGGGTAACGGATCTCGGTGGCCCGCTCGGGGTGCATCAGCGAGCGCAGCATCGAGCCGAACGAGTAGTGCCCGGCCGCGCTCTGCGAGGCCACGTTCGGGCTCAGCAGCGACGCCCAGCCGAGCTTGCTGGCGGCCGCCTCGAGCAGGGCCGTGACATCGGAATACCCGGCCAGCACCTTGGGCGGGAGCCCGGCCAGCCCGTCCCAGTCCATGGCCTCCAGGGTGCGCTGCGCGCCGTAACCCCCGGTCGCGAACATGATCCCGGCGATGCCGGGGTCGGTCAGCGCGGCCCGCAGGTCGGCGGTGCGCATCTGGTCGTCGCCCGCGAGGTAGGCGCGCATGCTGCCCTGGTCCCGGGCGGACGGGCAGAGGACCGGGTCGAGCCCGGCGAACCGCAGCGCGTCGAGCCCGATGGCCAGCTGCGCGGGATCGGCCGGGCCGCTGACCGACAGCACCGCGACCCGGTCACCCGGGCGCAGCGCCGGGGGCCGGGCCAGGGAGGCCGGGCGGGCGGCGGGCTCAGGTTGGGCGGGCGGCCCTGGGCGGTCGGTCATCGGCGGCACCGGGCGGGTCAGGCCGCGCTCATCAGGAACCGGTCCAGCACCCGCACGCCGAAGCGCAGCGCGGACACTGGTACCCGCTCGTCGACGCCGTGGAACATCGCGTAGTAGTCAAACCCGGGCGGCAGCGCGAGCGGCATGAAGCCGTAACCGCTGACGCCGAGCCGGGCGAAGGCCTTGGCGTCGGTGCCCCCGCCCATGCAGTACGGCACCACGTGCGACCCGGGGTCCTCGGCCAGCAGGGCCGCGGTCATCGCGGCCACCTCAGGGCCGTCCAGCGCCGCCTGGAGCGGTGCCTCCCGGTGGTAGTACTCCCACCTCACGTCCGGGCCGGTCAGCTCGTCCAGGGTGGCGCTGAACTCGTCCTCGTAGCCGGGCAGCAGCCGCCCGTCCACGTAGGCCACGGCCTCGGCGGGGATCACGTTGATCTTGTACCCGGCCTCGAGCATGGTCGGGTTCGCGCTGTTGCGCACGGTCGCCTCGACCAGGTGAGCGGCGGGGCCGAGCTGGGCCAGCAGCTCGTCGGCGTCGGCGTGCTCGGCGTCGAGATCGACCTCCGCGCCGACCGCATCCGCGATCGCGGCGATCGCGGCGCGCACCGTCGGGATGAGCCGCACCGGCCAGCGGTAGGCCCCGATCCTGGCCACGGCCTCGCCCAGGCGGACCACGGCGTTGCTGGTGTTGGGCTTGGAGCCGTGGCCCGCGCGCCCGTGCGCGGTGAGCTTGAGCCAGGCGGTGCCGCGCTCGGCCGACGCGACGGGATACAGGCGCAGACCAGCCCCGGCGTGAAACGTAAAGGCACCTGATTCGCCAATGCCTACGGTGCAGCCTTCGAAGAGCCCGGGCTGCTGGTCAGCCAGCCAGGAAGAGCCGTACTCGGTCGTGTCCTCCTCGTCCGCGGTGAACGCGAGCACGATGTCGCGTGGCGGCCGGCGCCCGGCCCGCTGCCACGACCTGACCACGGCGAGGATCATCGCGTCGGAGTTCTTCATGTCGACCGCGCCGCGGCCCCACACCACGCTGTCGCGGACCTCTCCGGAGAACGGGTGGACCTGCCAGGCGCCCGGGTCGGCCGGAACCACGTCGAGATGGCCGTGGACGAGCAGCGCGGGCGCGCCGGGGTCGGTCCCGGCGATCCTGGCCACCACGTTCGCGCGGCCCGGGGCCGATTCGAGCAGCACAGGATCCAGGCCGGCCTCGGACAGGCGCGCGGCCACATACTCGGCCGCCGGCCGCTCGTTCCCCTCCCCGCCGCCGCGGTTGGTGGTGTCGATCCTGATCAGGTCCGAGGTGAGCGTGACCACCTCGGCGTCTGCGATCTCGTCCGGGCCGGCCTGGGTGGCCGGCGGCTGCTCACTCATGCTCGACGCTCATGATCATCACGTGTGCTCCTGCCCGTCCCGCCCGCTGTCGCGAGCCGTATCAAGGCTTATCATCGGCCACGGCAGCACCGCGCGGCGCGGCAGCCGCCGCCGGGCCGGTTTCATGCCATATCACCCGGTTATGCGCCTGCTACCTGGCCAGAGGCTGTTACTCCGTGTTTGGCCGGCGGCCCATTGTGGGAAACTCTCCTGACGTGGCACAGATCGACCCCCCTGCCGATGCCATCGTCGCTGACTGGCTAACCGTTCCTGAGGTGGCCGAGCGACTCGGGATCCCCGTGAGCAGGGTCAAGCAACTGCTTCGGGACCGCAAGCTGGTCGCGGTCCAGCGCCCCAGCGGGGCGTACTCCGTGCCGGCGGCCTTCCTCGACGGCGATCAGGTCGTCCGGGGGCTGCACGGCACGCTCACCGTGCTGTTCGACTGCGGCTTCGACGAGCCGGAGGCGCTGCGCTGGCTGTTCACGGCCGACGACTCGCTGCCCGGCACGCCCATCCAGGCGATCGCCGAGCACCGCTGCACCGAGGTGAACCGGCGGGCCCAGGCGCTCGCCTTCTGAGCGCCGGATAAGCCGCTGCGGGCGGTCGCGGTGACCGCCAGCTCAGCCAGCGCGCTCTGGGCCTGGCTGGTGATGGGCGCCTCCGCGAGCGCGGCCAGCGCCTCGGTCACGCTCGCGCCGATCATCCGCTCGCACTCGGCCACCGCCCCGGTATCGGTGAGGATGGCCCGGATCTGCCCGGCCCCGTCCTCATCCAGCCGCGGGTTCCCGAGCCGCCGGTCGAGCGT
>Ga0070714_100000526_pt1 | contig 27664 bp, 27 predicted proteins | sample LARL83metaG_FD_65450 | JGI IMG/M metagenome (GOLD analysis project Ga0070714, IMG submission 65450) | Corn, switchgrass and miscanthus rhizosphere microbial communities from Kellogg Biological Station, Michigan, USA - LAR L8-3 metaG | ecosystem: Host-associated > Plants > Roots > Rhizosphere ... | reverse complement strand
GGTCGCCAGCCGGGTGATCGACCGCTGCCTGCAGCTGCACGGCGGCTACGGCTACATCAACGAGTACCCGATCGCCCGGCTGTACGCCGACAACCGGGTCAACCGCATCTACGGCGGCACGTCCGAGGTGATGAAGACCATCATCGCCAAGGACATGGGCCTCTGAGCGCAGTCATCTCCCGGGGGGACGACCCCCCGTACCCCCGGGGCGCGCCCGATGGCTCCGCCGTCGTACCGGGCGTGCGCCCGGCTGGCCGGGACCGCTTAGCTTACGGGCGGAAGAATGCGTCCGTTCTGGCGGAAGTTGTTATTTCCTTCTCCAGAACGGATGCGTCAACTCCTGATACGCCGAGTAATTCCTTTTCCAGATGGAAAGTGATCGTCGGCTTCGATACGCAGCCGGCGCCGCAGTCGGGTGACCGCCTGTGGCGCGATGACACCTATCGGTGACTTTCGGGCGGAATACGGCACTTCGCATATTTGTCACAACGTCTAACATCGGCGGCTTTCCACGCAAACTAACTTTGATAGCTTTCCACGCAATTGCGCGTTATGGTTTTGCTCCGTGTACGTGTACAGCGGCCCTGTCATCGACGCTCACACGCATCCGATGCTTGACCCCGAAGGACAGATCGTCGCCGAGCCGCACCCGCCGGAGGCATACCGCGCCCTCGTCCGCGGTTCCCAGATCAGCCGGGCGGCCGCGATCACCATCGCGCACAGCGGCGACCTGGAACGGACGGTGACCCGCAACGACGCGGTCCTCAAGCTCTCCGTGGACTCGGAAGGCTTCTACTTCCCCGTCTGCTCGGTCCACCCGGCGGACGGGGCGGCCGCCATCGAGGAGGTCGACCGGGTCGCCGCCGCGGGGGCCGCATGGCTCAAGCTGCACCCGAACACCCAGGACCTCGACGTCGCGCAGCCTTCGGTCACGCGGGTGGTGCGCCGGGCGGCGGAGCAAGGGCTGCCGGTGCTGTTCGACGCCTACTCGCCGTGGGACGCGAACCAGCCGGGCAAGTTCGTCAACCTCGCGATGGAGGTGCCGGAGGCGAGGCTCATCCTCGCCCACGCGCACGGGCCCGGCTTCCCGCAGCTGCTCTTTTACGACGTGCTCGCCCGCTACCCGTGGTGGCGGCGGAACGTGTGGATCGACATCTCGGTCACCGGCTTGCTGCTGGCCGGCGGCCCGTTCGCGGACCAGTTCGCCTGGGTGCTGCGCAAGGTCGGGGTCGACCGGGTGATCTTCGGCAGCGACTACCCGCTCGACGACCCGCTGGTCGCCGCGGGGGCGGTGGCCCAGCTCGGCTTCACCGAAGAAGAGCAGGCCGCGATCCTGCACGACAACGCCGCCGCGCTGCTCGGCCGCAAGGAGTAACTCCTCAGCCGCCGCGCACCAGGATCTCGAAGCTGTGGCCGTCCATTGCCCCGGCGAAGCTCTCAACCGGCCGGAAGCCGAGCGACGTCACCACCCGCAGCGCGCGGGTGTTGAAGCTCGCCACGGTCACCCGGAAGGCGTCCGGCGCGAACCGTTCCCGCCCGAACTCGAGCCCGGCGGCGACCACGGCCCGGCCGAGGCCGCGCCCGGTCAGGTCCGGCCGCAGCCCGCCGCCGGTGTCAAGCGCGGAGTCGTCGTACGTCCCGCCGGGTACCTGCCCGTCGGGCCCGAATGACCGGAAGCCGATGAACTCGCCGCCGGAGATGACGGCGAAGAACCCGTTGGCTGGATCGAGGTAGTAGTCCAGGTCACCGTCGGTCACGTCGTAATAGTCGTACGGCGCGGGGTACCGCCAGGACAAGATGTCCGCCGCGTACCCGGTGGTCATCTCGGTGATCTGGATTTCGGCCATGTCCCATGATGGACCCGGTGCGGGCCGGACAGTACCGTGAATTCGTGCAGACCTTCGATGACGTGGCGCGGCTCGCGGCGGCACTGCCCGAGGTGACCGGGGGCGAGGACGAGCGCGACGGCCGGCGTGGCTGGCAGGTCGCGGGCAAGGCTTTCGCCTGGGAGCGCCCGTACAGCAAGGCCGACCTCAAGCGGTTCCGCCTGGCCGGCGAGCAGCCGCCGCCGGGCCCCATCCTCGCGATCCGCACCGCCGACCAGGCGGAAAAGGAGGCGGTGCTCGCGGCGGGCAAGGACGGCTTCTTCACCATCGAGCACTTCAACGGCTACAACGCCTACCTGGTCCAGCTGGACGAGGTATCGGAGGAAGACCTCAGGGAGGCGCTGCTCGACGGCTGGCTGGCGATGGCGCCGGCCGGCCTTGCCGAGGGCTTCCTCGGCAAGTTACCGCAGGATCGGCCGCAGGTTGTCGAGCACCGACCGGTCATCGATGGTGGACGGCACCGGCTCGTCCTTACCGTTGGCGATGCCGCGCATCGTCTTGCGCAGGATCTTCCCCGAGCGGGTCTTGGGGAGCCCGGGCACGATATCGAGCCTGCTCAGCGTGGCGATGGGGCCGATCCGGTCGCGGATCATCTGGGCGAGTTCCCGGCCGAGCTGGTCCCGCTCCGCGGCGACGCCCGCCTTGAGCACGACCAGGCCGCGCGGTACCTCGCCCTTGAGTTCGTCGCTGACGCCGAACACCGCGCACTCGGCAACCGCCGGGTGGCTGGCGAGAATCTCTTCCATCTCGCCGGTGGACAGCCGGTGGCCCGCCACGTTGATGACGTCATCGATGCGGCCCATGACGAACAGGTAGCCGTCCTCGTCGCGGAAGCCCCCGTCCCCGGTGAGGTAGTAGCCCGGGTACCTGGACAGGTAGGACCGGATGAAGCCGTCGTCGTTGTGCCAGAGAGTGGGCAGGCAGGACGGGGGGAGCGGCAGCCGTATCGCGATGTTCCCCGTTTCGCCCGGCTTGACCTGGTTGCCCTCCTCGTCGAGGATCTGGACGTCGTAACCCGGGACGGGGAAGCTGGGCGAACCGGGCTTGGTCGGTTTCGGGTCGAGGCCCATCAGGTCGGCGACGATCGCCCACCCGGTCTCCGTCTGCCACCAGTGGTCGATGACCGGGACGTCGAGCAGGTCGCCCGCCCACCGGTACGTCTCCGGGTCGAGGCGCTCGCCGGCCAGGAACAGGTACCTGAAGCCGCTCAGGTCGCGTCCCTGCTTGAGCCTGCCCTCCGGGTCCTCCTTGCGGATCGCGCGGAAGCCCGTCGGCGCGGTGAACAGCGTCTTGACCCTGTGCTCGGCGATGACGCGCCAGAAGGCGCCCGCGTCCGGGGTGCCGACCGGCTTGCCCTCGTAGAGGATCGTGGTGCAGCCCGCGAGCAGCGGCGCGTAGACGATGTAGGAGTGGCCGACCACCCAGCCGATGTCGGAAGCGGCCCAGAACACCTCGCCCGGGTGCGTGTCGTAGATGTTGCGCATCGACCAGGTGAGCGCCACCGCGTGCCCGCCGTTGTCCCGGACCACGCCCTTGGGCTTCCCCGTGGTGCCGGAGGTGTAGAGGATGTAGAGCGGGTCGGTGGCGTCGACAGGCACGCAGGGAGCGGGTGCCGGGTCCGCGGCCATCAGGTCGTGCCAGTCGAGGTCCGGCTCGCGCATGGCCGCGACCGCCTGCGGCCGCTGCACGATGATCGTGTGCTCGGGCTTGTGCGCCGCCTCGTCGATGGCCGCGTCGAGTATCGGCTTGTACTCGATGACCCGGGCGACCTCGATGCCGCAGGACGCCGAGACGATCAGCCTCGGCTTCGCGTCGTCGATCCGGACCGCCAGCTCGTGCGCGGCGAACCCGCCGAACACCACGCTGTGGATGGCGCCGAGGCGCGCGCAGGCGAGCATCGCGATGACGGCCTCGGGGATCATCGGCATGTAGATCACGACCCGGTCGCCCCTGGTGATACCGAGGCCCCCCAGCACGCCGGCGAACCTGGCGGTCTCGTCTCTCAGCTCGGTAAACGTGAGCTGCCTCGTGGTGCCGGTGACCGGTGAGTCGTAGATCAGCGCGGCCTGGTCGCCGTGGCCGTTATCAACGTGGCGGTCGACGGCGTTGTGGCAGGTATTGAGCGTGCCGCCGCGGTACCAGCGGTAAAAGGGCGGGTTGCTCTCGTCGAGGACCAGTTCCGGCTGGGTGTACCAGTCGACGGCGGTGGCGGCCTCGGCCCAGAAGCCGGCCGGGTCGTCAAGGCTCCGGCGGAAAGCGTCCTCGTATCTGCCCATGACCAGACCGTAGGCCCTGGCCGGCCCCGCTGCCTAGGAGGGCGCGCGCCAAATGAGCCGCGCCCCCCTTTGGCGACGCCCAGCCAGCGACGTTCTGGCCCTGTGGGACATCGGGCCAGTTCCGTTCCGAGCCGGTGGAACATCGGGCCAGTAGAGCTGTGCCGGTGGAACATCGGGCCATAACGTCCGCGGCTGCCCGGCCGGTTGACCGCGGCTAGGAGCCCGCTGAATTAGACCGTTTCCGGGACCAAGACGATAGGTCATACCTGGTCAGAACCGTGCTGATACGTAGGAGCGTGGCAAATTCAACAAGCTCCTAGTCCACGCGGCAGAGGATCTCGCCGCTGGGGACGAGGATCCAGCCGTCTGCGTCGGCGGCCCAGGCGCGCCATCCGTCGGCGATCCGCTCCAGGTCCTCGTTCGTGGCGTGCCCGCCGCCCAGCGCGCTGGCCGCGAACGCCGACTTGACCGCGCGGTCCGCCCACAGGCCGCCCCACCAGGCCCGCTCGGCCTCCGTGGCGTAGGTCCAGTTGGACGACGAGCAGGTGACGTCGGTGAACCCGGCGGCTCTCGCCCAGGCGTGCAGGTGGCGCCCGGCGTTCGGCTCGCCGCCGTTGGCCTGCGCGACCGTTATGTAGAGCTCACGCCACTCGTCGAGAACGGGGGACCCGGGGTACCAGGTGAAGGCGCCGTAGTCGCCGTCGCGGGCCGCGACGAGGCCGCCCGGCCTGGTCACCCGGCGCATCTCGGTGAGCGCCAGGACCGGGTCGCTCAGGTGCTGCAGCACCTGGTGGGCATGGACCACGTCGAAGCTGGCGTCCGGGTAGCCGAGGGCGTAGACGTCGCCGGCCGCGAAGTCTGTGTTCCCCCGGTCACCGGCCGCCTCGCGGGCCTGCTCGAGGATGTCTGGCGCGGCGTCGATGCCGGTCACGTGCCCCCTTGGCACCCGGTCGGCGAGCCCCGCCGTGATGGTCCCTGGGCCGCAGCCGACGTCGAGGACCTTCGCGTCCGGTGCGAGGTGCGGCAGCAGGTACGCGGCCGAGTTCTCGGCGGTGCGCCACTTGTGTGAGCGCAGTACTGACTCGTGATGACCGTGCGTGTAGACCTCAGGCATGCCGCAACCTTACGCCTGGTCTTGAATGATGAGCAAATTTGTCTCATTATTTGGACAAGGGATCTAACGGCGCGCACGTTAGCGGGGGGAGTCGCCGCATGCACGGGCATTTCCGGGGAAGCCGGAGGGCCAGGGCAGCGCGGGCGCGGTTCAAGAAGGACCTGCTGCTCAGCCAGCTCGGTAAGCGGATGAGGCAGGCCGTCGGGTGGCTCGGCCGGATCGGCGGTATCGCGCGCGGCATCGTGTCCGCCACCGCGGGGGTGTTCCTCGTCGTCGCCGCGGTCACCGCGCAGCCGGGCCAGGCCAAGGGGATCGACTCATCGCTGCGCGCGCTCGCGGCCACGCCGGGCGGGCGGTGGCTGCTTGCGCTCGTGGCGGCCGGGCTCGTCATGTTCGGCCTTTACTCCTGCTGCGAGGCCCGGTGGCGGCGGGTGTAGTCACAGGGCGCGCCGGCGCGGAGCGGAGCGCGCTTCACTCGCCGGCCGGCTCGCCCGCGCCGGCCCGCTGCAGCAGGGCGGCGAGGTGACGAGCAAGCCGCATTCGTTCTGCGGACACCGCGGCGAGCCGGGCCGCCAGGTCGTCGCGCTCGCGGGCGACCTCGGCCAGCCGCTGCTCAAGCTCGATGATCCGGCGGATGGCCGGCATCGTCATGCCCTCGTCCGCCATCGTCGCGACCTGCTGGACGACGCGGATCTCCACGCGGGTATAGCGGCGCTGGCGGCCGGCCGAGCGCTGCGGCGAGACGACCTGGAGCTCGTCGATGCGGCGCAGGAACGCCTGCTTGAGCGAGAGCATGTCCGCGACCTGGCCCACGGTGTAAAGCGGGACATTCTCGTCGTCAAACGGCTCCACGTTCCTCACCTCCCAGCGAAATGGTAAGCGGCCAGCGGGACTCGTGCCCCGCTGGCCGCTGGTGCCGTCTGCCCGGCCGTTCGAGCTTCTCTCTTTTGATGGGCCTGGCCCGTTGAACAATTCGGCCAGGCCAAAAGAAAGAAGCTCGTTAGCTGGCCAGTTCCCCGGCCTCGCCCGGGGCGCCAACCGTGATCTTGCGCGGCTTGGCCTCCTCGCGGACCGGGATGCGGATCTCGAGCACGCCGCCGGCGTGGCTGGCCTCGATCGCCTCGGCGTCGAGGTTGTCCGAGAGACGGACACGGCGCGTGAAGCTGCCGAACCGCCGCTCACGGACGACCGGGTTCTCGCCCTCGGTCTTGCTCTCCTCGCGCGTCGCGCTGACGGTGAGCACGCCCTTGTCGACGGTGACGTCGATCTTGTCCTGGTCAACGCCGGGAACGTCGAAGCGGAGAACCACCTCGCCGTCGCGGCGCACGGTGTCCATCGGCAGGGCCGGCGCGTAGCCGGGGTTGAGGGCCCCGTGGCTGAGAACGCTGCCGCCGAACGCGCGGCGGACGATGCGGTCGAAGTCCCGGCTGATGGGGTCGAGAGTCGTCAGGTACATCGCTACCTCCTGAGAGGGCTGCCACCCTGAGTGGTCTCGCCCTGTGCCTGAAAGAAACTTACAACTGAAGTTATAACTTCTCTCGAGACTGGTTGTCAAATTAGTTGCTATCGGAGCAATGGGTGATCTGGTGCGGTTACCCTCGTGACATGGCAATCCGCGACATCAGGCTGTTCGGCGACCCGATCCTGGCCACCGCCGCCGACCCGGTCACCGACTTTGACAAGCAGTTGCGCAACCTGGTCAAGGACCTGACCCAGACACTCGACGACGCGCAGGGTGCGGGGCTCGCCGCGCCGCAGATCGGCGTCGGGCTCCGGGTCTTCGCTTACGCCGTCGGCGACGAGCGCGGCCACCTGGTCAATCCGGTCCTTGACTTCCCCGACGAGGAGGAGCAGGACGGCGATGAGGGCTGCCTGTCCTTCCCCGGCATCTACTACGACGTGAAACGCCGGCTCAACACAGTGGCCCGCGGGTTCACCGACCGCGGCGACCCGGTCCAGGTCGTCGGGACGCAGGTCCTCGCCCGCTGCCTGCAGCACGAGACCGACCACCTGGACGGCGTGCTGTTCATTGACCGGATGGACGCGGCCACCAGAAAGCTGGCTATGAGGGAAATCAGAGCAGCGAATTGGGACGGGCCGGTCAAGATCAGCCCGCATCGGATGACTGACCGCATATTCTGACTTCTAACTCCGGGGGATGGCCAGGGTCCCTGCACTCATAGCTCCGGAAGAGTGAGTCAGAGCCGCTGCAGAGGTAGCAGAGGCACGGTGTGGGTACTGGGCTATAACGGCTCGAACGCCCAGATTGGCTATCTTCCCTGCGGGGCCGAACTATGCGGAGGTATGCGGAGATGTCGCGGAGGGTACCTCGCGGTGATGTCGGTCCTTGGCGGGACGGGGAGCCTGACAACGGACCGCAGTGGGACCAGGGCGCGCGCGGGTATGAGAACACGCGCGGTTACGCGGAGCAACCGCAGTACGACAGCCAGGGCCAGCAGTACGACGGCCAGGGCCAGCGGTACAACGGCGGCCAGGGCCAGCAGTACAACGGCCGGGGCCAGCAGTACGACGGCCAGGGCCAGCGGTACAACGGCGGCCAGGGCCAGCAGTACAACGGCCAGGGCCAGCGGTACAACGGCGGCCAGGGCCAGCGGTACAACGGCCAGGGTGAGCGGTACGACGGCCAGACCCACCAGGCTCAGCGGTACGACGGCCAGACCCACCAGGCTCAGCGGTACGACGGCCAGGGCCAGCGGTACGACCAGCAGCGCGATTGGTATGACGAGCAGCGCGAGCGCTACGACGGCCAGGGTGAGCGGTACGAGGTGCCGCGCCCGGGGCCTGGTGATCCCGCTTACGGCCAGCCGCCCCGGCGCAAGGCCCGCTTCCGGCGGACCAGGCGGCTCTTCCGCCTCCGCTCCGTCCGCGTGGTTAGCGCGGTCCTCGCGCTCTGCCTCGTCTGGCTGACGTTCTCCGTCGGCCAGGCGGCGTTCAAGAACAACGGCCAGAGCTTGTCCGCGAACCTCGCCGAATGGGCTCGGGACCACTACCTCGGCCCGGTCGTGACATTCGGCGAGTGGCTGTCCTACAAGCCGCCGCCTAAGGGCGGCAAGCCCTCGTTCTCGTACACCGTGCCGAGCGGTGAGGCGGTCACTCCGGCCAAGGGAGGCACAGGCAAGTCCAAGGCGTTCGTGCCGGACATCCCGGCTACGCTCACGTCGCTGGCGGGCAGCCCGATCCCCGGTGAAGGCCAGTGGCGGATGGTGGAGAAGGTCAACGGCGAGCCGGCGATCCTCATCACGTTCCTGCGCGACGCCACCTACACGTCCCAGTCCAACGGGATCGCCTCGATTGACCAGCGGCTGGTCAAGTTCTCACTGCGCCCCGGCACGGAAGACCCCGGCGCCGCCAACTGGGGCGTGTCCAACTACATCCCGGCCGGCCAGCGCAAGGGCCTGCTCGCCACGTTCAACGGCGGGTTCAAGCTCGACTCCGCGGGCGGCGGCTTCTACCTGAACGGGATCTACCACGGCTCGCTGCGAACGGGCGCCGCGTCGATCGTCTACTACAAGGACGGCACGATCAAGATCGGCCAGTGGGGGCGCGACTTCACGATGAACTCCTCGATCGCGGGGGTCAGGCAGAACCTCAAGCTGCTCGTCGACCGCGGCAAGGTGTCGGTGAACGCCAACTCGGACGTGATGAGCAACTGGGGCGCGACGCTCGGCGGTGGCGCCTACGTCTGGCGCTCCGGGCTCGGCATCACCAAAGACGGGCGGGTCGTCTACGTCTACGGGCAGGCGCTCAACGCAGAGGACCTCGGCAAGCTGCTGCAGCGGGCCGGCGCGGTGGAGGGCATGCAGATGGACATCAACCCGGCCTGGATGAAGTTCGACTACTACCAGGCCGGCAGCCACCCGAGCGACCCCACCCCGGTGCCGCTGCTGCCCAACCAGCAGCCCGACCCTTACTCGTACTACACCCCGTCCACCCGCGACTTCACCGCGGTCTACGCACGGTGACGGTCGACAGGACGGTCGCCCCAGACCGGAACACGGGGCCACAGGCAGCGCTGGCCGCCGCGGCCGTCGCTCCGGTCACGCCCGCACGCTGGCTGCGCGCGGCCATCATGACCACCAGGCCCAGGCAATGGCCTAAGAACCTGCTCGTGTTCGCGGCCCCGCTGGCGGGCGCCTCGCTCGGCCGCAACGGCGGCCTCGGCTACGCGCTCATCGCCATGCTCGCCTTCGGCTGCGCGTCGGCGGCCGTCTACTTCGTCAACGACGTCGCCGACGCCGAGCGCGACCGGCGCCACCCGGTAAAGCGGAACCGGCCCATCGCCTCGGGGGCGCTCCCCGCGCGGCACGCGCTCGTGCTCGCCCTGCTCGCCGCGCTGTGCGCGGTCGGCGCGGGCGTGGTGATCCGCGAGCCGCTGCTCGTCGCCACCGCCTCCGCCTACCTGTGCCTGTCGTTCCTGTACTCGTTCCGGCTCAAGCACGTGCCGTACGTCGAGATGCTGATCGTGGCGTCCGGGTTCCTGCTGCGGGTGCTCGGCGGCGCGGCGGCGACCCACGTGCGGCCGTCCGTCTGGTTCCTGATGGTCTGCAGCCTTGGGGCACTCGGCGTGGCCGTCGCCAAGCGTTATACCGAGCTGACCAGCCTTGGCGCGGACGCCGTCCGGCACCGCCCGGTGATGCGCTGGTACCGGCCCGGCGTGCTGCGCGCCACCCAGGTGGTCATCGGGGTGGGCATGCTCGCCACCTACCTGATGTGGGCACTCGGTGAGAAACATGGCGTTCGCCCGTGGCACCTCGCCTCAGCCGTACCGCTGGCCGCCGCGCTCGTCCGGTTCGGCCTGCTCGCCGCGCGCCGGACCGTGCGCCCGGTGGAAGACCTGATCACCAGGGACGCCGTGATGTTGTGCTGCGAGGCGGCGTGGCTTGTCCTGTTCTGCTTCGGCCTTTACGTAGGGTGACAATGAGAATTCTGCTGCTCGGTGGCACCAGCGAGATCGGCCTCGCGATCCTGGCCGCGCTGCGGCCCGGGCCCGCCGACGAGGTCATCCTGGCGGGCCGCGACCCGCAACGGCTCGAGGCGGCGGGCAAGGCGCTGAACCACCCGGTCACCGTGGCGCGGTACGACGCGACGGAGACGGGTGCCCACCAGGCGTTCGCCGACGAGATCTGCGCCGGGGGAGTGCCGGACCTGCTGATCGCCGCGACCGGCGTGCTCACCCCGCAGCCCCGGCTTGAGCAGGACGTGCGGCTCGCCGCCACCATGATCGAGACCAACTTCACCGGCCACGTCACGGCGCTGCTCGCGTTCGGCGAGGCGATGCGCCGCCGGGGCAGCGGCACGATCGTGGTCCTCTCCTCGGTCGCCGCGGTCCGCCCGCGCAAGTTCAACTCGGTCTACGGGGCTACTAAGGCCGGCCTTGACGCGTTCGCCCGCGGCTACGCCGACTCGCTGCACGGCTCAGGCGTCCGGGTGCTGCTCGTCCGGCCCGGCTTCGTCACCGGCCGGATGACCGAGGGAATGAAGGCCGCCCCGCTGGCCACCACCCCTGAGCGGGTCGGCGCCGCGGTGGCGGCCGCGCTGCGCGGCCCGGGCGGCAAGAACGTCATCTGGGTACCCGCCCCGCTGGTCGGCCTGGCCGCAGTGATGAAGCTCATCCCGCGCCCGGTCTGGCGCAAGATGGAGAGCTAGCAGGCTCCTGCTACTTCGCGGTGATCCGCGTGCCGAAGTCGCCGCCCTCGCAGATCGACTTCATCACGCCGACAGCGCCGACGTCGAAGACGTGCATGGTCAGCGACTGCTCGTTGGCAAGGACGAAGGCGCTGGTGTCCATGACCTTGATGTCGGCCGCGATGGCTTCCTCATAGGTCAGGCTGGTGTACCGCTTGGCGTCCGGGTTGAGCCTGGGGTCCGAGTCGTACACGCCGTCCACGCCGTGCTTGGCCACGAGCAGCGCGTCGGCCTCCAGCTCAAGCGCCCGCTGCACCGCCGGGTAGTCGGTGGTCACGTAGGGCTGGCCGATGCCGCCGGCGAGCACGACGATGAAGTGCCGCTCCAGGTGGTAGAGGGCCTTCAGCCGGATGAACGGCTCCGCGACACTGTGGATCGGCACCGCGGTCATCACCCGGATCTCGGCGTCGGTCCGCGCGGTAAGTGCCCCCCGCAGCATGAGCGCGTTCATCACCGTCCCGAGCATGCCGATGTTGTCGGCCTCCGCCCGGCTGATGCCCCAGCCTTCGGCCATCCGGCCGCGGAAGTAGTTCCCGCCGCCGACCACGACGGCCACCTGGACGCCGAGGTTGTGTACCGACAGCACCTCGTCGGCCACCCGGGCGAGGCTCGCGGGATCAACGCCGCTTCCCGCGGATCCGGAGAGGGCTTCTCCGCTGAGCTTGACCACCACCCTGCGATACCGCGGCAACGCCAGGCCCCCTCCCGTCGGGTTTTCTGGTCGCCACGCTATCAGCCCGCGCGACTCCCGTCCTCATCGGCACGTGACCACGGGATGCCTGCCGGTCACGGCGTCATGTGGCGCCGCGCCCGCGACCTTAGCCCTTGGCCTCCGCCCAGCTGCCCGCGACCGAGATATCGGCGATGAAGCGCACCCGGCTGCCAGCCCCGCCCGCCCGCCCTGCCCACCGCCGGGACGCCTCCGCGAGGCAGCCGCTGACCAGCCCCGCCACCTCCTCCGCCCGCGCGGCCGGCACCTGCAGCAGCAGCTCGTCATGCAGGCAGAGCACGATCCGCGCGCCAAGCGGCGCGGACCTCGCCCGGACGGTCACCGCCCACATCTTGAAGAGCTCGGCGGCCGCGCCCTGCACGACCGCGTTCCGCCCGTACCGGCCGCGGGCCGCCTCGTTGCCGCCGCCGGACATCCGCAGCCGCCGGCCACCGTAGGTACGCAGGTCCTGGCCCGCTTGAGCGGACCGGTCGGCTCCGTCCAGGTAGCCCATCGCCACGGGATACGCGGCCCGCATACGACGGGCCGCCACCCCGCCGTGCCCCGTTGTCTGCCCGTACATCGCGGCGATCATCGCGACCTTAGCCGTCGGCCGGTCCACCCCGAGCTCCGCCGCGACCGGCAGGTACATGTCATCGGCGGCCGTCGCCGCCGCCAGCGCGCCGTCACCGGACACGGCGGCGAGCACCCGCGGCTCGATCTGCCCGAGGTCGGCCCGGACGAACGCGTGGCCCTCCTCGGCCAGCACCGCCTGGCGCAGCACGGCGGGCATGTTGTGCAGCCCGCTCGACGCGGTCATCCGCCCGGCCGCGCCGTCGGACCCGGTCCACGCGCCGCGCAGGCGCCCGTCCGCCCCCAGGTGCTCATCCAGCCAGGAGTATCCGTAGGTGGTAGCGATCCGCTCCGCCTTGCGCCACTCAAGCAGAGCCGCGACGAGCGGCGAGCTCTCCCGGAATTGCTCAAGCCGCCACGCCCGGGTGTCGCGGACGTCGATCCCCGCCGCCGCCAGCAGCGCCTTAACCTGGACGGGGCTGCGCAGGTCGCTCGCCGCCCCGGTAGGCGCGTGCCGCAGCACGAGCGCGTCCCGCGCCGCCCGGATCGCCGCCGCATCGGCAGGCCCGCGTGGCCGCGGCCCGGTGATCCCAGCGAGCAGGCGCTCGGCCGCTGCCCTGTTCATCGGCAGCCCGTCGGCGGAAAGCTCCGCGCACAGGAGTTCCGCGGTGGACTCGCAACGGGCGGTGCTGATCCTGTTCCCGCCGCCTTGCTCCGTCAGGCTCGCCAGCTGCAGGCTGGCTGCCTCGAGCGCCGCGGCCGCGCCGAGCGCCGGCGCGTCCGGGGCATCATCGGCCACGCTGAACAGGTCGGGCGCGCCGGCGGCCACGGGCACCTGATCGGGTGGCTGCCCGTGCAGGCACGCCCACGCGTACTCGGGGTCAGCTCGCCACCCGCCGAACAGCAGCCGGTGCACCGCCGCGATATCCCAGCTGGTCGCCAGCCGGATCCCCTGGCCCACCAGCGTCCGCGCCGTCTCCTGCGACCACATCGTCCACCGGGGCCTGACCTCTGCGTCGGCAACCGCCACATCCGCCACCGGGCCGGCCCACTCGGTGCCGCTCATCGTGGCCGCCGACGCGCCGTCCGCGGTCACCATCAGCCCGACGAGGTCGCCTTGTCCCACGCCGTCCAGGCTCAGCGCCGCCACAAGGTCGCCCATGCAGCTATTATCGCGCTCCTGTTCGATCTGGCGCGGTATCAGCCGGCCGTCAGCCGGCCGCTGGGCCGCCCCGGACAGCGGTGCGAGCGCCTGGCCCGGTCAGGACGGGGGTGTTTGCCGGGCCAGGCGCCGCGGCGCCCGGATGGCCGGGGAAACCAGCCGGGCGCTTCGCCTGGCGGGGGAGCGGGAACTCGCCGCCTGGCGGCCTGTCGCGGGGTGCGTTGCCTCCCGCGGAACCGATTTTGCCGCGATCGGGGCCGCTGCGCTACAAGTTACTCAAGAGTACCCAGTGTCACCGCGCGGTCGCGCTCCGCTAGCGAGAGGCGCCGCCTGCCCGGCCCCCGCCGGCTGATCACATCTGCGTGCCCGCGGCGAGGTGCGCGAGCACCTCGTCGTGCAGGTGCCCGTTGGTGCACACGGCGCTGCCCGCGTCCGGCGCGGCGATACCGGAGAGGCTGGTGAAGCGCCCGCCGGCTTCCTCCACGATCACCTGGAGGGCGGCCAGGTCCCATATCGAGACGTCAGGCTCAGCGGCAATGTCCACCGCGCCCTCCGCGACCAGCATGTGAGACCAGAAATCCCCGAACGCGCGCGTCCGCCAGACCGACTGGCTCAGCGACAGGAAACCGTCGAGCCGGCCGGCTTCCGCCCAGCCGCCGATGCCCGAGTAGGAGAATGAGGCGTCGGACAGCTTGCTGACCTGGGAGACCTGGCAGCGGGTGGCCTTGGTCAGGCTCCGGCCCGCCCAGGCGCCGCCGCCCGCCGCGGCCCACCAGCGCCGCCCGAGCGCAGGCGCGGTCACCACGCCCACCACGACCCGGTCCCCGTCCATCAGCCCGATGAGCGTGGCCCAGACGGGGACGCCGCGGACGTAGTTCTTCGTGGCGTCGATCGGGTCGAGCACCCAGCGCCGCGGCCCGATGCCGGTCTGCCCGGACTCCTCGCCGAGCACGGCGTCGCGCGGCCGGGACCGGCGCAGTATGTTACGCAGCGACTCCTCGGTCGCCCGGTCGGCGTCGGAGACCGGCGTCAGGTCGGGCTTGGTGTCAACCCGCAGGTCGAGGGCGCGGAACCGCTTCGTCGTGATGTCATCGGCGGCGTCAGCAAGTACGTGCGCGAACCGCAGGTCGTCATCGTAGGATGCCACTCGCGAAACGCTACAGGCACTGGCATCCGGCTGACCAGCGGAGAGACTAACGCGCGCGCGTTGTCGCACCGTATCGAGGTATAAACGACTCGATGAACCCGCTCAGTGACGTACCCAGCCGGCTCCGCCCCTTCGTCCGGGACGGGCGGATCTCGGCCATGCCTGCCAAGCACTCGGTGCGCCTGATACTGCTCGACCTGGTGGCCCAGGCCTTCGAGCCGGGGCGCCGGTACCAGGAGCTTGCCGTCAACGAGATCCTGAAGGGCCTCTACGACGACCACGCGGCGCTGCGGCGCTACCTGGTGGACGAGGAGCTTCTCTCCCGTACTCCTGACGGCACGTACTGGCGCTCCGGCGGCACCGTTCCCGTTAGCGGGGCCTGATCGTCGTGCGCTTCGTGTTTTCTCCGCCTGCCGAGGAGGCGGCCGGGCTGCTCAGCTTGCCGTGGTCCCAGCCGCTCGAAGACTGGGACGACGAGCGGCTCGTGGAGATCCGCCAGCGCGGGATCCACCGTCACGTGGTCCGCTTCGTCGCCGACGAGGGCGGGCTGTACGCGCTCAAGTCCATCAGCGAGCGGCTCGCGCGCCGGGAGTACCAGGTGCTCCGCGCGCTGGACGACCTTGGCGTACCCGCGGTCGAGGTGGTCGGGATAGCGGTCGACCTGGGGAAGGGCGGCGACGCGATCCTCGTGACGAAGTTCCTCACCTACGCGACGACGTACCGGGCGGTGTTCTCGAGCCCGCGCGGCGGCGGGCCGCCGGCCGACAAGCTGCTCGACGCCCTCGTCGAGTTGCTGGCGCGGCTGCACCTGTCCGGCTTCTTCTGGGGTGACTGCTCCCTGTCCAACACGCTCTTCCGTTACGACGCCGGCGCCTTGCGGGCCTACCTCGTCGACGCGGAGACCAGCGAGCAGCACCGCGAGCTGTCGGCCGGCCAGCGCCGGTTCGACGTGGAGCTCGCGGTGGAGCGGGTGTACGGAGAACTGCTCGACCTGCAGGCCGGTGACTTGCTCCCGGCCGACCTCGACCCGCTTGAGGTGGCCGAGGAGCTGCAGCGCCGCTACGACGGGCTATGGCACGAGCTCACGCGTGAGGAGGTTATCCCGGTCGACGAGCAGCGCTTCCGTATCGCCGAGCGGCTGCGCCGCCTCAACGAGCTGGGGTTCGCCGCCGAGGAAGTGGAGTTGATCAGCGCGCCCGACGGCAACCGGCTGCGCGTGCGCACCCGCGTGGCCGAGGCGGGCGACCACAGCCGCAAGCTTTTCATGCGGACCGGCATCGACGCGGGTGAGAACCAGGCGCGGCGGCTGCTGAACGACATCGCCTCCTTCCGCGCGTACCTGGAGCAGAAGGAGCGCCGCCCGGTGCCGGAAGTCGTCGCGGCCAGCCGGTGGCTCATCGAGGTGTACGATCCCGTCGTCGCGGCCATCCCCATGGGCCTGCGCGGGCGGCTGGCACCCGCGGAAGTCTTCCACGAGATCCTCGAGCACCGCTGGTACATGTCGGAGCGAGCCGGCCGCGACGTCGGCACCACTGCGGCCGCCCGCTCCTACTTCAAGCGCGTTCTCCCCAAGGCACCTGAGCCACTCGAGGAGGGCACTGACCTGGACCTTGACGAGGGGACCGACCTGGACTAGGGCCGGTCAGGCGGCCCAGATCGCCTCTCCGGCGGCGGCGTCAAGGCGGTACGCGCCCCTTCGTTGGTGGAAGGTTCTACCTTCCCTAGGTGAACGCCGGGCGCGGGCGGCGGTCAAGGGCAAGTTCGCGGGGCCGCGCGGAGCGCGGTTGCCGGGCCGCGCGGAGCGCTGGTGACCGGCCGCGGAGCGCCGTTACCGCCGGTGCTATCGCCGAGCCGCAATGCGGTCTCCACGATCTCACCAGGGAGCCCGTCGGGCGCGCCGCTTACCTGTCCGAGCGCCCGGGCCACCACGCGCGCGGCGATGTCATCGACCGGGATGCTGACGCTGGTCAGGGTGGGGTGCAGCAGTTCGGCGGGAATGCTCCCGTCGAAGCCGGTGACCGCCAGGTCACGGCCGATCCGCAGCCCGAGTTCCGCGGCCAGGCCGTAAATCATGGCGGCCAGCCGGTCGCTGCCGGTGACAATCGCCTCCGGGCGGGCGGCGGGGACAGCGCGGCTGAGCAGCGCCCGGATCCTGGGGCGGGCGTCGGCCTCGCCCACGAGCAGCATCTCGGCCTGCCCGGCGGGAACGCCGCGGCCAGCGAGCTCGTCGGTGAAGCCCGCCGCCCGTTCGTCATCCCAGCGGTTCTCCGACTGGTAACCGACGAACGCGATCCGGGTGAAGCCCTTGTCGAGGAGGTGCGCCACCGCCGTGCCGATGGCCGCGCGGTTGTCGATGTCGACCCAGTGCTGCGGCAGCCCGGGGCCGGTCCGGCCGAAGCAGGCGAACGGCATTCCCGCCTCGGCGAGCAGGGCCACCCGCAGGTCGTCCCGCCGCAGGTCGGAGAGCAGGAACGCGTCCACGCTCCGGCTGGCGATCAGGCGCCGCATCTCGTTGCGCGGGTCGCCTTCGGGTACCACGACCACCATGTTGTAGCTCCGGCGCCCGCTCGCGGCCGCGAGCGCCTGGAGGAACCGCTGCATGATGTAGTTGCTCGGCAGCAGCAGGGCGGGCGGCAGGACGTAGGCGACCTGCCCGGTCCGGCGCGAGCGCAGGCTCCGGGCGCCGTGGTGCGGGTGATACCCGAGCGCGGCCACTGCCTCGAGCACCCGCGCCCGCGCGGCCTCGCCGACCCGGCCGCTGCCGTTGAGCACGTTCGAGACGGTCTGCCTGCCCACGCCGGCCGCGCGGGCCACGTCCTGAATGGTTACCTGCTCGGCGGTTACGGCTCGGGTCTGACCCGATGAAGACCCGGTCACCCCTTCATCGTACAAACTGGCGGGCGCTGCCTCTTGACAGCGGATCGACGTGGCGTTTCCATACGATTGATCGTTCCATCACGAGCGACGGGAGAGTCCCGTGAGCCACGACACCACCGCCTGGATCCTCAGCAGCTAAGCCCCAAGTCCGTCAGACCGCGCTTTCGGTGCGCGCCGTCGCAGGGTCGGGCGGGACGGCGTCGCTGGACTTGCCGCTAACTCGCCGGCCATGCGGCTAGTCGGCGGACTCGCGGGAGCGGAGCAGGCGGCGCAGCGACTCGAGCCGGGGGAGCGCGTCGTGCTCGGCGGCCCAGGCGTCGAGCGCGCAGCCGTCGGATAGGTGGTCGCAGCCGGGCGGGCAGGCGGCGGTGCCCTCGGCCAGGTCGCCGAACGCCTCGACGACGCGGTCCACCGTGACGTGGCCGAGTCCGAAGCCGCGTATTCCCGGCGTGTCGATAAGCCAGCCGCTGTCGCCGGGCAGCGGCAGCGCGATCGCGGACGACGAGGTGTGCCTGCCCTTGCCGGTGACCGCGTTGACCCGGCCGACGGCGCGGCCCGCGTCCGGCACCAGGGCGTTGACCAGGGACGACTTGCCCACGCCGGACTGGCCGATGAGAACGCTGACCCGCCCGTCGAGCGCCTTGCGCAGGCGGCCGAGGGTCTGCGCGGGCAGCGGCTGCCTGGTGGTCAGCATGGGGATGTCGAGCGGCCGGTAGAACGCGCGGAGCTTGCGCGGCGCGGCCAGGTCGGACTTGGTGAGGACGAGCAGGGGTTCGAGGCCCGCGTCGTAGGCGGCGACCAGGCAGCGGTCGATGAACCGGGTCTTGGGTTCCGGGTCAGCGAGCGCGGCGACGATCACCATCTGATCGGCGTTCGCCACGACGACCCGTTCCAGCGGGTCGGTGTCGTCGGGGGAGCGGCGCAGCACGCTCGTCCGCTCCTCGACCCGGACGATCCTGGCGAGGCTGCCCGGTGCCCCGGACACGTCGCCGGCCAGCGCGACCCGGTCACCGACGACGACCGAGCCCTTGCCGAGCTCGCGCGCCTTCATCGCCGTGACCGCCACGGCATCCTCCGCCTCATGGTCGCCGAGCACGCAGCCGTAGCGGCCCCGGTCGACGCTGGCCACGAACGCCTCGGGCGCGGACTCGTGCGCCGGGCGCCGCCGGGTGCGCGGCTTGGATCCGCGGCCCGCGCGGACCCGGACGTCGTCCTCGTCGAGGTAGGCCGGCCGCTGCCTCAGGGCGTTTCGCCCCCGACGAGTTCTGCCCAGCGGTCGGTGAAGTCGGGGAAGGTCTTGCCGACGGTGGCCACGTTCAGCACGTCGATACCGGGGACGCCGAGGCCGAGCACGGCGCCGGCCATCACCATCCGGTGGTCGTCGTAGCTGTCGAAGGCGTGTCCCGGCGGCGCGGTAAGCGGCCGGGGCCTGATGGTCAGGCTGTCGGGCTCCTCGGTCACGTCGCCGCCGAGCGCGTTGATCTCCTTGGTGATGGCAGCCAGCCGGTCGGTCTCCTGCGCCCGCGTGTGGCCCACCCCGGTGAAGGTGGAGGGCCCGGAGGCGAGTGCCGCGACCGAGGTGAGCGGCAGGCACATCTCCGGAATGTCGCGCAGGTCGGCCTCGATGCCGGTGATGGTGCCCGTGCCGGTGACGGTCAGGCCGTCAGGACCGCGGGATACCGACCCGCCCATCCGGGTGATCACGTCCAGGATCGCGTCGGCGGGCTGCAGTGACGCCTCGGGCCAGTCACGGATGGTGACGGATCCGCCGGTGACGAGGGCCGCGGCGAGGAACGGGCCGGCGTTGGACAGGTCGGGCTCCACGGTGAAGTCGCCGAGGCGCAGCGGCCCGGGGGTCACCCGCCAGGAGTCCGGGCGCCCGGAGCCGGCCGGGCCGGCCTGTACCGTCGCGCCGGCGCCGCGGAGCATCCGCATGGTCATCTCGATGTGCGGCAGTGACGGTACCGGCGGTCCCTCGTGCTGGACCGCGACGCCGGCGGTGAACCGCGGCGCGGCCAGCAGCAGGCCGGAGACGAGCTGCGACGATCCGGAGGCATCGAGCGTGACCGGCCCGCCGGGTACCGAGCCCGCGCCGCGGATGGTGAACGGCAGCGCGCCGCGCCCGTCGTCGTCGATCGCCACGCCGAGCGTCCGCAGCGCGGTCAGCAGCGCGCCGACCGGCCGCTCGCGGGCCCGCGGGTCGCCGTCGAACGCGGCGTCGGCCTGGGTGAGCGCCGCGACCGCGGGCAGGAACCGCATGACCGTGCCGGAGTTGCCGACATCGACCCGTGCGGTGGAGCCCGGGGCCGGCGTACCGGGGGTGACGCGCACCTCGGTGCCGTCGGCGTCGATGGTGCAGCCGAGGGCGCGCAGCGCGCCGATGGCGAGGGACGCGTCCCTGGCCTGCAAGACACCGCGGAGCACCGACGGCGAGTCGCTCAGTGCCGCCAGGACGAGGGCCCGGTTGGTTATCGACTTCGAACCGGGCAGCCGCAGCGTGGCGCGCACCGGCCCGTGCGCCGTGGGGGCGCGCCAGCGTCCAGAGTTCATGCTCTTGAGCGTATCGGCTGGGTTGAGCTAGCGTCGGATGAGCCGGCCCCGTGTTTGCCGACGGCCTTTTCCGGTTAAGAAGGCTTCAATCCGGCTTGTGCCAGGGAAGGGTCACATGTGCGGTCGGTTCGTCTCTGCTCGTAAGCGGCTTGAGCTCCTCGAGGAGTTCGCCGTGACGCGGGACGCCGTCTCCGCCGACCGCGACCCGGACTACAACGTGACGCCGACAAAGCGGATCTACACGGTGCTCAACCACAAGGACGAGCGGGAGCTCCGGCTGGTGCGGTGGGGCCTGGTGCCGAGCTGGGCGAAGGACATCAAGGTCGGCGCCAAGATGATCAACGCGCGCGCCGAGACGGTCGCGGTCAAGCCGTCGTTCCGGGCGGCGTTCGGTAAGCGGCGCTGCCTGATCCCCGCGGACGGCTACTACGAGTGGATCACCGAGGACAAGGCGAAGAAGCCGTTCTACATCTACCGGACCGACGGCGGGATCCTCGCCTTCGCCGGGATCTACGAGCTGTGGCGGAACTCGGAGGTACCCGATGACCACGAGGACGCCTGGTACTGGTCGGGGTCGATCATCACCACGCAGGCCACCGACGAGATCGGCCGGATCCATGACCGGACGCCGATGGTGATCGCGCCTGACGACTGGGGGGACTGGCTTGACCCGGCCAACAACGAGAAGGGGCAGCTGCTTGCGGTGATGCGCCCCGCAATGTCCTCGGGGTCGGGCGGCCTGTCGTCCTATCCCGTTTCGACGGCCGTTAACTCCGTGCGGAACAACGGCCCGTCGCTGATCGAACCGCTGGGCGAGGCGGAACCGCCCCCTGGTTCACCTCTTTTCTGAACCGCTCCCCTCACCCCTCGAGGAACCGCCGATGGAGATCACCGTTGCCCGTAAGCGTCTAGAGGAAATGCGCGCCGACCTGGACAGGACGGTTTCGGTACTGATGGGTGAACACTACCTTGCCCGGGGGGGTGGCGCGGAGGCGGGCGACGCGGGCTCAAACCTGACGGAGGCAGACAGGAACGCCGCATCGGTGCAGACGGCGATAGCGCAGCGCGCCGAGGTAATCGCCGCGCTTGCCCGGGTGGACGACGGCAGTTACGGGCGGTGCGTTGACTGCAGTAACCCGGTACCAGAGCCACGCCTTGAGGTCCGCCCGGCGACCGCCCGCTGTGTTCCGTGCCAGGCGAAGCGGGACCGGCGCCGCTAGGTCGCGCTGCTGTCTTCATCCCGGCCTTCCCGCCCCGCCCGGCCTGCCCATCCCAGCCGTCCTGGCTTCTCGCAGCACGCGATGAGCTGTGTTCCGACGGAGTCGTCGCTCCGGGCGCGCAGCTCCGCGTCGACCAGGTCGGCGAAGCGTGACGGGTCGCGCGCAAGCAGGTAACTGACCGTATCCGGGGACAGCACGGTGCGCGGCCTGATCCAGTTGACCCGCAGGCCCGCGCTGGTGAACAGCTCGCGGAGCTGGTCCGCGCTGTAGCAGCGGGTGATGGTGCCGTCCGGCCAGGGGATCAGCACCACGTCGGCGTTGGGCACGTCCACCAGGTGCGGCCAGCAGTGCTGCTCGGCAAGCACCCCCATGCCGTAGGTAAGGGAGTCCACGCAGGCGAGCAGCTGCCCGCCGGGTCGCAGCACGCGCGCGACCTCGGCGACGAGTTCCTCCGCGGCCAGGTGCCTGGACAGGGTCCGGTCCTCGGCGATGACGCCGTCGGCGCAGCCGTCCGCGAGGAACTCAAGGCCCGTCCCGTCGGCGGCGACCGTGCACAGCCGGCCGCGCGGCACGGGGCCGGCTTCGCCGCTTGACGGCCCGGCCGGCGACTGCGGGTCGATGACGCGCAGCACACTGTGGCCGGCGCGGGCGGCGACCACGGCCGCGTGCGCGCCAGGACCGGACATGTCGATGAGGAAGCGCCTGCCGCCGGGCAGCCAGCTGGTGAGCTGCGCACGGGCGACCGCGGCGTGGAAGCGCGGGTAGCCTTCGGCTGGGCCGATGTCCTGCTCGGCCGTTCCCCCGGGAAAAATCGGGTGCACGGGGTCACTCCTGGCCGGGTGCCTCATTCGTGGCACCCCACACTTATTAGCCTTCCCAGGTCCACGCGTTCCATCCCACGGAAGGCGGAATTGCGCGGGCCAGGCCAGTGTTGAACGCGTCATGGCCACAGCGACACTCGACCGGCCACTCCGGTCCGCCCCCCGTCAGCCGGGGAAGGTATCCTCTTACGGTTACCGAGAGGGGGTGGGTCCCGTGCCAGACACGCTTGCCGAGCGCGGAGAGCGCTTTGAGGCAGATGTCATGCCATACCTGGACCAGCTGTACTCTGCCGCCCTCCGCATGACGAGGAACCCGGCGGATGCCGAAGACCTCGTGCAAGAGACCTTCGCCAAGGCGTACGCGTCATTCCACCAGTTCCAGCAGGGGACGAACCTGAAGGCGTGGCTTTTCAGGATCCTGACCAACACCTTCATCAACACCTACCGGAAGCGGCAGCGTGAACCGCAGCGGTCGGGTTCTGACGAGGTGGAAGACTGGCAACTCGCGCGTGCGGCCTCGCACAGTTCCGGCGGGCTCAAGTCGGCGGAAGCGGAGGCGCTGGAAAGGCTGCCCGATTCTGATATCAAGACGGCGCTGCAGACGCTGCCTGAAGAGTTCAGGATCGCGGTGTACCTCGCTGATGTTGAGGGATTCGCGTATAAGGAAATTGCCGACATTATGGGGACCCCGATAGGTACCGTGATGTCACGGCTGCACCGCGGCCGCCGGCAGCTCCGTGAGCTGCTCCAGGACTATGCAGCCGAGCAGGGCCTGGTCCGCGCCAATGCCGAGGAGGGTGGGCAATGAGCTGCGGAAAACCTCATGAGACGCCGTGTAGCGAGGTACTTGAGCGCGTCTACTGGTACCTGGACGGCGAGGTGTCGGAAGACGACTGCGACCACATCCGCCAGCATCTCGACGAGTGCGGGCCGTGCCTGCGCGAGTACGGGCTCGAGGAGGCGGTGAAGCGCCTGGTCGCCAAGCACTGCGGCTGCGACCCGGTGCCGAGCGAACTGCGCACCAAGGTCCTAGTGCGAATCAGGCAGGTGCGGGCCGAGATCGAGGTTACTGAATAAGACTCGTCTGGTGAAAACGGCCGCTTACGGCTCGTCTGCTATAGGTTTTTAGGTCTGCGCTTATCAGCGTGGTCACGTTATCCTGTGGTTGGCGGCATGTCGTAAGCGGCCGTCAGTATTCCGCGCGCGAGGGAGGACTGTCCCGATGAGGGCTTCCGGGGTCTCCTGGGGGTAGCGACGGCTATAGGTGCGATTCGGGTCAACGGCGGCTGGCTACGAGGGGGGAGCGTGCGTAAGCTCTCGCGCATCGCGTGGCTCTACATCGGCGCGGTTGTCGCCGCCGCCGTAGTCGTGCTCGCCGCCGGCCCGGATACCGGGCTCGACTGGGCCCAGATCGGGGTGCTCGGCCTGCTCCTTGTCGCCTGCGAGTCCTCCGCCACCCTGCTGAACGGCCGTGGCCTCGCCTGGTCGGCGAACACCATGGCATCGCTCGCCGCCGTGGTGCTGTGCGGCCCCGTCGGCGCGGCGATCGTCAGCTGCGGCACGCTGCTCGGCGTCCGCCGCGGCCCTGCCCTGCCGCAGCGGCTGTTCAACAGCGGCATGTACGTGCTGAGCGCCTACCTGGCTGGCCGGACCTACCTGGCCTTCGGCGGGCACGTCGGCACCCCGGGACCGAGTTCCTTTCCCGGCCTGATCGGGCCGTTCGCGGCGGCGGCGGTGGTCCACGTGGCCGTCAACTTCATGCTGCTGCACGCCGTGTTCTGGCTGACCAGGGACCCGGGTGCCGTGGTGGGGCGGGACGGGCTCGACTTCAAGCTGTGGGTGACGGACCTGGGGTACGGCGCGTTCGGCGTGCTGATCGCCGCCCTCTGGTCGGTGCTCGGCCCGTTCACCCCGGTCCTCGTGCTAATCCCGGTACTCGTGGCGCGCTGGGCGGTGGCGCAGTTCGCCGCGCAGCAGCGGGCCTACGAGGCGACGGTCAGCGCGCTGTGCCAGGCCGTGGAGACCAAGGACTTTTACACCAGGGGGCACAGCGAGCGAGTGTCCCGCGGCGCGGTGATGATCGCGACGGAGATCGGGATGCGCCCGGAGCGGGTGGGGGCGATCAGGTACGCGGGGATGCTGCACGACGTGGGCAAGCTCGGTGTCCCGACGTCGGTGCTGCAGAAGCGCAGCTCGCTCACTGACGACGAGTACGCCGCCGTCCAGTTGCACCCGATGCGCGGGCTGGACATCGTCCGGGAGATCGGGTTCCTCGATGAGGCGCTCGCCGGGATCATGCACCACCACGAGCGGATCGACGGCCGGGGCTACCCGATGGGTCTCGCCGGTGACGAGATACCCGAGTTCGCCCGGGTGCTCGCCGTGGCGGACGCCTTCGACGCGATGACCTCCGACCGCTCCTACCGGGGTGCCCGCCCGGTTCCCGAGGCGATCACCGAGCTGCGCAAGTGGGCGGGCAAGCAGTTCGACCCCGCGTTCGTGGACGCCTTCGTCACGGCGATCGAGCGGGACGGCTGGACGGCGCCGGAGCCCGTGCCCGCGGAGGACCCGCTGCGGACCATCGAGAGCCTGTGACCCGGTGGCCAGCCGATGGTACGAGCCGCGCGGGTTCCCGCGGCCTGCCCTGGACTCTGGTCAGTGGCTGCTCGTCGCGTTCACAGGGCTGCTCGTCATCTGGTCGGTCACGCAGACCGCGGTTAGCGGCGTCCACGACATGCACGCGGCGCTTGCGTTCGGCGCGCTGATCGCGTTCGGTGAGCTGCTGCGGCTGAACCTCCCGGGAGACCGGGAGGCCGCCCCCATCGCCACCGCGGGCGCCATGGCCTACGCCCTGCTGCTGCGGATCGGCAACGCTCCGGCCAGGCCGGAGGCGGCGCAGGTGATCGCGGTGACCGCGATCGCCATGATGATCGGCGCCCTGCCGCACCTGGCGGTCGGCCGTCCGGCCCGGAGCACCGGGATGTCCGCCCGGCTGCTCGCGGTGGCGTGCATGGCCGCCGCGTTCCGCCCGCTGGCCAACGCCGGGCTGATCGGCCACCGGTGGTGGTCCGAGCTGCCCGTCATGCTCGGGCTCGTCGCCGTTGCCTGGCTGCTCGAGTCGGCCGTGACCGCCCTTATCCGCACCGACCAGCTGCGTACCAGGTTCGTCGTCGCGTTCGGCGACGAGCTGCGGGTGCAGTTCGCGATCGCCGCCGCCGCGGGTGCGTCGGCACTGCTCATCGCCTTCGCCGCCGAGGTCATGGGGCTCGCTGCCGTCGCCGTCTTCGCGGCGCCGCTGCTTGTCACCCAGGTGGCGCTGCGCAGGTACGCCGGGATCAGGGCTACCTACCTGCAGACCGTGCGCGCCCTCGCCCGGGTGACGGAGATCGGCGGTTACGTGGAGACCGGGCACTCCGCCCGGGTGAGCCGGCTCTCGGTCGCCATCGGCCGCGAGCTCGGCATGCCGGAGGCCGCGCTGCTTGAGCTCGAGTACGCCGCGCTGATGCATGACATCGGCCAGCTGTCGCTGCGTGATCCGGTGCCCGGCGGCGCTACCGTGCTCGTCGCCCGGGAGGAGCAGCGGCGCATCGCCGAGTACGGCGCCGAGGTCATACAGCAGGCCCGCGTGCTGGGCACGGTGGCGGACATCGTGCGGCGCCAGTCCGACCCGTGCCGCCCCGTGGACCGCTCCCAGCCGCCGCCGCTGTCCAGCAGGATCATCCGCGCCGCCAACGCGTACGACGACCTGGTGGGCAGCCTGGAGGACGCCGCCAGGGCGGCGGAGGCCGTGGAGCGGCTACGGCTGGATACCGCCTCCGAGTACGACCCGCGGGTCGTCGACGCCCTCGGCCGCCTCGTCCTGCCGGCTAACGGCTAACCGCATCTTGAAAACCACGCCGGTCCCGTGGTTGCTGTTGGCTGTCGCCTATACGCCGGTGGTGGTGCGGGGATACTCGGCGTTCACGTCGGTGATGACGTTGATCAGGTAGGGGGCGGACGAGTCGAAGGCGCGCCGCAAGGCTGGACCGATCTCAGCTGGCTTGGTGACCATCTCGCCGGCGCCGCCTAGGGCGCTTACCACTTGGTCGTACCGGGTTTCCGGCCTTAGGTCGGCGGCGACGTCATATCCGTAGACGGCCTGCATCGGGCCCTTTTCCAGGCCCCAGGCCGAGTTGTTGCCGACGATCATGACGACCGGCAGGTTATGCCTGACGAGTGTGTCCGCGTCCATCAGCGAAAGCCCGGCCGCGCCGTCGCCGAGCATCAGCACTACCTGTGAAGCCGGGTGCGCGATGCGCGCCGCCATGGCGTAGCCCAGGCCTGTGCCCAGGCAGCCGTACGGGCCCGGGTCCAGCCACCTTCCCGGGAAGGCGGGCTCGATGAGGCGGCCGGCGAAGGAGACGAAGTCGCCGCCGTCGCCGATGACCACCGCGTCGTCGTCGAGCTGTCGCAGCAGCTCGCCGTAGACCCGCATCGGGTGAACCGGTGCCGCGTCGCTCTGCAGCAGCGGTGCGTCCGCCGCCGCGGCGGCGCGGGCCGTGCCGCGCAGGCTGGCGAGCCACTCCATGTCGCCCACGGGCCGGTTGCCGCAGGCCTCGCTGAGGGCGATGAAGAACAGGGACAAGTCGCCGTACGCGGAGGCGGCCAGCGGCACGTGGCGGGCGATGCCGTCGGGGGAGTCCGCTACGTGGACGACGGAGGCCGGGGCTTCCTTCGGGCCGAACGAGCCGTAGCGCAGCCGGAAGTCCAGCGGGACCCCGACCACGATCACCAGGTCGGCCTCGGCGAACGCGAGTGACCGAGCCCGGGTGACCAGCAGCGAGTGGCCGCCGGGCAGCACGCCGCGGGCCTGGCCGTTCGCGATCACCGGCAGGCGCAGGGCCTCCGCGCACGTCCGGGCGGCGACGTCGGCGCCGCCCAGCCAGACGTCCGAGCCGAGCGCGAGCACCGGGCGGCGCGCCGTCGTGAGCAGCTCGGCGATCCGCGCCACGTCCGCGGGGCCGGGCTGCTCCGGCGCGAACAAGGCGCCATCGGGGAAGTCGACGGCCGCCTCGCCGTAGATGGCCTCGAGGGGGAAGTCGACGAATACCGGGCCCCGGTGCGGTGCCGTCGCCAGGCCGAACGCCTCGTCGACCGACGCCGCCACGCCCGCGGCGGCGTGCTCGGTCCAGGAGCGCTTGGTGACCGGGGCGAGCAGCGGCACGTGGTCCATTTCCTGCAGTGCCCCCTTGCCCCACAGGTAGTCGGGGGCGCGGCCGCCGAGGACGACCACCGGCGCGCCGTTGAACCACGCGGAGGTCACCGCGCTCACGCTGTTGGTGATCCCGGGGCCTGCCGTGACCACGGCGAGCCCGGGCGCGCGGGTGAGGCGCGCGATGCCCTCGGCGGCGAACACCGCGGTCTGCTCATGCCGCACGTCCACCAGGCGCAGCGGCGGGTCGGCCTTGACCGCCCCGTCGTAGAGCGGGAACACGTGCCCGCCGGAGAGGGTGAACATGGTCGTCACGCCGTACCGCTGCGCGACCGCGACGGCGTGCGCGCCCGCGTGTCCAGTTAGAGAACTCACTCGGGGAACCTTATTCTTTTTCTCCGGTGCCGACCAGGCAAGCCTCGCGGGTCAGGG
>Ga0070714_100000524_pt1 | contig 27833 bp, 24 predicted proteins | sample LARL83metaG_FD_65450 | JGI IMG/M metagenome (GOLD analysis project Ga0070714, IMG submission 65450) | Corn, switchgrass and miscanthus rhizosphere microbial communities from Kellogg Biological Station, Michigan, USA - LAR L8-3 metaG | ecosystem: Host-associated > Plants > Roots > Rhizosphere ... | reverse complement strand
GGTCGGTCCCGTTCACCCGGAGCGTGATCGCCGTCGAGGTTTCCATCAGCCCGGTAGCGTTTCGCCGCCGATGGGCGCGAGCACCTCGCCTGTGTAGTAGCTGGACAGGCGCCCGCTGGCGAAGAACACGTAGGACGGGGCGATCTCGTCGGGCTGCGCGGCCCGCGACATCGGGACCTGCTCGCCGAACGAGCCGACCTTGCCGCCGTCGAAAGTGGACGGGATCAGCGGAGTCCACACCGGCCCGGGGGCGACGCAGTTCACCCGGATGCCGCGCTCTTGCAGGGACTGCGCGAGCGAGTACGTGAACGCCAGCACGGCACCCTTGGTCGCCGCGTAGTCGATCAGCGTCTTGTTGCCGCGCAGGCCGTTGATCGACGAGGTGTTGATGATCGAGCCGCCGTCCGGCAGGTGCTTCAGGGCCGCCCTGGTGGTCAGGAAGTAGCTGATGATGTTGACCCGGAACGTGCGCTCCAGCTGGGCAGCGGTCAGTTCGGTGAGGTCAGCGACCGGGTTCTGCGTTGCGATGTTGTTGACGAGCACGTCCAGCCCGCCGAGTTCGTGCACAGTGCGATCGACCACGGCCTGGCAGTTCTCCTCCTCGGCCAGGTCCGCCCGGAACGTCGCGCAGCGCTGTCCGGCCTGCCGGACCAGTTCGGCCGTGTGCGACGCGTCCTCGTCCTCCATGTCCGACAAGTAGCCGATCGCGACGTCCGCTCCTTCCTTGGCGAACGCGATCGCGACGGCGCGGCCGATGCCGGAGTCACCCCCGGTCACCAGGGCCCGCTGGCCAGCCAGCAGACCGCTCCCCTGGTAGTCACGCATCTCGTCGCGAGGCTTCGGGTCCATGTCGCCGGTACGGCCCGGATACGGCTGCTCCTGGGCGGGCGGCGGATGCTCCGCTGACGGTGTGGTGCTCACGAGCCTTCCCTTCTCTCCTGCGGCAGAAAAAGGCGGCTACCCCAGCGGCCGCGGGTTAACCCGGGTGGCGGGCCGGCCCCAACACACCACGCCGTTCATGGGGAAATGTCCGGTCCGCGCGGCTCGCCCCGGCCACCCTCAGCGTGTCAATTGCGCAAATGAGCCCGCTAGACCGTGTCAGCGTGCGCCCAAGCACGCTCTAGCGGGCTCAACTGCGCATCTGTCACGTTTTCGTGCTGAAGAAGAAACTCCCCGCGGGCGGCGCGCAAGCCGAGGCTCTCGGCAAAGCGCTGGACGGCTGGGCCGCGCGCCAACCCGGATCCCTACCTAGGGGCGCACTGGCCCGCGATCTGACTGAGCCGGCGTCCCCCGAACCCACTCTTTGGAGGTTCGCGCAACGTGCCGATGGTACCAACGGGTCCCCGTCTCGCGTGCCGATGGCGCCAGCGGGTCGGGGTCGGCTCGGCCCGCTGGCGCCATCGGCACGTCGCAGGTGGCGCGGCCCGGGGGCAGCGGGGTGTGTGTTACCCGTCCTGGGGCGGGTAGCAAGACACACTGACCTGCCAATACGACAGGGCCATTACGACAGGAGGAGTGCTCATGGCCACGCACGATTTCGTGGTGGTGGCCAGCCGGCTGCCGGTGGACCGGGTGCGGAGCCCGGACGGCGAGCTGGAGTGGCGGCCGAGCCCGGGCGGCCTGGTCACCGCGCTCGAGCCGGTGATGCGCGAGGCGGGCGGCGTCTGGATCGGCTGGTCGGGTGACGCGGGACCGGCCCCGGGGGCATTCGACGCGGACGGCCTGCACCTGGTCGGCCTGGGCCTGTCCGAGGCCGAGGTCAGACGCTTCTACGAGGGCTTCTGCAACGCCACGTTGTGGCCGCTGTACCACGACGTGATCGCGACGCCGCAGTTCCGGCGCGGCTGGTGGGACACGTACGTGACCGTCAACCGGCGCTTCGCGCAGGCCGCCGCCGAGCACGCGGCCCCCGGGGCGACCGTCTGGGTGCACGACTACCAGCTCCAGCTCGTCCCGCAAATGCTCCGTGAGCAACGCGGCGACGTGCGGATCGGTTTCTTCACCCACATCCCGTTCCCCTGCTACGAGATATTCGCCCAGCTCCCCTGGCGACGACAATTGGTGCAGGGCCTGCTCGGCGCCGACCTGCTAGGGTTCCAGCGCCGCGGGGACGCGGCGAACTTCCTGCGGGCCTGCCGCCGGGCCGCCGGCCTGACCACCAGGGGAACCGCCGTGCGGGCCGGGGAGCGGGAGATCCAGGCGGCGGCGTTCCCGATCTCCATCGACGCGCCGGGCATGGCGGAGACCGCCCGGCGCGGCGAGGTCGTCAAGCGGTCCAGGGAGATCCGGGAGGCTCTGGGCGAGCCCGCGCTGGTGCTGCTGGGCGTGGACCGGCTGGACTACACCAAGGGCATCCTGCACCGGCTGCGGGCCTACGGCGAGCTGGCGGCCGAGGAGCGCCTCGGCTCCGATGCGGTGCTGATCCAGGTGGCCAGCCCGAGCCGCGAACGTGTCGAGGCGTATCAGAGTTTGCGCGACGAGGTCGAGGTCATGGTCGGCAGGATCAACGGCCAGCACGGCGAAGTCGGCTATGCCCCCGTCCACTACCTGCACCAGTCCTATCCACGCGAGGAGATGGCCGCGCTGTACCTGGCGGCCGACGTGATGCTGGTGACCCCGCTGCGGGACGGCATGAACCTGGTGGCCAAGGAGTACGTCGCGTGCCGGACCGGCGAGAGCGGCGCGCTTGTGCTGAGCGAGTTCACCGGGGCGGCCGACGAGCTGGCCGGGTCCTTCCTCGTCAATCCGCACGACATCGAGGGACTCAAGGACACGATCGTCCGGGCCGCGACCATAGGTCCCGCCGAGGCCAGGCGCCGGATGCGCGCGATGCGCCGGCGCGTGTTCGGCCACGACGTGGCCGACTGGGCGGCGAACTTCCTCGACACGCTGGATCGGAGCGTCAAGACATGAACACGCCTGGTTATGTGACCGCTGTGCTGGCCAAGGCTGAGGCCGGGGGCGTGCACGGTGCCGAGCTGGCAGCGCTGCGCAGGCGCCTGCGCCAGCTTGGTGAGCGGCAGGCCGGACTGCTGCCGAGCGAGGTGCTTGAGCCGCTCGCGGACCTGCCGGACCTGGACCAGCTACCCGAGCCGTCGCCCAGCCAGGCCCGCGACGTACTGGACAAGCTCGTGATCGTCAAGCTGAACGGCGGGCTGGGGACGAGCATGGGCCTGTCCGGGCCGAAGTCGCTGCTCGAGGTCAAGCCGGGTGCGAACTTCCTCGACATCCTGGCCAGGCAGGTGCTGGCACTGCGTGAACGCCACGGCGTCCGGCTGCCGCTCGTGCTGATGAACTCCGCGATCACCCGCGATCCCTCCCTGGAGGTCCTTGGCCGCTACGACGGCATGGCCGTGCCCGGCATACCGCCGGACTTCCTGCAGAGCCGGGAGCCCAGGATCTGCGCCCGCAACTTCCAGCCGGTGTGGTGGCCGCCCGATCCGGAGCTGGAATGGTGCCCGCCCGGCCACGGTGACATCTACCCCGCGCTGGCGGCGTCCGGCATGCTGGACGCGCTGCTCGGCGCGGGATTGCGCTACGCCTTCGTGTCCAACTCCGACAACCTCGGCGCGCTCGCCGATGTGCGGATCGCCGCCTGGCTGGCCGCGGAGCGGGTCCCGTTCGCGCTGGAGGCGGTGCGCGGCACCGCGGCCGACCGGAAGGGCGGGCACCTCGCCCGGTACCGGGACCGGCTGGTGCTGCGGGAAACAGCGCAGGTGCCAGACGGGGATGCCTCGTTCACCGATGTCGGACGCTGGCGCTGGTATAACACCAACAACATCTGGATCGACCTGCGCTCGCTCGGGGACCTGCAAGCGAAGGACCAGGCGGCGCCGGACCTGCCGCTGATCGTGAACCGCAAGACCGCCGACCCGCGCGATCCGGAAAGCACCCCGGTGATCCAGCTCGAGTCCGCGATGGGCGCGGCGATCGGCTCGGTCCCGGGCGCCCGGGCGGTCCACGTGCCTCGCTCGCGGTTCGCTCCGGTGAAAACCACGGACGACCTGCTCGTCGTGCGCTCCGACGCCTACGAGCTCACCGGCGACGGGCAGCTGCGGCCCAGCTTCGACGGCGAACAGCCGGTCGTCACGCTGGACAAGCGCTACTACCGGCTGCTGCCGGACTTCGAGCGGCGGTTCCCAGCCGGGCCGCCGTCGCTGCGCCGCTGCCGCCGGCTCGAGGTCGACGGCGACGTCACCTTCGGCGCGGATGTCGTGGTCCGAGGCGAGGTGCGGATAACCGGCCCGCGTCACGTCCCGGACGGAGAACTGCTCGCATAGCGCGGGCGCCCGGCACGCCGTCAGGCGGGGATAGCCTGGTGGAACCGGAAAAAGGCATCGGGGTCGTAGGCCGCCTTGACGCGCCGCAGGCGCTCGAAGTTCGGGCCGTGGTACGCGTCGGCCCAGGACGTCAGGTCCGGGTCGGGGAAATTGGGGTACACGCCACCGGAACCCCACGGGTGCACGGTCGCCCACGAGCGGTTCAGCCAGCCGCGTGCGGTCTCGCGCTCGCTGCCCGGCGCGTCGGCGGCGACGGCGACCGCGTGCTTGAGCAGGAACCTCGCGTCGCGATGCGGGAACGCCGTCGCGTCGACCGGGACCCGGGTGTACGCCCCGCCCCAGGGTGTGAAATCGAGCTCGCGCGCCTGGCCGGGGCGCCGGGCGGCATCGAGGTTCCGCACCAGGGCGGCGACCGCGTCGCCGGGCAGCGGGCCGGCGAAGTACTCCGACCTGCTGTGGCTGTGCGCGCTCGGGGGGAACGCGCTCGCCATCTCGTCGCCGAGGCCGGCGAGGTAGCGCTTGGCCGCCGCGTACGGTGCCGAAGCCATGACCGTGGCCGCCGGGGCGGCGCCGACCAGCTCGGCCAGCCCGCCCAGCAGGCGGGCAGCCTCGGACTCGCCGCCGATCGACACACCGAACACGTTAAGCACGGGCGGCCGCCCGGCCTCGGCGGGAACCGTGACCAGCAGGCTGGCCGCGAGCCCGTCGGGAGCGTCGGGAGACCACCGCTGCCACGCGCCGATCACGCGTGCCGCGTGCTCGTACGCCCACCCATGGCGGAAGGTCGTCACGTACGGCGCTGGAACGGTCGTGAACCTCAGCGAGGTCACCACACCGAACTGGCCGCCGCCCGACCCGCGGAGCGCCCAGAAAAGGTCGGCGTCGCGCTGGGCGTCGCAGTCGACCACCCGGCCGTCGGCGAGCACCACCCGCGCGCCGGCCAGGAGGTCGGCCGTGAGGCCGTGGGTGCGGCCGAGGACGCCGAGCCCGCCGCCCAGGGCCAGCCCGGCGATCCCGACCCCAGGCCCGCACCCCGCGGGTACCGTCACGGCCTCGGCGTCGAGTGCGGCGTAGAGATCACCGAGCCGCGTTCCGGCGCCGACGGTCACCACCGCGCCGGCGATCTCGACCGAGTTCATCGGCGAGACGTCGATGACGATGCCGTCGGTCGAGGAGCGCCCGGCGAAGCAGTGGCCGCCGCTGCGCGGTGCCACCGGCAGCCCGTGCCGACGCGCGAACGCAAGGGTCTCCGCGACGTCGGCGGAACCGCGGCACGTCACGACCGCGCGCGGCCGGGTCCGGTGGAACAAGGCGACGGCCGGCCTGCGGAGCCGCTCGTAGCCGGGAGATCCGGGGAGGACGACCTGCCCCGCGACGGCGGCGCGCAGTGCGGCCCAGTCGGGTGCGGAACGCGGCGGTGCGGACATGCCCCGACGCTAGACCGGCGCGGGTAGCGGGTTCTTGTACGAAACGGCCAGATCTCAGGCCGGCCGGCGGAGCAGGGGTGCGTACGAGGTCTCGTGGTCGTGGCCGCGGCCGCAGACCTCCGCGGTCTCGCGCAGGAAGACCCGCGGCGTGACGCCGGTCAACCGCAAGCACTCATGGGCCAGGTGGGCCTGGTCGGCGTAGCCCGCCTCGGCGGCCAGCAGCGCGAGTCCGTCACTCGCCGGCCGCCTCCCCCGTGACACCGCGTACTGGACGCGGGCGAGCAAGCCCTGGAACCGCAGCATCCGCTGCAACGCCTTGGGGCCGACACCGATCGTTGCGTGGCACTGGCGGCGGAAGCTTCGCTCGGACATGGCTAGCGAGGACCAGAGCGACCCGACCCCGCCGTCGCCGGCCTGCCATGGCATCAGCCGCCGCACCGCCTCCGCCACGACGGGGTCGGGACGCGGGGCGTCCGCGAGCCGGCCGACGACAACCTGCTGAAGCAGCGCCGCGGCCCGCTGCGCGGAGGAGGCCTCGGCCATCCGCTCGCCGGTCGCCGCGACCTCGCGTCCCCACACCGTGCCGGCGTCGAGCATGAGGTCGGCGAGCTCCGAGGCCGGCATCCCCAGCACGGGCGCGGCCGCCCCCGGATGGAACCGGAGCCCGACGACGATGCTGCCGGGCGCGAGCGTCTCGACTCGTGCTCTGGTCAGCGGGCCGACGAGCCTCGGCACCGAACCCAGCCGGCACAGGAACTCGATGCCGCCGTTCGGGACGTTGCGGTGGACATACGGCACCGTACCGGGCGCGACGCGCTGCACCCAGGTCGAGGACACGAGCCCGGCCAGCGCGGCGGCTGGTGGCCGCTCCACGTAGCTCGCGCCGGGCATGTCCCGATTCTGGCAGTCCGTCGCGAAACTACGAACTCCGGGTGACGCGGTCGAGGAGCTGAGCCAGGTGCAGGCCCTCGTGTCCGGTGTGGCCGGCTTGGAGCTGGGTGCGGCAGGAAAACCCGTCGGCGAGCAGCACCGTGTCCGGGTCCGCGGCGCGGGCCGCGGGCCACAGGCCATGTTCCGCGCAGGCCGCGGACACCTCATAGTGCCCGCGCTCGAAGCCGAAGTTCCCGGCCAGGCCGCAGCAGCCGGAGTCGAGCACCTCCACGTCCACGCCGCAGCGCTTGAGCAGCTCCTTGTCCGGGTCGAAGCCCAGCACGGCGTGCTGGTGGCAGTGCACCTGGGCGATGGCGCGGACCGGGGTGCTGCCGGACAGGTCCGTGAGCAGGCCGCGCGGCGCCCAGGCCGCCTCGGTCAGCAGCTCGGCCAGCGTCTTGGTCCGGGAAGCGAGCAGGCGGGCCTGGTCGGACCCGAGCAGTTCGGCGGCGTCCGAGCGGAACACCGCGGCGCAGCTCGGCTCCAGCACCACGACCGGCACGCCGGCGCGCAGCTCAGGCAGCAGGTGCCTGATGGTCCGGCGCAGCACCCGGCTAGCGACGCCGAGCTGGCCGGTGGAGATCCAGGTGAGCCCGCAGCACAGCGGCTTGGCTGGCACCTCCACTCGGTAGCCCGCGCGTTCCAGGACGGCGACCGCCGCCTTTGCCACGTCGGGATGGAAGCAGTTGCTGAACGTGTCCGGCCACAGGATGACCCGCTTGCCTTCGGCGACTCGCGGTCCGCGGCGGGCGTACCACTGGCTGAACCGCTGCCTCGCGAAACGAGGTATCTCTCGTTCCCTGGCGATTCCGCCAGCTCGTTTGGCCAGACTCGACAGAAGCGGAGTGCGGGCGCCGGCGTTGACGACCTCCGGCAACCCGGGGACCGCCGTCACCAGCCGCGAAATGAGCGGCAGCCAGCCCATCGTGTAGTGGGCGGCCGGGCGGAGGCGGCCGGCGTAGTGGTGGGCGAGGAACTCGGCCTTGTAGGTCGCCATGTCCACGTCGACCGGGCATTCCTTCTTGCAGCCCTTGCAGGCCAGGCACAGGTCGAGCGCGTCGCGCACCTCTGCTGACCGCCATTGCCCGGTGACCACGTCGCCGCGGACCATCTCCATCAGCAGCCGGGCCCGGCCGCGGGTGGAGTGCTCCTCTTCGCGGGTGACCCGGTAGCTCGGGCACATCACGCCGCCCTCGTCGCCGCGGCACTTGCCGACGCCGACGCAGCGGGACGCGGCATTCGAGAACGAGCCGTGGTCCGCCGGATACTGGAAGAACGTGCGCGGCACGGGCGGGTTCCAGCCGCGCAGCGTCAGGTTCTCGTCCAGCCGGTACGGGTCGACGACCTTGCCGGGATTCATCCGGTTGCCGGGATCGAACAGGGCTTTGAATTCTCCGAACGCCCGCATGAGATCCGGGCCGAACATCCGCGGCAACAGCTCGCCCCTTGATTGCCCGTCGCCGTGCTCGCCGGACAGCGAGCCGCCGTACGCGACGACCAGGTCGGCGGCCTGCTCGGCGAACGACCGGTAGTTCGCGATGCCTTGCGCGGTGCGCAGCTCGAACGGGATGCGGGTGTGCACGCAGCCCTGGCCGAAATGGCCGTACAGCGAAGCGCCGTGGTAGTCGTGGCGGGTCAGCAGGATGCGGAAATCCCGCAGGTAGTCGCCGAGCCGGTCCGGCGGGACCGCCGCGTCCTCCCACCCCTCGTGGGTCTCGTGCTTGCCCGGTGGGTACGCGGTGGCGCCCAGGCCGAGCTCGCGCACGGTCCACAGGTTGTCCTCGACCGCGGGGTCCTCGATGTAGGCGACGTGCGGCTTCGGGTGATCGCCGTCGGCCTGGACCGCCGCGATGAGAGCGTGCGCCCGGTCCTCGGCCTCCCGCTCGGTGTCGCCGCCGAACTGGATCATCAGCCAGCCGGAGCCCTCGGGGAGCTTGCTGAGAGCGTCGCCGCCGAGGTGTTCCTCGCGTTCCAGCGAGATCAGCACGTCGTCCAGGCCTTCCACCGCGAGGGGCTCGTGCTGGACCACGAGCGGGACCACGTCCCCGGCCTCGGCGATGTCCGGGTACCCCAGCACGACCAGCGTGCGGTGCTTCGGGATCTCGACCAGCGAGATTTCCGCGGCCAGCACGGTGACCAGCGTCGACTCGCTGCCGGTCAGGGCCCGGGCCACGTGGAAGCCCTTTTCGGGGAGCAGGTGGTCCAGGTTGTAGCCGGAAACCCGGCGCGGTATGTCCGGGTAGCCGGTCCTGATCTGGCCCAGGTAGGTGTCGCGGATCCGCTTGAGGCCCTGGTACAGCTCCGCTTCGCGGCCGCCGTGATCCAGGATGTGCATCAGCTCGACGTCGGTCGTCGGGCCGACCCAGGTGCGCAGGCCGTCGTAGGTGAGGATCTCCAGGCGCTTGACGGAGTCGGCCATTTTGCCGTAGGCCTGTGCGGTCGAGCCGCACGAGTTGTTGCCGATCATGCCGCCGATCGTGCAGCTCACGTGGGTGGACGGCTTGGGCCCGACCATCAGGCCGTACTGCCGTACCGCGTCGTTGACCTTGTCGAGCGCGATGCCCGGCTGGACGGTGACGCTGCGGCCGCCGGCGTCGGTGCTGATGACCTGGTGGCAGTACTTCGTCCAGTCGATGACGACGGCCTCGTTGCAGCACTGGCCGGCCAGGCTGGTGCCGCCGCCGCGGGACAGCACCGGGGCGTTGAACTCGCGGCAGACCGCGATGGCGGCCTGCGCGGCGTCGGCGGTCCTTGGCACTACGACGCCGATCGGGGGGTGCCGGTAGTTGGACGCGTCCTGCGCGTAGGCGCCGCGGGAACCGTTGTCGAAGCGGACCTCGCCGTCGACCGCCTGGGTCAGCATGTCGTGCAGCTTGCCGGTGTCCATCGGCCCCGGCTACCCGGGGTCTGGCATGTTACGCATGTACCTGCGTGCCACGACCTGCCGCGCGTTTAGCCGTACCGGAGCGGGTAGCTTCCGGCGATGAGCCACCCGCAAGTCCTGCTGCTCGAGACGATGAAGAAGGCGGCCGCCATCCTTCAGCAGGCCGGCATTCCGTTCGCACTGGCCGGTGGCGCGGCGGCTTACGCGCGAGGGGGCGCGCCGCCAGTGCACGACGTGGACTTCGTGGTCCTCGCCGAGGATTCCGACGCCGTCGCGGTCGTCTTCGCCGACGCGGGCATGACCGTCGAACGGCCGCCGGAAGGGTGGCTGATCAAGGCTTTCGACGAGGACCGCATGATCGACCTCATCTACGTCCTGGCCGGTCAGCCGGTGAACTGGCAGCTGCTCGACCGGGCGGAACGGATAAACGTGGCGGCCATCGAGATGCCGGTGCTCGCGGCGACAGACCTCGTGCTGTCCATGCTCAGGTCCATGACCGAGCATCACGCCGACTTCGCCCTGACGCTGACCTGCGTCCGGCCGATGCGCGAACAGGTCGACTGGAGCGAAGTGCGCGCGGCGGTCAACGGCTCGGCGTTCGGCCGCGCCTTCCTGGTCCTGCTGGAGGAACTCGACGTGATCCCGGGTTCCGCGGGGTCCGCTGGGTCCGCTGGGTCCGCTGGGTCCGCTGGGTCCGGTGAGCCGGCTGAGCTGGAGAACCTGGCCGGACGCCTGGAGCACGCGCTCACCACCGATCCACGGACCCACGAGCTCGGCGTCCGCGTCGAGGTGGCGGGCGGGATCGCCAGCCTGCACGGCGAAGTGGCCGGCGAGCAGCGGCGTGCGCTCGTGGCCGCGGTCGCCGCGGAGGTGCTGTCGGCGGAGGCACCAGGCATCGCGCTGCGCAACGAAGTGACGCTGACCGAAGTCCGTACGCCGTGATCCGGGTAGCCGCCGTGGGCGACGTGCACCTCGGCGCGGACGTGCGCGGTTCGATCAGTCCGCATCTGGACGGCCTCGGCGAGCACGCCGACGCCTTGCTGCTGGCCGGCGACCTCACCCAGCACGGCACGACGGCGGAGGCGGAGATCGTCGCCGAGGAATTCGGCGACGTCGGCGTGCCCGTCATCGCGGTGCTCGGTAACCATGACTACCAGAGCGATCAGCAGGCGGACATCACCAGGGTGCTGCGGCTGTCCGGCATTCACGTGCTCGAGGGCACCGGGATCGAGCTGGACCTGCCCGGCGGCACCCTCGGCGTGGCGGGCAGCAAGGGTTTTGGCGGCGGGTTCCCCGGACGGTGCGCGTCGGAGTTCGGCGAGCCGCAGATGAAGGAGTTCGTCGTGCACTCACGGCGGCTGGCCGACGGCCTCGGCGCGGCGCTGGGCGCGCTGGAGTCCGATGTCCGGGTCGCGCTGACGCACTACTCACCGGTGCCTGACACGCTGGCGGGCGAACCGCCGGAAATCTACCCGTTCCTCGGCAGCTACTTCCTCGCCGAGGCCGCCGACGGCGCGGCGGCCGACCTCGCTGTCCACGGTCACGCGCACGCCGGCCAGGAGTGCGGCATCACCCCGGGCGGCGTGCAGGTACGCAACGTGGCGCTCCCGGTACTGCGCCGCGCCTACGCGGTGTACTCCCTGGACGCGGTCAACTCGCGGACCGGCCCGCGATGAGGTCAGCCGCGCCGGCGGCGATGGACACCATGTCGATGCCGGCGAGCTGAAGCTGCTCGGCGGGCGTGGCCGAGCCTGGCAGCTGACGCACCGCCAGCTTGTGCACCACCGGCAGGGTTCCGCCGCCGACCGCCAGCGCGTCGAGCACCGCGTCGCCGAGACCGCCCTCCGGCCAGTGATCCTCGACGGTGAGGATACGGCCCGTCTCGCTGACCGCCTGGCGCAAGGTCACCGCATCGATGGGCTTGACCGAGTACGCGTCGATGACCCGGGCGGACACGCCGTCGTCGGCGAGCAGATCGGCGGCGGCGAGGGCCTCATGCACGGTCACCCCGGCGGCGACGAGCGTCACCTGGTCGTCGGGTGACGAGCGGAGCACCCTGCTGCCGCCGACCGGGAACTCCTCCTCCGGATCGTAGATCACGGGGGTGTCGCCACGGCTGGCGCGCAGGTAGCTGATTCCGCTGATATCCGCCATGGCGGCGGTCAGCCGGGCGGCCTGGTTCGCGTCACACGGGTAGAGCACCGTGCTGCCGTGCACCGCGCGGAACGCGGCGAGATCCTCCAGGGCCATCTGCGACGGGCCGTCCTGTCCGATCGCGACGCCGGCGTGCGTGCCGACCAGCCGGATGCTGGCCCTGCTGATCGCCGCCATCCGGATGAAGTCGTAGGCGCGGGAGAAGAAGGCGGCGAACGTCGACGCGTACGGGATCCAGCCGCGTACCTGCATGCCGACCGCGGCGGCGATCATCTGCTGCTCGGCGATGTAGCACTCGAAGAACCGGTCGGGATGCGCGTCCGCGAAGTACTGCGTGCGGGTGGAATCGGCGACCTCTCCGTCGAGCACGACCACCTCGGGGCGCGTGTTGCCGAGCGCGGCCAGCGCCTGGCCGGCCGCGGTCCTGGTGGCGGCCATTTCGCCTGACTTGAAAACGGGCAGCTGTCCCTCGCTGACCGGGAACCGGCGCGGACGCAGGTCCGGGGGCGGCGGGGTCACCTCGACCGACAGATGCCGGTCACCGCCCAGCTCACGGATGGCATCGTCGGGATCCGGCACGGGCTTGCCGTGCGCTCCTTCGCGATCCTCGACGGCCGCGACGCCACGCCCCTTCCTGGTCCGCGCGAGGATTACCGTCGGCTGCCCGCCGTGCTCCGCCGCCTTATTGAAGGCCGTGTCGATCGCGGCAACATCGTGCCCGTCGATTTCCACGGTGTGCCAGCCGAACGCGGCGAACCGGCGCGCATAGGCCGCGGTGTCCCAGCCGTGCCGGGTGGGGCCACGCTGCCCGAGCCGGTTCACGTCCACGATCGCGGTCAGGTGGTCCAGGCCCGCGTAGCCCGCGTGCTCGGCCGCCTCCCAGATCGACCCCTCGGCCAGCTCGCTGTCGCCGCACAGCACCCAGACCCGGTACGGGAGCTGGTCCAGATCCCGGCCGGCGATGGCCACGCCCACGCCGACGGGCAGTCCTTGCCCGAGCGAGCCGGTGGCGACGTCCACCCAGGGCAGCCGCGGCGTCGGATGCCCTTCCAGCGGGCTCCCGGCGCGGCGGTAGCTGAGCAATTCCTCGTCCGTGATCGCGCCGGCCAGCTTGAGCATGCTGTAGTACAGCGGCGAGGCGTGCCCTTTGGAGAAGATCAGGTGGTCGTTACCGGGCGCTCGCGGGTCGCCGAAGTCATAGCGCAGGTGACGGGCCAGCAGGACCGCCATCAGGTCGGCGGCGGACATGGAGGACGTCGGATGTCCCGACGACGCCGCGGCGCTGCACCGCACCGAGTCCACCCGGAGCTGCTGGCCGGCCTCTCTGAGCTGGTAAGTGATGTCTTCGTCGAGCTGGAGCGAATCCCTCATCCGCTTCGCACTGCCCGCCCGCGGGCCGGTTACACAGGAAATGCTGGGTAGGGGGATCCATGGCCGAGGCCGCCGAGGACCGCGCGGCGCACCGGGAGGCCTCCGGGCGAAGCCCCATGGAGCTCTAGTCCGGTCAGGACCGCAGCTCCTGGATCTTGTCGGCCAGCAGCGTGGTGGCGATCGTCGCCTTGCGCGGCTGGCCGCGCAGGAACGCCTGGGCGAACTTCTTCGCCTGCTCGTACTCGACCTTCCCCGGCAGTGGCGGTTCGTCCGGATTGACGTCCACGTCCACGAGCGCCGGGCCCGGATGGGCGAGCGCCGCACCGATGGCGCCGGTCAGTTCGGCGGGCTGCTTGACCTTGACCCCGAACGCGCCGTTGGCGGTCGCCAGCGAGGAGTAGTCCACGGCAGGCTGCGGATAGCGGACGCCGTGCTCGGGGTAGCCGAGCACCATCTGCTCCCACAGGATCTGGCCGAGCGAGTTGTTGTTGCAGATCACGACCTTCACCGGGAGCCGCTGCTGGATCGCGGTCAGGAACTCGGCCATGAGCATCGCGAAGCCGCCGTCGCCGACGAACGCGATCACCTGCCGGTCCGGGAACGCGTGCTGGATGCCTACCGCGTACGGCAGCCCCGGCGCCATCGTGGCCAGGTTGCCGGACAGGTAGAACTCCCGGCCGGCGCGGATCGTCCAGTGCCGTGCCGCCCAGGTGGCGATCGTGCCGCTGTCGCAGGTGAGCACCGCGTCGTCGGTGGCGGCGCCGTCGATGACGCCCATCAGGTACTGCGGCGCTATCGGATCGCGCCTGGCGTCTTGCTGGGCGGCCATCCTGGTCCGCCAGCGGTCCATCTCCTTCTGGTATTTGCCCAGGAACGAGGTGTCGGAGCGCTGCTTGAGCAGCGGCAGCAGGCCGCGCAGCGTCTGCTTCGCGTCGCCGGTCACCGGGACTTCGGTGGCGATCCTCGAACCCGCCCGCGCCGGGTCCACCTCGATCTGGGCCGCCCTCGCGTTGCCCGGCAGGTGCTTGGTGTACGGGAAGTTGGTGCCGACCAGCAGCAGCGTGTCGGCCTCCTCCATCAGGTCTTCGGACGGCTTCGTGCCGAGCAGGCCGATCCCGCCGGTGGTGTAGGGGGAATCGTCGGGCACCGTCGCCTTCCCCGGCAGCGTCTTCACGATCGGCGCGTTCAGGGTCTCCGCCAGCGCGAGCAGTTCCGCACGGGCGTGCAGCGCGCCCGCACCGGCCAGGATGGCGATCTTGTCCCCGTCGTCGAGGAAGTCCGCGAGCCGTTGCAGGTCCTGGTCGCTGGGCATCCCCGGAGGTTCGAGGTACACCGCGGCCGTCTTGGGCGAGCTGGCGGGCGCCACGTGCTGCCACGGGTCGGCATCCGCGTCGGCGACCTGGATGTCGTTCGGCACGGTGATGTGCGCGACGCCGCGGCGCGCGTACGCCGTGCGGATCGCCAGGTCGGTGACCGCCGGGATCTGTACCGGGTTGTAGATCATCTGGTCGTATTCGGCGACGTCGGTGTACAGCCGGTCCAGCGCCACTTCCTGCTGGTAGGCGGTGCCGAGTACCGAGGTCTCCTGCATCCCGGTGATCGCCAGCACCGGCATGTGGTCCAGCTTGGCGTCGTATAGCCCGTTGAGCAGGTGGATCCCCCCGGGACCCGAGGTCGCCAGGCATACCCCGATTTTCCCGGTCGCCTTGGCGTGGGCGGTCGCCATGAACGCGGCTGCCTCCTCGTGGTGAACCAGGACGAACCGGACCCTGTCCTGGTGCCGGCGCAGGCCCTCCATGATCCCGTTGATGCCGTCGCCGGGCAGCCCGAACACGGTGTCCACGCCCCAGTCGGCGAGCCGTTCGATCAAGGCCTCGGATGCGATCCGTGCCATCATTTCCTCCGGTCGTCGTTGCTAGGTCTCAAGTCGGCTTCCCAGGACGTGGCCGGTAAACCCTCGTGCCGCGGCCGCTATACCCGCGACACGCTGGAATCGCGCGCCATTCCGGAGCGAGCTTGTGCGAAGAGTGCTCGCATACTTATACTCGTGCACGAGCACTTGATACGAGCACTCGTGGACAGACAACTGAGGGACACGTATGCCGAAGCGGCGCAAGGTAGGCAACCTGCTGGCACTGACGCTGCTCGCGCAGCTCATGGAGCGTCCGATGTACCCCTACGAGATGGCCGCGGTGCTACGAGAACGCGGCAAGGATCAGGCGGTCAAGATCAACTGGGGGTCGCTCTACACGGTCGTGCAGAACCTGGAGAAGAACGGCTTCATTCAGGCCGTGCAGGTCGACCGGGAGGGACGCCAGCCGGAGCGGACCACTTACCAGATCACCGCCGCCGGGCAGGGCGAGCTCAGGGACTGGCTGCGTGAGCTGCTCGGCGACCCGGAGCGCGAGTACACCAGGTTCGAGGCCGGCCTGTCCGACGCCGCCCAGCTCCCGCCGGAGGAGGTGATCAGCCTGCTGCGTCACCGGCTCGAGGTGCTCGAGGCGGACATCGAAGGCGCGCGTGCCGACCTCACCGCCACGAGCAAGCAGGTCCCCCGGCTGTTCCTGATCGAGAACGAGTACCAGGTCGCGATGCGCCAGGCCGAAGCCGACTGGGTGCGCGGCGTCCTCGCCGAGCTTGAGGCCGGCACGTTCCCTGGCGCGGCCATGTGGCAGGCACTACACGCCGCCGGCGGGTTCGACGGCACCGGCAAAGTACCGCCGGAGGTGGCCCAGCTCCTCGCCGAGGCGGCCGGCGACCAAGGGGACGGCACCTGACACCCGGAACCCCGCCCGGCTCACCCCTTAGCCGGTGAAGTGGGCGCCGGCGGGCACGTCGCCCTCGGCGGGCAACCGCGTCAGCTGCACTCCGGCCGGGTTCACGGTCAGCGTGCTGGACAGCAGGTTCTTGTTCCAGACCATGATGATGTACCGCCCGAACTCGTACGTCCGCGCTGGCTTGCCGAAGTCCCGCAGGATCACCGACGGCCGGGCAAACACCTGGTCCGACAGTGGCGAGGACACCACCACCACGAAGTTCGCATAGCTGACCGCGGGGTCGTACCACTCGTACCTGGACTCCCAGATGTACGGCGCGGGGCCGTAGATGGGGGCCAGTTCGACGACTTCGCGGCTGTCGAGCGTGACCGAGTTGGCCTGCCAGTACCCGGCCAGGCCATCCCGCAAGCCGTGCGCGACGAGCCACTGCGCCAGATCCTGGTTGGCCGCGGGCTGCCCGGGCTGCGTGGCGCCATACCCGAGCACGGCGAAGTACCCAGTGAGCGAGAGCGCCAGCACCGCGACCACGCCGACCCGGACCCAGCGGAACCACCCCGCCCCGATCCGTGCGACCCAGTCCCCCAGCTGACGTCCCGCCAGCGCGGCGCCGAACGGCAGCACGACAGCTATCTCGTGGGTGGCGAAGATGCTGGACATGTGCGTGCCGAGCCAGCCGGCGAACAGCACCACGCCGAGTCCCGTCACGAGGATCTGCGACACCCGGTCCGCGGTACGGAAGAACCGGCCGACGGCCACTACGAACCCCACCGCCGCCAGGGCCACCCCGACCAGGTGCAGCACGGCGATCGGGTAGTTGATTCCGGTCGGCGGGTACCAGCCGATGATGTCCCCGCCGAACAGCATCAGCACGCACTGGCCGAGCGTCCTGGCCTGAGCCGCGAGCACCGAGGGGCTCGCGAACAGGGCGCCGGGGACGCCCGGTACGTAGAAGCCGCCGAGCAGGCGGATGCCCCTCAGCGCCCCCGCCGCCAGCGGGAACGAGGCCGCGCCGGCCACGGCCAGGGCGAGGTCGTACCATCCCGAGTCGGCACGGAAGCCGGTAACCCAGCGGCGCAGGCACACCCGGAACAGGCCCACGAACGCGACCGGGATCGCCATGGCGAACGTCGCCAGCGGGTCCCCCACCTGCGCCCAAGCCAGCCCGACCAGCATGATCACCGGCAGGTACCAGCCCGTCGGGAGGCGGTCGAGCAGCAGCAGGAGCACCAGCAGCGGCACCCCGGTGCCGGTGTGGTCGGGCGACAGCAGCAGCGTGTTCGTGCCGTAGCCGAGCGCGGGTGCGACCATGATCCCGCCGGCGATCACCGCCCGCACAACGCCTTCCGGACCGGTCGCGCGACCCCGGGCGACCAGAGCCGCCAGCAGAACCAGGAACGTGTACGTCAGCGCGGCGCAGACGTGCACGTCATCAGGGCCCAGCCCGCGGAATGCCTCGACCAGCATGTATTCCGGAAGCTCGGTCGTGTAGAACGCGACATCGCCCAGCCACCAGCCGCTCAGCAGCATGTTCCCGTGCAGCATGTCCCACGCTTGCAGCGCGATGGACGAGCCGTCCGAGTCTGCCCCGGCGGACCGCGACTGGAGCAGGTACGCGATGAACAGCCCGACCGCGACGAGTGCGAGCGCGACGCCCCAGGCCAGTCGAGCCCGGAGCCGCGTGGAGAGCGGGAACATTTCGGGCCAGAGTATGCCGTGTCGCCGCAACACGAGCAAGCAGGCAAGAGACGTGGCTTGACGCGCAATTTAGATATCTGGCTAAATAGCTATATGAGCGATGGCGAGGGAACGGTGTTCCGCGCGCTGGCGGACGCGACCCGGCGGCAGATCCTGCAGGACCTGAGCGACGGCGAACTGTCGGCCGGGGACATCGCGTCCAGGTTCCCGATCAAGGGTCCCTCGGTGTCCCGGCACCTGGCCATCCTCAGGAGCGCCGGCCTGATCACCGAACGCCGCGACGCCAACCGGATCCTCTACTCGCTGGCCGGCGACCGGCTCGCCCTGTCCGTCGGCGGCTTCCTGTCCGCCGTCTGCCCCGAGCAGGTCGTGCTCCAGTACCGCGGCCCCGCACCGGCCAGCCATGAAAGGACTGCCTCATGACCTTGCAGCTAGCCGTCAGGAATCACCCCGGGCGAGTCATGCTGTGGTGGCTCAGCGCGGGCTGGAAGGCCGGCCTGTGCCTCGGCGGTGTCTACGGAATGGTTCTCGGCGCGTTCGCTGGCGGGATGTTGCTGCCCGGGCTGGCATTCGGCGTCGGGGCGGGGATCCCGATCGGGACCGCGGCAGGCCTGCTCAACGGCACATTCCTCGGCCTCCTCGCGCGGCCGCTGGGACTGAACTCGGGCAGCCGGCCCGCCCGCGCGCGCGCCGCCGCCGCGGCGGCCACGCTGACCGGCCTCGCGCTGCTGCCGCTGCTGATCGCCACCGCGATCCCGCTCGCCGTCCTCCTGCCACCGGTCGTGGCCAGCATCCTCACCGCCGCCGTCGTCGCGGTCCGCATACCGCCAGCGGGCTGCCCCGCCGACCGCAGCGCGTTCATCCGCATCGAGGCGTTCTAAAACCGCCTGCTAGCCGAGCCGGTAGATCCTGGTGGCGGTCCCGGCGAACACGGCCTCGCGCTCGGCCGCGGACAGCCCGCTGGTCAGCTCCCGCGCCGCGGCCAGCACCTCCTCATAGCCGGCCGCGACCGTGCACACCGGCCAGTCCGATCCGTACATCAGCCGGTCCGCGCCGAAGCACTCGAGCGCCACCTCCGCATAGGGCCGCAGGTCGGCCGTCCGCCAGTGCCCCAGGTCGGCCTCGGTGACCAGCCCCGACAGCTTGGCGGCCACATTGGGCAACGCGGCGAGCCGGCCCAGGTCGGTGGCCCACGGTTCCAGCTCCCCGGCGGCGATCGGCGGCTTGCCCAGATGGTCGAGCACGAACGTCAGGTCCGGGACCGCTTCGGCCGCGGCGCTCGCCGCCGGAAGCTGTCCGGTGGTGATGACCAGGTCGTATACGAGTCCGGCGCGGGCGACGGCGGCCAGTCCGCGCAGCACGTCCGGCCGGACCAGCCAGCCCGGGTCGGGCTCGCTTTGTACCTGGTGCCGGATGCCCACCAGCTTTCCGCCGCCGAACGACGCCAGCCGCTCGGCGACGTCGGCGCCGGTCAGGTCCACCCAGCCCACGACTCCGGCGATAACGTCCGAGCCGGCCGCGACCGCCAGCATCTCGGGTGTTTCCTCCGGCAGGTCCACCGTCTGCACCACGACGCTCGCCGTCACCCCGGCCGCCGCGGCGACCAGCGCGTAGTCCGGCTCCAGGAAGTTCCGCCGCAGCGCTGCCAGCCCGGGCTGCGCCAGCCACGGCTGCTCCCGCACGCCCAGATCCCACAGGTGATGGTGCGCGTCTATAAGCGCTGTCACAGGGTCCACACCACCGGAAGTCCGGCGTCGGCACCGCCGCGCGAGTAGTCGTGCGCGACATCGAGCAGTTCGGCCATGCGGGACTGCCAGGCGACGTTGACCGGCAGGTCCCTCAGGCTGGCTAGCAGCGCGGGGTAGTCGGCGCACTCGATGAGGTGGAACAGGTCGGGTCCGCTGCGCCAGATCGTCCAGGCGGTGGCGCCGCCGGCCCGTATCGCGGCGGTCAGGTCGGCCGGCACCGCGCGATGGGCCGCCTCGTACTCGGCGATCCGGTCCGCACGCACGCGTGTATGCAGGGCAATTCGCACAATGGCTCCGTATACTCGATTCAGACATCCGATGTTTCCATATGTGGGGGACAGCCGTGGCGGTAACCGACGAGGCCATCGAGAAAATCAAGGCCATGATCACCTCCGGCGCGCTGCGGGCCGGCGACCGGCTGCCGCGCGAAGCGGACCTGGCCGCCGAGCTGGGCCTGTCCCGGAACTCGCTGCGCGAGGCGGTTCGCGCGTTGTCGCTGGTCAACATCCTTGACGTGCGCCGCGGTGACGGCACTTACGTGACCAGCCTGGAGCCGCGGCTGCTGCTCGAAGCGCTGAGCTTCATCGTCGATTTCCACCGCGACGACACGCTGCTGGAGTTCCTCCGCGTCCGGCGCATCCTCGAGCCCGCGGCCACCGCCATGGCGGCGGAGCGTATCACCGCCGACGAGGCCGGCGGCTTGCGCGAGCTGCTGGACAGCCTCGGCCCGAATCCTCAACCCGAAATTCTTGTGCAGAACGACCTGGAGTTTCACCGCCGCATTGTTGCGTGTTCCGGTAACTCGGTGCTCGCCTCACTGCTTGAGTCGATGTCTGGTCCGACGACCAGGGCGCGGGTGTGGCGCGGGCTCACGCAGACCGGGGTGACCGCGCAGACGCTAGCCGAGCACCGGGCCATCCTCGACGCGCTCGCCGCGCACGAGGCCGAGGTGGCCAGGTCCTGGGCCACCGTGCACATCGCCGGCGTCGAGCAATGGCTCGCGTCAGTCCCCTAGACCGTGTCACCGTGCGCCCAAGCACGCTCTAGCGGGCTCGATTGCGCAATTGACAGGCTGAGGGCGGGCGCGACGCCGAGCCGCGGGCTGTGCCGGGCAGTCGCCGACGCGGCGGCGCACGAGCCACGCTTTGCCGTCATGCAGGGCCGCTGATCGCCGCCCACATGGCGTCCGGGATGCCGAGCGCCAGATAGGCGGCGTCGGCTTGAATCTCCGCAGGGGTCCGGGCGCCGACGACCGCCGCGGTGACCGCCGGGTGCCGCAGCACGTAGCGCAGCGCGGCGGCCGGCAGCGGCACGTCGTACCGGTCGCAGATGTCGCGCAACCTGGCGACCCGGGCCTTGACCTCGGCGCTCGCCGGCGCGTACTCGAACCGGTCACCGCCGGCCAGCACGCCGGTGCCGAACACGCCGCCAGCGAGCACGCTGATCCCGCGTTCCGCGCACAGCGGGAGCAGTACCCGGTCCGCGGTGTCCTCCAGCAGCGAGTACCGGTTGGCGATCAGCACGCAGTCGAAGTCCGCGCGTTCGGTCAGCCAGGCAAGCTTGTCCGCCGAGTTCATCCCGGCGCCGATGGCGCCGACCACGCCCTGGTCACGGAGTTCGGCGAGCGCCGGGGCCGCTTCGTCCAGGGCCTGGAGGAGATGGTCGTCGGGGTCGTGGATCAGCGCGATGTCCACCCGGTCAAGGCGCAGCCTGCCCAGGCTTTCCGACAAGGAGCGGAGCACCCCGTCCCGGGTGTAGTCGCGTACCCGGGAAAGCTCTGGCGTGCCGTAGAAATCGTCCACGCCCTCCACCGGCCCGCAAGCAGGCACGAGCAGGCGACCCACCTTGGTGGACACGATGAATTCCTGGCGTGGCAGCCCGGCCAGGAAGTCGCCGATTCGTCGTTCGGACAATCCCACCCCGTAGTGCGGCGCGGTGTCGAACGCACGGATCCCCGCGTCCCACGTGGCAGCGAGCGTAGCCCGCGCCGCTTCCTCGGTCACCGGCGAGTACAGACCGCCGATGGAGCCGCCGCCGAAGACCAGCGGCCCCAGGTTCAGCTTCGCCACACGGCTCCTTCGGGATACGCGTAGTCGGCCAGCGACGCCGCCCGCATCTGCGTGGACGCGCCCGGCGCGGCCGGCGCCTGGTAGCGCCCGCCGGACACCACCGCGGGCGCGGTGAAGTGCTCGTGCAGGTGGTCCACCCACTCGATCTTGCGGCCGCTCATCGTTCCGGATACCGCGACGTAGTCGAACATCGATATGTGCTGCGCTATCTCGCACAGGCCCACTCCGCCGGCGTGCGGGCACACCGGGACGCCGAACTTCGCGGCGAGCAGCAGGTTGGCGATGTTCTCGTTCACACCGGCCACCCGGCACGCGTCGATCTGCATGACGTCCATCGCGCCGGCCTGGAGCAGCTGCTTGAACATGACCCGGTTGGCGACGTGCTCGCCGGTCGCCACCCGCACCGGCCGGACGGCGGCGCGGATCGCCGCCGTGCCGAGCACGTCCTCCGGCGCGGTGGGCTCCTCCACCCAGGCCGGCCGGAACGGCGCCAGCTCACCGATCCAGGAAATCGCGGCCGGCACGTCCCACACCTGGTTCGCGTCGATCGCGATGTCGAAGTCCTGCCCGAGCACCTCCCTGGCGAGGGCGAACCTGCGCTTGTCGTCCTCGAGAACCGCACCGACCTTGAGCTTGACCTGCGTAAATCCCTCGGCAGCGGCCTGCTGGCAGAGCTCGGCCATCAGCTCGTCGGAGTAGCCGAGCCAACCGGGGCCGGTCGAGTACGCCTGGTAGCCGTCGCGTTTCAGCTCGGCGATCCTGGCCGCGCGACCCGGCGCGGCTTTTTCGAGGATGCGGCGGGCGTCGTCCGGGGTGAGCGCGTCGGTCAGGTAGCGGAAGTCCACCATGCCGGTGAGCTGCTCCGGCGTCAGCTCGGCGAGCAGCAGCCACAGCGGCTTGCCCGCCTGCCGGGCCGCCAGGTCCCAGCAGGCATTCAGCACCGCGCCGATGGCCATGTGGATGACGCCGCAGTCCGGGCCGAGCCAGTGCAGCGCGCTGTCGCCGATCAGCCGCCGGTGCAGGCCGCCGAGGTCGGCGAGCACCTCCTCCAGGTCCTGGCCGGCCAGGAACGGCTCGAGCAGCCGGATCGCCGCGAGCTGGACGTCGTTGCCGCGACCGATCGTGAACGCGAAGCCGTGCCCGGACAGTCCCGGATCGGCGGAGTCCGTCTTGATCACGACGTAGGCGGCCGAGTAGTCCGGCGCCGGGTTCATCGCGTCCGACCCGGCCAGCGTGCGGGACGTGGGAAACCTGACGTCGTGGGTCTCGAAGCCGGTGATCTTGGTCATTCGGCGCTCGCCTCGCCGCCGATCACCCGGGCAAGGAGCAGCGCGAACAAGATGACCCCGCCGTTGATCGCGTCGATCCAGTAGTTCGGTGCCTGTTCCAGGTCGAGGATGTTCTGCACCAGGCCGAGCAGGATCACGCCGGAGGCGGCGCCGACCATGTTGCCCCGGCCGCCCTGCAGCGACACGCCACCGATGACCGCCGCCGCGAATACCGCGAAGATGATGCCCTCCTGATAACCCTGCTGCGGCGTGACCGAGGAGACCCGGCCCGCTTCCATCAGGCCGCCGATCGCGGCGAGCACGCTGCCCGCCACGTACACCCCGATCCTGACCCGGTCCACCTTGATGCCGGCCGCCCGTGCCGCGTCCCGGTTCCCGCCGATCGCGTAGACGGCCCGGCCGGCCCGGTGATAGCGCAGGAACAGCCCGGTGGCGATGAAGATCAGCGCCGCGACGATCAGCGACACCGGGAACGCGCCGATCGTTGCCGACCCGAGATAGGCGAACCCGGTCGGCAGGTTGAACGGCGCCTGGCCCTTGACCGTGCCGTTCTGCAGCCCGGCGAGCAGGATCGTCATGCCGAGCGTGACGATGAAGCCGTTCAGCCGGCCCTTGACGATCAGCAGGCCGTTGACCAGCCCGACGGCGACGCCGATCGCGAGCAGGATCACGATGCCGAGGAACGACCCGAGCATCATGCCGTTGCCGAACGACGCGGCCGGCACGATCAGCCAGGCCGCCACCATTGGCGCCAGGCCGTAGGTGGATTCCAGCGACAGGTCCATGCCGCCGATAAGCAGGATCAGCGACTCGCCGACGACCACCACGCCCAGCGCGGAGACCTGCTGGCCGACGCCGGTCATGTTGGAGACGGTGAGGAAGTGGTTGTTCAGCAGCGCGCCCACGACGAGCAGCACGCCCAGCACCGGCAACAGCGCGGCCTCGCGGATCCACGAGATGGCCGCGGCGCTCCTGCTCGGAGTGACCGATGCCTTGTCAATTGTCTTAATCATGGGCTCCCATGCCTTCGGTCGCCGCGATCAGGGCCTCACGGTCAAACGGGGGATGGAACTCGGCGAACACCTCGCCGCGGACCAGCACGACGATGCGGTCGCAGATCACCAGGTCGTCGAGTTCGTCGCTGGCGAGCAGCAGGCTGGCGCCGGTTTCCTCGGTGATCCTGGCCAGCTCGCCGAGCAGCAGTTCCTTCGACGCCACGTCCACGCCGCGGGTCGGGGTGATCGCCACGATCAGCTTCGGGTCGCTGGCCAGGGCACGGGCGACGGTGACCTTCTGCTGGTTCCCGCCGGACAGCTCGCCGACCGGCTGGCCGAGCCCGGCGGACACCAGCGACAGCCGGCTGGCCAGCGGTGCCGCGAGAGTCTCGCGCCGTTTCGGGTTGATGAACCCGGCGGCGGCGATCCGCTCGGTGACGGTCATCGCGATGTTCTCGGCCGCGCCGAGCAACGGCACGAACCCGTCCGCCTGCCGGTCCTCGGGGATATACCCGATCCCGGCGCGCAGCGCCCCCGCCCGGTCGCCCGGTCTGAGCTGTCGTTGGTTGAGATGGACTGTTCCCGCGTCTTGGGTGGCCGCGCCGGCCACGATCCTGGCCAGCGTCGTCGCCCCGGACCCGCGCAGGCCGGTGACGCCTACCCGCTCGCCGGCGGCCACGCTCAGCATCACGTTGCGGAGGTAGTCCGCGGTGATGCCCTCGGCGGTCAGCATCGGCCGGCCTTCGCGGACGGCGGCATCGGCCCGCAGCTGCGCGCGAGCGCGGGCAGGCACGTTTCCCACCATCGCGGTGACCAGGTCGGTCTTGGTCACCTCGCCAAGGGGGGCGGCGAGCACCTTCGCGCCGTCCCGCAGGACCGCGACGTCGGTGCAGATCTCGAAGACCTCTTCCAGGTGATGCGAGATATACAGGATCGCCACGCCCTGCGTCCGCACCTGGCGGATGCGCTCGAACAGGCGCTCCGTCGCGCCACGCTCCAGCGCGGCGGTCGGCTCGTCGAGCAGCAGGCACCGGGTGCCGGCCGCCAGCGCGCGCACGATCTCGACAACCTGGCGCTGCTCGACGGTGAGGTTGCCGCACGGGGTGCTGGCGTTCACGTCGAAGCCCCAGTCGGCCATCACCCGCTCGGCCTGCTCGCGCATCTGGCGCCAGTCGACGATGCCGCCTCGCCGGCGCGGCTGCCGCCCGAGAAACACGTTCTCCGCCACCGTCATGCCGGGCACCACCATCGAATGCTGGAACACCGTTGCCAGCGGGGCGTTCAGGTGGACCTCCCCGGCGTCCGGCGGGTAGATGCCGGACAGGATCGAGACCAGCGTGGACTTGCCGGCACCGTTGCGACCGACCAGGCCGAGGCAGCGGCCGGGCTCCAGCGTCAGGTCGACACCGCGCAATGCGCGCGTACTGCCGAACCGCTTGTGGATCCCGGCCGCCGCAACCGCGGGTTCGCTCATCCCGAGGCGGCGGAGCTGCACACGCCGCCGTGCGCGGTTCCGTAGACGTTGCCCCAGAGCTGGGCGTCGGAGACCGGTGTCGTGGTCGTGGTAGCTGGCAGGCCGTCCACCGGGGTGACGGTGAGCGTCTGCTGCGTGCTGGTGACGAACGGCGCCACGACCGGGTCAGCGAGGTTGGTGTCGCCCTGGTAGGTGACGTTCTGCAGCGTGGGCGCCCCGCCGCCGGGCTGGCCGGCGCTCAGCGACATCCCGTTCGCCGCGTCCAGTGCGTACTTCAGCGCCCAGTAGGCGTACAGGTTCGCCGGCTGGGACTGCGACGCGCTGAGCGTGCCGTTGCTGATGTCGCACATCTCGAACGGGACGCCGTCGTCGCTGACCACGAGCACCTTGCCGGTCAGGCCCTTGGACTTGAGCAGCGGCAGGATGCCGGTGTCCGGGCTCGACCACTGCGAGTAGATGGCCTTGAGCTGGCTGCCGTAGGCGTTCACCGCGTTCTGCGCGTCGGTGACCGCAGTCGTCTCGGTCCAGAGCGTAGGTTCTTTCAGGACATGCACGGCCGGGTCGTTGGCCTTCATGCAGGCGTCGAACGCGTTGGTCCGGTCCGCGCCGTTGGAGCTCGTCAGGTCGCCCTCGAGGTCAAGCACGTAGCCGGACTTGACCTTGGAGCTGATGTAGGCGCAGGCATCCTGGCCGTACGCGGTGTTGGAGGCGCGGACCACCATATACACCTTGCCGACGCCGACGATCGTGTCCACGGAGATCAGCTGGACGTGGTGCGCGCTGGCGTACGCGATCGCCGGGCCGAGGCTGGTGGCGGTTTCCGGGTTCACCACGATCGCCTTCGCGCCCTCGTTGACCAGCTCCTCGATCTGCTGGTTCTGCAGGCTGGCGTTGGCCGCGGCCAGCAGCGGGCCGAGCAGGTGGATGTGCAGCTGCGCGGCGTACTGCGTCTCGTAGTTGATGTAGGCGGCCCAGAACGCGGTGTCGTTGTAGGTGAGGTCTACGCCGATGGTCGTCATGGCGCCGTTACCGGCGTTCGCTGAAGTCGTACCGGAGCCCGTGCCCGGGGAGCTGGAGCTAGAGCCGGGGCTTGAGCTGGAGCTGCAGGCGGCGATCAGGGTCGCCGCGGCGAACGCGGCGAACGCGGTGGTGGCTGCGCGGCGGGAAGCCACGCGTCTGCGCATTGACAATGGAACCTCCTGGCAGTCCCGGAGGGAGCTAGCGGGCGTGTGTCAGGAAAATAGATCGGATGTCTTCCGGTGTCAATGGGCTGAAACATCTAGAAATCGCGCCGATACCGAAGCGATACCTGTCGCGTGACCCGATGTTTCAGTCACAGGGCTGCGGCGGCCGGAGTCTCAGGCCCTGGGCCGGAGCCTGAGGCCCTGCATGCCGCCGTCGACGGCCAGCGCGGTGCCGGTGGTCGCGCCCGCGAGCGGGCTCGCCAGGTAGGCGATGGCCGCGGCCACCTCATGCGCGGTGACCAGCCGTCCGGTGGGCTGGCGAGCCATCAGCGCGGCGCGCTCCGCGACCGGGTCGGCGGCCGCGTCGAGCAGTCGTTGCACCCAGGGGGTGTCGGCGGTCCCCGGGTTGACGCAGTTCACCCTGATGCCCTCGCTGATGTGGTCCGCGGCCATGGCCAGGGTGAGCGCGTAGACCGCCCCCTTGGTGGCCGAGTAGAGCGCGCGGTTGGGCAGCCCGGCGGTGGCCGCTACCGAGCAGGTGTTGACGATCGCGGCCTGGCCGTGCGCGTGGGCCGCCTCGCGCAGCTGCGGGAGCGCGGCGCGCGTCGTGCGGACGATGCCGAGCACGTTCACGTCGAGCACGCGATGCCATTCCTCATCGTCGTTGTCCTCGACGGTGCCCGCCGCGCCGATCCCGGCGTTGTTGATCAGGACGGCGACCGGGCCGAGCGCCTGGCCGGCGTCGGCCACGGCCGCGCGGACTTCGGCGTCGTTGGTCACGTCGGCGACCACCGGGTACAGGTCGGTGCTGTCCTCCGGCTTGACCCGGTCCAGTACGGCCACCCGCGCACCCCGCGCGGCGAGCAGCCTGGCCGTGGCCAGGCCAATGCCCGATGCACCACCGGTGACCAGCGCCGCGAGGCCAGCGAATTCGGCTGATTGTTCCGTCATACATCCGATGTATAACGCATGCGGCCGCACCGGTCCAGGCTGTGCGAGATTTTTGCTGTCCACACCCCGCGCACCGCTCTCCACAGCCGCTCGCACCGGCCAGGCGCCGTTTACCGCCTGGCTGTGCACAGGAATCGCGCCGTTAACGGCGCTCGGTCCACAGGGGGTACGGCGTTATGCACATGGTGATCCACAGCGCGCGCACGATACGGTGCACACCGGGAACGGAGATCGGAGGGGACTTGTGGATTTCCGGTCAGCGCAGCGGACCGCGTGGGAGGACAAGGTCGCCAGGGGATTCAACCTGACGGACGTGCCGCTGGAGTTCTGCCTGCTTCAAGGCGAGGTCGCGGAGGCATTCGACTCCTGGCGCAAGGGGCGGGTCGAGGTCGGTGAGGAACTGGCGAACGCGGCCCTCTGCCTGCTCGGCCTGGCCACCATGACCGGCGTCGATCTGGCCGAGGAACTCGAGGCCAAACTCCGCCGCGCCCGCCACGCCGCGTCCCGCTGCGCCTAGCCGTAGTCGCCCCGCAAGGCGCCGCTCCCCCGCACCGCGCCGAGTCCCGCCGCGCGTCGCGTCCCGCCCGCGTCGCGTCCCGCCCGCG
>Ga0070714_100000523_pt1 | contig 27835 bp, 21 predicted proteins | sample LARL83metaG_FD_65450 | JGI IMG/M metagenome (GOLD analysis project Ga0070714, IMG submission 65450) | Corn, switchgrass and miscanthus rhizosphere microbial communities from Kellogg Biological Station, Michigan, USA - LAR L8-3 metaG | ecosystem: Host-associated > Plants > Roots > Rhizosphere ... | reverse complement strand
ATCGACGAGCTGCGGATCTCCAACACGCTGCGCTCGGCGGGCTGGATCGGGACCGAGTACAACAACCAGTCTGCCCCGGCCAGCTTCCTGTTGGAGGGCGCGCAGGAGAACTCGCCGCCGTAGGGGCGCCAGCGTTCAGTCCGGCTCCACAATAAGAACGTCGGGATCCATTTTCAAATTTGGAGCGGACTCTGAGAAAGGGCCAGGGAAGAAACATTGTCTGTAGCCAAAACGGGAATCGCAGAGGATGAAACTCTGTGAACCAGTCGTCGCGGTTCACCGCGTGTCTGCCGTTCCTGACTGAAGATGTGCACGGTATCCCAGAGGAGCGCATGCCAATTGTGGAAAGTTATTCCGTAGCGGTCGAGCTCGATTTTGCGCTCTCGGGCCTAATTGCAGGGCTCGTAGTAACCTAACGTTGAGCAAACAGTTGGCCCACACCACCTTCTTATGCCGCTTCGTGCCAATGGTAGCGGTGAGCAAACCACTGAGGCGCGGGCTTGAGATCAGCGTCGCCTGGGGAGACGGCTTCGTTTCGACTGCCCGACCGTATGGTGTGTCTTTGCCGAGGCTGTCGTGAATACGATCTTCGTGATAGTACGTCACATACTCACGAATTAGACGGCGCAGATGCTCCTCGTTCAATGGGATTACATGGTCCAGCAATTCACGCCGACAACTTCCCACCCAGCGTTCCGCAGCGCCATTTTGCCAAGGCGAGCGGATGCTCGTGCGCGTGGGCTTCACGTCCGTGGCCTTTAGGAATGTGATGACGTCGGCGCCAAATTTTGAGTCACGGTCCAAGATGACATAACGATACTGCCCGGTCTCGGGAAAGGTCTCACGCAACTGCTGCACCACCCACTCGGCAGTCGGATGACAAGTGGTATTGATGTGCAAGATTTTGCGGCGACCGTGCTCGATGGCGAAAAAGCAGTAAAGCAGCTTGAATGTCACCGTCGGTACGGTGAAGAAATCGAGGGCCACGATCACCTCGCGATGATTTCTCAGGAATGTGAGCCAGTGCTTGGATGGATCTCCCCGCCCTCGAATACGTTGAAGATACCGAGCCACCGTTCTTTCCGAGACGTTGAAGCCGAGTCTCAGCAGCTCGCTGTGGATCTTAGGAGTACCCCAGTCAAGATTCTCTTCCGCCATGCGTCGAATCAGAGTGCGTATCTCCGCGGTAGTCTTCGGCGTGCCGTCCGAGCCTGCACGCGAACGCCATCGCCAGTAGAGCCGGAATCCGGTTCAGTGCCAGCGCACCACGGTGTCCGGCTTAACAATGATGAGGGCCTCGGCCCCACCCTGACCAGATGCGGCGTAGAACCGTCCAAAACGACCGGTCGACGGGGCTCAACTTCGGTCGTGGATGTTTTCGTTTGAGCACGGCCAGTTGTTGACGCAGGGCGAGGAGCTCAATTGCGGCGTCACGGCGGCTGCGAAAGTAGACTTGGACTGCGGCTAGGACTGCAGAAATTAATTCAAGCACGAATCCTTAGTTTGCAGCAAGCGTGAGCGCAGATTCATAGGTGACTGCAAGTCGTTGAATGTGCATCATTGCGATTCGGATGAGGTTGTGGCTACAGACAGCTACTTGCTATAGCGCTTGAACCGTTGTTGGGAGACCACCGACGTTCTCGATTAGATCGAAGATCCAGACTTCGGGGTCCAGACGAGTTCCGGTCTTGGGCGAGAACGTCAGGCGCGGCGGCAAATATCACAGCCAGCAGACCACCGATCATCTCTTTGTAAATTCTCTCGCTGTTCCCCCTTACTTCGTCTTCTCCGCAAATTCCGGCAGAAACCACGGTCCCTTCTGCGGAACGTCCTGACCGGCGATATCATGTTCGGGTAAGAGCCATCCCCACAAATTGCCGTTGGGCGCTTTCTCACTGTGGATCTGAATGTAAAGCTGGCCCTTTTGAAGTGCGGCCGTCTGATCCTTGTCAAGCTTGAACGAGGCGGTCACCTTCCCCTCGACTCCGGCAGGTACTTGGAACTCGAAGATCGGTTTCCCCGGAATGCCTGGAGCGAGGCTCAGACATATCTGGGCTTTCGTTGCGGGACTGGCCAGCCCGGTGAAGGCGCCGCTCAGGGACATCGTATCTCCAGCGAGAGTGGCAATCGCATTGCCCTTGCCGCTGAAATTGGGGTGCATCGCGTCGTTGTGTGGCATCGGCGACAAGTGAGCCTGATATTTTTTATTGGCAGCGGGTTTGTCGGCGGCAAATGAGAGCGAGACCAGCGCGATAGCTACGCCAATGGCATTCAATATTCCGCACGACTTGCGCACTCTTAAATTCACTTCTCACTCACCTGTCTTTGGCAAAGCAAAAACAAACACCCCATGACCCAATGTAGGGCGATTGATTTCGCCACCCAGCATCACGGTAGGCTTTTGCTCCGGGCTCCCGCCATTGTAGCCGGTCGGCACGGCGACAAATTGCTCGCCGCCCACGCTATACGTAACTGGATAGCCTTGCGCCGTGGTGGGCAATCGTGTTTGCCAGAGCCTCTTGCCGGTCTTGACGTCGAAGGCGCGAAAGACGCGATTGAAGTCGCCAATAAACCCGACCCCCCCGGCGGTCGACATCACTCCCGTAAGGAACGGCGATCGCTGCTGGAATGTCCAGACTGGGCGCATGGTTCGGGCTTCATATGCGGAGACCCTGCCCAGGTTCCCGTCGGTACCGGGCATTTCGTAGAACAGTTGTCCCCCACCGCCGAACAAGGCGCAGGTTTGGCTTAACGGCACGAGCAGGAGATCATCAGCCGGGTAGTAGCTGGTGGCAGGCCAGTTGTGGCCGCCCTCGGGACTCGGGCAGGATGCCAGTTGGTCGCCTGGTTTTTGCTCGAGGATATCTGAGCGATAGGTCGTGCGGCCGGTCTTCATGTCGATCGATGCCCATACGTTCTGGAACACTGTCTCTCTTACGTCGAGGAACTTGCCGGTGGTGCGATCGAGCTTCCAGAGCAACCCGGATTTGCCAACGGTCATCACCGTCTTCTGCGGTCCATGATCGATGAGGACGCGCTCGAATACCTCGTCGAGGTCGAGCGATTCGCCGGGTGCGTTCTGGAAATACCACTTGAGTTTTCCGGTATCGGGATCGAGCGCCAAGGTAGTATTTGAGTACAGCGCGTCGGCGTTGGTGCCCCGCTCGTCACGCCGTGAAGGCTTGGCTTGTCCGGTTCCCCAGAAGGTGAGGTTCATTTCGGGATCGTACGTTCCGGAAATCCAGGCGTCGGCGCCCGAACGTTTCTCATCGGGGAGATCGCCCCAGGTGTCACCGCCGGGCGTACCTTTCAGCGCAATGGTGACGAACTTCCAAAGCTGCTTGCCCGTGTTCGGATCGAGGCCGGCTATGAAGCAGTAATCATGACCTGATCGTTCATCGCAGCGAGTGAGACCGACCAGGAGCTTCCCATGCGCGATCATCAATCCGCCGAGCTTGTCGTCTGGATTTTCGGAAAGGATCGTCTGCCAAACGATCTTGCCAGTGCGAGCATCGAGGGCGTAGAGTTTGGCATCGGTCGCGGGATAAAAGAGCAGGTTCCCATAGAGCGCCATTGTTCGCGTAGCGTTTTGCCCCAGGGCGCCGACCGGACCGAGGCGGTTTTCCCAGATAAGATCGCCCGTACGAGCGTCGAGCGCCTGCACGGTATTTGTGATGTTGGTGGAAAGAAACATTACGCCATCGTGCACCAGCGGCGTGATCTGCTGGCGAGCGCCGTCTTCGAGCGGCCAGGCCCAGCGGAGCTGAAGTGTGCCGACGTTCTTGGGAGTTATCTGCTTGAGCGGGCTGTTGCTCCAGCCGGCGTAATTGGCATAGTGCATCAGCCAATCTCCGTCGGGTGGATGCAACATCGTGTCGTCGGTGATCGGCGTGTAGTTCTTTGCGGTACCGGCCACGATCAGGCCCGTGCGCCGTGCCGGCGCGTTCACGCCGCGTCGTCCACCACCTCGGCCCCCACGTCCACCGCGACCGGGCGTAATGAGGCCAGCCGGCATTTGACCGTTCGCCACCGAGCCGATCGTCACCGCGGTCGCCGTCGTGAGCGGGCTCGTGCCAGGCTGTGAGCCGTTGGCCTTCAGCAAAAATGCGGTAATCGCAGCGTACGTGTCGGCGCCCAGGCTGTTCGGGTTGTCGGGCGGCATGCTCGCCCGAATCTGGTTGTACAGCTCGTCGGTCGTCCGACGGCCCCACGAGCCGATAAAACCGGAACCAGTCAAGGCGGGCGCTTCTCCGCTTCCGGCGAGAGAATTGCCATGGCAGGATGCGCAATTTTGAGCGTAGGCCGTCTGACCGGCGCCGGCCTGCGCGTCACTGAACGGGCCTGCGGCCGGAGCCTGCTGGGCTTGCGCGGCCGCCATCCAAAAGACAATCGCCGCTGTCACAAGCCCAGCCGCGAGCGAGGCTCGGCTTCGCCCAGAAGTTTTTTGCCACCTCATTTGGATGATCCTGTCGCGCTGATATTTGCAGACTTGACCAGGAACATTGAAGCGGGCTCGTCCATGTGTAATTGCTCGCCTGTGGGCGTGAGATGTCCCGTCTGCGCCTCGATGCTGAAAATGACCACGTTATTGGAAAACTGGTTGGCGGCGAAGAAATATCGGCCGGTCGGATCGATGGTAATGTTGCGCGGCGACTGGCCGAGAGACGGAACGAACTCGCGAAGAGTCAATGTACCTTGGCCGGGATCGACGGCGTATACGGCAATGCTGTTGGCGCCGCGGTTCGAAACATAGAGGAAGCGGCCGGCCTTGTCCAACTGGATTTCGGCGGTGGTATTGCGGCCTTTGAAATCAGAGGGCAATGTGGAAATCTGCTGAATTTCTTTGAGAGCTCCGCGATCAACCGCAAATACGCTCACCTTGGAGTCGGTTTCGTGATTTACATACAGAAACTTCTCATCGGGGCTGAAAGCAAGACGGCGTGGACCGGAACCGGCTCTCAAGCTAACAAAAGGCGGATCTGCCGCCCTCACGGCCCGCTTCGCAGCATCCACATGGTAAGTATAAACGCGGTCCAGGCCGAGCTCAGCCACGAACGCGATGTGATCGTCTTTGGTAAAGATCACGCCATGAGTGTGTGCGCCGGTTGTCTGAAGTGGGCTCAAAGCGGCGCCCGTGTGGTGGTCGACGTAAAAAGGCATGCCGAGCCTGCCGTCGGCCTGGATCGGTAGCGCCGCCAATGATGAGTTGTTCTGGCCGGCATCGTTTCCATGAAATCCATAATTCGTCACCATGGCAAACTTTCCTTGCGGATCGACAATCACTTGATTTGGCAGCCCGCCTCCGGCACTAACCTTGTTCAAGAACGTAAGCGCTCCGGTGTTCTTGGTGATTGAATAAGCACTAACCGTATCGTCTTTCGCCGCTTCGGGCGTTTGCCAGTTTACTGCATAGAGAAAACGCCCGTCAGGTGTTGCGGATACGTAAGCAGGATTGATCGTTTCGGCCACCAGGCCCAGAGATGTTACCTTGCCCGAGGAAGGCTCGAAACGCCACGCGTAGATCCCTTTCGAAGTGGAGGGCGGGTCGGTATAGCTACCGACGTAAACGAGATAGTCGACCTCAGCAGCCGCGGCCTCACCCACCCTCGCCAGCAGAAATGCGCAGAAAATATAAACTAGCAGCGTTGGTTTCATCTACTGCTCGTCTCCCCGCCGCGGCCCACCTCTCCCGGGCGTGGGAGGCGGCGGCTTGGTCCCCTGCCGGGTCAGGAACGCAAGCAGATCTTTGAACTCGTCAGTGCTAAGCCGCTTGTCATAGTCAGTTGGCATCAGGCTCTTTTGTTCAATGTCGACACGACGTAGCTTGGCCCGATCGAACGAATGGAGCCGTTGATCGTTTCCCAGCATCTGCAGGGAGTACCCATCCTGATTCAGCAGTATGCCACTGATTATTTTTCCGTCGGCTGTGGTTACGTGCACGGGCAAATAGCTGGCCATGGACGGCAATGATTTCAGATGTGCGCCCCCACTGCCGTACTCATGGTGCTGCTCCTTGGTGAGCACATCGACAATCGTGCTGGCCTTGAACGTGCCAGCGATGTTGTTCAGGTCTGGCGCGGTGAGTCCGCCCTTACCTCCGAGCATGTGACAGCTACCGCACTGGCCTTTGCCCCAGAAGATTTGTTCACCATGCGCGACATCCCCGGGCAAGGGGTTGTCGATTGCCGTCCCGCGCAATGCGTGGATATAGGTAGTAATTTTCCAGATTTCATCGTCCGAAAGCTTCTGTGGGCCCATTAATGTTCCTGGAACGCCGTTCTTGATCGTATTGAAGACTTGCCCATCGGTCGCGCCAAAATCTGTGTGCTCGCCGGATATGATCGCTGGTCCGATCTCACCGTCAGTGCCATTAGGTCCATGGCACCCAGTGCAACGCTGAGCGTAGAGACTCTCACCCTCGTGAACAGCCTCAGCTTTGCCCTGGAATGGATTTGCCGGCCCCGGCGCGCCGCCGCGCTGCGCAAGAATCGGGCGGACCGCGCAGGTCAGAAGCAACCCCGTGACTACTACAGCTTGATTCATGGATTGACCTCCTGCAAGGCAAAGGCGAAGACATTCGTGCCGGACGCGATCGCCAAGAATTGATCACCATCCACACTGTACGTGATCGGACTCGCTGTGATGAGATCTCCTGTATTGAAGTGCCACAACGGCTTACCGCTCTTGGCGTCTAGTACCGTGACCTGTCCGAATTGCTCCGGTGCGAACACGATCCCGCCTGCAGTCGATAGCAAGCCGGGGCCATAATGATTCGACCCGACTGGCTTGTAATCCCACACCTTTTTACCAGTGGCCGCGTCGAGCGCACGCACATAGGCTTGCCATGGCGCCTTTGATGCCTCAATGTACCCCGTTCCGGCATCGGGCGCGGTGCTCGAGGTGATGAAGTTTATTCCGCAGCCTTCCGCGACCGTCACGTAGAAATACTTAGTGTCGGGACTGTAGGTCGGCGCTGGCCAGTTGGTTGCGCCCGCTGTGGATGGGCAGGTCATCGTTCCGCGCACCGATGGATCGTGACCCGGTATAACGATCGGCCTTCCCTTGGAGTCTAGACCGTCCGCCCAGTCCACTTTACTGACGAAGGGAGTGCCGAGCAGAAACTCCCCGTTGCTGCGGTCAAGAACGTAATAATACCCGTTGCGATTGGCCTGAAGCAGCAACTTACGCGGTTGGCCTTTGAATACCGTATCGACCAGCACCGTGGTTTCGGTCGAGTCCCAATCGTGAGTATCGTGTGGTGTGTTCTGGAAATACCATACGAGCTTTCCCGTATCGGCATTGATCGCCACGATGCATTCGGTATAGAGATTATCGCCGCGACGCTCGAAGCCGGTCCATTGCGGATTCGGCTGGCCGGTGCCGTAATAAAGAAGGTTGAATTCCGGATCGTATGAGCCGGTCATCCACATCGGACCACCTAGTGGCTTGGCGCCTCCCCAGGTCTCCGCGCCGGGTTCGCCCGGTTTCGGGATCGCTGACCAAGTCCAGGCATATTTACCGGTTTCAGCATCGAATGCCTGAACGAAACCGTCGGGCCGATTGCCCGACACAATCACCTTACCGCGGGCGATCATAGGTGCACCCCCAGCAAGGACATATCCACCCTCCGATTTCACGTCCCACCGAACGCCACCGTTCCGCGCATCGAGCGTCACCAGATGGCTGTCGGACGTCACCATATAGACCTTGTCGTTGTAAACGGCCGTGCCGCGCTGCGGCGTTGCGGAAGCAGGTGGGCGCTGATACTTCCAGAAAATTTTGCCCGTGCGCGCGTCGATTGCATCCACTCGATTGAATTGCGAGATATACATGACGCCGTTCATCACGACGGGCGTTTGCTCCATCCCACTCGCGCCATCCATGTGGTAGACCCATTTCGCCTGAAGCCGGTTGGCATTCGCCGCCGTGATTTGTTTCAGCGGAGAGTAGCGGTGCCCGTTGTCAGTGCCGCTGTATGCCGGCCAATCCTTTGGGTCCGGCTTCTGAGCCATAGCGGGGATGATGGCGCCGGAGATTAAAAGCCCGATGAGAGTCTGAAGGGGCACACAACGATGTAGAATCCTGCCCCTAAATGCGGTTGAACGATCGTTCGCATGAATCACGAATTGTCGCCTCCTTACGCGTCCGCCTTCGGGGATTGTGACGGCACGAAAGGCGTGCCGACCGAAGCGCGGTTCGGAAAATCCAGGCCCACAATCGTACACATCGCGTGTTGAGCTTAGTGCAGTATACAGCAATGATGATAGGGTCGTACCTTATGGGTCTCCCATTGGAGGACTATTGTTGCACGTCAGTGCGTGACCATGGCCTGCCAATCGCGCGGGCGGTGAATCGATGACATTTCGGCCTCGCAGAAGCTGGACACAATTGTCTATCCGACCTCGTCCCGGCGGCCGGTCTGAGTGCACCTCTGGATCCGCCCGGGCCTGTTGTCGCTACGATGCAGCTTTGAGCAGGGGGAAAAAGCGCGGCGCAGCTCCGTGCGCTGCCCCTGTGCTCAAAGTCGAAATGATCTCACGTTGCAGCCTTGGGAAGACGAGAAGGGTTAGCTTGCAGCAGGGGCGGGACTCCGGCTGACCATTTAAATCATAGGGTAGAATCAACAGAAGAATTCAATAAGGAGGCAACCATGGCATCTTCAGTCCGGAGAACTCTTGTTGTCGCGCTTGCAGTCGTCGCGGCGATCGTCTTGCTCAACTTGCCCGGCATGGCTCAACAGGGCACAAGCGTTCCACGCCCCACGGCCAAGCTCTATAACATTGCTAAGCAAAAACTCTTGGACGGCAAGCAGGTCTTCAGCTATACGGTCTCGCAGTTCGATCCGGGGCTGTATTGCGAAGCAGCCAAGCATTACGATTACATCTGGCTGGAGATGCAGCACAGCACCATGACCTGGGCAGATCTCGAGAAAATGATCGCCACGTGCCCAGGTGTTGGGGTGCCGATGATTCGACTACCTGACGAATTCGAAAGCACAATCCAGCACGCTACCGACATCGGCGCGATCGGCATGATTGAGCCGACCGTAGACACGGTCGAAAAGGCTCAAGCGGTGGTTCGCTACTCGAAATATCCTCCCGATGGACGCCGTAGCATGGGCCGTAATCAAGCCACCACAGTTTGGCGCAGCTTCGGCCCCTACCGTCAGACAATCAACGACAACATGCTGGTCGTAGTAATGATTGAGACACCGGTGGGTGTTGCCAACGCTTACGACATTGCGCGAACGCCCGGCGTGGACGTGGTGATCGCGGCTAATACCGATCTCGGCAACTTCTCAGGATATGCTCCGACGTCACCCGAATATCAAGACCTGGTGAAGAAGATCCACGACGCCACGATCAAGGCCGGAAAGTTCTTCGGCGCGACCGATCCTTCTTATGCGAAGGGTCGTCCGGATAGCGCGGATTTTCGGTTTCTTCAAAATGGACCGTCGTTCGATGGTTGGGAACCCCCCAAGCGTGGCGGCGGACAGGGGCGTGGCCCAGCCACGCAACAGCAATAACTCTGATTGAGCTGCGGTTCATTCGGGCAAGCAAGAGAGTAAAGGCTTTTCAGAGAGTCGTCTCCCCGGTATTGTCAACTTGGGGAATTTGCTCGCGGTTTCACCGCCCAGGACAACTGCTAACTGTTGATTCGCGGTATTGGCGTTGGTCGAGCGCGCCTGAAAATCGTAGAGATCTGCCTCAACTTGACAATGCCGTGGGAAACTGATGCCTAATGCTACAGGTCGCGACACTCGGCGGAAGGGGCTCCGGTGTTCCAGGGCCTAGAGCAGAATGAGGGCTGCTCGATTGTAGTAAACAACGAATTCTTTCAGAGTCAGGTGCAAGTGCCGTTCGTTCATCGGAATGAGATAGTCCAGACACTCCCGGCGAATCGTGCCAACGAGGCGTTCGCAGTAGGCATTCGCCGTGGGAGCTTGTACTGGCGTTCTTAAGATCCGCACTCCGAAGTCGCTCAGCGCCGCATCCAGTGAGGCCGAAAAGATCGAATCGTGATCGTGAATGACAAATTGGTAGGGATGAACATCGTCGAAAATCGCTCGGAATTGCTGCGGCGTCCATTCTGCCGTGGGATGAGCCGTGACATTACAATGCGGTATCCGTCGTGATCCGATCTCCATCGCCACGAAGACATACAGAAACCGGAAGGTCAACGAGACTGACACGAAGAAATCACAGGCGACAATCACTTTCGCTTGGTTACGAAGGAACGAAGTCCATCGCTGATCTTTGTTTCCACCGTTTGGCCGCCCTCGCTTAATGTATTTCCCAACTGTCCGGGGTGAGACGCGGATACCCAGCTTGAGCCTTAGTTCGTTAGTAATCCGTTTTTCGCCCCAGGTCGGATTGTCGTGCGCCATCTGCCGGATCAGTTCTTGCAGCGTCCTTGGTAGCGGTGGCCTGCCCGATTTCCGACACTTCCAATTCCAGAACAATCGAAAGGCTGCTCGATGCCATTTAATAAATGTCTCTGGCTTAACTATGACCAGGGCTTGCCGCCAATCGAAGAACCTGGAACGCAGGACCATCGTGGTGCGGATGCTAGCCGTGGAGCGCCTTGACTTGCGGCCGCGCTCCTTAAGTAGGGCGAGCTGCTTGCGAAGAAACAAGTTCTCGGCGATAAGCGCCGTGCGGGAAGAAAACAACAATTGTATAAGCTTGAACACGCCACATTCTACAAGACTTGATACCGTCGCTTAACGGAAAAGCGAGCGGCGGATGCAATTTTTGCGGAGGACAACATCTTGCAGAACGGTCCTCGCCGTCAAGGGTCCGCTATGCCGCGCAAAACCAGCGCGCCCTTGACTGTCCACTAGGGCCTACGGCCCGCGAAACGTCATGAAAATCATCTAGAGTTGACAGGTATCGGCTCGGAGCGGCGAGATCGACGGAGCAGTGGGGAAGTGGAGACCGTTTGACTGTCTGATCCGGAGCGTGCGGAGTTGAGCGAATAAGTGGGCGTTGTTTTTTCTCATAAATGGGAGTGGCGATAGCCCGAGACCCTGGTTGAATATAATGCAGCACGCTCTCCGCTCCTGCCGGAAGGAGCCTATGTCATACAAGATCGCTGGAATTGACGTTCATAAATAGATGCTCGCTGTGGTAATAACCGATGTCGAAGTCGAGGGCGACTATCGGTTTGAGCAGCGCCAGTACGGTAGCAACCCCGACGCTCTTCTCGGAGTGGCTGATTGATCAGAAGGTGGAGGAAGTAGTGATGGAATCGACGGCCCAGTACTGGAAGCCTGTTTGGGAGGCATTGGAGCATTACTGGATGCCGGCCTGCAAAAAGCGGCAAGATGCAGGTCCCATCTCAGGAACCCTACATCTAGCCCAGGCGCAATCGAATCGTGGACCCCGCGGCCGTAAGAGAGATTTTGCCGACGCGGAACGTCTTGTGAAGCGCCTGGTAGCCCAGGAACTTACGTTAAGTTTCGTTCCCGACCATGAGCAGCGTCTCTGGCGCACCGTCACACGGAAGCGATACCAATTGACCCGCGCCCGGGTGCGGCTGCGGAACCAACTGGAGAGCCTGCTGGAAGAGGCACACATTAAACTGTCCAGTCTTGTCTCGGATCTACTTGGCGCGAGTGGGCGACGGATGCTGAGAGCGCTCGCCGACGGTGAAACGAACTCTGCAGCTGTGGCTGCACTAGCGGACAAACAGTTACGCGCTACCCAGGCGCAATTGCGCGATGCCTTGGGCGCGTGCAGCCAACTCGATTCTGTCTACCGCCGCCTACTGAAGATGACTTTAGAGGAATTGCAGTTCCTCGACCACCAGGTCAGCGGCTTGGACCAGGAGATAGCGAATCTGCTTACTCATTATCAGGGGGCAGTCCGACGTCTGGCAGAGGTTCCCGGATTAGGCGTGGATTCGGCCCAGCAGATTATTGCAGAGGTGGGTGCCACGGCAGCGACATTCCCTTCTCCAAAGCACCTCTCTTCCTGGGTCGGAGTATGTCCTGGAGATGAGGAGAGCGCTGGAATATCTCAAGGTCACCGTTCCCCGAAAGGCAATCGCAACATGCGGCGCATTCTCAATCAATGCGCCAACGCCGCTGCGAAGGCCAAAGGAACCATCTTCGAAATTGTCTATCGCCGACTTGTGTAACGGATGGGACACAACCAAGCAATCGGGGCTATTGCACATCGGCTCTGCCGTCTGATCTGGAAGATTCTGCACTGTGAGGTCCATTATGAGGAACGGGGCCCAGCTATTTGCGAAAAGTCTAAGCAGGCCCGAACTGCGCGCATGATCCGACAGCTTCGCAGCCTGGGCTACACGGTAGAACCGCAGACGACGAAACTCAAGCCAGCCTGACAAAGATCATTGAGGTCTTGATTGGAACGATTTTCGACCCTGCTCCGGGCCGTTCCACAGACTCGAACCGATATGAAAGAAAGGGAGCCTCTGAACTTCGCCTTCGACTTGTTGTGGCGCCTCCCGTTGGTCGGCGATGGACATATACTGGGCTGAAATTCTCGAGTAGAAAAAAATATGAGACTGCCGAGACAGAAAAAGCTTTACAAGAGGGGCATCCTCATGGAAGTCAATTTTGTAGCTGGAGCATTCCTCCTGATTCAACCGCAGGGTCTAATCCACTCGATCATCATCGCTGTCGCCACGGCGAGTTTATAAAGGTTCGGGCGTGAAAAAGCCAAGTGAGTCTCCGATCACGTACCATTAGTTGAAATCCCGAACAGGGGAGAATTATGCGCATCGTCACTTGGGTTCTGGTGCCCGCGCGACCCGGTCTGGTATGCGTTGCGACGTCGCAGCACCGCGCGAGCCCTCCCGGCCACGCCGTACCTAGTGGCAATAGTTCGCAGAGGTATAGTGCGGAAATGGAGCGCCAGTGCGATCAGTCCAGCTTTATAATGCTTACGCCGATCATTGCGGGTCTGATCGAGGCGCATTGCGAGGTAGACGAATTTTGCTCTCGCCTCCTTCTGAGGGGAACGCCTTGAGTTCAAACCCTGATCGACCCATACCGAAAGCCAACACCGGCTCTGCATTCTTGAACTGGCTGGCCGATGCATCGACCTCCCTTGTGCATCTGGAACGCCGATTCGATCCGTTTTTCCGTCCGGCGTTCGATGCAGTCCTGCGTGATCCGATTGCGAGCCTGGTCACCGCGTTGATCAACCGCAGGCGCTCAAACGAAGGGTTGAGAATCGCGGAGGAACGGCCAATTCCCGATGAAGAAGCATACCTCGACTCTATAATCGACAGCTTTCAAAAGCAGATGCGAGTGCTCTGGCAGCCCGGACATTTCGAACGCGGCGGAAATACGAAGACGCATGGCATCGTGCGCGGGGAGTTTATCGTTCACGATAATCTACCCGCGGAGTTGCGTCACGGCATTTATGCGCAGCCGCACACCTACCGCGCCTGGGTCCGGTTTTCCGGGCCGGGCCCTTACATTACCCCGGATATCGATGATGTCGGCTTCATGAGCATCAGCATCAAGCTGATGGGTGTGCCCGGACCGAAGTTGATGGAAGAGGAGAAGTTTACGCAAGACATGTTCGGTGTTTCTACGCCGACGTTCGTTACTCCCGACACCGAAGCCAACGCGCAGCTGCAAATCGAGAGTCTGAAGAACACGCAAATATACTACTTCCTCAACTTTCGTCGGTCCCACGTACTCGACTTCATTATGCAGGGCCTCTGGATAAAGACTCAAAGCAGCCCGTTTGAAGCTCCTTATTTTAGTTGCGTTCCTTATCTGCTGGGAGAAGGCCAGGCGATGCAGTATTCAGTATGGCCGAGAGCGAAGCGCCGGACGCCGATACCACGGCTCCCTCTGCGCCCTCCCGACGACTATCTCCGCGATGCGATGGTAGCCACGCTTGCGCAAGAAGATGTCGAATTCGATATCCGCTTGCAGAGGCAAACGGATCCGCACTTGATGCCGATCGAGAACAATGCCGTACTGTGGCCCGAAAAGCTGTCGCCTCGTGTCGCGGTGGCAACCTTGCGCATACCACGGCAGAAATTCAATTCTCCGGCCCAGTTGGACTTCGATAAACGGCTCTCGTACAATCCGTGGCACTGTATTCCCGAGCATCGCCCGCTGGGTAACCAGAGCCGTGCACGCCGCCGAATGTACGATACGCTTTCGAAGCTACGCCATACCATGAACAACGTGCCTCTTTACGAACCGACGGGAGATGAAGTATTTGATTAGCGCGCCCGGGTTTTCGCGTTGCCTCGATCTGTCGAGTTAAATGATGAGCGTCGATTACGAATATGTCGTGGTGGGTTCGGGCGCCGGCGGCGGAACTGTAGCTGCGCGTTTGGCTGAGGCTGGTAGGCGCGTGTTGCTGCTCGAGGCCGGCGGGGATCCACGTAAGTTGGCGGGCGGCGATACCCTTGGCCCCGGCGTCAATCGTCTGCCCGAGGATTACGACGTTCCCGCTTTTCACGCCTTTGCCTCGGAAAATGACGCCATGAAATGGGATTTCTTTGTTCGTCATTACGCAGACCGAAACCTTCAGAAGTGCGATCCGAAGTATTACGAAACCTGGGATGGCAAACCGGCGGACGGCGTACTCTATCCTCGCGCAGGCACTCTGGGCGGTTGCACTGCTCACAACGCAATGATTCTGGTTTATCCGCATAACGACGACTGGGATCACATCGCGGAGCTAACCGGAGATGCCAGTTGGAACTCCCGAAGAATGCGTACCTACTTTGAGCGGCTGGAAAACTGTCACCACCGGCCGGTCCATCGCTGGTTATCGAAGATAGGAATCAATCTCACCCGGCATGGCTGGGACGGATGGCTGCACACTGAGAAATCCATCCCGCAGGCGGTCGTTCGCAACTGGACTTTGAAGGAGACCATCGCCACGTCTGCCGTGGAAGCGTTGCTACAGGACGGACGCCAAGAAGAGCGCGCGTGGTGGGCGCTGGAAGGTGGATTTGATCCGAATGACTGGCGGTTGGTAAATGCGAACGCGGTTGGCACCCGTTATCTCCCGCTGACTACGCGTGGGCATCACCGAGTCGGAGCCCGCGAACGCGTGTTGGACGTGGCACGCCGCTATCCTGAACGACTAACGATCGTCATGAACGCGCTGGCGTCCCGGGTCATCTTCGCAGAAAACAACCGCGCGGTGGGCGTGGAATACCTGGAGGGGGAGCGATTGTACCGGGCGCATGCCAGGCCGAGCAATGCGGCTGGGGAGCGACGCACCGTCCATGCCTCGCGCGAGGTCATTATAGCCGGCGGCGCCTTCAACTCCCCGCAACTGTTGATGCTGTCCGGCATTGGACCGCCGGAGGTGCTCGAACGGCACGGCATCCAAGTACGCGTCGCGCTACCAGGCGTGGGGAGGAATTTGCAGGACCGCTACGAAATCAGCGTGGTAAATCGCATGAGGTTCCCCGCCTGGGAGGCCTACAAGGCCGCGACGTTCAGCACTGGCGATCCCCTTTTCGCCGAATGGAAGAGTCTGGGTACAGGCGTGTATGGCTCCAACGGCGCCGTCCTGACGCTGTTTCGCCGGTCCAAAGACGCAGGCGAACTGCCCGACCTATTCTGCATGTCACTGCTGGTCCCATTCCGCGGGTACTTTCCGAAGTATTCCCGTGAAATGACTGAACACCTAAACTATCTGACATGGGTTGTGCTCAAAGCGCACACTAGGAACCGAGCTGGCGAGGTGACCTTGCGTTCCAGCGATCCTCGCGACACGCCGCTGATCGATTTCAAGTGCTTCCAGCAAGGTGGAGAAGAGGATTTGTCGGCTGTGGTGGATGGCATACGATTCGTACGTCGGCTGACAGATGGTCTCAAACGGGAGGGACTGATCGACGAAGAGGAGTTGCCTGGCGACGCGCTACAGAGCGACCAGCAACTAAGCGACTTCGTGCGATATAACTGCTGGGGGCATCATGCATCCTGCACTTGCGCTATTGGGCCGCTGGACCAGAATGGCGTGCTTACAAGCGACTTTCGCGTGCATAAGACTAATGGGCTGCGTGTTGTGGATGCCTCCGTATTTCCGCGTATTCCGGGCTTCTTCATCGCGAGCTCGGTCTACATGATTGCCGAGAAGGCGGCTGAAGTGATTCTGGCGAATAGGGACGTGGCGGGAAAATAGGGTACAAAGACGTCCCCGGCCTGTATATAATGCTCTTACGCTTTCACACGTTAGACGGCCCATGCAGAATAGTTGTCTATTTCGGAATGGATGGAGGGTAATATGGCGTTGGACGTCGCACAACTCCTGGCCATGAGCCAGGTTGCACTTGACGATCTGTTCATGAAGAGCACGGCCGGTCCGATTCCCAATGGTTCTGCCAAGGGCACGGCCATCATCGCGCCCGGCACGGTGTACAGCCAGGAAATTGCGGAAATGATAAACCTCTTTGCCTGGCAGGGCAAAACGTTTGATGCCGCGCGAGGAGTGCTCACCAACAAAGTTTCGATATTGGGGTTCAATGCGATTATCGCCGAAGTCTACAAAGGCGAAAGCTGGTTGGATCACAAAGAGTGTATCGTACTGGATTACTCCAAGACCTCAACGGTAGCGCATTGGATTCGTGATGAAATCCGCCAGATCGGTCCCAACTTCTATTTGGGGAAAGTTTACTGGGGGCAGAAACGGCTGATTGATTTCTGCCTGGAATTTCAGTAAGTCTCGGTAAGCCGCGGCTTCCTCCAAGATGACGTTCCAGTCCAGACTGATGGTGGCAATACCGTTAGACCGCAAGCGCGTGGGGGATCTCAAAGCGCTTCTGAAGACGATGAACCTTGCTCCCGGTCAGGCGAATCCCACTAATCCACTGGTTCCCTTTGGGAAGTTAGAGAACCTGCATTTCGCCCGGTTCGTGATATTGGACGACCAGACTTTAGATGACGTCCGTCTGTATCGGATTCCACGCCAAGAATATCCCCTCTACTTGGCCTTCTTGTGCGATTTCGATGGGAGTCGCGCGGATTTCCTGAGTGATCTTGTTCGTTACGCGGGGCCCGGTCTGAGGCGGCTATTTTCTTTTTGTGAGGGTTTCACGGACGGCACGGATCTCCTGCAATGGATTCAGGATCATGATCTGCCCGTGGCCACCAGTTACGTGAACTGGGCCGGCCGAACGGTGAAACAGGTCCGCGAAGAAGCCTCGTTGCGAAAGGTTATCGGCACTTACCTCCGCGATAACGCCCACACCCTCGAGGGTCAGCCGGCCAGCCTGATTTGGACACAGATGCGCAAATTTGTGGAAGCCGAGACCAAGAACGGACGCCTCACCCTGACACCGCCGGCGCTCACGCCCAGGGACGTCAAGATTGGCAACGCTATCCACTTGGTTGGTGTGGGAGCGCTCATCGCCCTGCTTTTTCCGGCGGTAGCCCTCCTGGTGCTCTTACGTATCCGTCCATTGGAAAAGACCGACTTGGAATTTGCGCCTCGCCCTAATCCCGAACACGCTGGTCAGTTAGCGATTCTCGAGGATCATGAGATCACAAATCAGTTCAGCGCGATGGGCAGCCTGAAGCCAGGGCTCGCGCGGCGGTGGGTCCTGAGCTATATCTTGTGGGTCATCAATTGGACCGCACGTCACATTTACACCAAAGGCCGGCTCGCAAGGGTACGCACCATTCATTTTGCCCGTTGGGTATTTCTGGATGGCAAGAAGCGCATCCTCTTTTGCAGCAACTACGACGGCAGTTTAGATAGTTACATGGACGACTTCATCAACAAAGTATTCTTTGGTTTGAATGTAGTGTTTTCAAATGGTATGGGTTACCCCACGACTCGCTGGCTTCTTGCCGACGGAGCTTGGGACGAACAGAAGTTCAAATATTTTCTCCGGCGGCATGAGTTGCCTACCGAGGTATGGTACGATGCGGCCCCCGGCATGACAGCTATTGAGATGGAGAGGAACAGCCGCATCCGTGATGGCCTTGACGCTGCCACGCTATCTGAGGAAGCAGCGCGCCAATGGGTTCAGCTCTTGTGAGGTGATCGAATTGCCAGCGACGTCCATAGATCCCAAAGACGTACAAGGCTTAGTGCGATTCGGGTACGCGCGGTTGACGGAAGCTTGCTATTTGCTGCTCCGTATTCGTGATGCGGCTGCTGCCCGCGCTTGGTGTGCGACCGCGCCGGTGGCGCCGGCGGAGTTTCAAGAGCACCCTCCCGAGGTCGCCATGCAGGTGGCATTTACCTGGGCTGGACTGAGCAGGCTGGGCGTTCCCTCCGATGTGCTGGCTGGGTTTTCAGCCGAATTCCAGTCCGGGATGACAGGCGATGAGAACCGCTCGCGACGTCTAGGAGATGTGGGCCCCAGTGCGCCGTCGGAATGGTTGTGGGGCGGCGCTGCGAGCACACCCGACGTGCTGGTTATGCTTTTCGCCCTGCCCAACAAATTGGAGCAATGGCGGACTGCACAAGAGGGCTCTTGGGCAGCCGCTTTTGAATTGATTCATTGCCTGGATACTTCCGACCTCAACGGCCATGAACCATTCGGCTTCAAGGACGGCATTAGCCAGCCTGAGATCGATTGGGCGGTCACGCGGAACGGCGGCAGTGACCAGATTACTTACACAAACCTGGTAGCGGCCGGTGAGTTTTTGTTGGGTTATCGAAACGAATACGGCAAGTACACGGATCGGCCGCTACTCGATTCCAACGATCCGTTGGGAGGCGATTTGTTGCCCGCTGAGGATATGCCGGCCAAGAAGGACGTCGGCCGCAACGGAACTTTCGTAGTCATGCGGACTTTGGAGCAGGATGTCCCCGGATTCTGGAAATTTCTCGACGGACAAAGTGGTTCGAACGCCGACACGCGCCAACAACTGGCGGAGAGCATGGTAGGCCGGACGATCGAGGGCGAACCGATGGCACAGACCAGTGCGGTTCCGATTGAGGGGATTGATTCTGGTCCGGCAGGTAGTTCTAATCGCTTCACGTTTGACCAGGATCCGGCGGGGACGCATTGCCCGTTTGGCGCACACATACGCCGCGCTAACCCGCGCAACACGGACTATCCGGACGTCCCGTCGTGGTGGCTGCCGCGTGTGTGGAGCAAGTTAGGTGGTGCTTCGAAGGGCATGCGGACGGACATCAAGGCTTCCACCAGGTTCCACCGCATTCTGCGGCGCGGCCGGGAATACGGTACTGGCTTGAATCCGACCCACGCCGTTCTAGAACGGCAAGTGCGTGACGAGAAGCGGGGTTTGCACTTTCTTTGTCTGAACGCAAATATCGGCCGGCAGTTTGAGTTCGTTCAGAATGCTTGGCTGATGAGTACGAAGTTCGACGGACTCAGCGGAGAGAGCGATCCGTTGCTGGGGAACCGTACACCCATTGGCGACGGCCTTCCAACGGACAACTTCACGATTCCACGCGAAGCGGCCGTCAGGCGTTGCATCGCTGGTTTACCACAGTTCATTACGGTCCGCGGAGGCGAGTATTTCTTTTTACCTGGGATACGTGCCTTACGGTATTTCAGTCGTGTCGGCGAGTGGTCTGGCAGATCTCAATGACAGCGTTTCATGAGACTGATCTGCTCACGTAACCACGACCACAGTGAATCGAAAAAGGGGGCGGTATGAAGAAGATTCTCATCGTGTTGCTGTTGCTGGTTATCGTAGTTGGCGGAGCGATGTTGTTAGCGTGGTGGCGGAACCCGAGGATAGGACACGTCAAGGATGAGGCTCAACTCGCGGGTCTGACAGCGGATTATTTCAAGGCCGCTGACGAGGACTACCTGCACGACATGGATCGAGGTCCAAATGGCCCAGTTCCTCTCTCGCCGGACGAGATAAAAGGCCGCAATGCGTGGGTTATCTGGACTGCGGGAAATGACCGGCTCTGGGACAAAATGACCGGAGCCAGCGCTGGCGCCCTGGATTTCGTAAAGACAGTCTCCTCTCATCCCGGCCTAAAGGCCAGCCGTGATAATCGATGGACATACCTCGGCCTTGTCAACGAGCCGTGCTTTGTCAAGGCCACAGGCCCCGATCCCAAGCGATACGGACTATGGCTTGATCAGCGGCGACCCGATTGTCCCCCGGACCCCTTCGAGAACGAGCAGAAATATCCAGGAGTGAAATACGGGGCGCGAGGGAAGAATATTTCCGCCGGTTCTTACTACGGATACGCCACCGGAATTGTCGGCCTGCGCCTGTTCCCTAATCCCGATTTCGACGACGCCGCGCAGAAGAGGTGGGATGCAGAGAAGTTTTACACCGATCGGAGCTACTACGAGTCGAAGGATCTGATCAGACCCTATCGGGTCGGCATGTCTTGTGGCTTTTGCCACGTGGGGCCGAACCCCATAAATCCGCCCTCGGACCCCAACAATCCTAAATGGGAAAATCTAAGCTCCAACGTGGGTGCCCAATACTTCTGGATCGACAAGATTTTTTATTGGGAGGCAGACGCAAGCAACTTCGTTTATCAGCTTTTTCACACCTCGCGGCCTGGAAGTTTGGATACATCGCTCATTTCGACCGACAACATCAACAACCCCCGAAGCATGAACGCGATCTATCTTCTGGGCTCCCGTTTACTAGAAGCAAAACGTTGGGGCAAGGAAACCCTGGCCGGCGGTGAGCAGGACAATCATCAGATCAATGATTACCTCTCGACCGGACCGCTCTCCCAGCTGTTCGAGAAGCCCTCGACCGTATGGACTCCGCGCGTTCTAAAGGATGGAGCGGATTCAGTGGGTGTGATGGGAGCTTTGAACCGCGTTTATCTGAACATCGGAACGTTCAGTGAGGAATGGTTGCTGCACTTTAATGCACTAGTTGGCGGCAAGCCCATCTCGCCGATCGAGATTAAAGTCGCGCGGGAGAACTCGGCGTACTTCAAGGCTACCGAGGCGCAGACGTTCGCGACGGCCGGGTTCTTCCTAAAGACGACCGATGCGCATCATTTAAAGGATGCCCCAGACGGTGGCAAATACCAGACTAAGGACAAGGTCCTGCTGGCTCGCGGAAAAATCGTATTCGCGGAGACATGCGCGCGATGCCATTCGAGCAAGCGGCCTGAGATGGCAGTAGGGCTCGATCCGGATGGCTGCAACGGCAAAGATTATCTGGGCTGCTGGAATAAATATTTTGAGTGGACCAAGACTCCCGAGTTCAAAGAGCAGATGAAGAAGATTGTCCTGGCGGACGATTTTCTAACCGATAATTATCTTTCGGCCGAGTTCCGCGTACCGGTTACGCTTCTCCATACTAACGCCTGCAGCCCGCTGGCGACCAACGCGTTGGGCGGAAACATTTGGGATAATTTCTCGTCACATTCGTACAAGGAGCTGCCCTCGGCTGGCGATATAACCTGGTATCAACCTGAAACCGGCGAGCCGCGCAAATACACGCTGCCGGCTGGCGGGCGAGGATATACGCGCCCACCATCGCTCATCAGCGCATGGTCTACCGCGCCCTTTCTGCTGAACAACTCAGTCGGCAAGTTCGAGGTAGATCCGTCGGTGGACGGCCGCATGCGATCGTTCCAAAATTCCATCGAGCAGATGTTGTGGCCAGACAGGCGAGAAAAGGACAGCAAGCTGGGCGATAAAGTTCCCGGGTTGATCGACCGGACGGAACAGACAAGTTATATCCGGATTGCGGGCGGTTACCTTCCTCCTGCACTGCAGCCAATCCTCGGACTGGGCGAGCGCTTTGCGCCATGGATTTTCGGCGCTGGAGGGATACAACTTGGGCCGATCCCTAAGGGCACGCCAGTGGGGTTATTGTCGAATCTGAATCTGCTGGCGGAGAACCCCGGTCAACAGTTGGAGCGCGATGGCCAGCTCCTGTCATTGGTGCGCAAGATGGATGGCGATCTCAAGGCGCTCGGACCCAATCCGACCGACCAGCAGGCAGCGCAGGTCTTCGGAAATGTGGTGGAGGACATGCTGACCCTCAGTAAGTGCCCCGACTTGGTAGTGAATCGAGGCCACTATTTCGGAACCGATTATCTGGAGCCGGCAGAGAAGGCGGAAACACAGTTGAGAGACAAGGCATTAAGCGACAGAGGACCAGCCCTGAGCGATGCGGATAAGCGGGCGCTGATCGAGTTCATCAAGACGTTCTAGAAATCCGCAGGAGGACCAAGTGATCTCTCCCAACAAGCACACCGAATTGTTGCCAGGTACGCTGAAGAACCTCTTCTATCCGCCGGAGCGCAACGAATACACGTATTTCGCGCGTGCCAGCGAACGGTCCTTTATGAACGGCGGTGCGATTGTAACAGCCGCGTGGGCCGCCGATGCCTCGATGTTGGCTTATGCACGCTATGGCTCGACTCGGATGACCGACAGTGATCTAGCCGCCAACTTCGGCCGGGCAGGTCTTGAATGCGAGAAGATCGGAGACTGGAACGCTCCCGGAACGCAAGCCGTATTCGCGTCGTGCGATCAGTTCGCCATCCTCGCGTTCCGCGGCACCGAAATTGACGACACCAAGGACAGCGTGTACGACGCGGACATCCTCTTGTTGCCGGAGCACGACTACCGTCCATCCCCCGCTGATCCCGGCCCGGCGTTAGGGCACCTTACGTTCATCACACATTTGTTTTCGCCTCCATGTCTGGTGCACCGGGGTTTTCAGAATGCCCTGGAAGAGGTGTGGGAGCAGGTCCATCGGATTGTCTTGGATTACCGCATCAGCCATAAGGACGCGGAGATCCTGTTTACGGGCCACAGCCTCGGCGGAGCGGTAGCCGTGCTCGCCTTTAGCCGGTTCGCAGATCCTGACCTTTCACTGTGCACCTTCGGTTGTCCGCGAGTCGGCGATGGCGCTTTTCGCGACCGGGTAATGTCGAATCCCGGCAGAGGCATTCGGCGATTTGTGAATTTTAACGATGCAGTGGCTCACGTTCCGTTAGAAAGCTTCCTCTACAGGCAGACTCCGGCCCAATCTTACAGATTCGATGAAAATGGGAATCTTGGCTCGGGCGATGACACATTCGATGGCGATATAGAGTCCTTGCGTACCGCGGTGAATGGTTTGCCTGAAGATCTACTCGCTGCCGATTTGGCCACGATCCCAGCCCCGCATAGCGTTGTCGATCATTCGCCCGCCCGCTATTGCATGCGCCTTTGGGACTGCGTATAGTTCGAATCACATCGTAGAGCGGCTTGCAGGTGCTAGGGGAGTTTGGGTTTGAATGGAACGAAGATTACCAACTCGACAAAACGCCCCGGGGCGCTCAACGGCAAGGCGATCCCAATGTTCCTGTTGCATCCGGATTTGTGCGCCAGCCTTTCAATTGAAAATTCGGGTCCGTTTGATAGGGCGGTATGACAACGGTGTCGTAGCATGACGGTAAGTCCTCTGGTTGTAGCTTTTGTAGCGCTTCGTTGGTTGCTATTCCTTTGGCCGCGAGGATCTTCTCGAACTGCTCTTTCGAAACGATGCGCTGCCAAGCCCCTGTGTTTATTACCCATGGATTCCAGGCGGTTCCAGATCCATCGAAGGGTTGAAAACCTCCGTTGGCAAAGTGTGTGTGGCTATATATGAAAACCTGGAAGGGCAGGCTAGTTTCGCCTCCGTCCCGCAACCTCTTGTACGTGTCATTAAGATGCTTCGTGATGACTGCCTTGGGAGCAAGGAAAGACCTTTGCGCCGCGGCTCCCTGAGAGGCAGCAGCACATACGTCGATTTGTTTGCCGTCTGCCATCATCTCCGCGCGGCGATCGCAAATGTCATGGATCTCGTCGTCGGTCATATCACCAAGAGTCGCACCGCCTAGCGTCGCTTCCGCCACAGCGCGCATGGGATCGTCTTTCGGAATGGACTCAATCAAGAACTCGCCGCCTTTTGCGCGCGCTGCGTCGACATCCCATTTCGTTTTGCCCTCGTTCTTGCCCAAAGTCCTGGCAAACTGCTTCATCGAGACCTGGAACAGCGCCATGCGAAAGAACTTAGCGCCACCATCGAAGGAGGCTGCCCGTCCTTCCGCCGCGAGGCCGTATCCCATGCCAATCGAGTCTTCCGTAAAATTGTCGATCACCGGATATTTCTTCTCGTAGTCGTTGTAGAATTGCTGGACCATTTGCTCGCCCCATGGTCTTTGCAGATAGACGCGGCCATCTCGATTGAGAAATGGCGTTGGCCATGCATCGAACCGATTGAGTTCTTCTCCGATCTGATGTCCGTGCTCGGCATAGATCAGCTTGTCCGACGACAACCAATATCCCTTCTGTAACAATTGCACTCTATTCGCCGTCGCGGCAATGGCGGCGAGCACTGCCTTTCCAACTTCTGGGAACAGCAAAGCAGCATCGTGATTACCGGGTACGAGAATCAGTCGATTATTGCCCGATGAGGCGAAGTCACCGAGCGCTTTGAGTTCCGGACTATGCTGACCAAGAACCCGATTCACGCGACGCAAGGCATCTTGTTCGGTACAGCCGAGGTCGCGGTCTTGATGTGCAGCGTCAGGATAGATACAATCCATCGCGAGCGATTGCCAAAGCTCGAACGCATCGCCGTTTATCACCAGGTCGGCCGCCCCTTTGCCCTGCTTGTCGATCTCCTTTAGGAACGCCGTAAACTCGGGCGCCCAGCGTGCGTCCTCCAGGTTGTCCCACTTGCCGCTAGCTGCATGTCCCACACCGAAGTGCGTGTCGCTGATCAACACGGTGAGCCTCTCCGACGCGGCATGTGCACGGGACGCGGCTATTACAGACGCGAAGACTGCGTACAGGATGGTTCTCATTGGGGTCTCTTCTTGGGTCCGCAAAGCCTGAGGTTGCCGTTTCCCATGAGCGAAAAGGTGAGCGCGAGTGGGCCATATTTGGCTCCGCCCTCGATCTGAGATCGCTCGCTAAGGCATTCGATCGTATTGAGGTAAGCGTCGGAGAGCAGGTAATTCGGCGTGTCGCGGTGCTCGGCTAACTCGGAGACCAGGCAGCGCAGAAAATCCACAGCGATCTCTGGACGGATTTCGGTATTGGTAGCGATGACGCTGGCTACGCCTCGGCTGTTGAGTTGCTTGATAAAATCCGCGGCGCCGGATACCCCGGTACCACATCCGTCCAAGATGGCTAGAGACGGCTTACTGAATTCGCGGTTGACGGCTGTAGAAAGCACCATGTCGCTACTCGAGAAATAAACCTGATTCTTGTTGTGATGGCTGACCACGGCTAGGGCGGTGGGATCCGACTCGGTGCCGCTCTTCAGATAGCCACCGAAGTCCAACATGCGGTCGTAGAGATATTGAGCACCGTCCCGGAAATCGGCCAAACTCTCGTCGATGCCTTTGCGAACATCCTGGAGATCCCCGCGCGCGGGTGGCAAGACCAATGCCCAAGTAGAAATGCACTCGGATACTGCGTGATAGTTCTGCACGCCGAGGGGCGCCTCAATCCGAAAGTGAAAACCGAGAAACTCCGTTTTGTCTTGGTCCAACTTCATGGCCAACAATCCGAGTGGTATGAGCGGAACGGAGTTGTCATCCTCGGTCAGCATACGAATGAAGACGGACGGAGTGTCGCGATGTTCGCGGGTGCCAGCCGTGTCTTGCGACAGATGCTCACGAACGAACTGTTCGAATTCGGCCCGGCCGCGAGCGGCGTCAGGCGCCTCCCTCGGGCCGGGAGGCGGGAACAGCAAATTGTAGAACTCGACGCCACGCTGTTCCAGACTCTGCAATGTCGAGTCGCCGCCAAACGCCGGCAATAGGCTGTTCTCGAAATAGGCACGTAATTCAGCGGCGGTGCGTCCGAGACGCCAGGTTTCGAATCGTCCGGCGTTCCAGTTGTTCCGCCGGAAGACCCCCATCACCTGGTCGGAATCCAGACGCACGAAATGGATGGCAGCATCCGGAAGTCGGCCCAATCCGTCCGTCTGCGCCGATATCCGAACGGAATCCAGGCCTCTTAGGCTTACAGTTCCGCGCGTCGAGGCCTTGCACTGGTCGATTTTTTCGTCGGCAGCGATGCAGTAGGAAACAACCAACTCGTCGACCGGCCGGCCATCCACCCAGAACGAGAGACCAATGGCTCCCAAGCCTTGCAGGTCGGTGGTATGAAGATCAAAAGAGACATGGCCGAGACGGAAACTTGGTTCCGGTTTCCCCCGCAGCACTTCCATCGCACTCTTACCCGGAGCCTGATCCGCCAGCAGATTGCTTGTCTGTCTCAACCGGTCCAACTTAAAACGAAGCGTCTGCACGTGTTCCTGCGGATGGTCGAAATAGGCCGGGTCCGGAAGAACCAGGATCTTCAAGATCGCCTCCGGTCGCGACGCGTCCTTCATCCAATCTTGAACCCGGCGGTCAAATCCGGGTCCAACAACGCGCGACCGCCCCTCGTCCAACAGATCATACGAAATGGCCGAAAGATCCACCTGCAACTCGTAGTCGGAATTCGGGTGCAGGTGGGCTAGCGGAGAGAAAGGGATTCCGGGATCCTCAGCCCAAGCATTCCAGGTCAAAGCCGAAACTTGAGGAGGCTTTGCCTTGTCCCCTGGGGGTCGAGACGAAACGGGAGGTGGGGATTCGGGAGGCGCGGCGCCGCCTTTCTCGCGGTAGGACCTTTGGTTCTCAGAAACTTCGGCGGCCGACTTCTCTTCGCGCGCTTTCGCCGTTTCTGGTGCCTTCCGTTTGACGGTCGACTGCTCTCGGTTCGCTTCTTGTTTGGTTTGACCCGAGTAGGCGCCTTCATTGGACTTTGTTGCGCACGCGGATAGAGTCAGAAGGGCTACTCCCAGAATCCAACGCATTGGGTCACCTCGTCCGCACGTTACGCCTTGAATATTTCCCAGAATTAGTGATTAATCTATCACAGCCGCCGTTAGAGCGGGTTGTCTGGTGAGGGCGGTTGTTTTGGCGGATACATAAACCTGTGCTTCGCCAATAATCCATCAAGTCAAGCCTCACGCAGTGATAAGCTCCTAATGTCGATGAAGTCCGCCAACTTGTGTGATTGGTCGATCGCGCCAGCTTTCATGACCTAAGGCTCGATCACGCATTGTTTTTCTAAGTGCCAGATGTGGCTGCGTTATGATCGCCCTAGCCTAGGCCCGCACTCCTTTCGGGATCCCAAAGTGCAGCTGAGTGATCGTGTTTAGGGTCAAGCGCTGTCGGTCACCTGCAGTGAGGGCAGGAGGTCGTTTGTTTCTACGCGGAGCTTTGTGCAATAAGATGAAGCAGATGCAGATTGCGCATTTCGATTCGCTGGGTCGCTGTAGTCAGAATTGTAATCGTTGATGGCCACTTTGCAGTGAGCCGCTGGCTTAATATGGTCGATTTCTTGGGGATTTGAGACGTTGCTTCCGACGAGCCCATGTCGAAATAGCAGGGGCGCTTGTAGATACTCTGTAGCTGGTCAAATCCACTACTTTCAACAACTTGAGCTTTGCAACTCCCTGATTTTGAAAGGTTAACCCAAACCGGTCCACTGTGCCCAAGGCATCAGAGCACGGACCGTCGTCGACTGCATAAATTATTGATTGTGAATGGGTTGGTGCGCAATCATCCACAGCGGAATTCTGTCGATGTAGTCGATTTCGTAGCTGTTGGATTCCACCAGTCGCAACAGGCTCCGGAAACCACTCGGCCGTCGCTCGTCTCAGACTCCGGAAACGCGGGCCATTTCAGCGCTGGATCGAACTATTGCGGAGTACAGGTATTGGTTGCGAATGGCCAGCGACTCACCCGAAGACCAGGTAAGCGCGACCCGCATTTCCGCGATCAAGTGACTCCATCTTTAATATCGAGGATTACAACACACTCAGATCGTGCGCGACGACAATTTTTCCCTTGAACTGCTTTGCAGCCAAGTTGCGCCACGTCTCATCCTGAATTCCGTCGATTCCCGGCGTGAGGTGCGA